>ERZ1292623.1554-Hain-H51-01um-R1-1554-length-21927-cov-5_pt2 | contig 19147 bp, 19 predicted proteins | sample MGYA00564398_ERZ1292623 | MGnify/ENA primary metagenome ERZ1292623 (study PRJEB36523, sample SAMEA6512633) | groundwater metagenome | collected 2019-01-07 | study: AquaDiva: Metagenomics assemblies of 32 groundwater samples | reverse complement strand
GATATTGTTGTTGACGAGGAGTATCGCGGGAAAGGGATCGGTACAAAGCTTATTACAGCGGCAATAAATCAAGCACGTAAAGAAGGAGTTAAGCATATTGATTTTACCTCCCGTCCGCAAAGAGTGGCGGCAAACAGGCTTTATCAGCGCCTTGGTTTTAAGAAACGCGAAACCAACGTCTATCGTCTTAATTTTAAATTATGAGTAAACTTATAGAAGGCGATATGAAGCCAGCAGGACCAGAGATTGTTATGAGAAAGCCAATTTTTATTTTTGACATAGATAGAGTCTTATTCGATACAGAAAGATTTTATGCCACAAATTTTACAGAATATATGGGTTATCCTGGGGATGCAGAATCGCTAAATGCATTAAGAAGATTAGGTAGACTTGTAATTTTTTCTGAAATACTCGAAAAAGATCCTAGAGATTTCCAGTTAAAGAAACTCCGAAGATTAGGATTTATCGAACATTTCGAAGATGAAGATATCCATATTCATAACAAAAAAATGTCTAAATTAGCCGAAATATTAAGAAGATATGGAGGGCTTATTTTCTTAATAGACGACAATCCTGAAATTATTGAAGAAGCGAAAAGATTGGCAGAATTAGACAAAGGTAAGAATTACGAGCTTGTTGTAGTTTGGATGAAAAGGGGAAATTATGCTAAAAAAGCTGAGGAAGAAGGTAGAGCATGGACTTTTTCTCCTGACGAAACAGTTTCAAGCTTAGAAAAACTCGTTGCTAAAGTAAATGAGAGGTTAGGTGCTCAAAATCCTACAGTCTGATTCTGAATTTGAACGTAAACCTCCTTTAAAGTATAATATTAAGTCATGGCACAAGTTTTGGGACTTTCTCTGTTGTCTTTATTCATAACATTTATTTTAATAGTTCCTTTTATAGATTTTTTGTATAAAGTTAAGCTTAGAAGGCAGAAGCAGAAGACAGTAGATATTTTTAACAAGCCTACTCCTGTATTTGATAAACATAATGATTGGAAGGAAGGTACACCTTTTGGAGGCGGAATCCTTATTATTGCTGTTGTTTCTGTTTTATCTTTATGGAGCTATGGAATTTTCAGTGTAAAAATAAATCCATGGGAACTTTTTGTAATACTCTTTACTTTTATTAGCTTTGGTATTCTTGGTTTTTATGATGATGCAAGGAAATTAGTAAGCTCGAAAAATGCTTTTTTTGGATTAAGATTTAGGCATAAATTTATAATTCAATGGATCTTGGCTCTTGTTATTGCCTCGGTAATTCACTTCCAGCTTGGTTACTCTTTTGTTTTTATTAGGGGAATAGGACTTACTCCAATTGGCATTCTTTTTATTCCATTCTCTGCTTTTGTAATTGTTTCTTTTGTAAATGCTTTTAATATTACAGATGGATTGGATGGTCTTGCATCGGGACTTTTTTTAATTTGTCTTCTTGCTTTTTTAGCTATTGCAACTCAAGTCGACCAAGGCCTTGCGATTTTTATCGCAATTTTAATGGGAAGTGTTGCGGCTTTCCTGTACTTTAATATATATAAGGCAAGACTTTGGCTTGGAGATGTCGGTTCGATGTCTTTGGGTGCATCTTTGGCTGTGATCGGTCTTTTAACAGGAAAAACTATTGCCCTGGCTGTTATTGGAGGAGTTTTTATTATAGAGGTAGGGTCATCGCTGATACAAATTTTAGGCAAAAGATTTTTAGGAAGAAAACTTCTCCCGGTTGCGCCAATTCACTTATATTTCTTGCAAAAAGGCTGGGGAGAACCCCGAACAGTTATGAGAGCGTGGCTTTTAGGCTTTTTCTTTGCAATATTAGGTCTCTACATTGCCTTCATTAATAAATGACCCGCACCAAGCTTGCTTTGCGCCTTTTCAGTTTTATTCAAACACGGCTCAAAGAGCGCTTCAGAGGGGTCATGCTGTGAAGCTTGTTGATGGATAATCATTATGGGATAATAAGCGAAATAGCATGAAAAGAGATAGCATATTTCTTTTAGGATCAACCACAGCTCTTGTGCTATTTGGGCTTTTTATGATATATGATGCTTCATCTTATGTCGCTTTTAAAGACTTTGGTGATAAGTATCATTACATAAGGGACCAGTTTTTTTGGGCCTTAATAGGATTTTCAGGGCTTACTTTTTTTTCTTTTTTTGACTACAAAAAACTATATAATCTTGCTTTGCCGATTCTTATTTTTTCTATAGTTCTTCTTATCTTGGTTTTTATACCGGGAACCGGAGTTTACGCTCTTGGGGCTAATAGATGGGTTGATTTTAGATTTTTTACTTTGCAATCGTCAGAATTTGCTAAGCTTGCACTTTCTATTTATTTAGCAGCTTGGTTCTCAGGTAAAGAGAAAGGGAGGCTTCCTGCTTTTTTATTGTTAATGGGATTGGTTTTGGCTTTGATAATTGCAGAGCCTGATATGGGAACTGCTGTAATAATTCTAGCTCAAGCTTTAACAATATATTTTCTCTCAGGTGCTCCTATTTGGCAGTTTATCGGTATTTTGCCAATCGTTGCGCTTTTAGGTGTAATTTTTGCAAAACTCGAGCCTTACAGGGCCGAGAGACTTTCGACTTTTTTTGATTTTAACCAATCTGTTCAAACATCTTCTTATCATGTCAGGCAAATTTTAATTGCTTTGGGTTCTGGAGGGTTAACCGGAGTAGGCTTAGGAAATTCTTTGCAAAAATATGGATTTTTGCCGGAAAATACAACAGATTCTATTTTTGCAATTGTTGCAGAAGAGGTTGGGTTTATCGGATCTGCTTTGGTAATTGGGGTTTTTGTTTTTATAGTTCTCTTGGGTTTTAGAATTTCATCAAAAGCCCGTGATAATTTTGGAAAACTTTTGGGAGGAGGAATTACTGTATTGTTAGCATTCCAAACAATAGTAAATTTAGCATCTCAAACAGCTCTTATTCCTTTAACGGGTGTCCCGCTTCCATTTATCTCATATGGAGGTTCTGCATTAATCGTTAATCTTTCTGCAATTGGAATTCTTCTAAATATTTCAAAACAATCAAAAGTATGAAAATTGTAATTGCAGGAGGACATCTAACACCGGCTTTGGCTGTTATTGACCAATTGAAAGATCATCAGATTTTATACATTGGCCGTAAGCATGCTTTAGAAGGAGATAAAGCTTTGTCTTTGGAATATCAAACAATAACTTCTAAGAATATTCCGTTCGTTTCTATTTTGGCAGGAAGGCTCCAGCGTAAATTCACAATTTATACATTTCCTTCTCTTTTAAAATTACCAATTGGTTTTTTTCAATCTTTTTTTATTTTGAAAAAAGAAAAACCCGATGTTGTTTTGGGTTTTGGAGGATATGTGTCAATCCCTGTTATTATTGCCGCTACAATTTTACGGATTCCAATTGTAATCCATGAGCAAACTTTAACTGCGGGTCTTGCAAATAAAATTGCAGCGCATTTATCTAAAAAAATCTGTATTTCCTGGGAATCATCAAGAGATTTTTTTCCAAAAAGTAAAACAATTCTGACAGGAAATCCGATTAGGAAAGAAATTATACAAAGCTTAACTAATCCGCAAGATTCAGAACAAAAATCTCCGCCAGAGGCGGATCAGCCTCTGGCTGAAAAAGCTAAGACTCCTTTGATTTACATTACTGGAGGAAGTCTTGGCTCTCATACGATTAACCTTTTAGTAGAAGGGTCACTGAAAAAACTTCTAAGGAATTACGATGTTGTTCATCAGACAGGGGATTCAAAAAAATTTGGTGATTTTGAAAGATTTGAGAAACTTAAAAGTAACGAAGGTTTAAAAAATTATATTGTGAAAAAATTTCTTACCGGCAAAGAGATTGCCGACGTTTTAATGGTTGCAGACTTAGTTGTGTCGCGCGCCGGAATGAATACTGTAACAGAATTAGTATTTTTTAATAAGCCTTGCTTTCTAATTCCGCTCTTGCAAGGGTTTGAACAGAAACAAAATGCAAATTTTATAAAAAAAATAGGATTAGCAGAGGTAGGTGCACAAGATGTATTAAGTCCAATCAGTTTTTTCGAAACGATTAGTTTTATGATTAAAAATAAAGAGAAATATAAGACTTCACACAAATTGATTATAGAAAATGCTTCGGAAAAAATAGCAGAGGTAGTTTTAAATGAAGGTCGCAAAACATAAAAGAAACATTTCTAAAAAACTTCCAATTATAATTTTTAGCCTGATGGTTTTATTGTTTTTTTTATTTTTTATGTTTCTTATTTTCACAAAATTTTTTAATAACTCTTTTCTAAGTCCTCTTGCTCAGCATAAAATTTACAAAACAAATAGCATACAAGATGTTTTGCAGAAAAATAATATTCTTTTTGAAAAAATAGAAATTGCTACAGATTCATCATATATTGTCAGTTTAAAAGATGATGGGCAAGTAAATATTTCCTCCAAGAAGGATATCTCCTCCCAAATATCCTCTTTACAACTAATCATCTCTCGGCTTACAATAGAGGGGAAAAAATTCAAGAGACTTGATTTACGCTTTGATAAGCCAATAATCGAGTTTTAATTTTATGACAGACGGCAAAATTGTTGTTGGCGTTGATATCGGAACATCTAAAATTGTTACTACTATTGGAAAAGTGGACGATGAGAATGTTAATATTTTGGGAGTTTCGGAAGTTAAGTCCTTAGGAATTAGAAAAGGCCAAATTGTAGATATCGAAGAAGTTGTTGTCGCTATAAATACTTCGCTGGAAGGCGCAGAAAGAATGGCTGGTTTTTCTGCATCTCATATAATTGCCTCAATAGGAGGATCTCACATAGAATCTCAAAACTCGAGAGGTGTTGTCGCGGTTTCTCATCCGGACGAAGAAATAACAGAAAGTGATTTAGCTCGAGTTATCGAGGCGGCAAAAGCAGTATCTATGCCTTCTAGCCGGGAAATAATCCATGTATTGCCAAGAAGTTATATTGTTGATGGGCAGGAAGGGATAAAAGCTCCTCTTGGAATGACAGGAGTTAGGCTTGAAGTTGATACTCATATAATTTCTGCGTATAACATTTCAGTTAAAAATTTGGAAAAAGCATTTTCGGAAGTTGGAGTCGATGTTGACGCAGTTGTTTTTTCAGGGTATGCAAGTTCTCTCTCTGTTTTGTCGGATACAGAAAAAGAATTAGGAGTTGTTCTTGTTGATATTGGAGCCGGAACAACAGATATTTCTATTTGGGTTGAGGGATCAGTTGCCTATTCTTCGGTTTTGCCGATTGGATCAAGACATATAACAAATGATTTGGCAATTGGGCTTAGGATTTCTCTTGAGTCTGCAGAAAAAATAAAACTTCTTTTGTCATCTGGAAAAACTCTTAAAAAGATTGATGAATCAAAAGACGAGATTGATTTATCATCCCTAAATCTTCCGGAGGAACTTACTAAAGTTTCAGAGAAAACTTTAGTAGAGGGAATTATAAAACCCCGTTTAAATGAAATATTTACTTTTATTGGACTCGAAGTTAAAAAATCAGGTTTTGGAGGTCAGACACCGTCCGGTCTTGTTGTAACAGGAGGAGGAGCGATGACAATCGGAGTTACAGAGGCAGCAAGAAGAATGCTTGCAATGCCGGTTAGAATTGGCAAGCCGGCTAATATAAAAGGAATAATCGATGAGATTCAGACTCCATCTTTCGCAACAGTTGTTGGACTTGTTGTTTACGGAAGAAATGTAGACGTTGAATCAGGACTTCCTTTTGGATTTAATATCCCTCAAATTTCAATTGGAAAATTGAATAAACCAGTCGCCCGCGTAATTGATTTTATAAAGTCTTTTATGCCCTAAAGTAGAATAAATTCACTTCAGGGTAAACCCTAAGTTCTTGTTGACAACGTCGCATAATCTTGATAGATTTAACCCATGTTAATTAAACCTCAGACAACGAACTTCGCAAAAATCCGTGTAATAGGAGTAGGTGGAGGAGGAAGTAACGCCCTAAATTCAATGATTTCCCAAAGCAACATTCAGGGAGTCGATTTTATCGCAATAAACACCGATGCTCAATCTCTTCTTCTTAATCAAGCAGCAACCAAAATTCAAATCGGAGAAAATATTACAAAAGGCTTAGGCTCGGGCGGAGATCCAGAAGTCGGCAAGCAGGCAGCAGAAGAGTCATACGAAAAATTAAAAGAAATGATTGAGGGAACAGATATGGTTTTCCTGACTGCTGGAATGGGCGGAGGGACAGGAACAGGAGGAACACCTGTTGTTGCCCGTGCCGCAAGAGAAGCAGGAGCCTTAACTGTTGCAGTTGTTACCAAGCCTTTTGCATTTGAAGGAACAAGAAGAATGGTCGCGGCAGAAGTAGGAATAGAAGATTTAAAAGACAAAGTAGATACGTTAATTGTTATTCCAAACCAAAGAATTTTGGATGTTGTAGATAAAAAACTATCTTTGATAGAAGCATTTAAAGTTGCTGATTCGGTTTTAACCCAGGGTGTCCAGGGAATTTCGGAGTTAATCACAATGCCCGGACTTATAAATGTTGATTTTGCAGATGTCAGGACAATTATGACAAATGCAGGGTCTGCTCTAATGGGAATTGGAACAGGAGTTGGAGAAAATCGCGCGCAGGCAGCAGCAAGAGCTGCGGTTGCAAGTCCGCTTTTGGAGATTTCTATGGAAGGAGCAAGAGGAGTTTTGTTTAACATTATGGGCGGACCTGACCTTACAATGAATGAAGTTGATGAAGCGGCAAAAATTATTGCAGCAGCTGCAGATCCGGACGCAAATATAATTTTTGGAGCAACAATCGATGAAAGCATGCGCGATCAGATGAAGATTACTGTTATTGCGACAGGATTTGATCAGGCGCGCCAAACTCTTAAAGAATTTGCAGCTCCTATTCACAAAATCGAAACAGAGCAGAAAGAAAATGCTCCTGTCTTAGGTGACAATGATATCCCATCTGAGGGAGAAAACGACGCTTGGGACATTCCCGCATTCTTGCGAAACAGGAACTAGTTTAGATGTTTTTTAAAAAAACTGTATCCAAAATTTTAAGTCTTAAAAATTCTAAGCTTTATATCATCTCTGTAGTTCTCCCTTTTATTTTCTCTCTCAAAAACGTAGCCTTAGGCAGTATACCTTTTTGGTTTGATCCTGCTAGACATCTTTTATTAGCGCTTGAAAATCTTGAAAAACCTATGCTAATTGGTCAACCATCTGGAATGCCAGGAGTATTTTACGGACCATATTACATATGGCTTTTAAGCGTTGGTGTTTTTATAAGTAAGGATCCTCGAGTAATTACTTTTATTACAATGACACTTCCTTATTTTATAATTTTTCCTGTTGTACTTTTCTTATTTAAGAGAATATTTACGAAAACAATCATTACTTTGCTATGGCTTCTTTTTATTTTTAAATATAGTTCCTATGCAACTGCTATTTGGAATCCTAATTTAGTCCCATTGCTGTTTTTAGTATTTACATACGTACTCGTCTTTAAAATTTCTCAGGAAAAAGAAAAATTTAATATTACAATGATTGCTATTTTAGGAATAATGGCAGGATTAATATTCAATCTTTCCATGTCTTTTGGGTTATCTGTTATCTTGTCATCATATCTTTTTCTTTTTATTGATTACTTTTCAATTATCTCCTTTAAAAAAGAGCATATTGGCAAGAACGTTGTAAAATTATTCTCATCAATGTTAGTTTTCTCAACAGGTATATTTTTAACTTTTATTCCTTTCATACTATTTGAATTTAGACATGGATTTAAACAAACGCAAGCTGTCGTAAGTATAGTGACCGATTCGGTATTTTATAACTCTGCTGCAGTTGGCGGAACGGGATTTAGTCCCTCGCTTATTATCAATTATTTCTTTGGAAGATTAGCCGAGGTCTTAAATATTCCAGGAGTTCTTACGAATGTACTAAATTTATTTTTAGTTATTCTGATTGTGAGATCTATAAGAAGCGGAAGACTTAAATTTGATTATTATGAAACAAGATTACTTTTATTTTTGACAGTAGTATCTTCTACAATTTTATATATTTTTTTAAGTTCAAAAAATCCAGTTTGGAATTACTATTTTATAGGAACGGAAATTATTTTTTTACTTTTGTTAGGCTTGATTGCAAAAAAGTTTAAAGTGCTATATTTTATTCTATTGTTTTGGGTCATTTTACTTTCTGCTCACAACTTTCTTTTATTTTTTCAATCATTTACAAAAGACCCACTTACATTTTCAACTTTTGCTTCTAAAAAATATATTGTTGATTTAATTAAGAATGATAATCAAAAAACAGAATCTTCTGTTTATGCTTTTTCGCCAGCACTTTATACTTATGATTATGATTATTTATTTAAGATGGTTAATCCAAATGAAAATCTATCTGTTCAAACGGTAGTGCCATCTCCATCTGTATATACTTATCTCATAATCCCTGAAACAACAGAGGCGTTAAAACAGAATTTTATTAACTATAATACGCCTAATAAAGATTATTTCACGGTAAAAACATGGACCACTAAAGATAAGACATACATAGTTAAAAGACAGAAGAAGTAGACAGGCTTGTTGTTTTAACAAGTCCCCAAGCCAGAGAAGAAAACGACGCATGGGACATCCCGCCTTTTTACGAAACCGCAATTAACCCTTAATTGACTTTTTCCTTGTTTCTGCTAATATTTTAAATTAAATATGGCTAATCCAGAAATATTGAGAACAGTTGGGAAGATTGCTATTGTGGTTATAGATCGTTTGGGTTCAGGTTATAACGATAAGAAAGATCTGGAAGCAAGGAGAGGAATGGTAGAATCTGCTGAAAATTCCAGAAGATTTGGTGAAGAAGTAGCGAGTGAGGGTAAATTAGTATTTTTAAAATGAATTACGAAAGAGCAAGAAAAATTTCGGAAATTTTTACTAATTTAGATGCTAAGGAAGCTGGCATTAGATTTTTGACTTCAGGAGTTGCTTCTGCTGCAATAGATTTAGTTTCATGGAGAACAAGTCACAGCGTGAGGGAACTAATAATTATTGGGCTTATTGGGTTCGAACCTCTCCGGCATTTTTTGGAGTTTATCTATCTTAATTCTCGAGATAATCCACAACTACCAACTCCAAGGAAAAGTCTTATTGAACAATTAGAAGAAAATATTTTTGAATCCCCAAGAAGGTAACCTTGAAGTGAATCCTCATTTCAGATAGAATTAATCGTATGTTTAAACCCGTTACTTCGCAGGTTGATTTTCCAAAGCTCGAGAGAGATTTGCTCGAAAAGTGGCAAAAAGAAGGAATTGTAAAAAAATATCTTACTAAAAATTCCAAATCTTCCAAAAAATTCTCTTTTCTTGACGGGCCAATAACAGCAAATAATCCAATGGGCGTCCACCATGCATGGGGGAGAACCTACAAGGATTTTTGGCAGAGATTCTGGAATATGAAGGGCTACAGGCAGCGTTTCCAAAATGGGTTCGACGAGCAGGGTCTTTGGGTAGAGGTAGAAGTCGAGAAAGAATTAGGCCTTAGAAATAAAAAAGAAATAGAAAATTTAGTAGAAGGCAACAAGTTTAAGAGCATTGAGAAATTTATTAATCTTTGCAAAGAAAGGGTTAAGAAGTTTTCCCAAGTTCAGGCAGATCAATCTAAGCGCTTAGGGTATTTTATGGATTGGGATAATTCCTATCACACTTCTTCGGACGAAAACAACTACGCAATATGGAATTTTCTAAAAACAGTCAACGACAAAGGCTGGCTTTATAAAGGACGGGATTCTGTGCCATGGTGTCCAAGATGCGGAACAGCTATCTCTCAGCACGAGATACTTACTGAAGAGTACAAAGAGCTTACACACAAGACTGTTGTCTTTAAACTTAAGATAAAAGGCAAAAAAAACGAACATTTGCTTGCCTGGACAACAACTCCATGGACAATACCGGGAAATGTTGCCCTAACTGTCGATCCAAACATAAATTATTGGAAAATGCAGAATAAAAAAGGAGAAATAGTGATTCTAATTGATCCATCAGGTACAAAAGATGTTCAAAAAGATGAGATGCTGGTTAATAAATTTAATTTAACAGAAGGATTAAAAAAAGTCGGAGAAGTTAAAGGAAAAGATTTAGTAGGACTGGAGTATGAAGCTCCTTTTGACGATTTCGAGGCTGTAAAAAATGAACTAAAAAATTATACACATAGAGTTGTAGCCTCAGATCCTTTAATTTTACCAATAGATCCAGCAGAGGGTACAGGAATTGTTCATACTGCTCCGGGAGCAGGAGGAGAAGACTTTAAGATGGGTAAAAAGGAGAAATTACCCGTAATTCCGGAAATAGATGATGCAGGATTGTTCTTAAATGGCTTTGACTTCCTAAACGGACAGCATGTTAAGAAAGCAAGTGTTCTTATTATCGAAAACCTTAGTAGTAGAGGGCTTATTCATAAAGATTTTGACTATACACATAGATATCCAACTTGCTGGAGATGTAAGACAGAATTGGTCTGGAGAGTTGTTGATGAATGGTACATTGCAATGGATAAAAAAGATAAAATAGCAACATACAGAGAGCAAATGGTTGGTGTTGCAAAGAAAATAAATTGGATGCCTTCGTGGGGACTTGACAGGGAGCTTGATTGGCTTAAGAACATGCACGACTGGCTTATAAGTAAAAAGCGTTATTGGGGATTGTCACTACCTATTTGGGAGTGCCAGGATTGCGGGAATTTTGAAGTTATAGGTTCAAAAGAAGAATTGAAGCTAAAATCTGTGGATGGATGGGATAAGTTTAATGGCAATTCTCCTCACAGACCCTGGATAGACGATATAAAGATAAAGTGCACTAAGTGCAAAAAGACAATCTCAAGAATCCCAGATGTCGGAAATCCCTGGCTTGATGCAGGCATTGTTCCTTTTTCAACTATGCCATCTGCCTGGTTTCCCGCAGACTTTATAACAGAAGGTTTTTCAGGACAATTTAAGAATTGGTTTTATTCTTTAATTGCAATGTCGACTGCTCTTAAAAATACAAATCCTTTTAAAAGAGTTTTAGGGTTTGGGTCGGTAAGGGACGAAAATGGTGAGGAGATGCATAAAAGCAAAGGAAACTCGATAGAGTTTAATAAAGCAGCAGACGAAATAGGAGTAGACGTTATGCGATGGCTTTATCTAAGAACAAATCCCGAGCATAATGTAAACTTTGGTTATAAAACTGTTGATGAGGTTAGAAGAAAGTTCCATTTACTCTTATGGAATATATATAATTTCTTTGTAGCGTATGCTCAAATAGACAAATGGGAGCCTGCTAGGGCTAAAAATCAAAATTCGAGTAATATTCTAGATAAGTGGATAATTTCAAGATTAAATCGAACAATAAAAGTAGTCAATGACAGTATTGAGGAATATAATGCTCAAAATGCGGCCCTGGAGATGGAAAAGTTTGTTGAAGATTTGTCTGTCTGGTATGTAAGAAGAAGCAGAGACAGGATTGGACCGTCTGCGCAGGATTTAAAAGACAAAAACAACTGCTACGAGACTTTGTATTTTGTTTTGGTTAATTTCTCAAAGCTTCTTGCGCCGTTTGCGCCGTTTTTGGCAGAAGAAATTTATACTAATTTAACTAATGAAAAATCTGTCCATCTTTCCGATTGGCCGGAAGTTGATAAAGAAGCAATAAACGAAAAATTAGAGCTTCAGATGGCTTTGGGAAGAAAAATAGTTGAAGTTGGGCATTCAATAAGGAAAGAGCAAGGAATTAAAACACGTCAGCCTCTGGGATTGGCGTGGCATCATGAGCCAAAAGAAAAAATTACTGATGTTGATGTTCTTCATCAAGTACTTCAAGAATTAAACATTGAAGGATGGATTCATGAGGATAATCTTCGCAAGTTTATAAAAACAAAAGGTGTAATAACAAAAGAGATTGATGGATTTCAAGTAGATTTAGATACCAAAATAACGCTTGATCTTAAATCTAAAGGAGAAGCCAGAGACATTGTCAGGAAAATTCAGGAAGAAAGAAAAACAATGGGAACAAGACTGGACGAAAAAGTTAATATCGTACTTCCTGACTGGCCTAAAGAGTTTGAGGAAGAGATAAAAAGAAAAGCATTGGTTATAGAAATTAAAAAAGGCTCGGAATTTAAGGTTGAGAGATGAATAAGAGAAGCTTGTGGAATATAGACCTAGGCCTTCTTCTTCCTGTGTTCGTACTTCTTATTTTAAGCCTGATTACTCTTTTCTCGGTAAGCTTTGATCTCTTTATAAATCAATTATTGTTTTCTGTTATTTCCTTGGCGGCATTTGTTTTTTTCTCCCAAGTAAATTATAAAGTGCTGCAGCTTTATGGCAGACATATATATATAGTATCGATTGTACTTCTTGTTTTGGTACTTTTACTAGGTATCGAAAGCAGGGGTGCAATTAGGTGGATAGAAATATTTGGATTTAGAGTTCAATTTTCGGAAATTCTAAAACCCTTTTTAGCAATATCATTAGCATCTTATTTAGCTCAGGTAAAAAATACTTCTTTTGCGCTGCTTTTAAAAATATTTATTTTTCTCTCGATTATTTCTTTTTTAATTTTCGTCCAGCCGGACTTGGGAAGTGCTGTTATATACATATTGGTTGCATTTTTTACTCTTATTTTTTTTGGATTTCCAATAAAATATTTTTTGTTGAGCATCTTATCTTTCGTGGTTGTTACACCGATTGCTTGGAAATTTTTGCATGATTATCAAAGAGAAAGAATACTAACTTTTATAGATCCAGGGAAAGATCCGCTAGGCACTTCCTATAACGCAATACAATCGATTATCGCGGTCGGATCAGGAATGTTCCTGGGAAAAGGTTTAGGCCAAGGTACTCAGTCAAGTCTTAGTTTCTTGCCCGAAAGACACACTGATTTTATTTTTGCAACAATTTCAGAGCAACTGGGATTTATCGGCGCAATAATTATTTTAATTACTTTTGGATTGTTACTTTATAAAATATTTGATATTTCTCAAAGTAGCGATGACCCATTCTGTAAAATATTTTCCGGAACGGTTTTTTTTATTATTTTTGTTCAGTTTTTTGTTAATGTCGGAATGAACATTGGAATTCTGCCAGTTGTTGGAGTAACTCTGCCTTTTATGTCATACGGAGGAAGCTCACTTCTTTCCAGTTTTATTCTCCTAGGGCTTTTGTCTTCTGTGCAAAAAGTAGTTAAAGAAAAGAAAGTCTTGGAAATTAGATAGATTTTGAGGTATAATCTTAAGATTATGAATTACGCGGTAGTTAAAATCGGCGGAAAGCAATATAAAGTTTCAGAAGGCGACATAATTGAAGTCCAAAGATTGCCCGAAGGTACTAATGATAAAGTTATCTTCGAAGAAGTTTTGCTGGCTGTTTCCGATAAGGATATAAAGGTAGGCAAGCCAACCTTAAAAGGAAAAGTTACCGGAAAGATTATAGAAAACAAAAAGGGTGAGAAAATAAGAGTTGCAAAATTTAAATCAAAAGTTAGATACCGAAGAGTAACAGGTTTTAGGCCCCAAATCACACTCGTACGAATCGAAAAAATTGAGATTTAAAATGACCGCCTTTGACATATTGACTTGCGTGAAAAGTCAAGGTAAAATAACTTAAGTTTTCACAATATTTTTATATGGCACACACAAAAGCACAGGGATCGGTAAAAGGAAATAGAGATTCTATCTCAAAACGTTTGGGAATAAAGCTTTATGCCGGACAAAAAGCATCTACAGGAAATATTATTGCAAGACAAAGAGGTTCAAAAGTTTTCCCTGGTAAAAACGTTTCAATGGGAAAAGATTTTACACTTTTTGCAATGGGAGAAGGAATAGTTAAATTCAGAACGCTTCGCGGAAAAAAGATCGTAGAAGTAGTAAGCGCATAGATTATGGATTCGCAGGATAGAGTTTTAGAATTAGAAACAAATTTGCTTCAGGCTAACCCACTACAGCCTCGTGGAATTATGTCATCGGAATCCTTAAATGAATTGGCAGAATCCATAAGAGAACAGGGAATTTTAGAACCAATTGTTGTTGCGGAGACACCGGCCGGTTATCAAATAGTTGCTGGAGAAAGAAGATGGAGAGCTGCAAAACTTATTGGTCTTGAAAAAGTTCCGGTTGTTATAAAGAGTTCTGCGACTCCTCAGGGAATGCTTGAAATGGCAATTGTTGAAAATGTTCAAAGAGAAGATTTAAATCCAATTGAACGTGCCTTGGCATATAAGAGACTAATCGATGAATTCGGTCTTGGTACTAACGAAGTTGCGAAGAAAGTAGGAAAGTCTGCACCGACAATTTCAAATACCATAAGGCTTTTAAGCCTTCCAGATGCAATAAAAGACGCATTGGTTGCGGGAGTTATAACTGAAGGGCATGTAAGACCTCTTATTTCAGTTGGGGACACAAAGCTTATGCTGGAGCTTTTTAAGAAGATACTTAAAGATAACAGTACGGTTCGTCAAACCGAAGAAATGGCAAGGCAGGTAAAAAGTGAGGTTCAAAAAAGAGAACCAAGGGCCAATAAATCGGATAAACTTTGGATACCTGAACTAGATGAAATGGCAAAAGTACTTGAGGAAAAACAGGGTTTACATAAAGTTAACATTTTCCAATCCAGAAGTCAGGCAAAATTAGTTTTGACTCTAAAAGGCGACGTTGATATAACAGGACCCAAAATCAGGAAAATATGCGAACTTCTTTCTAAGGATTAGGGTAAGGATTCTTAACAACTTTTGCTTCATTAATAGGCCAATACACAAAGAAAGAAAATCCAGTAATTAAATCCTTTTTTAGAAATCCCCATTCCCTGGAATCAGCGGAAAATGGTCTGTTGTCTCCCATTACAAAATATTCGCCTTGCGGAATTTTAATTTGCTCTCCTTCTTTTAGGAATGTTCCGCCATAAGTCTTGACCGTTGATTTAAGATATGCACTTTCATCTAAAAGAGTGCCATTTAGAAAAAATTGACCGTCTCGAACAGAAACTGTGTCATCGGGCACCCCCATTATACGTTTGATAAATGCTTTTTCAGGATCTGGCGGAGCTTTAAAAACTATGATGTCTCCTAATTTTGGATTTTGTATTTTAAGTCCGATAATATTTGTTAAAACATATGAATCGTTGGAAAAGTTTGGGTACATTGATTCTCCTTTTACCTGAAACGGTCTAAAAAGAAACTGATATATGACTAAAAAAACAGCAGCAGCAATTAAAAGACTTTGGAGAGTGTCTATGAGGAAAGAGTAAATTTTTCGGATAAAACCCATAATTAATTGTCTCGAATATATGGAGTTTTGTCAACGTAGTAACATATGTTAGAATTGAATTGAAAATGGACTCGTAGCTCAGCGGTAGAGCGCTTCATTCACATTGAAGATGTCAGAGGTTCGAATCCTCTCGGGTCCACTTTTAATGCCAAAAAGATCTCTGTCCTGTAAAAAACATCGGAATTCCAGTATCATTAGCTGCTTTAATTGAATCCTTATCTCTTTTTGAGCCTCCTTGTTGCACAATCAATCCAATTCCGTATTTAGCAGCTAGCTTAACAGAATCATCAAAAGGAAAAAAACTATCGCTAATCATTATTCCTCCTCTTGCATGTTCACCTGCGCGTTCTAAGGCAATCTTAGTTGCTAACACTCGAGAAGTTTGACCTGAGCCTATGCCTCTTGTCATTGGAACTTTAGAATCTACTATTAAGACTGTGTTTGACTTTATTCTGGAACTAAGTAACCAGCCAAAATATGCCAATTCTGTTTGTTTTGGAGTAGGAGTTGTATTAGTTACTAGTTGCCAATTTGGGAAATTGCTTTCCACACTATCATTCCATTCCTGTACTATAAAACCACCATCAAAAGACTTAATTTGTCGTGGATTTGAACGTCGAGAAGGAATTTCTCCGAATGAATAAATACCCGTTTCATCTTTTCTTTGTTTAAGTATGAATTCAACTGCTTCTGGAGTTATAGATGGTGCTGCGAAGATATCCATCATAGCTCCCAGCTCTGCTAAAGCTTTTGCGTCTTCAATACCAATAGACCTATTGTTAACTATTATTCCTCCGAAGGCTGACTCTTGATCTCCTTTTATACTTCTAATCATTGCTTGGTAAGAAGTTTCCCCTAATCCTGCCCCCGAGGGATTACCGTGTTTAATAACGACAGAGCAGGGATTTTTAGGGAATAGCCTGATTACTTCAATTCCTGCTGAGATATCTAAAAGATTTACCATTCCAAGTTCTTTGCCTCCTAGTCTTTGCAGTTTTGCCAGAGGAGAATTTGTGTTCGGTTCTAAATAAACAACTGCCCGTTGATGAGGATTCTCTCCGTAGCGAAGCGTTATGGAATTTCTTCCGGGAATGGTTAGAAATTCAGGGGCATCTTGTTTATTTAGAAATCTTGCAATTTGTGAATCATAAAAAGAAAGATGTCCAAAAGCTTTTGCTGCCAAAGCCCGTCTAAATCCTTGATCAATTGAATTTTCCTCAAGACCCTTTGCAACCTTTTCGTAATCTTTAGGGTCAACGACTACCAAAACATTTTTAAAGTTTTTTGCCGCAGCCCTTACCATTGTCGGTCCGCCAACATCTATATTTTCAACCGCGTCTTCAAAACTGGCATTTGGTTTTGCAATTGTTTGCTCAAATGGATAGAGATTGCAAACAACAAGATCAATTGGTTTTATCCCCAAGTCTTTTGCTTGCATTACGTGGGAAGGGTTTTCTCTATCAAATAAAATTCCGCCTTCTGCCTGAAAGCTTATCGTCTTCATTCTTCCGTCAAAGCTCTCAGGATTGCCTGTTATATCTTGTATTGGGACAACAGTAATTCCTGCATCTAACAAAGTTTTTGCTGTGCCTCCAGTTGAAATTATCTTATAACCTAATTTATCGAGAACTCTTGCAAAATCTACAATTCCTGTTTTGTCGAAGACGCTAAGAAGAGCATATTTATTAGTCATTTCTTTTTCGGGAGTGCGTTCCCTTTCTGGTTTTCCTGCTGGCATAAGATTAATTTGTTATATTACATTGATATTGCAAAGTCAAGCCGAAAATCCAAATGAATCTTGTTAGAGATTTGACTTTAATTTATAATATAGATTGAATTAACGCCCAATTCCAAAGTTATGACAATTGTTTTTTTGTGTACTTCTTTCTACCCTAATATTGGGGGAGTTGAAAAGCATGTTTTTGAAGTTGCAAAAAGATTGGTTAGAAAAGGAAATAAAGTAGTTGTTATAACAGAAGGTAAGCATAACCTTCAGGAGAAGGTGGCAGGAATAAAAATTTATAGATTTAATTTTGGGGAAAAGAGCTGGATTAAAAAATTTAAAATTTGGATTAAGTTATGGAAGTATAGGGAATTGTTTAAGAAAACAGACATTGTGCATTGTCATGATGTTTTCTTTTGGTATTTTCCTTTTAGATTCCTATTCTTAAGGAAGAAAGTTTATACTACTTTCCATGGATATGAAACTAAATTTCCGATAGAAAATAAGGCAATTTTCATAAGAAAAATAAGTGAGAAACTGTCATTTGGTAATATCTGTGTTGGTGATTATATAAAAAAATGGTACGGAACAAACCCCGATTATGTTACTTATGGAGCCATCGATAAAATTCAGAGTTCAAGATCAAAAAATCATAAAAGTTCAAAATTAAAGATATTGTTTGTTGGGAGAATAGAGAAAGATATGGGTGTCGAGATTTATGCAGAAGCATTAAGATTATTGAAAAAATATAAATTCAAATTTGAAGCATGTGGAGACGGATCAATGAGAAATTACCTAGAAAAATATGGAAAAGTCCATGGATTTGTAAAAAACATTAATTCTTATATTTTAAAGTCAGATGTTGTGTTTGCGTCTTCTTATTTATCAATCCTTACGGCTATGAGGCTAAGAAAGCCGGTTTTTGCGGTTTATAGCAATCCTTTAAAAAGTGATTACCTTAGGAAAAGTCCCTTTGCAAAATGGGTTACTATAGAAAAATCACCAGAAAACCTCGCGAATGAGATAAAATTGATAAAAAGACATAATAAAAAAAAGATTGAGTTAGGATATATCTGGGCAACCAAACAAACTTGGGAAAATCTGACCAATATTTACTTAAGGCTTTATAAACAATGAAAGTTTCATTTATTACAACTGTTCTAAATGAAGAGCAAAATATACAAATTTTGCTTTCGTCTTTATTTAGTCAAACTAAAAGACCAGACGAGGTAATAATTATTGATGGAGGATCTAAGGATAAAACCGTAAAAGTTATAAGAAAATTCATTCTGAATATTAGGTCAGAAGATTTTAGAAAAAGATTTAAAGTCATAATTAAAAAAGGCAATAGATCGATCGGCAGAAACGAAGCAATAAGAAGAGCAAAAGGAGATATCATAGCTGTCTCTGACAGCGGGTGTATCTTGGATAAAAATTGGACTAAGAATATTATAAAACCTTTTATAAATCCAAAAATAGACGTTGTCGCAGGATATTACAAGGGATTTCCCAGATCTATTTTTGAAAAATGTCTTATTCCATATGTTCTTGTAATGCCAGATAAAGTAAATCCGCATAATTTCTTACCGTCAAGCCGGTCAATGGCACTCAGGAAGAATATTTGGGAGAAAGCAGGAGGTTTCCCGAATATGTATTCTAAAAATGAAGATTATGTTTTTGCAAAGAAACTTAAAAAAATAAATGCGAATGTTTATTTTAAAAGAAGCTCAATCGTTTATTGGCTGCCGCGAAGAAATATATTCGAAGCATTTTCAATGTTTTTTTCTTTTGCAATAGGCGATGCTCAGGCAGGGATTTTAAGGCCTAAAGTGCTTTTCCTTTTAGCCAGATATATATTGGGATTATGGGTTTTGATTTATTCTTTATACTTCAGTATCTTCTTTATGCTGCAGCTTATTTTTTATATACTAGTAGCATACGTATTATGGTCAATTTGGAAAAATTACAAATATGTAAAGGAGAAGTTAGCAATTCTTATTCTTCCTCTTATTCAATTTACAGCAGACATTGCGATAATTTGCGGAACTATTTTTGGTTTTTTTAAAAGCTTATGGGATACACGAGGCAAGCTATAAAAGGTTTTTCTTTTCTTGGAGGAGTAAGAGTCATAACAAGAATTCTTTCTCTATTAAAAAACGTCATTATTGCAAGGGT
>ERZ1292623.1946-Hain-H51-01um-R1-1946-length-19148-cov-28_pt1 | contig 19148 bp, 36 predicted proteins | sample MGYA00564398_ERZ1292623 | MGnify/ENA primary metagenome ERZ1292623 (study PRJEB36523, sample SAMEA6512633) | groundwater metagenome | collected 2019-01-07 | study: AquaDiva: Metagenomics assemblies of 32 groundwater samples | reverse complement strand
AAAAATGCGGAAAACCAATCAAGGAGAATACCGACGGGAATATGAAATACTGCCAGGGACACTGAATATGAAATATAGGAAATGGTACAAAATTTACAATGTGAGAAAAGAGGTAGAAGATGATCCCGATTACGATATCTGCCTACACCGGACTTTACGCGGGGCTAAACAATGCCGGAAAGAACACGGTGGAGATATTGTTATAGAGAAAGCCGAACACAGATTATTAAAAGATATTGATAATTAAAATGAAAAACCAATCTGATATATTGAAATTTTACGAAGACGCCGGTCACGGCTGGCTGGAGGTGTCAATATCTCTTTGCCGTGAATTGGAATTAAAGATCAGCGGATATAGCTATTGTAAAGGCGAATTTTTATACTTAGAGGAAGATTGCGACGCTCCGGCCTTTATTAAAGCATGGGAAGCAACCACCGGTCGGGAATACGCCGTTAAAAGACCCGACGGATACTATGACAGGCCTCTCGAAACCACGATATACCACCATACCAGCCCGGTTAGAAATTATCACGATCCAATCCCGGCCGACTTATTAAAATGAAAAATCAACCCGATCAAAGAAAAAATCAGCATCGTGGGAAAAAAACCAAACTCTATCTAACACTCGCGATAGAAGACGGTTATTGGAATTTAAAATATTTACCACGAATAAGATATAAAAAAAAATGATTGACACATTCAAAGCAAAAACCAGCGGAAAAAAACTAATCCTGAAACGAATGGGAATGATGACATATATTGCCGAACCGCAACCGGGAAAGAAGCCAAAACTAATAGACATAGCATTTGGAAACTATTCAATGATAGTCAACGACTTAAGAGATCAGGGATACCAGGTTATTACAATATGAAAATAATCAATCAGCCACAAACAACAAGGATACAAGATACCACCGACCCGACCGGAACGCCGCCTGGGGCATTACACGGGGCGGAGATGCCGGAAATAAACGATATCGATCTGGAGGAAATAGCCCAACTGGTCAAAGATGGCTATACCAGCGGAAGGCTTGATGATGAAAACGGCAAAAGAATATCATGGAAATTAGAATTAAAAGTCTGGATGGAGACATGAAATCATACATATACAAAAGAACTTTTGAAGCGAAGAATTATCCCGAAGGCTCGCGGATGAGGGCGTTGAGCAATCAAAATTCCGTATACAGTGAATACATGCCAAGCAATAAATTCGTAGTCAGGTCGGATATTCTCGACATAACTTTCAGAACAAAGAAAGAAGCAATAGAATTTGTAAAAAGCAAAGGGGGCAATTGGGAATAAAAGCTATAATATGAAACTATTAACCGAAGAACTAATCAAGAGGTTCGCCGCTGTCGGCAGTCAAGAAGACGTTAAAGACCCGATTGTAATTGCTAAGTTCTTTAATCCGGCCGGATCGGGGACATGGCTGCCGACGGAATACGATCCGGAAAATAAAATATTTTTTGGCTATGTATCTCTATTTGGAGACTATAACGATGAATGGGGAAGTTTTAGTTTGGAAGAGTTAGAGAGCGTCCAGGGACAATTTGGTCTGGGGATAGAGCGGGATAGATTTTTTACCGAAACACCAGTCAGCGAGCTAATCAAGGAGTACACCCATGCTTGATAAACTAAAAACCACAATTAAAATTATTGTTTGGCTATTCCTGTTATATTGGATGGCCGGAGCGGAACAGATAGCCGGGGGATATTAAAATGAAAACACGAGGGAAATATATCTTAAAAGGAAAAGCGACCATTGAAGAAACCGACTTATTGAAGTGGGCGAAATGGATGGAAACTGCGAATAGAATTGTTAGGCAAACTAGAATTATTAAAGGATTAAAATTAGGGAAAAAAGCACTAGGAATACCAGTAATGGTATCAACGGTATTTTTGGGACTAGATCACAGCTTCGGATTTGGGAAACCGCTATTATTTGAAACCATGATTTTTGAGGGGAAACATAGCGGTTATCAAGAAAGATATACAACCTGGGAAGAAGCGGAACGGGGACACAAAAGAGCATTAAAATTAGTCCATGAGAAATAACTACGATATTATTTATAAAACCGTAATCTGGATAACAATACTCTACACCGTCTGGTCTATCAGCCGAATAATAAATCATGCCTTATAAATCAGGATCATTAAAAATTGCCGGGACAAAATTTGACAGGCGGAGAAAATTAACGGAAAAAGACAAAGTTAAAATCAAGGAATTACACAGCCAAGGCTGGGCTATTCGAGCCATAGCCCGGAGGTATAAAAAGGTCTGCCGGAGAACGATTATATTCATTCTTTACCCGGAAAGACTGGCAAAAGAAAGAGCTAATCGGGACTGGAGAGATTATTATAAAAAAGAAAAATTCAGGGAGTATATGAAAAAACACCGCAGATATAAACAAAAATTATATCTTGACAAAATGGTAACTATCGTATAGTATCTAAAGAATAGAAAGAGAATAAAATGTACTGGAAAGACTTATCAGACAATCAGATAATCAAGGTTAAAAAGATGTTAGAGAGTGATCCGGCTGTGGCAACTCCTAGCTTAACGGTCGTTGAACAGGATGAAGAGATAACCGACTGGATGAACCGGAACAATGATACCGAAACGATACTATCTTGCCTGCGGGATGCCTACGATGGAAGATCGGAGAGTGTATGAAAATAACAGCCCAAAAACCAGCCACCTCACCAGTCCGGCAGACCCAAGAATTGGAGAAAACATACCCATTGAATACTTTTAGAGGAGAAACAAAAAGGGAGCTTATAGAACTTATAAAATCCCTTCTTGCCAAAAAAACAACTAAACTTCATATAACCATAGTCATTGAAGGCGGAGTAGTCGTTGAAACCTATCTATCCAAACCTAACGAAAAAACCCTCCCGCAATACTTATCAAGCGATGGGAAATTCTGGTATCATATTGAAGACCATGATTGTTAATCTCACGACTATCGCCCCCGGAGAATATCTTTACAACCCCCAAAAAAAACCCCCTTCATGGTCACCTGCGTATCTCCGGCCTCTGTATATAGATCGGTTAGGCTCATGGCTACTGGTACGGCGGCGAGAGCTGGAGGACATCGGGATTGCCACTAAGGTCAGCTCTGGAAGCCGTCAACGCGGAGAGATGTGGGTTTATCTCTGCGATAAAGACCAAAAAACATTTTTTAAGGCATGGGAAAAACAAAACGGGAAATGGATGGAAAAAATAAACAAAAGAAAGGTTACTGCCGATAAAGGCTATTCTGATATTAGGGGATGGGAAAAGTATTGCTACTACAACCCGGCAGAATTAAAAGAAAGACGCAAGCTAGCGTTAAAATTACAACCCTACCATACCGCCCGGAGAATTAACTTGACTGGTCTGGAAAAAATCCGCTGGCTATGGATGGAAACTCAAAATAGATGGCCGGAAGCCCGATAACTTGTAACTGTACCATTACAAGCCCGATACAGTCTGATATATTAAGGTCAACGACTCCAAAAAGCAAAATTCCCGACCAATTTTAGCCACGGCTAAAAAACACTTTAGCCACATTCCGAATAAAACCCGATTTGACAGATTTTTTCGCAGTCTTGCCAGATACGCTACCGGGATAATTCCGTGCATAGACATAGATTAAAAAACCCCGTGATATAATGGATATATGGGTAAAAAACGCCCATCAGCTCTTTAACATAAATAGAAAGGAGGTTATAAATGACCGATCTCGACCAGCTACGGGAAAAAATGGCTTACCGGCATTGCCGGTATGTCCATCAACCGTTTCATATCCTGGTAATCGAAGAATACCGCTATTTTGTCTGCCGGAATAGTTTAGACAGATATTCTTTCACCGCCCGGCGGATAAAATACGGCCAACGGAAAAGGTTTGTCGCGGGTATTCTGCGATGGCTATCCAGTAAAGGCCGGTTTAAGTTAGTTTTTTCTGCCGGCTATCTTACCAAAGAAGAAGCCATAGCCAAGGCGTATGGGCTATGCCAGCGGAAAGCATGACCGAACGGGAGGAGTGATCCTCCCGTTTTGGTACTTGACAAGATAAAGGTGACTATTGTATAGTATCGGATAGTATTAAAACCTTGCTTATGCCTACCCAATATCGCAACTTCAGGATTAAAAAATTCACCGACAAACATAACACCTTGAAAGGAGGTGAGTAAACTAATGGCACGCAGAAAAAAAGTCGAGGAGATCGTAGTCAAAGTCGCCAGAACCGGAACAAGACTGGAGGAGGTCGCTCTTGATGGTGGACACACCGTTGAGGATGCCCTGATGGCCGCTGAAATAACCCCGAAGGAAACTGAAGAGGTTAGAATTAACGGTGAACCAGCCGAGCTTGATGACGAACTGGAAGATGGAGATCGAGTAATCCTCGTCAAAAATATCTCAGGCGGAAAAGCCTAAAATTATGGCAACCCTCGTACAAGCCACCACACCACCCGTGACTACTAAAAAGCTGAACATAGCCGAAGTAGCCCGGGTGGTAACGAGGACAAAAATCAGCCAACAAAATGCTAAAATTCGAGACTTAAACAATTATTCTTCAAACATTCAATCAGAACTATCAGAGATTATGAGCTACCGGCGGAGAATTGCTGAGAATATAACTTCTTTTACTACCAATTATTTATTGCTGGTAGAAATACAAAAAACATCTCCTTTGAAACAAAACTCTATTTACCGCCAGTATCTAAAAAAAACAAACGCCATTAGTTCTAATCTCATCGCCACACTTTCGGTAGAAAATCCGGCTGCTATTCACTTTACAACGGCCATGCTGACCATTAAACCTGACTCTTATCCGATTGGTAAATTTTGGGGGAGAATTTGCCTGATTTGCAACAAAATATATTTATCAAACCTGACGTGGAGAGTACAAACTAGAGAAGGCGATGAGGGGAACTGGTACGATCATCCCTGTATAAAAAGAAATGAACCCTGCTGGGGAAATTGGAGTAACGATATTTCTAAATTGCTTCAACAAAAAGATATCGATATTTTATTAGATACTATTTTAGATTTTCTTATGGCGACTAATAATTCCGGAGGCAACCCCTACTTCCCATGGAGCAAATGGAGAGGAGAAAGAGTCCGGGCAAAAACCCTGATAGAAAAATACCACAAAACCGTTATATCTCCTTACTTCTATTGCCACTGTACGCCGAATAACCAGTACCCGTACATAGACACGATAGAAATCATCAAAGATAACCTAAAAAGAATTTTACAAGCTAATGAAAAGGTTCGTATCATTGATCCCATAATATTAAAAATATTAAAACCGACTGGAATAAGAACTCTCGCACCCGACCAAAGCGAAAATATATTCGGAATTGAAATATGACAAATAATATAAAAACGAACGATGTTAGTATTGTTATCCCATTGGCAACTTACCGGAAATTATTCGCCTATGTATTGGGAATAGATCAGGAAATAAGCGGAATAGGATCAATCACCCGGGAGGGAAATATAATCACCGTCAACGATATATTTTTACTAGATCAGGTAGTATCTTCCGCGCATACAACCCTGGACAAAAATGCCTTGGCTAAATTTTTAGACGAAAAAGGAGCGGCCGGGGAAGACCTAAGCCAATACAAACTCTGGTGGCATTCTCATAACACGATGGACACATTCTGGAGTCAAACAGATAGCGACACCTGCGATGATTTTGATACCGAACAGGAACAAAATAACTGGACATTATCTATTGTAGCCAACCATCAAAAAAGCCTAAAAATCAGACTGGATATTTTTCAACCCTTCCGGACGGTTCTGGACGATTTACCCTATGAAATTAAATACCTAGACACCGAACCAACAAAAGCCATTGCCGCCGAAATCGCCAAGAAGGTAACAAAACCCGCTCCACTATACGCTGGATATAACGGATATAATAATTTTACCGATGACTGGTCGGGAAAAAAATGGGAATGGGTAGATGGAGAATGGAAAAAGGTCAGCAAACGGGAAAGGAAGGCAAACCGGAAAGCAAGGCTGGCGATGGCTCGAAAAAATATGGCCAATGGCAATTATGACCATGATAACTACGGTAACCTAATTCCTGTCAATGAAGAAGAGGCCAAAAAGGCAAGCAAGAAACAGCTAGAAATGAAAAAAACCCCGTGGTTATACGATAAAAGATATTATGAATAATTATCACACACGCCAACTGGGGATCGTCAATCCCAACCTGTTAAATATCTCAATTACCGTTATCGGAGCCGGAGGGATAGGAAGCTGGGCAACCCTAGCCCTGGCTAAAATGGGCTGTAGTCGTCTTACTGTTTGGGATGGGGATAAAGTCGCCCCGGAAAACATCGGCAGCCAACTATACGGCGAAAAACATATCGGCAGGCCTAAGCCCGAAGCCTTAGCCTCCATAATATCCGATCTGGCCGTTATCACCATTGCACCGGTTAATCAAGTCTGGAACGGACAACCCCTAAATTCGAGCATAGTTATTGTGGCCGTGGACAATATGAAAACCCGGAAAACGATCTGGAACAAAATTAAATTAACCCAAACCGTCCAATGGTATATCGAAGCTAGAATGGCACAGGAATTAATCCGCCTATACACAATCAAAATGACCGACCAGGAGGGACACGCTTTATATGAAAAAACCCTTTACGATGACAAGAAAACAGACCCCATCCCTTGCACCGAAAGAGCGGTAGTTTATAATACCCTAGCCTGTGGCTCACTAATCACCCGACAAGTTAAAGACATCGCCACCGACCAAATGGATAGCTGGCCGTGGGAGGTTATTTTTGATCTGTCAACCCTAATCATAATCGAAAGAGGCCGCCCATGACAAAGCCATTAACCAACTTACAGATTGAAAATTTACCAGCACGGGGAATAGCCTATATCCGGCAAGGGAATTTTATCGCCCGGACAGATGGAAAAACCTTGACCATTACTTACATTACCCAAGCCTTAACTAAAATTTTTACTCAAGAAATTATCCTACCGGTTTTTGATGCGAACATGCCAGAAGGCGGCCGGTGCGGCTTTGCTAGTTTACACGAGCTAGTAATGGCTCTAGCCACCCTACACCCAAAATGGCTAGTTAATAATACCAAGCCGGGAGGAGATATTTAGAATTATGAAAAACAAACCGTTAGATAAAAAAATATTATGTTATTTTTGCCATAAGCCTATCAAAACTAAAGATTTGGGAGGCATTGTCAGTATCGGAGGTAAAGATGCCTGGTTTCATAAATGGCTACCATGCCTGATAGAATTTGTAGACTCTACACACAAAGGAAAGGGAGGGAGGAAAATGACATATACAATTTACTGGATTAAAAAGGTTGTCAACGCTATTCGACTAGCCATTACTACTTTTTTATTCAATCTAATCAATGACTAAAGACGAACTACGCCAAGACCATATCGAGGGAGATGATCTGCAAGAATGGAAGGGATTAACCTGCCCGGCTTGTAACGAAAGACTAACCGAAATCTATGAACGGCATATCGGCGGCCAGTGCGAATATAGATTGTTTTTAAGCGAAGAAGGAAGAGTTACAAACCGCTACATGTCAACCGATCCTGAAAACCAAGACGAGGTATATTGCTATTGTCCCAAATGCCTACACCGGCTTGAATTGCCGAAATGGGTATAAACACGCAGAAAGGAGGTAAAACATGAAATGCCAACAATGTAAAGCAAAAATTGATAAAGACGAATATTTATGCAACGAATGCTGGGATAGGCCGTTTCAAATTACATCAGTTTGCCGGGCGGACTTGCTACAAACAATCAGCAAAAAGGAAATTGCCACGATTGACGATGGAGATATGGAAAGGATCGCCTCTAAGATGGCCGATGCCTATTGCGATAACGGGTTCTGGATTGATCTGCCGATTATTACCGAACATGTCACGGAGATAAAATGTTAAAAAAATGGTGGATATGGCTAGACCTGCTGGTATTGGGTGCTGTGCTGTGGACTATCGGCAAATTCTCCCGAAAGCATTAAAAAATATGCCAAAAAGCCGACAGAAATAAACCCGAATAAAACCTTCTTAATTTTCTCTGCTTAATTTAATTTTTTTCAATTATTCTAGTGACAATTGCTTTCCCAAGTAGTGACAATTGCAATCCAAATTGATTTGTACCGAAGCTATAGTTTCAGTGACTTGAGCCGAGTGTTAAGAGTCAATCCCATCATTTTTGATTGATATATAGACCCTTATACCAGTTGGCATGACATTTAATGTCTTCAACGGTTGATTTCTAAATCGGTAAAACACCGTAACCCGTAACCACTTATGTCTTCCGGCTCTATATTTACCAAAAAGCTTAACTCGTTCTCACACCGACTTTTAGCTTCAAGACAACCAACCAAGCCACTTCGATTGATCCTCTTCAAGCTACAATTCTCAAAAATGTGCTATTTATTTTTAACCCCCTTTAATACCTCGCGGACAATCGCCCCGATTGAATTAACCAAAAATATTTTCCGCTTCCTTTAACGCTATCGAATCTTCAATAGACATATATCTTTTATTGGCTTCTTCGAACACAGGATTGTCTATATTATTTTTTAACCACTCTGTAGCCTTATCTCTCAAAACATAAAGCTCCGCTAAGGAAAGAGCAGAATAGTCCGGGGTTAAAAGAATCTGCATTTTATCTACCAGCTTTTCGATTATTATCCCATTTTCCGCTCTTTTTTCGTCTAGCCCCTCTCGCGCCATTTTAATTCCCGTCCCGTACCAAAGCCACGGTCTAGCCTCAATAAACATTTGGACTCTTTCGCCCAATTCTTCACAAAGTTTTTTGACTAACTGCTGGTATTGATTATTTTGTCTAGGTGTCATTTTCAGTTAACTCTCCACTTGGATATTTATATTTCAAAGATAATGACTGACCCGATACCCCACGCCTATTTTTCTTTAATGTTAATAAAATCTGATTAGGAATCTCTACCCCATTTTCTTTTATTTTTTCTATAAAAAACCCCAAATCACAAACAGTCGCAATCGAACCAGAACCCTTGTATTCAAAAATTGTCGTTTTTGATCCATCCCTAGCCATTTGATTGGACAGTTGAGATAAAACCAAAATGCAGCAATCGGCTTCCTTTGCCAGTTTTTGTAATTCCAGCGCCACCCTTGATAGTCTTTCGTATTCTTTATCGCCGGAACTAAAAACATTTTGGATAAAATCTATGACTACAAATTCATATCCATTTTCGGTAATCTGTTTTTTCAAAGCCTCTAGCTCGTATTGGTCGTCGCTAAAATCCATAAAATCGTCGTGAACCGATAGTTCTGCTATGGCATTAGACCAGTTTTTCCTTTCCTGTTCACTAAATCCGCCGGACATAACCCTGATAGGGTGTATATCGGCAAGCAGCCCTATTAAACGAGAAACGATTAGTTTATTAGATATTTCCAAAGAAAAATAAGCTGACTTAAACCCCCTTTTTGCTACATTCCAAAATATTTGAGCCGCCAAACTACTTTTCCCGATCCCGGTAAAACCCCCTATTACCACTAGCTCTTGGCGTAAAAACCCTCCAAAAAGAACTTTATCCAATTTGGGAAAACCAGTGGGAATAAACTCCATTGTTCCCCTACCCGTTCTTATTTGTTCGATAATTTCTTTTAGCTTCATGGATCACTCCCCATAAGAATAATTTTCCTTTCAGGAATTTTAGGTTGACGTTCTTCCTTAAACTCGACAGACTTAAAACACCAATTACGGAATGAGGCTTGACTATTCTTTGGTTTCCTCTTTTCTGGTAATTCCGAAACCCAACTTTTCCACCTGTCTAATTCCCAATCCATTCTTAAAAGAGAAAACTCTGGATATTTGGCTTTTATCCTTTCCAGAAATTCTGGAGTTATCTCTCTCCCCTCTCCTTCTTTGGTAGTGTCTTTTGTATAGTGTCTTTTGTTACCATCGTGTACGATAACTTTGGTTTCGTGTACGATAACTTTTTTTTCAGTTATCGGATACGATAACTTAGCCTCATTATTGGTTATCGTGTACGATAACTTTATTCCCCTTGGTTTGGGGTTAAAGTGTTTACCGATGAAGCCAATCCACTCTTTATAATTTTTATTTAGCTTTAACTGGTTATCGTGTACGATAACTATTTTGTGAGTTATCGCCTTCGATAACTCGCGAGAAACACTTCCTTTTGACAATCCCGTCATCTCTACAATTTGAGATTGAGCGATCCAATCTTCTTTTTTATTCCACCCGTAAGTTTTTCTTAAAACACAATCCACAACCTGTCTTACTTCTCCCGACATACGAAAACGACAAAGGGCATCCATAATCTCATTGGCTATTTTTACATAACCATTTTCTAGTTGTGGGCTAGGTTCTTTCATTCTCCCCTCCGTTTACCACTGGAGCTGGTAATCCTGTTTTTTGGTCTATAACTACATAGCCTAACCCTTTACACCCATGACAAGTTCGCCTTTCATTTGAAACCGTTCCGAATCCTCCGCATGTTGGACATTTAATTGGAGTAAACCTTAGCTGGGGTTCATTCAGTCTATCATTCATAAATTTACAATATCTACTCTATCACATTTTGTCAAGACCTTTTTTGGGAGAGCTTAACTCGCATACGGGTAAGCCAATCATCCGGCATCGCATAAAATAATTTTTGCGACGTATTTTTCTGCCTCTTTTTTAGGTATCAGAAAACCGATGGATGTCGGAATCGTTATCTCTCTGAATATTTTTTTACTAAATAAAATTTTCAGCATTGTTTTAGAAAAAATATAAATTGTCGAATAGTCACCGACTACATATAGCCAGCTATTATCATTCCTAAATATTCCACTTTTAATATAAAATTCGTTGGCTGGATCGCTCTTCTCCTGTGTTTCAATATATAAATTTCCCGTATCTTTAAGCTTATCGTCGAATTTAATTTCGATCCCTGGCTTGTTTTCCCCATATAGAAGTTGATATTTTTTGCTACTGTATGAAAGAATTGGCAAACCAACGGTATAAAGCTTGTCGTAAACGAAGTCTTGATACTCCGTTCCCTGTTTAAGCTTATCACGATAATAATCGCTATACTTCATTTCCCCACCCTTGCCATTTCTCGCGTTTTCTTCTATTAAAAAGCTCTAGGTATTTGCCTCGTGGATACAGTGTTTCTATTATTTCGTAGAATTTATCTGGTTTTTGTGAGTGGACGTTGCTTCTTTCTTCCGTTACCACACTGTCAAAAAGAGTTTTGCCTTCCGGGGTAAAACTACCCTTAGTACAAATAAGTAAAAATTCGTGTCTGACGGAGTTGTAATGACCATAATTGTGTTTTACTTTATCCCACACAAACGATGTTTTGTATTCAAACCCCCAGGCATTTATGACCCTAAAGACTTCTTCCAAAAATGGGGATGTAACCCAAATAAATAAAACCGCATTGCTGGCAGAGGGAATAGACAAGTCGCATAATTCTTCTATTTCCATCGCAGGATAATGGTGTTCTGCCGCTCCATAACCCTCTATTAGCTCATCGTTGTATTTCCAGGGTGGATCGGCATAAATAACATTAAACTCTCCTTCCGGTAGTTCCGATGATGGCTTTATCTTAGACTTAAAATCCCTGACTACTTTTCTGAATTCTTTGCTTTTAATGTCATTCTTTTCTGCAATATCAAGCAGTTTAACTTGTTCATCTGGTTCCAAACTGGCTACTTCCTGATGGTGTTTGTAGCTAAGATTCTCCCGCCGGCGGGAGAATTCAACCTTTGAGGCAACCCAGACATCATTCACTAATGTCTGATATTTATATTTCGTTTCGTCTAATGCCTGGGTATACATTTCCCCGTACTTTTTCTCCCCGTAGTTCAGCCAATCCCCGATCCAAAAATGAACTGCGCCTTCCGCTTTACGGATAAATTCTCCAACTTCTTCCCACTGTTTAAATGTTGGTTCGCCAATCGCAGACAAACCATTCCTGCAAAGAATAAAAGAGGCATAAATTACATCTTTGTTTTCGTTAAGTTGAATCAATTTATCTTCCATAGAGTACCCAATTATTGTTTAAGTAATTCTATCCTTTTGGCTTTTTGCTGTCAGGGATTGTTTTGTCTTTAAGTAACTTTTCACGCTCAACTTGACCACAAAGACGGCAACGCCAAACATGATTACACTCAAACGGCTTGCCGGTATCTTGGTGCAAAAGATAATGGGAATATCTTTTAATTAAAATCAGCAATTCATCGCAGGACAATTTATTCCTGACGGCTTCGTCCAACATAATTATTTGGTCTTTGGGATCAAGGGCGGCAACAAAGTGGTGGTGGCTAAAGGATAATTCAGGTCGGCGCCGGATCAGGGGAACCTTCCTGGCAACATAGGCGGCATTGCGCAATGTTCCGTAAACAAAATCTTTAGATTCTAGGGCTTGAGAATATTTTTCACCATAAGCTTCTTCCCCATAATTCAGCCAGTCGCCCATCCAAAACATGAGCGATTGTTCTGCATGGCGGATAAATTTTCCGCATTCCAGCCATTGTTCCATAGAAGGTTTGCCTATTGGAGATAGGTCAATTTTACTAAAAGTAAATCCAGAGTAAACGATGTTCTTTTCTGGATTAATAGATAGCCGAGAGGACAATGTTAAATTTTTTTGCTGTTCTGACATAGCATAGTACCCCTACAAAGCGCTCTGGGGGGTGGTAGTGTGGTATCGTGTCCTTTTCAAAACAAAAGCCACCAGAGAGCGGTACAAGAGGCGAACCGTTCTGGTCCCACCGCTAAGTTTGGCAACCGGAAGCAGTCCTTGTTTAATCCATCGCAGAATAGTTGAGGGTTTGACTTTTAGAACCTCTGCCGCTTGTTCAACGGACAGGATAGTGTCGGGACGGACATCGATAATACTGGAAACAGGAGGAGTTAAATTCATATTTCTGATTGTACCTTTTGGTTTGGCAAATGTCAAGGGGAGGGGGAGGTTGTAATTTCAATATTACAAGTGTTTGCCCCTAACTTACCCCGATTTGTTCCTAAATTTGCCCCTTGACAAATTCTGGATAGGGTGGTATAGTTTGCGTCAAATGAAAAAAACTGTTAGGTTTTACACCCCCGAAGAAATTTCCGTTATTTTGGATATGTGGAAAGATGGTAAAAAGCCCAGCGTTATAGCCCGTAAGGTTAAGCGTTATAAGGGTTGTATCGCCAGCATATGCTGTGCCTACAGGAGTTGGAAAAAAACTGGTTTAAATAATATAAAAACATGGAAAGCGTTAACTGAAAAGTTTAAAGCTTACGACCAGCTTGAGAAAACTGGTTCTCAGGATACGATTGAACGTAATTATTGGAAAGAAGTTAAATTTAGAGCAATTTCCGCTGGTCTCCCAGATACATTCGGCTCAGAACCATTGTTATCCGAACTCGAAGAAGCCATGAATAATCTAAAAGTGGCTGTTGTTCATGTTGTAACCAATGTGGTCAAAAATGAGGTTGATGCCCAGGTTATTGCTCAGGTTGAAACTAGGTTGGCCGAAGCCAAGAATACCGAACGGATTAAAGTTCTGGAGGAAATGCGCGAACAGGCATTATCCGGGAATGTAACCGAAATGGTAAAACATAATTTGGAAGTATTACGGGAAGCGTGGAGTAGAAAATGAAAACAAGAATAATAATATCCCTAACCACCTTATTGGCTGGTATAGTTTTTGGAATCATCGTAAATTCCCGGCTTACCCTTATTAAAGTTGAACGTAATTACTGGAAAGAAGTTGAGGATTGTTGGAATGATGGGGGCGAGATTTATGCTTTCGAGGGTAGCCGAACGATAGTTTGCGATAGAGCATTACCAAGAACTGAAATTTACTCTCAATATAAAAAATGAATAAACCAGTTTTAGAAATCAAAGGAAAACCCACTAAATGGCTTGACGCTCGTTTACTGTTAAAAATAGCGTCTAGCAAGGAAGAGAAAAAAGAACAAGACCTCCTATTGGTCTTGTCGGCGGCCTTCGATATCCCCCCTAGTGGAATTACCATGCTCAGTAATAAACCCTATATTAACTCCATTGGTTTGGAATATAAATGGTGGCAACATCCCGATGCGGTCAAGGTAACAAATACTGAAAGGCTTTATTTATATGAAAAAATCGGTGATACGGCGATTGTAGAAGTCATTGGAGAAGATAATCTTGGGAATACCAGAACCGCTATCGGCACTGCCGGTGCCGCCAATATGAATATGATAAAAGGTTATCCCAATGAGTTGGCCGAAACCCGGGCGCTAAATCGATTGTTGCGCAGGGTTCTATCTCCCTTCTTTTATAGGGACTTTTTAGAGAATATCGGAAAAATGTCTAAAGAAGAAGTTCAGCAGGTCCAACAATTAGCCCCTAATGTTGTTAGTGTTTCCGCCGAAGAAATGCCATCTGATAGTGTTGGAGATCAACCGCTTCTATTAACTAATGAGGAGATATTGCCGTTAAAACAGCTTTTAGAAAGTATCTCCCACGCATCCACAGAACAGGACTTTGCCACTATAGGGAAGGAAATTATGACTAAAAAAGTAGCTGGAGAATTGAATGACAAACAAATAGGATTTCTACGAGTTACGTTTACCAAGACTAAAACTGGGAAAGGGTTGTTATGAAATTATTTGGAAAAGATTTATTCAACTTTAAGAAGCCGGAAAAACCCCTGTATGATTTTTCTCAACATGGTTGGAGAACCCAATATATCATGCAAGCTGAGGTTTTTACAACGGATTCAGTAATAACGGAGGAGAAAAAGAAACAAAAAGGTCGCAAACCGGATAAAATTTATTTAACTCCCAAAGGAATATACGAACTAGCCTGCTTAAACAACCACAACTTTGTAATTAAGGTCGATCCCGTATATCTTGAGAATCAAAAGAAAAGTTTGTTGCGTAAATTAAGCCTTTTGCCTAAAAAACCGAAAACTCCTCGGGGTCAAGACTTTCAAGCGTATGGTGGAGTAATGGATTATACCAGGGATGAAATGCTTTCTGTAATCGAACGCTTGGAAAACAGGAAACAAATTTCTAAATTTAAGCCTTTAATTGATAAATATCCCCATACTACCGGGGCCCTTATCCAAGATGTACTCAAAAATAACCCAGCTCTTGGATGTCGCCCCGTAATAGGATTTATTCCCGATTTGCCGGATGAAGCCATTAAAGCTATGAAAGAATACAACGAAATGTGCGTAAGTCTTTGCGGTAAAAAAACCCATTTCTATGTAATTGCTTCTAAAGCAGATTTTGAGGCTGTTAATAAAAAAAGAGATCCGATACTTTTGGCTCAAAGTCCCTTCGGGTTATTTTGGCAGATTCTTGGAGCCTGGGGGGAAGAGGACGTAAAATGTCTTAGTGATCTATGAAAAAAATTATAGACATTAATAAAATTAATTTGGCTCGAAATTTATATAAAAATGGATTGTCTACACTAAAAGTTGCTCAACGACTCGAGGTTTGTGCTGGTACTATAAATAATTGGTGTAAAGATATTATTCGTACAAGAAGCGAGGCTCAAAAAATTATTAACACTAAGCCACCATCTCAAAAAGGGGCAATTCCTTGGAACAAGGGAAAAACGAATATCTATTCAGAGGAAACTATAGTTAAAATTAAAGCAGGTAGAGCAAAACAAGTAATTAAGCACTCTGAAGAAACTAGAAGAAAAATTGGACTTGCCCATAGTAAAGAGAAATGCACTTGGTGGAATGGAGGAATATCTAAAATTAATAAGACCGAAAGGAAAATTTTAACTGATACTTTTGAATATAGACAATGGTGCAGATTCGTTTTTGAAAGAGACAATTATATCTGTCAGATTTGTGGAGAGGGAGGCAGGCTTCACGCAAACCATATCAAAAAATTCTCAGATTTTCCTGAATTGATTTTAATATCAAATAATGGGATTACTCTATGCGAAAGATGCGAAATAAAATTTGTTAATCATCATGAGGAAGAATGGGAATCCTACTTTAATTTCAACCTTATGACCAGAGGAATTGTTGAGGACTCTGAAATGGTTTATCTTGCAGATTTATAATATGGAAAATGTCTTCCTTGCTTTTTTACTTGCGTTTTTAATCGGTTGTTTAGCGGGAACCGTCTCCATAGGGTTTATAGTTGCCCGATCATTGTTAGCTAATTGTCTACAGAGGGTTATTGTCGTTCTACGGGGGGCTTCGCGTTGGACAATCCAAGTTCCTGCCAAAATTTCCCTATATACATACCAGCGGTTTAAATTGCCCAAACTTAAAGAAACAATGAAAAAAGAAGGAAAATGGGATGACGATAAAACTTGGGCACTGGCCGAACGGCTTCAGCATACTACTTATACACAGGAAGATCAGAAATAGTTTTTTCTAAAAAAATGAAACAACGTATTACAGAAAAAAATTTGGATAAACTGTCTACGGAAGCAAGAATAAAATTAATATCATGGTCAAGAAAGTGTAAATCATTCCAAGATGAAATTTTAGAAGGTGATTACGATCCCAATACTCCGCTTTTGTTAATTGGTCAGATGATTGAGTTTTTGGATGAACGCTGGGAATATCTTTCTATTAGTAGATGGCATGTGGGGAACAAAAAAACTGGGTGGGGAGTAACTGACACAACTCATGAGTGTAGGGGGGGTTCTACTCAATTATGTAGCGCTCTCTGGATGGCGGTAAGAAAAGAACTGGAGAAGTGATGACTTTCTCCGTCAGCAAGCTTCAGCTTTTCCTGCAATGTCCGAAAGCTTTCTATTTCATTTATCAAGTTGGGATTAAGGTTCCCAAGTCTCCCTCTCTATTTTACGGGCAAGCTATTCACGAAGGCATAGCCGCTTTTTATCAACAGCAAGACCCTCTAGTAGCTTTTGAAAAGTCTTTGCTGGCTCCCAGCCAAGAGAAACCCCTGAACTTTGCCTGGGAAAAATATTTGGAAGAAGGGAAACTACTAATGGAAACCTACAAAACCCAAGCTCCGTTTTTTGATCCCTTAGTAATAGAAAAGTTTGAAACCGTCCCACTCTATCATCCAGTTAACCGGGAACCGCTACCCCTAGATTTTTCCCTAAAGATTGACTTGATTACCAAAGACGGATTTATAGTGGATCATAAAAGTACCTCCAGCGCCAACCCCAAAATAGACGAAATGCAAAAACTTCAGGCGGTTGCCTACACCATGGCATATCAGACCCTTTACGGTCATAAACCAGAAGCCTTTGTTTTTAACTTTCTAATCAAGCGTAAAAGAAATCCCAGAATTGTTCCCATTTTTTTTCACTGTACCGATGATGATGAGGTCTGGTTTTTTGATATTGCTCACCATGTAATTGACCTAGCTAGTACCGATTGCCGGTTAATTCCGCCAATGGTTAAATCACACTACCCTTGTCCGGTGAGGAATTTGTGTAGCTGGCATGGCCAGAATTGATACTTGACGGGTTGGGTAATGATAGTATAATATAGTAATATATATGGGAAAACCCTGTACAGAATGTGAGAAATCACTCCATAATTGTTATCCCAATATGTCGTCCGCGCAAAAAGCCGTTGTTCAGAGAAAGGTGGTGAAAATCATTAAAAGACATATTGAGACCCAGAGCTTAAATGTGGAGAACCACTTGTTCAATGGAACCTCTTGTTACATCAATATTCTTGAATTTTTTGGAAATGGTGAGTCTGCGCGGATGTTCGTAGAGGAATTTGACCAAAGACTGCTTATGAAAAATCAATCGGATCATGTCAACCTCTACGAAATTGATAAAAAGGTGGCAGTGTGGGCGGGAATGTATGAATTTGTGAACCAACAAAGGCGGGATGTGAAAAACCATAGCGGCGTTCTTAATATCATTCCCGTCCCACTGCCTCTGAATAAATTTTTGGCTAATGTCCCGATAAGGTTTGATGCAATTTATCTTGATTTTTGCGGAATGCTTAGTACCGATTCGTCGCTAGCGATTGAATCTGCGGTTAAACATTTAGATCAACGGGGAATATTAGTTGTCAACGCCCAAAGGAACAACGATGGTTTGGTAAGAAACATGGCTAAAAATATCGAAATGTATATTGCCAACGCTAACGGATTTTGCCGCCATTCCGTTTCCTGGAATTACCATAACGAAAATACAGTCGGGCTTGGTTATCGGACAATGGTATTTAAGCCTAAGAATTATGATGTTAGATTGACCGGAAGATTGGAATTGGGTACGGAGTCGGGAATCATGGGTACGATGTGAAGAACCATGCCTGAAAGAACTACTCTTTTTAACGCTCCGTATCCAATTTTAATTATGAACAATCAACGACATTTTATCGCCGAACAGTTAAGACAACTGACTCGGTTGTATATCCAAACCCAGAAATTTCGAATCCGGAATTCTAATTTGTGGACCAGAAGAAGAATCGACCTAGCCATGGCTAGGTACGATACGGAATCCAATGATGCTCGTCAGAAAGAAATGATTGATAGCATCAGAACTAGGGAAGAAAACATCACAAAAGAAATTAAAAATTTAGTTAAGCTTCATCCATGGAATAAATGGTTATCGGGGGTTAAGGGTTGCGGTCCGTATATTTCCGGGACCCTTATCGGTGAACTTGACGGATTTGTCTATAAACCGTTTGAAAAGGGAGAAAAATCCGATAAGATAGAATCTGAAGAGTATCAAACAATGAGTCCTAGCGAATATCAAAAAACCCTGAAATCAAAGTTTTCCGGTTATGGTCGAAGTTTTGATAAAACAAGTAATTTATGGCATTATTGTGGCTATCATGTAGTAGATGGCAAGGCGGCAAAACCTAAAAAGGGACAACTTTCCGATTGGAATAAATATTTGAAACAGGCGTTGTATCAATTCGCAGAAACACAGGTTAAACTTAGCGGACCTTACCGCAAGTTATATGACAATCGTAAGGTATACGAAGTTAAAAGAAACAAGGAAATATCAAAAATGCACGCCCATAAACGAGCCATGCGATATATCATCAAAAAATTCTTGTCGGACTTCCGGTATGAGGGGATAACATCCAAGGTGTCAATGTGAAGAACCAATACCACACTATATCTCCTCATGTCGGAAGTCCAAACTGCTTCTTGACAAACCCAAGCAACGATAGTATAGTATTCCACAATGTCAAAAATTGTTT
>ERZ1292623.1945-Hain-H51-01um-R1-1945-length-19149-cov-7_pt1 | contig 19149 bp, 22 predicted proteins | sample MGYA00564398_ERZ1292623 | MGnify/ENA primary metagenome ERZ1292623 (study PRJEB36523, sample SAMEA6512633) | groundwater metagenome | collected 2019-01-07 | study: AquaDiva: Metagenomics assemblies of 32 groundwater samples | reverse complement strand
GATTCTTGAGTACAAACGGGCTTTATTGTCCCGTTTTTGTTTTCGCGTTATCATTTACTCATGCAAAACCGAACGCTCTATTTCGGCGACAATGTGGAGATTTTAGCGTGGTGACAGCCAATGCAGGCGTGGATAATTTAATGGCGTAAAAAATGAAAAGGGTCTTCCTCTTTTTTCTCGTCTTCATTATTCTCATCGTCGCTTTCGCGATAGGTGCGCGTACCGATGCCTTCGTGCAGGGCTATAGAATTTCCTCTTGGGATCCTCCAGGGTTTTTGTCTGGTGTCTGGCACGGATTATTGGCACCCTACTCCTTGATTGCACGGTGGTTTATTGATGACGTACAGATGTATGCATTACCGAATACGGGATGGTTTTATGACCTCGGGTTTTTGTTCGGTATAAGCGGTTCGTTGCCGATCGGATGGTTTGCCGCAATTCTTTCCGTACTTCTCCACCTGGTTTCGTAAAAAACTCAACACATCATGGCATACGACATTAAGAAAACAGAACACGCCGGTGCGGAGCACGGCAACGGCGCGTATTGGAGACGGAAGTGGATCGCGAAGAAAGGAAGCAATAAAATTCGGCGACACGCAGGGCGGCAAAAGTTAAAATATGATAATGCGTCTGATGCGATATGATCCTTGGGTATGATCGGCAGATCGCGTATCTGGATCGCGTGATGGCACGGGGGCGGTTGGCGCACGCGTATCTTTTCTACGGGCCGGACGGCGCGGGGATGTTGAGCATCGCAAAAGCAATGGCAAAAGCATTGCACTGTCCCGCTCGCTTGGAAACCGGGTCTCCCGATGGAGACACGGTTTCCAAGCCGATACGCGAGGCGGGCGACGGGTGCAAAATATGCGCGGCCATTGATGCGGATACGCATCCGGGCGTGACCCTGCTGGATCGCGCGCATTCGCTGACCTCCAAAAAAGAGGCGCTGCGGGATATACCCATAGACGACCTGCGGGAGGTGAAGCGCCGGTTTTCCCTCGCGGCCGCAGGTGATGCCTGGCGGGTTGCGATCATCCATGACGCTGATACAATGAGCAGAGACGCCCAAGTCGCGTTTCTGAAACTTTTGGAAGAGCCGGGGGAGCGGGCGCTCTTCCTTTTGACGAGCGACGCCCGGGAATCCGTGGCGCCGACCATTGCCTCGCGCGCGGTTGCGATCGGGTTTCTCGGCGGTACCAATCCTGCGGTTGACGAAGCAATGCGGACGGCGGTGCAGAGGGCGCTTGCCGCGGGCATCCCGGAGGCGCTGGCCTTGAGCGAAAAAATAGCGGGCGACAGAGCCGGAGAAGCCGCGGTGGTGAGCGCGCTGGTGGACGATCTGCGGATGCGCATGCACGCGGCCGCCATGCCGCGCGAGCGGTATCTCCTTGCCGCCCGCATCGCACGCGTGCTTACCATCGCGACCCTGCGGGAAACGACCAATGTCAATCCGCGCCTGGCGCTTGACGTGATGCTTTTGGAAAACGTGGGCAGCGCGCATCCTCGGGCGAACGATAATTCGGAGGAACGATAATCTGGGGCGTTATGATTTACAAAACCATTATTACTGTTGTCGTAGCGTTCATTGCATTGGTTATCGTGGTGCCGCTGATTTTGAACGCCATCGGGATTGATATTTTGCAGGGTGGGGGCGGGAGCGCATCCGGTACCGGCGTCTTGTTCCGTTCCGGCGATGGCGGAGCGCATTGGGAGGAGGCGAAGTTTCTCCGCGAGCGGCGCGGGCCCCTGCCTGCCTATATCTTTGACGTGGCGGCGCATCCCACGGCGACCACGACGCTTTTTGCGGGCGCAAAGGCCGCGGGTCTCTGGAAGAGCGAGGACAAGGGTTTGACGTGGCGCCCAGTGAAGGATGCGACTGGTACCCTGGCGGCGCGAAGCGACGTCTACCGCGTGGTGATAAGCGGCGGCAGGCCGGAGACGATGTATGTCGCAGTGTATCAGGACAGCCGGGGCAGGGTTTTGAAGAGCGAAGACGGCGGCGCCTCGTTTCGCGAGATTTATTTTGTGGGCCAGCGCCGATACGGCGTGTTTGATCTGGCGACCTCGTCCATCAGTCCGGATACGGTCATGGCCGCGACCGGCGAGGGGCGACTGATCACGTCAGACGATGGCGGCAGGCGGTGGCATTTTGCAAAAGTTCTCCGGGATCCGATTGTAGCACTCTCCATGCACCCGCGGTACCCCAATGAAGGGTATCTGCTGACGAGCCGCGGCAGGACGTATCGCACCTACGATGGGGGTATGACCTGGACGGACTTGGGCGTCCCGGGACAGGGGGCCGCGATGCGCGAGGGAAACCGGCGCGTCATTGAGCACCCCTATAGCCGTTTGGCATGGTATCCTTCTCGTACCGTACGCGGATCAGTAACAGACGTGCTGGCGCCGGACCCCCATCGTCCGGAAGTCCTCTATCGCACGAGCAGGGGAGTATTACTCCACTCAACCGACGGGGGATCCGTGTGGCAGCCGTTCAGTACCTTCATTGACGACCTGCAGGTACCGGTGGGCGGCGTGGCAGTGCACCCCACGGAGCCCAATACGCTCATGGTCTCTGCAGGAGAGGCAGTGTACACGAGCAGGGATGCGGGTATCAACTGGAGTATTATGCGGATTGCAGGATCCGATCCATTGCGGGAGATATTCATTCATCCGGATGATCCAGCAGTCGTATTTATTGCAAGCGGGCGATGAATTTTCTATGGAAAATATAAAACAAAAACTGGAGCGCATCGCGGCGCATCTCCGGCAGGAAGTGGCGGGCCTGCGCACCGGACGCGCGACGCCGGCGCTCGTGGAGAACATAGAGGCGGAGCACTACGGCGTGCGGACTCCCGTCAAGGCGCTTGCATCCATTACCACGACTGGACCCCGCGAGATCGTCATTCAGCCCTGGGACAAAGCCGCCTTGCCGGCCATTGAGCGCGCAATCGCGGCGTCATCCTTGGGACTCGCCCCCATCGCGGATCGCGACGTCATCCGTCTCTCCGTCCCGCCGCTCACCGAGGAGCGCAGAAAAGAACTGGCGCGGCTCTTGGGCAAGTACGTGGAGGAGGCGCGGATCAAGGTGCGCCAAGAACGGGACGAGGCGTTGAAAGAAGTGGAACGGGCGTTGAAGGCAAAAGAAATCAGCGAGAACGAGCGGGAGCGCCGGCGACGGGACGCGCAGAAATTGATAGACGAGGGTAACAGAAAGATAGAAGAGATCGGAGCGGCGAAGGAGAAGGAGATATTGACGGTATAGGCGAAATCCCAATGTCCAAGCTCTAATGTCCAATGCCCAAATCCCAAGATTCCAATGAATGCTTCAATGACGCAATGTCCAAAACGGTTTGAGGCATTGGGATTTGGGTCTTTGTTGGTCATTGGGGCTTGGGTATTGGACATTTGATTGAGATGTATGACCAAACGGCTGCGTCTGGACGACATTCTGATTAAGAGAGAAATAGTAAAAGACAGAAGGGAGGCCTTTATCCTCGTCACCGAGGGTCGGGTGCGGATAGACGGTCAGAGAGCGATCACGCCGGCGCAGTTCACCCACGAAGGCGCGCGGGTTGAGGTGGAAGATATGCGCCGGTATGTGGGCAGGGGAGCGCGGAAACTCGCGGCGGCTCTGGATGCGTTTCCGATAGTGGTGGCGGGGAACGTATGCGTTGACATCGGTGCTGCCACCGGCGGGTTTACGCAGGTTTTGCTGGAGCGGGGTGCGGCACGGGTCTACGCGATTGATACGGCGCGGGGCAAGCTTGCGTTGAAGATCCGGCAGGACCCGCGGGTCGTGGTGATGGAGCAGACGGATGCGCGCGATTTGAAGAACCTACCCGAGCCCGCGGACATCGCGGTGATTGACGTCTCGCTCATCTCGCTCCGCGACATCCTGCCGCACGCGAGGCGCCTACTCGCATCTCGCGGAGCCGTCATCGCGCTCTTCAAGCCCCAGTACGAAACGCGGGATCCGAGGATTCTGCATCACGGCGTGATACGGGATCCTGCTGCGCGGAAGAAACTTGTGGACGACTTCGCGGCATGGGCGGACAAAAACGGATGGGACGCGCGCGGCATGATAGAATCACCAATCCGCGGCGGGAAAGGAAATACCGAGTATCTGTTTTTACTAAACTCTTTCAAATGACCAAAACACAAACCAGAATCCCGAAAAAATCTCCAATAGCAAATACCCGTCTTGGTCATTCGTCATTGGGTATTGAGTATTTTTTCGGTATTCTGGTTTGGTGATTTATGCTCACCGTCACATTCGTTATCATTTTTATCAGTGTATTGATCCTCGTCCACGAGTGGGGGCATTTTTACGCGGCGCGATACTTCGGCGTCCGGGTGGACGAGTTTGGATTCGGATTTCCGCCGCGGCTTTTTTCCGTGATGCGCCGCGGCGTCCGGTACTCCTTCAACGCTCTGCCCTTTGGCGGATTCGTAAAAATCTTTGGCGAGCGCGGCGAGGGAGAAGGGGATACGCAGAGTTTTATCTCGCGGCCTGCGCGCCAGCGGTTTGTCATCCTGGCTGCGGGGGTAGTAATGAATATGGTGCTCGCGTGGCTGCTCTTTTCCTTGGCTGCCGGCATCGGCGTGCCCGCGGCCGGAGGCGATGGGGCGTCAGCGCCGGTGTCAATACTGGGCGTCATGCCGGATTCTCCGGCGGCGCAGGCGGGGTTCAAAATCGGCGACGCGATCCTGGAAGCGCGGGGGCAGGATGTCTCGTTGCGGATTGAAAACGAAGCCGACGTCCGAAATTTTGCGGACGCATACCGGGGAGAAGAGATACGAGTGATTGTGCGCAGGCAGGGGGAAATACGGGAGATTGCCGTGACCCCGCGCGCGGTAGTACCCGCGGGCGAGGGGCCCCTGGGCATTGCGCTGGGGCGCATCGTGATTGAGCGGACCCCGTGGTACCGGGCGCCGGTTGCGGGACTCACGGCGTTGGCGTACAGCACCGCCGGTATTGTTTCGGGATTGCTGGAGTTGGTACGGACGCTCATTGTGCACGGCCGGACCCCGGCCGGCATCTCCGGGCCCATCGGCATTGTTCGCTTTGCCGGGGACACGCAGGCCCTAGGCATCGCCTATTTCCTCCAGTTTATCGGAGTGCTCTCGGTCAATCTGGCGGTGCTCAATTTCCTCCCGATCCCGGCTCTGGACGGCGGCAGGATATTTTTCATCGTGCTGGAGAAACTAAAGGGCAGGCCCGTGAGCGCCCGCGCCGAGCAGCTGGCGCACACCGTGGGCTTCATCATCCTCGTCGCCCTCATGCTCCTCGTCACCTATCAGGACCTCGCGCACGTCCTCTGATGCCATCCCTCCCTTTTATCCGCTAAGCGGACAAGATAAAAGGGAGGGATGGGGTTTTGTTCATGGAGAAGGTTGTAAAATTTTCTTATACGGTATAATATTAGGTGGCGGTACCTATGAGATGAATAAAATACATAAGGAGGTAAGGGTTATGATGCAAAAGCCGCGCCCGGGAGTGCCGTGAGGAGTATTCTGAACTTTCTCCAGCGCTTCCTCCAGAGATAAGATCTTTCCAACCGATCCTTCCGATCTTTCCTGGCGCCAGCGCTCGGGCACAGTACGCCTCCTGCGGTAAGCTTAGCTTACCGCAGATGGCTCCAGAATACACAAAAACAGTCGATGGATACAGGTGCTTGACAAGGGATTGAGAAGGGAGTATACTGATACATAGAGCTTAGTATTAAAACCCGATCGTGGCTTCGCAAAGAGCGTCTCGCTGATATTGCCAGGCCAAGAAGCGTTTTAAGAGAAGCGAGGTCGTTATCAATGCGAAACGCATAGCGCATAACGCGTAACGCAAAAATCTCAACAGAGAATTCTTGCGCGTCGCGATATGGGTTACGCGATTTGCTCTATTTCGTGGCCTTCCAAGATCAGCGAAGCGGAGGCGGCGGATGGCAGGACGATCGTCCGCGCTATGATGTCACTTGTTCCAAGTGCGGCGCGCCCGATACGGTCCCCTTTCCCCCGACTCCGGGCCGTGATGTCTTCTGCCGGAACTGTTGGCGTGAAGCCAACCCCCGGCCGATGAATCGCGGCGGCGGACGCGGCTTCAGCCGCTAACGCTCCAAAACCCCTCCGATTGCAATCGGAGGGGTTTTTATTTTTCCTTCGTCGCGGGCGATGGCGCGCCGCACATTCGCTAAAAATGTCCGATCGGACATTTTTAGCGAATGTGCGGCTTTGATCTTTTTTCCTGCCGTTGCTACCATGAGGCGTATGGTCATGCCTCTTCGCAACTGCCGCGTGTGCGGCGCCATGCTCCATCTCAATCCAGAGAAAAAGTCCGGCGTCTGCGACGCGTGCCGCAGGAAGTCCCCGGCGCGCGCGTGTCTCAAGTGCGGGTTGACGCTCTTGTCTGCGGCTGAGCGGCTGAGTAATCTCTGCCATCGCTGCGGGTTTGTACGGGTGTCCTGCGCCGCGTGCGGCAGGACGCTGGAGAGCGCCGTGGAAAAAGCCGCGGCGCGGTGTAATGCCTGCCGGGCCGAGGCAGAGCGTATCCCAAAGGTACGTATCCGGCGATGAAAACTTACGAGTACCTCATCATCGGCGGCGGCATCGCGGGTATTACCGCGGCAGAGACGATTCGCGCCAGTGTCGCGGGCGCCAGAATCGGGATCCTTTCGTCCGAGCAGCACCTGCCGTATTCGCGGGTGCTCTTGCCCTCCTATCTTAAGAAACGAATCGGGCGCCCGCAGATTTTTCTGCGGACCGAGGAGGACTTGAGCCGCGCGCGGATTGATTTCATGCGGGGCAGTACCGCGGCATCGGTGGATACGGCGGGGCGGCGCGTCATCTGCAGAGACGCCGGGGAGATTGCCTATGGAAAACTTTTGATCGCCGCAGGAGGCCGCGCAAATCACTGGCCGCATGGGGAGGAGGGAGCGCGGATCTTTCGCCTCCAGACCTTGGATGACGCGGACCGGCTGTACGCGGCGCTGGATACGATACGTACCCCGGTGGTCATCGGCTCCTCGTTTATCGCGCTGGAGTTTATTGAGACGTTTCTCCAGCGGGGCATTGTCCCACGCGTCTTGGCGCGCGAGGAACATTTTTTCCATGACATGATTGACCGAGACGGTGCCGCGATACTGCATGAAAATATGGCCAGTCGCGGCGTGTCGCTCCTCCTCGGCGACGAGGCGCTGGCGCTGGAAAAAGCAGGGGCGGCGCTGCGGATTGCGAGGTACCGCTCCGGCGCGCTGGAAGCGGATGCAGTGGCGGTGGGCATCGGCATCACGCGCAATACGGATTTTCTTGCGGGATCCGGCATTGTCTGCAGCGGCGGAGGCGTGCAAACAGATGCGTTTCTGGAGACGAATGTCCCCGGCGTCTACGCGGCCGGGGACATCGCGGCGTATTTTGACCCCATTGCGGGCCGGCATCGGCTGGTCGGCAACTGGACCAACGCGGTGCTGCAGGGGGCGTGCGCCGGGCGCAATATGGCGGGGAGCCGCGAGCGGTTTTCCGCGGTGCCCGCGTATTCCATCACCAATCTCGGACTGCAGATCACCGCGCTGGGAGAGTGCGACGGCGCGCTGGAGACGATCAGCCGCGTTGACAGGACAGCGCGCCGGTACGAGCGGTTTTTTCTGCGCGACGGCGTGCTCGCGGGGGCGTTTCTCATCAATTGGTTTTCAGACAAGCCCCGGCTGGCGGAATTGATCAGCAGGCGAGCCGTCGTGGCGCTGTACGCCGAGCGCCTGCGGAACATGTCATTTGACATCCGCGAGATACCCGCTATGCTGTAAAGAGAGGCGCACACTATTTTCATTACTATCTCTTTATACTCCTATGGAAGAGAATCAAGACGCGCGCGAAGCGGGTGAAGACGTATCAGGCAAGCGAGATGGCGTCAATCCCTACGTCATCCCCGTATCCATCCTCATCGCGGGAGGACTCATCGCGGGCGCGGTGCTGTATGCCAATCGTTCAGCGCCTCCGGCGCCGCCTGCGCAGAAAGCCGCTGTCGGAGCTGCGGCCGGCGTCTCCGCCGCGGATCTTGTGGACGACGATCCGGCGCTCGGCGATCCGTCTGCTCCGGTGACGATCGTGGAGTTTGCCGATTTCCAGTGCCCGTTCTGCGCGCGGTTTGCGCTGACCACCAAAAAAGACATCATTGAGCAGTACGTCAAGACCGGGAAAGCGCGTTTTGTATACCGCGATTTTCCTTTGAGCTCCATTCATGCGGAAGCGCAGAAAGCCGCCGAGGCCGCGGAATGCGCAGACGCGCAGGGCAAGTTTTGGGAATACCACGACCTGCTCTACGAGCGTCAGGCGGAACTGTCCGTTGCCAAGTATAAAGAATGGGCGGGCGCTTTGGGACTGAATCAGGCGGCGTTTTCGCAGTGCCTTGATTCCGGCGCGTATGCCGCCGAGGTGCAAAAGGATTTTGCCGACGGCCAAGCCGCGGGCGTGCGCGGCACGCCGGGAAGTTTTGTAAACGGGAAGTCAGTGGAAGGGGCCCAGCCCTTTGCCGCGTTTCAAGCCGCGATTGAAGAAGCGTTGAAAAACGCGCAGTAGCAACTTACTGTATGCTTATGGCACGCGTCATCATGTACACCACGCCCTTTTGCGTCTATTGCAAAATGGCAAAAGAGTTTTTCAAGAAACACAATGTCGCCTATGAAGAAAAGGATGTGGCAGTGGATCTGGCCGCGCGCGAGGCCATGATCAAGACATCCGGTCAGATGGGGGTGCCGGTGATTGACGTGGACGGCAGCATTGTCGTGGGCTTTGACCAGGGGCGGCTCAAGCAACTCCTGCATATTGAAGGATAGGGTATTTGTAATGATGAATGTGAGTCGGTTCCCCCGCGCCGCGGTGATCGGCGTGGCAATGGCTCTTCTTGCGGCCGTTGTTTTTTATATGGCGTGGCAATGGCGCAGAGACGCTGCCGTCGGGGAACGCGAGGATCTGCGCCGGGTGCAGCAGTTTGTCCTCAAAGATCGCGAGGGAAAAGAGGTGCGCCAGGCGGACTTTGCGGGCACGCCGGTGCTCATCTATGTCTGGGCTTCGTGGTGTCCGCAGTGCGCCGAGGGCTTGCAGGATCTCGCCGTGATGAAAAAGGAGTTCGGCGATGCGATCAGCGTCGTCGCGATAAACCGCGCGGAATCCCATGATGTCGCGGCACCCGCAGGCGCGATACCGGGAGCCGCCACGGGCACGGTTTTTCTCCTGGATCCCGACGACACCTACTATCGCGCCATCGGTGGCTTTGCCATGCCCGAGACCATGTTTGTGGACCGCGCGGGCATGATCCGTTTCCACACGCGCGGCCCACAGTCGCGCGAGGAGCTCCGCCGCCGGACAGAAGATTTGTTGACCTTCTGCGAAAAGGAAAATGTCTGCTGAAAACCGCAATAGTTACACAGATATGCTGGAGCAAATCATTGTTGCTATTGCAGCGGAGCGCGGAAGACCCGGAACGCGGGAGCGCCGTCCGGGCGGCGAATGACGTCCATGGGCTCGACCGAGCTTGTGAGACGCCTCAAAAACTCTGCGGCGAGCGGATGCGGGTGCGATTTCCCTTCAGTCACGGCGTCAGCCGCCACGATGAACGTTGCATCCGCGAGACCGAAGTCCGCATAGGGTGCCACGCCGCGCGCGGCGACTGTGTCCAGAAATTGCGTGAGCGAATGGATGGGCGCCGCGTCGTAAAGGCGCCTGCGCTCAAAGATCCATACAGACGGTGCCCATTCCATGCGGTCGTCAAAGACGAGGAGATGCCGCTGGCGGGGGGCATCCGGAGGAATGTTGCGCGCGAGGATACGCCTTTCTTGGTAGTCCCGTAATTGGGGCGCTGCGGCATAGATGACAATATCCGAGGGTTCGGGGAACTGCCGATAGAAGTTTTCCAGATACGCATCCAACTCGCGATATCCGGCGCGACCCACACCGACGTGTGTGAAAAAAAGCGGATGCGCGATAAGCGGCCGCGCCATGAGTTGGCTTTGCACCGAAAACACGGCTTCCCACGATGCGGCAAGGAAGACAAAAACCGCGATGGCTATTTTCATGCGTTCCCTCGCGGCTTTCCAGATGCGGATGCCGACGAGTCCTGTGATGATCGCAAGAAACGGGAGTACGACCACGCCGTAGCGCTCGTGGTCGCCGATTGCAGTGAGCATCAGGAGTGCTGAGAGCAATCCGCCCAGAAGGATGCCGTAGGGCCTGCGGAGTTCCGTATGCCGTGCGGCAAAGAATATCCCCATACCTATTGCCGTGAGAAAAAGAAGGACAAAACCGATGCTCATCTGTCCTCCGATGGAGGCGAAGATGTCCAGATTTGCAAGAGGATTTGTATTGACGGCGCGGCTCAGTCCCTGGAAGTCCTCTGGTGCCATGCCCAACATCGTGGAGAGTGCCGCATCCGGGTGTCCGCGCGAGCGCCACATTTGTATGTTGTACGCGATGAGGGGAGAGAGTGCGACGACGAGCAGTGCGGCCCCCGCCCAAAAATATTTTTGCTGCCATGCGCGCCGCGGGGTCGTGAGGAGCACGCCGAGAAAGACGGGACCCATGAAAAAGAACGTATATTTCGTGAGGATGCCTGCCGCGGCGGCCGCTCCCCACCAGAGATAATTTCTGCCGTCCGTTTCCGCTTTCAGGAAAAAGAGTAAGGAAAGCGGGATCCACAGCACGAGAAAGCCGTCCAGATACCCGATCCGCGAGATCCAGACGTGGTGGTTAACGAGGGCCAGCGCCGCCGCAGCAATGAGTCCCGCGCCAATGCCGTTGAGATGTTGGGCGAAAAGAAATACGGCGCCGAGTGCGGCAAGGCCTGCCAGGATAAACGGCAGACGTGTCACAATCACCGAGTCGCCGGCAAGAGCGATGAAGGCATGCTGGACGGCAAAAACAAGCGGGGGCGCATCGTGAAATGAGAGCCGTTGCCACCATTGCGACTCGTCGAACCACGTCACCGGAGTGGACTGGCGGTTGATCGCGGCGACGTAATCCAGGTAGCCGATGGACCGGAACGCGTAGTGCGCCTCATCGTTTGCCATATCAGGTCCGGCAAGGTTCCATACGCGCAACGTCAACGCCGCGAGGAGGATCGCGACAAAAATCAGCAGCGGCCGTTTCATTGATATGATGGATATGATGATACGATGTCCTCGTGTCCTTTATCCTTGCTTGGGAATCGCGTGTTCCAACGCCTTGCCTGCGGCTATCCACGCCTCTTTGGTCGGAAAGACGCTCGCGTTGATGACGAGATATTCCTCCCGCACCGCGCGCCGTTCATACCAGCGCGTGTACGGGACGATGAAAAGGGGAGTCGTCCGGCGCGAAGGGATGGCGCGCGCCAGGAAAAAGAGTTCATCAATGCCCGCATCCAGCGACGCTTCGTATTGCGCGCGCGGGAAGGCCTTGATGAGGAGCCGCGGGTTTCCGTCTTTTCCTTCAATGAGGAGATCCACTTCCGGATATTTCCATCCTTCCTGCGAGACGATGGGGATGAGTTCGCGCACGTGCAGCTGTGAGAGGCGGTACTGGTATCGTTCAATGAGATCCACGCACAGCTGCGCCACAATGCGTTCGTGCTCGCGGTGCGCGTCGTCTGCTTCCGTGATCCCCGCGTCGCGCAGCACCAGGTATGGCGCGCGGCGGGAAAAGACGAAAAATTGATCATGGATGCGAAGATAGCGAAGTGCGGTTGCCATAAAAGGTTATCAATATGCGCCTTGCCGATGTCTGATGTATACTATATCAATCAGCGACATATGCGGATATATTTTGTAAATAATACGGTACGGCCACACGCGGGCGCCATGATACCCTTCATATTCTCCCTGCAACTTCTTACCGGAAAAAGGATCTTTTCCGATGGCGAACAACGCGCGATATACCTTTTGCCGGTATTCAGCGGGGATTTTTTGAAGATTTTTTTCCGCGTTTTGCTTGATGATGATGCGCCACGACATATCCCCTTTTGCTCTTATCCGCCAGCACAAATCCTTCTTTTGCGAGGACTTCTTCAAGTGTGGCATAGCGCAGATAGGCGCCGGACTTCAAATCCTCTTCCGCCTCTCGTATCTCCTTTCCGAGATCCGGGCAATCCCGCATCACTTCCAGCGTCTCCCGCCACGATTCAAACTCTTCTGCGGACATAAGCACGGCTTTTGGCCGACCGTTTTCCGTGAGTGTGAAGTATGTATCGGGTTTCTGTGCCTCCTCGGCTATTTCGAAAATGCGCCGTCGCGCTTCAGAGATGGGCATGGTCGTTTTGGCATTCATAATATGTACATCATAACGTACCTGTATAATGCGCGTCAAGCGGGGAGTAATCCACAGGCCTTCATGCTGGTGAAATGCGTGGCGCTGATCACGACGTGGTCAATGACTTGGATGCCGAGAATCCGGCCCGCATCCGCGAGTTGCGCGGTGATGCGGATGTCCTCGGCCGAGGGTTCCGTGTCTCCGGACGGATGATTGTGCGCGAGGAGTATCTGCGCCGCGGAATGGCTGATAGCGTTTTCAAACACTTCCCGCGGATGGACGATGCTGGCATTCACCGTCCCGACCGATACGACCTGGCGGGTGATCTCCTGGTTGCGCGCGTCAAGAAAAAAGACGACGAGGTGTTCTTTTTTATGCGTCCGCAGGTCGCGCAATTCGTTCCATACTTCCCGGGGAGAGAGCAGAAGTGCTGACTTTTTGCCGTTGAGCAGGCGCCGGCCGAGTTCAAAGCACGCCGCGATCTCGCAGGCCTTGGCCGCGCCGAGGCCGAAAAGCTTCCCGAGTTCCGATACGTCCGCCGCGGCCAGTCCCGTGCCCCCGAGGCGGGCGAGTATGCGACCGGCAAGCTCAACCGCATTGAGGTCCCCGGCGCCAGTGCGCAAGAGAATGGCGAGCAGTTCGGTATTAGAAAGCTTGCCCGGTCCGTACCGGACGAGCTTCTCGCGCGGCCGCTCGCTGCGTGGCATGTCCTTGATACGCATATCCCAAGATTTAAAATTTCCCTTTTTCGTCTGCGAGGACGAACAGTTCCTCGGCGGCGCGGATGGGGGCATTCGCGCGGAGTGCCAAGGCCACGGCGTCCGACGGCCGCGCGTCCAGGACGCCGGTTTTCCCCGCCTGTTCTATGGTAATCTCCGCAAAGAAAGTGCCGAGCGCCATGCCGGTGATCGTGGCCCCGGTGATGCGCGTCTCCAGCCGCGCCAACGTCATGATGAAGAGGTCGTGCGTGAGGGGGCGGGGAAACGGTATTTGCTCCAGCGCTATGGCAATGGCGGACGCTTCCAGGACGCCGATCCACACGGGGAACCGGCGCGTCCCGTCCTTTTCCCGCAGCAGCATGACGGTCTCACCCCCGGGTCCTGCCGCGCGGATGGTTTCCACGATTACCTCGCGCATTGCCGGAGATAGTGCGGTCCGCTGCTCCATATGTCTCCCATGATACTGCGCCATCATTGCTCAGGCAAGATGGTAGTGGTATGATCGTTACATGATGGGATATGGCGGCGGCTGGGGTATGTCAGCCGGCGCGGGATTCATCGGCTCAATCGCGGGACTCGTAGTCCTTGCCAATTTGATCCTCGTCGGCATCTGGCTCTACCAGCAGGTGACAAAGAAATAACTCGGCGTAGGCCATACCATGGCTCGCCGCGCTCCACGCGCGCCAAAGCGCCAGCGCTTGTTTTTGATCATGGGAAAGAAAAGAGTATTCGTCGCGATGTCCGGAGGGGTGGACTCTTCGGTGGCTGCCGCACTCTACAGAGAACAAGGACACGCGGTAATCGGCGTCCATATCAAGATGTGGTCAGACCCCTCCATTCCTTGCAATTTCAAAGAGGACCGGTATGACGCGATGCGGGTGGCGGAGCAGATCGGCATTCCGTTTCAGACCTGGGATTTGACCGGGGAATACCGCACGGCAGTGGTGGAGTATATGATCCGCGAGTACGCGGCGGGGCGCACGCCCAACCCCGACGTCGTATGCAATCGCGACATCAAATTCGGCGTGTTTCTGAAGCGCGCGTTGGAGCTGGGAGCGGACGCGGTGGCGACCGGACACTATGCCCGCTTGATGCGGAAATCACAAAACACATCCCCGATCCAATCGGGGACCACGTTACAAACAAATCACAAAACACATCCTCGATTGGATCGGGGACCAAATTACCAACTTCTGACGGCGAAAGACACCAACAAAGACCAATCGTATTTCCTATGGACATTGACGCAGGAGCAACTGAGGCACTGCTTGTTCCCGATAGGGGAGTATACGAAGCCGGAGGTGCGCCGGATGGCGCGGGAGCGGGGACTGCGCACCGCGGAGAAAAAGGACTCGCAGGGGATTTGTTTTATCGGAGAGATTGATCTGCGAGCATTTTTGCAAAAGTACATTCCGGTTTCTCGCGGGCCGGTGCTGACCACGTCGGGAAAGGCGGTCGGCGAGCACGAGGGGCTTTCATTCTATACCATTGGGCAGCGGCAAGGATTGGGTATCGGCGGCGGGCCTTCGCCTCGCCGAAGCGGGCTATGGCCACGCGAAGGCGGGATTCCGTATTACGTGGCGGGAAAGGATTTTGCGGCCAATGCGCTGGTCGTCGCCCAAGGTCCGTACGACGAGAAGCTGTTCGTGAAAGAAATCGCGGTTGCGGACGTCAACTGGATCTCCGAGGTACCGCCGGCATTTCCGCTTCGGTGCGAGGCGCGCATCCGCTACCGCCAGCCCCTGCAGCAGGCGCACGTGACGATACACGATACCCGTAACACGACACAAAGAACACCGCAGATGATAGAAAAGATCGTGAATCGTAATACGTGTTATGTGATTCGTTTTGCGCAGTCCCAGCGCGCGGCAACCCCGGGCCAGTCCGTGGTCTTTTATCGCGGGGAAGAGATGCTCGGCGGCGGGATCATCCGATGATGTCATAACTTTTGTCCGGCCGGACAGAGTTGCGTATGGGCTCTCGCCGCTCTGAATTCTGCGGTAAGCTAAGCTTACCGCGCAAGCTTAGCTTACCGCAGGAGCGCCAAATGTATGTGATGTATGTGAACTGATGCATCTGGACTTTTCCCGGCCGCGGTGCTATGAAAAGCGTACGGTAGTTTTTTGTCAACCGAATACCGGCGTCACTGTGACGCCACTGGAGGATCTATGTCTCCGACCCATTCTATTCTGGAAAGGATTGAAGCGCATCTCCGTGAACATCGTGCCGCAGCATGGGAAGGCACGTTCCGCGAGTATCTTCCGCTGGTTTTGTCTCAATCCGCGCTGGCCCGGCGCGCGCACCCGCGACTCTATCAGATGATCGCGCAGGCCGGAGTGAAAGTTGATGATGAAGGGAAGGAACGCTATGCCTTCTTTGAAACGGATCTCTTCGGCATTGACGAGCCATTGGCCAAAGTCGTGGAGTACTTCAAAGCCGCCTCCCTGGGCTCTGACGTGGGGCGGCGCATCCTCATGCTCTACGGTCCGCCCTCTTCCGGCAAAAGCCAGCTCGTGATCTTGCTCAAGCGCGGCCTGGAGGAGTATTCAGAGACCGACGCGGGCGCCGTGTATGCGCTCGCCAAATGCCCACAGCACGAGGATCCTCTGAATCTCATCCCCCATGCCATGCGTCGCGAGTTCCAGGAGGAAACCGGCATCCATGTGGAGGGAGAACTCTGCCCCCTGTGTGCGCTGACCTTGCGGGAAAAATATCAGGGCGACATCTATCGGGTACCGGTCAAGCGCATTTTCTTCTCGGAGAAAGAGCGCATGGGCATTGGTACCTTTGTGCCCTCGGACCCCAAGTCCCAGGACATTGCGGAGCTCGTGGGGAGCATTGATCTCTCCACCATCGGCGATTACGGAGCGGAATCGGACCCGCGCGCATACCGGTTTGACGGGGAGTTGAACGTGGCGAACCGCGGCTTGATGGAATTCATTGAGATGCTCAAGGCCGACGAGCGATTTCTCTATGTGTTGCTGACGCTGGCGCAGGAGAAGAACATCAAGACCGGACGCTTCCCGCTCATTTACGCGGATGAATGCGTCATCGCGCACACCAATGAAACCGAGTTCAACGAGTTCCTCGCGGACAAAAAGTCAGAGGCGCTCCACGACCGGATGATCATGGTGCGCATTCCCTACAATTTGTCGGTGACGCAGGAGGAGAAGATCTATGTCAAACTTCTGCGCCAGACCAATCTGCAGGGTATCCACCTGGCGCCTAATGCGCTCCGCGTGGCAGCCATCTTTGCCATCCTGTCGCGTCTGGAAGAGCCGAAGATCGCGGGGCTCACGCTCATGAAAAAACTGAAGCTCTACGACGGCGAAGATCCGGAGGGGTTTCGGCAGAAAGACCTGAAACTCATCCGGGAGCAGACCGAGCGCGAGGGCATGGACGGCACGTCGCCTCGCTTCATCATCAACCGCATCTCGTCCTCGCTCATCCGGCCGGATGCGCGGTGCGTCAATCCGATTGATGTATTGCGCGCCCTCAAAGACGGCATTGACGCCAATGCCCAGTTCAAAAAAGCCGACCGCGAGCGCTATAACCAACTCATTGCCGAGGCGCGACGGGAGTTTGACGAGATCGCCCGCACCGACGTGCAGAAAGCGTTCTTTGTCTCGTTTGAAAAAGAGGCAGGGACGCTGGTGGACAACTATTTGGACAATGTCGAGGCGTATCTGGACCAGACCAAGCTGAAAGATCCCATTACGGACGAGGAAGTGCCGCCGGATGAGAAGCTCATGCGTTCGCTGGAGCAAAAAGTGCAGGTGCCGGACGCGGGCAAGGACTCGTTCCGCAACGAGATTTTCCGCAGGGTAGCGATGGCCCATCGGCGCGGTGAGACGTTTGACTACACCACGCACGAGAAACTCAAGGGGGCAATAGAAAAACAGCTCTTTGAGGAGCGGCGCGACACGATCAAGCTTACGATCTCCGCGCGGAGCCCCGACCCGGAGCATCTGCGCAAGCTGAACGAAGTCGTGGAGACGCTGGTCAACCGCGAAGGGTATTGCAACGAGTGCGCCAACGAACTCTTGAAATACGTGAGTAGTTTGCTGGCGCGGGAGAAGTAGCGTAAACGATTGACAATCGTTTACGGGAATCGCTGACAACATTCTCACATTCTTGAGAATGTGAGAATGTTGTAGTGCCGTACAAAGAGAGATACACCGCCCTGATGCACTTCGCGTCAGGGCATTTTTACTTGTGCGGCGGCGGAGCCGCTTGTCCGACATTGAATGTTGGACATGCGGGATTTCGCGACGAAGAAGGGTCTTGTAATGGTCTCTATCTGTGAATAACCGACTTGCATAAAATATAGGGCGCGGTACCATAGGCATAGCGCCATACATATAAATGCCATACATAAAGGGTTTTTCTTATGAAGAATTCTATAAAAAAATACGTTTTGCGCCGGGGCGCGGTGATCAGCGCCATGGCGCTCATGGTGCCCATCGCCGCGTCGGGCGCTTTTCACGAAGCGCTCCGAGAGCGGGCAGAGGAGCAGAAAGCGAAGATACAGCAGGGAAGGGAGACGCTCAAGCAGAAGATTGAGGAGCGCAAAGACGCAGTGCAGGAGAAAGGCCGCTCACTAAAAGAGGAGTCTACCGGCCGCGCGGGCGCGCTCACGCAGGAGATGAGGGCGAAAAAGGACGCGACGGCGGAGGAGGCGAAGCAGATGCGGGTACTCTTCAAACAAAAAACGAAGATGCGCACGGCGGAACTCAAGAAAAAGTTCGGAGAAAAGCGCGGGGAGCGGATTGAGCAATTTTTCACCAAGATGGCGGAGAAGTTTGAGGCCGCCATTGACCGGCTGGACCGCGCGGCGGATAAGATTGAGGCACGGATCAGCGCGACGGCAGGGAACGGGAAGGACGTGATGCAGGCCACGGGGAACCTCGCGGCGGCGCGGGCAAAGATTGCGGAGGCGGAACAAGGACTCGCGGATGCCAAGACCAAGTACGCGGAGCTCGCAGCCGGCGCCGACGCGAAAAAGAAATTCGCCGAGGTGAAGGGGCTGGTTCAGGGCGTATCGCAGAAAGTGAAGGATGCGCACGCGGCGCTGGTCCGCACGATTGCGGACATGAAGGGAGTGGGAACGGATACCACGACGCCAGCGGCAGCGCCCTCGCCTTCCCAATAACGCAAACGTCTTTTGGAATAACTCGTAGTTGTTTATGCAACAAGGCACTTCGTCAAAAATGATGTGGATCGTGGCGGCACTCGTCATCATCGCCGCTGGTGCGCTGGTGTATTACTATCTCCTGCCGGGGAGTGGGGGATATGCGCCCGCTCCGGCCGGCGAGACGGTTGCCCCGCAAGCGGGCGTTCCCGGCACTGCCGATGATGCAGAGGCCGATCTCCAGGGCATAGACACGCAAAATCTGGACGCGGAGTTGGGCGACATAGAAAAGGAACTCGCGCAGTGATTCGGTGAAATTTTTCGGCGTCAAAAACCCGCTCCGACGCGTGTCGGAGCGGTTCGCTTTATATATAATTTTATGACGCGTTGTCCCCACTCTTCGGTGTCATTCCCGCCCCCGCTTTCGCGAGGGTACACTCCCGCGGGAATCCAGAAGGCCATTCTTGGCTCTCGCGTTTGTTTTTCTGGATACCCGCTCCCCACTTTCGTGAGGACAAGTTTCGCGGGTATGACATTCCCGATAAGAGAAGTGGGGACAACGCGATTATAAATTACAGATTATAGGATATAAGATTAAAAGAGTTGTATTTTTGCGCTCCGGCGATATACTGGACGCGATGCTTTTTGCACGACGCGGACTCACGCCGCGCGAAGAGAAATATGTCTGGACGCATCATGCGCGGATGAAACTGCGATTTTATCGCCTGACCGAGGCGCGGATACAGCGGATCATCCGACATCCGGCGCGCGTGGAGGAGAGTGTTGTGGAAGGTGCCGTTGCCGTCATGCAGCCCTCCGAAGGGAAAAGATATTCCGAGATCTGGACGCTCTATATTCTCATCGGCGGCGCAAAAAAGAAAATAAAAATCATCTCCGCATGGCGCTACCCGGGCAAGTCCCCGGCGCGCGATCCCATCCCCGCAGCAATACTGCGCGAAATAAAAGCAATCCTATGATCAAAATCTCTCCCTCCGGCATATCGTCGCTCCTGGAGTGCCCGCGCTGCCTCTGGCT
>ERZ1292623.1944-Hain-H51-01um-R1-1944-length-19149-cov-8_pt1 | contig 19149 bp, 6 predicted proteins | sample MGYA00564398_ERZ1292623 | MGnify/ENA primary metagenome ERZ1292623 (study PRJEB36523, sample SAMEA6512633) | groundwater metagenome | collected 2019-01-07 | study: AquaDiva: Metagenomics assemblies of 32 groundwater samples | reverse complement strand
TTTGACACTCCAGCACTGGTCAGGCGTCGGCCCCTATACATCCTCTTTTGGAGTTGAGCAGGGACCTGTGTTTTTGTTAAACAGTCGCCAGAGAAACGTTTGCTGCGACCGCCAACATTCTTCTCCGAAGAGAAGTTTTGGCGGTAGTCCTTATTGCGAACTTACGGACACTTTTTTGCCTAGTTCCTTCAGGAGGTTTCACCCGTTCACCTTAGTGTACTTACACTAACCCACCTGTGTCGGTTTACGGTACGAATTCCGCTCTCTCATTTCCGGAAAACTTTTCTAGGAAAGTTGCTCACTCAAATTTTCTTAGCCGAAGCTAAAAATTTTCTTGCCCCTTGGAAAATCCTTAGAGCAAAAACTCAAATCCATTTACAAGCTTGAGCTACTAACTTTCGTCCTTTTCCTACAGAAAAAGCGGAAGGGCCGGAATATGAACCGGCTGTCCATCAGAAGGTACCATTCGGTACATCCCTAAGGATCGCCTAACCCTTGGATGATCGACATTGCCAAGGAAACCTTGGGTTTTCGGTGTACAGGGATCTCACCTGTATTGTGGTTACTCATGCCAACATTCTCACTCCTCATCGCTCCACCCTTGCCTTACGGAAGAGCTTCACTGCAATGAAGACGCTCCCCTACCGCAGAGTACCGTCTGGTACCCTGCCCTTATCTTCGGTATCAAGCTTGAGCCCCGTTAAATCTTCGGTGCAGAATTCCTTAGCTAGTAAGCTGTTACGCACTTTTTAAAGGATAGCTGCTTCTGAGCGAACCTCCTAGCTATCACAGGAACTCCACTTCCTTCCTATGCACTTAGCTTGATTTAGGGACCTTAGATGAAGATCATGGGCTGTTTCCCTTTTGAGCATGGAGCTTAGCCCCCATGTTCTGACTCCCTTCTCTCTTTTTCCCCGCGGCATTCGTAGTTTGGTAAGAAAACCTGGATTGCTCCACGATATTCTTTCCAGAGCTCTACCTCCACAGGAAAGAGAAAGGGCTAGCCCTAAAGCTATTTCGGGGAGAACCAGCTATCACCAAGCTCGATTAGCTTTTCACTTCTTACCACAGCTCATCCCAAGGCATTGAATCGACCTACGGGTTCGGGCCTCCGACCGCCTTTCGGCGGTCTTCACCCTGGCCATGGCAAGCTCGCTTGGCTTCGGGTTTTACACGTACTGCGTTCGCCTCATGGGCGGATCGCGCTTTTCGCACTCGGTTTCCCTTTGCCTTCGTCCCAGAAGGACTTAGACTCGCAATACATATAAACTCGTTGGCTCGTTCTGCAAAAAGCACCTCATCATCCACCACAACTTCTTTCGAAGATATTGGCGGACTCTGAGTCTTTGTAGGCGAAATGGTTTCAGGTTCTATTTCACCGCCCTCACCGGGCTACTTTTCACCGTTCCCTCACGGTACTGGTTCACTATCGGTGATATCAAGTATTTAGCCTTGGCCGATTAGTTCGGCCTGCTTCCCACGAGACTTCCATTTCTCGAGGTACTTAAGATATAGTAACGAGAAGTATCAAAACCCGTTTCACGTACAGGGCTATTACCTTCTATGGCCTACCTTTCCAGGTATGTTCTGTTACGGAAGTTTTGAATTTTTCCACTCCCCACCCTTTCGGATGTGCTACTACCTTGCAACCCCCTGCACCGTATTATAGTACAGAGTTTGGGCTTCTCCCTTTTCGCTCGCCGCTACTAAGGGAATAATGTTATTTTCTTTTCCTCCGCTTACTGGGATGTTTCACTTCAGCGGGTTCGCGTCCCACTTCACTCCTTACGGAGCTCTGCGGGACGACTGCGCTTTCGCGCAATCGAGTTTCCTCATTCGGACATCCTCGGATCAAAGGTTGCTCACCACCTCCCCGAGGCTTATCGCAGGCACGCCACGTCCTTCGTCGCCTTGATATCCCAAGGCATCCACCATCCGCCTATAATAATGCAATATGTCGGCTAGCAATTCTTAATCACTTCTTTTAATCACTTCCAAAATTTGTTGCGCAAATTTTGGAGACCCCATTTTTCAGTTGTCAAAGAACTCACGAGAAAAGAAAAACCGCTTTTCGCAAGCGGCTCTTCTTCAAGCCAAAAAAGAGGTCGTTCTTTAGCCGCTTTTCATCTGTTTCGTTGTTCTTCTATTTCTCATGTGATTTTATTTTAGCCGAAACAAAATATCCTGTCAATAGCGGCTATGCCAAGAATGTTCATTCCTTCATTTTACTCCTCAAGTCGCGCAAGATTTCTGCTGCAATCTCTCTGCCTCCCAGGCCAAACGCGAGCCCTCCTCCCAACGCAATCATCGCAACAATCCCCACAAAGATCGTTTGAGGAAGGGCCCCTGCCAAATGGAGTTGATCCAAGACAACCACGATCGCCAAAATCCAAATCGACCATCGAATGATCGCTCCTATGATGCGTCCGTACCCTGCTTGAGTGCCTTCGATCGTAACGCGTAAAATCTTCTCGATAATATCAGCAAGAATAACGGCAACGATAAAAATGAAAGCAGAAACCACGATATTGGGCAAAAAAGTAAGAACGCGATCATTGAGAAGCCGAGTGAATTCCTTAAACCCTAAGATCTCCAAAGACGCCGAAAGGAATACGAAAACAAACAGCCATTTCGCGATTGATCCAATAAAACCGGCGGGATCTATTTTCAGATTTGCTTTCTCCAATGCTTGCTTCCAGTTCCCTCTCTCGAAAATTTGATTAAATTTTACTCTTCTCAAGATATCCATCACCAACTTTCCTATCCCTGCCGAAACAATCCATCCAATCACAAATACGATCACGGCTCCAATCAATTGAGGAAGGAATCTCAAGAGAAATCCTTCCCACAAACCTCCAAGAGCGCTCGCTGTAATATCGTACCAATTTGATATTCCCGGATTCATACATTATTTATTTCTATTCTCTCTCCTATTATACCTCTCCACAAAAACGACCTTTCTTATTGGAAAGGCTTCCTCTTCATCTTTTCTGGTGTTTCCTCTCCTCACGAATTATCCTCGCCTTTCCCAAAATCGCATTCCTTGGAATCCATCCAAAACTTCTGCTATCTACACTGCTTTCTTTATCCAAGCCTTCTACCCAGTAAAGAGAACTCTGCTCTTTGCATTTCTCTTTCAGAATATATTTCAGTATCAGCCGATCTTCTTGAGAGTGGCGAATCACCACCACATCTCCGGGCCGAGGCCGAAAGAGAAGGTAGGACAATTTGTCGAGTAGAACAAAATCACCTTCTTTACACAAAGGTTCCATACTCTGTCCTCTTACAATGAAATATGCCAGCATGACAGACGACTAATGACCAGTACCATTATAGAGCTCATTGTCATAGGTTATAGGTTATTTCTTCTTCGCTTCTTCTGCCTGATTGAATAATTCCGCAATTCCCTCTACCGCCCTCAAGAGTTCCTGCGCAGCTTCGAGATTTACCTCCTGCTTTACCTTCGAGCACAGTTTTGCAGCCTTCCAAAACATCTCATGCAAATTCGGAAACATTTGCAAGTGCTCTGGCTTAAAGTAGTCGGTCCACAGAATCAAAAGCTCTGTCTTGCACCTTTGCGCATGCTCTTCTTTTACTTGCACGTACCTAACCATAGCATTTATCTTTCCTTTTGCCTCTGCGATATTTGGTATTGGAAAACTTGGGGGTTCCAACTCTTGGATTTTTTCTACCATGCGAATTACTGTTCTTGCCGCGGTCAATGCTGGTTCTGGCGTATAAATCCCGCAGGGAATATCACAATGCGCAAAAACCTCTCTTGCGGGAAATACCTTATTGAGGAAACGAAAAAGGAAGCGCCACATATTACTTTAGTGTACCCTATCGAAAATACTCGTCAATAGAAAATGAACAACTGCTCACTTCTCGCCAGAACCGCAGGGTATTCGGTCAAGGAGAATAATAAACACCCGCTCTCGCCAAACTGGTTCGAGCGGGCTTATAGTCCAAAGATTTTACTCCTCGCTACTCTATGCGCTCACCTGTGAGGCGGAAATAAGCCTCTCGGTAGCGCTGGGAGGTCTTTTCCACCACATCTTTAGGTAGCTCCGGAGCCGGAGGCTCATGGTTCCAACCCTGGGAGTCGAGCCAATCCCTGACATACTGTTTATCAAAGTTGGGCAACGAGCGTCCTGGCTCGTACCCGGCGGCATCCCAGAAGCGGCTGGAGTCAGGGGTGAGCAGCTCGTCTATAAGGATCAGCTTCCCATTCAGAAGGCCAAACTCCATCTTGGTGTCGGCCAGTATGATGCCCCGCCGCTGGGCATAATCTTGGGCAAAGCTGTAGATAGCCAGGCTTTTCTCCTCTAGCTGGCGGGCCAACTCTACACCCACCATGTCCTCTACTTGCTGATAGCTCATATTCTGGTCGTGGCCCACCTCGGCCTTGGTCGTAGGGGTGAACAGTGGCTCTGGTAAGGCCTCTCCCTCTTTAAGACCCTGGGGCAACCTCTGGCCCCAGACAGTGCCATTCCGTCTATACTCGGCCCATGCCGAGCCTGCCAGGTAACCCCGTACGATACATTCGATATCGATCCTTTCGGCGCGCCTGACAATCATAGCCCGACTTGCTATCTCTGAAGGAAGGTTGGCGAGAACTTCGTTATCTCGATAGATAATCTGAACATGAGGAGCATCAGCAAAATCTGCAAAGTGAGTCTCCGAAACACTCCATATTTTCTTAAACCAGAAACCAGACATTCGATTGAGCACCAAACCCTTGTAGGGTATGCCGCTGGACAGCACCGCGTCAAAGGCAGAGATACGATCTGTGGCCACCATAAGCAGGCGACCGTCGGGTAAGAGGTAGGTATCCCGTACCTTTCCTCGATGAAGCAAATTGGGAAGATTCGTTTCAATGAGCATTGCTCCTCCTTCCTTTTGTGGCATGGTACCCCTCCTTTCATATTAGGTTCAGAGACAAACTTCCTTTGTCTCATAAAACAATCTTAAATAAAACTCGAAAAAATGCAATGTGGCATAGTGTTTTAGAGAAAGCTCGAATTCACTTTAGCTTTGTGAGCGTTCATCCCGCAGTTCGACGCAGGCAGAAAGGCGCCGCCGCTCATCGCTCCTAGCGGCGCGAAGCAGGCGAGCTATAAGATGGCAAGCTAAAACTCGTTTGCGAGGAATGTTGTAAAACATTCCTCCTCGTCAGTGGTGGGGTAGGGCCCCTCCACTCGGATCCAAATCCCCGGTTCTTTCTTAATATCGCCCATTTTACACCTCCTTCAAAGCGTAGGGGCTGGGTTAACCCACTGTAATACTCGCTACTCTTCATAGCGGCAAGCTGAACACTAATTCCACCACTAATGTTCACATTGCCGCTATGAAATTTGTTTGCTTTTAAAGAACTATTCCATACTCTTCAATCCACAACCTTTGTTATGGACTCAAGAGTTTGGCAGAACGAGTAATTCCTCTTCCGCTACTTGAGTGTGTCTAATTAATGTCCATTTTGCCGCCGTGAAGTTTTCCTCAAGGTGCAGTCCCATTGTTCAGTCTTCCAGTACGTATGCTGAACGACTGAGGTATGGGGGAAAGCGATTACCGAAGTAATCCCGATGCGCTTTCCCATGTCGCTCTTGATCGGCGGAGCTTGTGGTCATCAGATCACCGCTGCGACGACCTGAACAACGGTGGTAACAACGGTGTCATAACAACGGTGTCAGACCATAACAACGGTGTCTAACAACGGTGTCAGGTACCCTTTTCCTCTTCTACTCAACAACGGTGTCAGTCGCGCAGATAACGGTGCGCGCAGATAACGGTGGCAGTGGCAGATGTGATAACGGTCGATAACGGTGTACGTCGATAACGGTGTCTTCGATAACGGTGCGATAACGGTGTCATGCGATAACGGTGTCACGATAACGATAACGGTGTCAGGTACCCTTTTTTGGTCTCCATGGATTTCGTATGGTACTTTGCAGACCAAACTTCTTAACAGTTTTATCGACCCATTGTTCTGATCCATACGGTCTATTACGTTGAATCGCATACCGAATGTTCTCGATCTCTTCTTTTGGCTCGGACTGGTTAATCCATGTCCTGTAGTTTTTCGGCTCCTCAACAGGCCAAGGGCTCAAGAGTTTCTTCTGAGCTTCAGTCCCCTTCAGCCGGATATGGATACTTGACCATTTCCAATCCTCGGCATTTTTCACGAGCCCCGCCCGTTTTGCGTTTCGTTCTACGTACCGCACTAACGCCCAAAAGTACCTATCCCGCTCTACCGGAATTGATTTGTATCGCCCTTGATAAATATGGCCGTAGCCGATTGTTTTTGTCTTTGTATGGTAACGTCGGGTATGGGTCAAGGTTACCCAATGCATGAATGTGGAAAGATTGCCTTCGTTTTTGGGATAGAGTACCAAATGCCAATGGTTTGGCATGAGACAGAATGAAAGAATGCGCATTGGAACAATCTCCGTCGCTTCTTCCAGAATATCAAGAAAATTGCGATAGTGCTTGTCTTTGGAGAAAAGCTCGGAACGAAAATTGGCACGGTTGATTACGTGATATACCATGTCGCCGACATCTATGCGCGTTGCCCTGCCCATGAATAGACCGTATCATAGTTTGTTGAAGAGGAAAAGGGTACCTGACACCGTTGTCCGTCGACACCGTTGTCCGTCCTGACACCGTTGTCCGTCCACCGTTGTCCGTTGTCCGTTGTTGTGACACCGTTGTTGGCTGACACCGTTGTTGGAGCACCGTTGTTGGAGTTATGAGTGACACCGTTATGAGCTGACACCGTTATTCTGCATATGGGTGTTTCTTTCGGGTTGGTCTTGGGCCTCGTAGACTTGGGTTCCAACCCTGCTTCTCCGTGCTTCTTTTAGTCTGCCAGCCAGCGTTCCAAGGTACGTTGCCCGTGGGGCATACCTTGGCTACGTCTATCGGCCTCACCTCCTTGTTCGCTATGGGAAGGACCCATCGCAAGCGCTCTTCTTTGATGGTTTTGGGCATAGCTACTGCCATATGCCCCGAGCTTACAGCTTAGGGCAAAAACCGCCAAATGTGTGTGCACATTACCCCTGACGATTGACAAAGTCATATTAACCTCTTTTTAGTGAATGCATACCCTGAGCTTGATTTCAGATACTTCTCAAAATCATAAGCCCTTTGCCTGTTAGGGAAAACACAATACCAAATCAGTTTATACGGCCGTTTTGAGTTTGAGTATTTTGCCGATCCAGAGTTATGTTCTTGAAAGCGCCGCTGCAAATCCTTGGTAGCGCCGATGTAACGAGAATCATCTTTTTTACTTTTCAAAATGTAAACGTAGTACATAGAACATCCCCACGCCGCTCAACCGCACTTCGCTAAAGCTTTGCGCGGCGTGAGCTCTGCGGGGCACCACTTCTTATCCAAGCAATGTTTTCCTGGATGTCTTAGATGGTGCGTGCACCGCGTAGCCCGAGGCATAAGCCGAGGGCCGAAGTGGTGGACCGTGCCGGATTCGAACCGGCGACCTCCTCATTGCAAATGAGGCGCTCTACCGCTAAGCTAACGGCCCAGGAAATCTTTTAGTCGCTTTCGCAAATATCCTCTTCCAAATCCTGTTTTAAGTTGCTTCTCGCGATGCTCGGCATCTCTCCTTGAGATACAAGCTTCATAGTATATAAGTCTCCAGTTATTCAACCTATGCGTTGTACGAGTTGTTCCCCTCTTGTGTTCAGCAATCCTCCTCTTCAGATCACTCGTTAGCCCGATATAAAATTTATCCTGCAGTTCAGTGTATAATGCGTAAACGTAATACATAAAAGATTGACGCTCCCCGCCCAAAACCAGCAAAGCTGGTATTGTGGCGGGCCCGCCTGCATGCAGAGCTTGCGGCGGGTACCGCTAAGCTAACGGCCCAACATATCTCTCTCACTCTACTAAACTTATAAGAAAACTCAATAGACTAAAGAAAATTCCAGCGATTAGAATATTGCGTGACCAGTGGAAGAGCCTGCGCTTGGGCCGGTAATAGTACTTGGCAACATTGTAGATTTCAGTAGCATACTGCTGGGTAACTGCCCTGCCATCGTCGAGTATCTTTCCGAGTTCTCTTCCATATTCTTCTGCAGAAAGAAAGCTTGCTATTTTTTTGTTGTACATCAAACTTTCCTCCTGACCTCGTTTTCTCATGAATTTAGGGGGATGAATCGCAAATAATCCAATCAAAGAAGAAAGCCCAGAAAAGAAACCAAGAACAAGGAAGAGAATTCGAGGGTGGTCGCCGAGAAATGCAGAAAGAGAAAAGAGAAAAATTGCGGTGCTCACGCCTACTAAAATATTTGTCTGGGCGTCTAAATGTTGAGCGAATTCGTAGCTCTTTTCAAGAAGTCCATCAAGAAAGTGAGCAGAAGATGCTTTCAGCTCTTTTCCCGCCCGAATTTGTTTCTGTGGTGTATCGTTCATTGATGTTGAGCGAAGGTGCGCGTGGAAGGAATCGGACCTTCTACCTCCTCTTTATCAGAGAGGCGTTCTTCCATTGAACTACACGCGCAATTTTTATTCATACTAACCCCCCATATAATAATTGTAAAGATTTTGGGGGGATTTTGGTGGGGGTAAACAAAAGCACATAACTTATCTGTTATGCGCTCGTATTCTTTGCTTCATGCATAGCTTGATTCCTTAAAGTTGTCCTGACCCTTGCCCCACGTAATCCCGCAAAGCGCGACTACGTTGGACAGCCGAAACTTGTAAGGCTTTTCGGCCAACACCTTACGATTAGTTCAGGAATTCCCATAAACCAATCACAGTCGACACTTTTAAAATTTAATGATCCACGCACAGGTTCCCCTACGCGTGCCTTGTTACGACTTATCCCCTCTCACTGAGCCTGCCTTAGTTGCTCATACGAGCCACTTGGGGCATTCCCAGCTCGCTTGGATTGACGGGCGGTGAGTACAAGACCCAGGAACATATTCATCGCCACATGGCTGATTGGCGATTACTAGCGATTCCGGCTTCATGAGGTCGGGTTTCAGACCTCAATCCGAACTGAGAGACCGTTTGAGGGATTAGCTTCAAGTTGCCTTGTTGCAAACCCGCTGTCGGCCCCATTGTAACATGTGTGCCGCCCAGGGCATCAAAGGGCCACGCTGACTTGGCGTCATCCTCGCCTTCCTCCTGGTTGTCCCAGGCAGTTTCCTGTGACACGTGAAACACAGAATGAGGGTTGCGCACGTTGCCGCATTGAAGCGAACGCCTCAAGGTACGTGCTGACGACAGCCGTGCAGCACCTGTGCTCGCGTCCTTGTGGGAATCTCGTATCTCTACGAGATTTCACGAGCATTTCAAGCCCTGGTAAGGTTCTTCGGTTACTGTCGAATTAAGCCACATGTTCCACCGCTTGTGTGGGTCCCCGTCTATTCCTTTGAGTTTTAGCCTTGCGGCCGTACTTCCCAGGCGGGATACTTAACGCGTTTGCTTCGCCACGTGAAGGGTCGACACTTCACATAGCTAGTATCCATAGTTTACAGCGTGGAGTACAAGGGTATCTAATCCTTTTCCATGCCCACGCTTTCGTCCCTCACCGTCAGGGTTGCCCCAGCTGAATGCTTTCGCTTTTGGTGTTCCCCTCGATATCAACGGATTTCACCCCTCCACCGAGGGTTCCATCAGCCCCTAACACCCTCTAGTCTGATAGTTTCTCTTGCATTCCAAAGGTTAAGCCCTTGGTATTTAACAAGAGACTTTCCAGACCGGCTACGGACTCTTTACGCCCAATAAAACCGGATAACGCTTGGGGGCTCTGTTTTACCGCTTCTGCTGGCACAGAGTTAGACCCCCCTTATTCATGGAGTACCGTCATCCCTCGATTGCTCTCGGGATTCTTCCTCCATAAAAGCGGTTTACAACCCGAAGGCCTTCATCCCGCACGCGGCGTCGCTGGATCAGGGTTTCCCCCATTGTCCAATATTCTCGACTGCTGCCTCCCGTAGGAGTATGGCCCGTGTCGCAGTGCCATCGTTGGGGAACACGCTCTCACGCCCCCTACCCGTCATAGCCTTGGTAGGCCATTACCCTACCAACTAGCTGATAAGCCGCAGACCATTTGCCGAGTGGCTTCGATTGCTCGAAACCTTTACCCCTTCGATTGCTCTCGGGGGGCTATCGGGTATTAGCCCAGATTTCTCTGGGTTATTCCTGTCTCGGCGGTATGTATCTACGTGTTACTAACTCGTTCGCCACTCCCCACTTCGCTCCTTGCGGAGCTACGCGGGGCGTTCGACTTGCATGCCTCATCCACGCCGCCAGCGTTCATCCTGAGCTAGGATCAAACTCTCAAAAAAATAGGTCAGAACAACTCTAAAGAATCAAAAACCTCAATTTTCAAGATGCTTTCCCATTCTATCTTTGGCAGAAAACAAACCCCGAAAGTATTGATACCATAATCAATACCTTCGGGATCTGTCCTCCTATACCCTATCAAAATGTTTTCTTGAAGTCTAGATCATACCGTGCCCAGTTTCATATTACCCCTCCAAAAAATCTTGTCAACCCCCACGTACCCTGCACACTAACAGTACGCTACCTTGGGGTGGTAGTAACCCGGGTTCAATTCCCGGCACCCCGACCAACAGAGACATTTTGAAAATTGGGAAAGGCTCTTCGTGAAATCCGCCTGAAGAAGAAAGAGAACAACGCTCACGGAGTTTCACACCTCACTAACGTTGTCTCTGTGAGTGTCAACTCCTCAAAGCCATTAAAAACAAAAGCTGTATTTGTAATTGACGGCGGGTCGTGTGGTGGTCCAGTTGGTGGGCACGCCGATTCCACAATAGTGACATCGAAACTGACAACTACCGTATCACCTGGTTGGACCCGGCGTTGCCAAATAACAGTGTGGGTCGATTGATCATATTGACAAACATCGATGATGCTCTCTCTGTTCGCCGCGCAAGTCAAATTACCAGCAAATGCAACTTCTTTAGGCAGAGGATCATTTACGGAAGCGATATTATTATGAGCTAGCCTTGGTATCGGAAGCATAATTGTGTAGTGGAGTGTTCCCCCAGGAGGTACGAAATTAGGATCCCCTCTTTTTTCCGGAATACGTGGTAAAGGTTTATCCTCAACCTCACCGAATAGTGCTCCTCCTTTGTCTGCTGCGAACTCACGCCCGTCTTCGGTTGCATGGGCGAGGCCAGCACTGACCCACAGTTCCGAAGAATCCCCATCACTGCCTGAAATTTTCATGTTAGTAAGCTCTGCGTAGGCGTGGCGAATGCGCACCCAGCCAATTTTTGTTGGATCAGTATCAACAGGCATCGTGAAGGCACACGTGTACTTTTGCTTCTCAACACCGGATAACTCTTTACTTGCATCGAATACATCTGGGCTATCGAACACCCCATTTCGGTTCTTATCCTCGAATGGCTCACCGAGTGTATACTTCCCGTCTTTCCCGAAGGTCTCCGGTGCAATGATGCCATCTTTGAACACCCAGTCATTTCCATCCCAGAGACCGTCCCCTTTCCAGTCGATGAAGATGTTCACGAGGAGTGGATTTGTACTCTTCGGATCTTCGTCGATGAGTCGATCGCCGTTTCCCCCATCATTATCCTTGTCATCGATCTTGTCTTCATTGAGGGTACCATCCCGATCGTCGTCCACTTGGGTCGCGTGGTAACGACCTTTCCCACCACTCCAGTGGGGCGTTGACCATACCTTGAAATTCTTCATTGGACATTCTTTCTTTTCGGGGTCGAGGCTTGCCACCTCTATTTCATCAGGACCATCTTCGTCGGTTTGACCATCGCCGTCGTTGTTGAACCCATCCGGAGGATCTTCATCGAAACGATTGTCTCCGTCAGAATCCTTCCCCATGAGGTCATACCCACGCGTCGCAATCGTACTCCGTGCTTCAAAGCTTACGACGACTGTATTTCCTTCAATCACGGCTGTGAACTCCTCCGCGCCATCCTGATCTTCCAGAGGGCAATTTTCCTCGTGCACCCCAATATTCGTTTTTGGATCTTGGTCCGCAGAGACTTGATCTCTTTTCAAACAGGCATCTGGCTCACGCGTTTTTTCATCTTGGAGCCACTCTTTATAGATGTCGAGGTGGCGAGCGCCATTGGCAAGCTTCCGGGTTGGATAGTCGCCGTCGCCTTTATCGGGTGCATCCCCATAATCGGAACTGATGCGATAATCCTCGACTTCGCCAAAGCGGGCGGGGCCAGCGGTGAGTTTAAGATCTGTGTGGCTCTTAAAGCGTGGCTTCGGGTCGTTCCGCCCAAGGTTCTCGCCGTAATCCGCACGGAAGCGTGACGAGAGTTCCTTTTTCCCAATGGTTGCCGGGACGGTCAACTTCACCGTGTACGTTGCGCAGCGACCCTCCGGCGATATTCCTTTCTGCTCCACGTTCGCATTGTCAATGACTTCCTTCCATGGACCTCCTGGGTTGAGCTGGAGGCCATCGACGACGTGCTCACCACCCGACTCATCCCATTTCCCATTCGTATCCCAGTCGATCCAGCCATTCACGAACATGGATCGATCGGGATCATCGCTGTATCGGCCACTCTTCGCATCCGCAGTGCACGCAGTGAATTCGAGTTTACCTGTTTCCTTCGGTTTGTAGGTGAGTGGGAAGAAGACAACTCCATCATCGTAGCGATCGCGATCGTCAGGATTCGTGACCCCATCGGGATCGACGCTGTCCTCAAAATCAAATTCGGAACTCACCGATTGGATACTGATCCGATCCGGTTTCCCGAGCCACTCGAGGTTCGTGTTGAGGTGCCATGCGCGGAGGTTCTGCGCAGTTTGCCGATCGCTATAGTCCACGGGCGTCACTTCGAACACGAAGTCATCGAACGCAACGCCGGGAATATCCCCTTTGCGCATTTTCTCAAGGTTGAGATCAAGGTTCAAAAACGGTGCATCGCTTCCGTTCTGGCCTGGACGTCGCAGCGAGAGGGTTCGCCTTTTTCCATCCGGTGCGATGAGACATGGCGATTGGCCATCTGTCGCAGCACACTTCCGCTGGATGCTCACGGCGATCAAGTACTCGCCTTCCTTCGTGCCCACCGGAACCACACCGCTTGTTGGGTCTTCGTCTAAAATCTTGTCGTTGTCATCATCGATGCCGCGCTGGATCACTTCTCGCGACACAACGCCTTTATACGCGGTAATCTCTTTTGTTTTCGCACCCGTCTGTGGATCGGGCATGTCCGCTCCTTTCACTTTGAGCTGTCGCCCATCGAGCCACACCGTCGCTCCTTTGACCGGACTCATGATGGTAAACCCATACCAGTCAGTCTGTGCGTCGGTGAGGAGGGCGAGACTCTTAAAGTGATCTTTGTCGCGCTCGTGCGTCTCTTTCGCAAGGCCGGCGTTCACCGCAGAGAGCATCGCTTTCCAGGCATTGATGCGGCCGTAGCCGAAGAAGTCATCGTTTTCGTTGCCCGGATTATCATTGGGATACTCCTTTTTTTTCAGTTGGCCGGTTGCAGCGTTGATCTCTTGCATCACGGTAGTGCCCAAGTCATCTGCAGTCGCCTCGATGAGCTGTACCACCTTGAGTGGATCCAATTTTTTCCCGCCTGGACGATTGTCATCCATAAAGAGAATCTCCGCAGTAGCGCCTGAGGTGTACGGTGCTGACCAGGAAGTTCCTCCTGTGTTCGGTACATATTTTTGATTCGCGAGGAGGGTTACCATACTCTTACCTGGTGCCGATACAGACACCCGTTTCCCAAAATTACTGAACGCTGCGCGCGCTTCAGGGCCGATGAGTTTTTCATCTACCCGAGTCCTGTCCGTTGCGGATACAGCCATGAAGAATTCATTTTTATCACCAGCTTTTCTGGTTCCCCGTTCCGGCACGTTGTAAACATCCGGGCCAGGATCATTAAACTGGAGGTCATACGGATCATTGCCAGCAGCCTTCACCACAATCTTCTTTTTCGTGTGGAGGAGGTCGATCGCTGAGTCTAAGTTGACTCCCTGAAAGCGAGTAACAAAGTCAGCCCGGGACTTTTCAGTACCACTCAAATCCTCATTGATCTTTCCATCTCCATCGTCATCAATGGCATTGCCATCTCGGAGAGGGCCTCCTTGGAAGAACGACGGATCATCCTCATCTGTTTTGCCATCGTTATCTTCGTCTGGAATATCGTCGATCAACCCATTTTTATTCGTATCAAATTTCCCAAGACCGAATGATAAATTCACCACTTGAATCCGGTTATCATTCGCTGCCTGGGTCAGCGCATCTTCCGTTTTGAGTTTTCCTGCCCCTGCTGGCCCAAAGATACGATATGGCTTAATCGCAGCGTGCAACCCAGTTCCCATCACTCGTTTTCCTTCACCAGCAGCCAGGGTTGCTACGGTAAGACCATGCGCCCCAACAGACTTGTACGGAGCAAATGCAGCGACATCCGCGATATTAAGGAGACGGCTGAAAGGCAGATCATCGATCGCATCAGCCCCGTCGTGAAGACCCTCGTCAACGATCGCAATGCCAGGCCGTGTGGGATTGGCAACTGAGCGCGTTATTTCCTCTGCAAGCGCGAGAGCACCGTACGTCTCCATAAAGAAGTGGGGCCAGGCGATGTCAAGTTCATCGTAGTCAAAGCGATCTGCAAGACTTCCATCTTCATTAAATCCTTTGACCCTATCGCATTCTCCGTCGAGCATCCCATCTTCATCATCATCATCCACAGGAATAGCGAAGCGTTCCCCCTGACTTCGCGCAAAGACAAAAAATTTCTGGTAATCGTCAAAGTCCGTCAGGCCATCTCCATCATCATCAGCACCTTTCACCCCAGGCCAATTGTCATTATTCTGATCTCCGTCCGGGTCTTCATTCCGCTTTCCATCCTCATCCTCATCCTGGGCAGCCAGAGGAATATCCCCTGTATCGTTATCTCCCATATCTGCCGCGATGTTATCGTCCCACGGGTCATTTCCCGGACCACCAACCGCTGCTCTATCGTCCCCACCACCAGGTCCTGCTGGGGCATCGTCCACCCCATTCGGACCAAAACCGAAATCGCCATCCGGGCCAGCGCCAGATTTGCCGTCTGGACCAGCAAGGGCAGTCGCATCGCCATCGTAGCTTGCTGCCATCACGTGCTGGTCGCTGAAACCCTTCCCCTTTTGGTCGTTATCGCTATCCGTCCCACACGTACCAGGACAGCCATCGGCATTCTGATCACCAGCTCTATCTTCATTGAATCGGCCATCCTCATCATCGTCATGGTGTAGTTTTTTCTTCTGGAAACAGGCTCGGTAATCCGGATCATTGTAATCAGCTTCGCTCGTCGCCCCATCACCATCATTATCTCCATCCTCATTCCCTGGAGCTCCAGGCCAACCATCATTATTTTTATCTCCCGGCGGATCTTCATCTGCCTTGCCATCACCATCGTCGTCACCTCCGGGTGCGATATCGTTCGTATCATCGAAGCCGCCTGTCTCTTTTTTATAAGCATTCCCCGCATTCCCCTGGCTCGGTAGGGCGGAAGCGCCGTCCATGAGCCTTTTGGGGAGCGTTTCTCCTGTTACAGGGTGTGGTTGTTGGAACAGTTCGGGAGGAATAGGGAACACAGCAATTTCCAAAGGAGGATCAACCGGTCGCTGGTTCCACTTGAGGATGTCGAAAAGCTCGAAACCATTCAATCGTTCGACTGTCTCGACTTGATTCTCACCGGCTAATGGGAGCACCGTAATTTTGCGAGGTAGCCCTCGTTTCGTCACATTGAACGAGATGCCAATTGGCCGGAGTCCTTGTCGACGAAGGTACTGCGATGTAACGGCATCCCCCGCATCATCATCCGCATCATCCGTATCGTCCGCATCATCGTCGTCCGCATCATCGTCCGCATCCCTCGCATCGTCGACCATGTCGAGGATGACGATATTTTCTTCTGGTTCCTGGGTAAAGACCGACTGAGGTATTGCATCGAGTTTCTTGTTCCCATTCAGATCTTCCCCGGGGTCAAGCTCGCCGTTGCCATTCCCATCTTCATCAACATCGAGACGGCCGTTTTTCGTGATGTCCTCATCGAAATCGAGAAACTGGTTTCCGTTGCCATCCTCATCTGGATCGAGGAGGCCATCGCGGTCAGTATCTTCGTCCGTGTCGAGCACACCGTTCCCATTCACGTCCTCAAAACGCGGCGAGTACGTGAGCATCGTGGCAGTGGCGAGCGTGTGATCTGCCGATGCATCGGTGAGGAGAATGGTATTGACCCCATGAAGGACGTTCACTGGGCCCTCCCATTCCCATTGGTTGGGTTGCGTTTGGATGAAGCTCCCCGTCACCTCCTTGCCATTGCCATTTTCTCCACCGAGGATTCCTGCACGGGAATCAGGACGGTCGTTCCATACGCGGAATCCCACAGGCAATGTCCCGCGAATACGGATCGTCGGTGCGACTCCTCCCACCACCGAGAAATCGAGTGGTTGAAATTCGTCCTCCACAAGCACTTCAAGCGCAATATCTCCCGCAACACTCCCTGACGGGGGAGAGGCAAACGTCGTGTAGGTGAACCACAGTAAAATCCCAACGCTTGCCAGGAGCGCAGCTCCGCCGAGTGGAAAAGAAGTCCGCCGCCAGTCCTTTATTCTCATACAGCTCATACTCATACAAAGAAAGAGGCCTAATGGGTAGGTAAGCTCAGTATATCCTTCCCCATTGTGCACTATCAGTGTAGCCCACGAAGAATCAGACTTGCCAATTCCATAGGGCTGTGATATATTTACGGATTATCCATAATACCATAGAACTACGAACCTACCAATCCGCTACCAATTCTACAAATTCCATATTGGTAAGATTGGTAAGATACGTAGCTAATGCGTAGGTTAGTAGATTATAACACTATGTCAAAATTATGCGAGCAGTGTGGTCGGGGACCAAAACCTGGAGTATCCCCCAACCCCCTTTCCTTCCCGCCCCGCCCGACCTGTCCGCCGAAGCCTTGACGACGGAGGGCGGCGCGGCATCATTCGGGGTTTCGTTCAAAGTAGGTTCGCACTGCGTTCAGTAATTGCGACCACAAGCAAAAACCCGCCGGTGAGGCGGGTTTTTGCTTTAGCTGCAAGCGGCAATGCTGGAGATGTCTACAACGTAATTGCTGCTGTACCAAAAACGCGTGTGCAAGGTTCCCACAGACTGACTCAAATTGAGCCCGAATGCCGATAGCGGAATAGTAACGGTTTGCACTCCATCTAATCCATTCTGCCCGTAGTTCGACAAACTAATATAGCGCCAGCCGCTCTGATCAAAAATGATCGCGGACGCATCCCCGCCGAGCGCTTTTAACCCGTGCAGGTTATACGTGATCTTGACGCTCGTCTTGCCTTGCAAGGCAGTGGAAGCTATGCTTTGGTATTTTTCTTGAGCGTTAATTCCCTCGAGATGCCAAGCCGTTGGCAAAAGTTCGGTGCAACTTGTTGCGGGAGCTGGCGCAGGAGCTGAAAGCTTCACGTGGCTTAATTTCGCCACAGCCCCTCCCCCATTTTCGTAATACTCCATCTTAATTGTGTGATTTCCTGCAGTAAGCGATTTGGTGGCCTTGTAGGTTGTTGAGCCTTGGTCAATCCATTTATCAATCACGAGAATGTTATCAATGTATAGGCGTATGCCGTCGTCGCCGGTCATGCTAAACTGATAGTCGCCCGCGGCAAATGTTTCTGTCCTTGTCCAGCGCGCCGAAAAGTTATCTACCGGAATTGGAGATCCTGGAGACCCTCCACCCCAATCAAAATTAATCCCCGGATCGTTTCGAGTAAGCTTTGGCGTTCCCGAAAGCGTTCTGTTGTCGAAATATTGACCAGAGTATCCGCTTGGCGAACTCGAATCAATAAAGGTAAAAGTGCTCACTAAAGCTGCGCCCGCAGTCCCACCCGCATTGGGATCGGTATACGGAGTTGCCATAATAGTATGGGAACCTACGGTTGGAGTCCAAGGTGTGTAATTTCCGCTGCTATCTCCAGCGATTGCGTAAGGCGGGCTACTCTCTATTCGGTAGTTCACATTCCCATCAAACCCGAATTTCACACTGCCAACGGTTTGAGGATTGGTATTGGCGCGGATACTTAAGTTTCTGGTTGGCAGGCTTTGCAAATCAATCGTCGCCCCATCGGCCATGGGATCAAAGGCCGCAATTGCCTGATCGGTATCCGCGTTAATCAAGGTAAAGGAGCTCACCGATTGCCCCGGCGGCGGCAGTGATGTTGAGATAGGCGTAGGTGGTGGCACGGAAACCTCTGGCAAGGGGTCTGGGGCGGGCGGAAGGATGACTTCAGCTCTTACACTCCCAATGGTTGTGACAGGTAGCTTGTATGTCCCTTCGCCAGAGTATATACCAACTACACTTCCTCCCCCACGGTAATCGGAGTAAATAGTCGCCTTATAGGGTCCTCTAATAATGACATACTCCGCATCACGAAGGCCGTAGTCGCTCGCGTTTTTGTTGATATCCATGAAAAGCTCCAGGAGATTGGACTTTTGCAAATATACGCCCGCGTTTTGGGCTCGAGCTTCGGCTTCCGCAAGTTCCCGTGCTTTTATTGCAGCTGCGGCCGCTGCTCTTTCCGCGTCTGATCCCTGGAAGATCCATGTTTTGCCGTCGTCGCTTCGGAAATTCTTGCCGTTCCAGCTCACTGTCTGCCCAGCGAAAGAAGGCGCGTATGGCGGCGGTTCTGGGCCTGAATAACTTGCTGTGCTCGAAGTTGTCGGTGTACTTATGGTAATAGCTTGAAGCCGCCTTATCCAGCCAGTGCCACCCGCATCAATATTCTTCCGGCTAATATCCCACCAATCGGCTCCATCAATACATCGAGGGCCACCGATAACATCCACAGACCAGTTATCTTCGGGGACAATTGTATGAATGGCGTATGTGGATCCGCTTCCCTGCCGAATCTCTGCTCCTTTTTTTAGCAAAACACGCTGGCCAACACTCCATGGGCCAACACAAGTCGCCTCTGGCGTTGGACTGGGTGACGGCGACGGAGATGGCGTCGGACTTGACTGCTCAGAGATGTAGTTAATCCGAATCTTCTGCACCTTCGTACCAGAACGATAATCAACGCCTGCATTGGCCAATAACTGCTGAATTGCTACTGTTTTGACTTTGCTTCTAACTCCTACGCATATCAAAAACTCTTCGC
>ERZ1292623.1943-Hain-H51-01um-R1-1943-length-19151-cov-5_pt1 | contig 19151 bp, 47 predicted proteins | sample MGYA00564398_ERZ1292623 | MGnify/ENA primary metagenome ERZ1292623 (study PRJEB36523, sample SAMEA6512633) | groundwater metagenome | collected 2019-01-07 | study: AquaDiva: Metagenomics assemblies of 32 groundwater samples | reverse complement strand
AATGTAATCCCATTAAATCATTGAACCAACCGAACACTTGAAACCCACTCCCAAACATCCGACCCATTCCAAACGGGCGTGAACCGTCCGAAGACTTCCGAAGACATAAAAAGACATCCCAACTATACTACCTTAATAATTATCCCAAACATACAACCATCCAACCCCATTTCAAACATCGAATTAGTCAATTAATTAAATGCATGGTAAAGAGGGTGCTTTGCACCCTCAAAATCCACGTAAAAACATCATTTCGAACATTTCTAAATTACAATAATCCCACCATTACCCACATGCCCACCTTCTTGCCAACTTGGCAAAGGGTCATCATGGGAAATATTGTCGATAGAGAGAGCGACCAGATATATATAGGAACGTATAGGTTTATACCCCGCGCCATACTTACCGTATACCAGGTATTATACGTGGGCCTGTTCAGCCGTCGTCAAGTCCTTCGTACCAACTGTCAGCAGCTTCGTCGCCTTCCTCCTTCCGCATATTCTCACGCCATTGCACCATCGGCGGAATGCCGACCTTCTTGATCAGGTCATTGACTTGGTTGATGGTGGCTTGATCGGCATTGGTGGGCTGGTCGGGCATTGGTGGTTTCTCCACCACTTTATAGCACGACCAGCCTGCCCATTAAGCAGCCCTGGCGCAGACCTCTATACCTTGGATGGTGATCAGCCACATGTCCTTGCCGCCTTCCTTGCGGATGCCCTGGGGGACGCTGTTGCGGGGGTAACCAGCCACATCGTGAAACTTGACGGTCTTGCCCTTGGCGAGGGAGTCCAGTATCTCCTTGAGGTTGTTGACGGTGTTGCGGGGCTTGTAGTCGACTCGGTTGATGACTTGGGTCCAGGCGGTGATCGTCATGGTGGTTTCTCCGCCCTTTTGTAGCAACCCCTATCTTGCCTTTAATCTTGGTGTTTGAGTGGCTCCGTCACTATATCCTTGCCGTCAGACGACTCAGCGAGCCTGGATCACCTCGTAGACCCGTCCGTCGATGATGACGTACTGCTTGGGCTCGGGTTCGACCCGTTGGATGATGATGGGGCGGACGATGGGACGGCGGTATCGGTTGTCCCGGTACTCGTGCCGATCGTGGTAGCGGACCACCTGGGGTTCGGGCTTCTTGTTGAACTGGTCATTGGCGATCCAGCCGGTGAGCGTACCGGCGGCGAAGCCCATGATGGCTGCGGTGTTGCGTCCTTCGGCTGCCTGAGCAACCGGGATGGTGAGGATGGTGAGGATGGCGAGAATGAGGATGGTGAGTAGCTTGTTCATGGTGTTTTGTAACAGGGTGGTGTGGGTGATTAAGCGGCTCTTTGGCTGGTCCACCATTCTTGGTGACGCTTATAGTAGCCGATCTTGGCTAGCTCCTTCCGGATGCGTTCGTGCCAGTTGGTTTCGGGGTTGAAGGTGTGGTACTTCTTTTCGCCGTCTTCGTCCCTGCCCATGTATATCTGGTCGACGTCTTCACCGTATTCGTTGATGAAGTCGTAGAGGGTGTCACTGTAGTGGACAGTGAACGGTAGCATGTTGATGTGTGCTGCGATGGTGGCGCAGACTTCGGCATCGTCGCACTTGCCGTCTCGGTTGATGCACTCAGTCATGATGCTGACGAAGGCGGCGTAGATCGTGTCGTTCATGACTGGTTTCTCCGCTATTTTGTAGCAGGATAACCCTCTTGATTAACCTGTTTCAGGCGGCGAAGGCCAGGTCGGTGACGTGCTTGTTGAGCAGGAGGCTGATGTTGGTAGGGATCTTGGCCGGGGTGGTCATGCCCAGGTAGCGGCTCATGTTGGCTCCCTTGAGCTTGTCGAGATTGGTGGTGGCACGCCACTTGACCGAATCGGCGCTAACGTAGTGGAGGCCGTTGTGTTCGAAGTGGGCGACTCCAACGCTGAGGATGCCGGGCTGGATCATGGGCTGGACGAGCATGGTGGTTTCTCCGCCTCTTTGTAGCATGGTTGGTTTGTTGTTTAAGATCGATCCCCTGACTATTAAGGGGCCTTGGCGAGGCGATTTCTGACTGCATGCAGCCGCTCTGGTCGGCTTCTCTAGCCTTGGAGATTGAGGGACGAGTAAGTGGCGGTCTTTCTGTGCTTTTCCGCTCGCTGGTCAAAGTCCCAGCTTGGCACCCACACACTTGCTCGTCCTTGGTCTTTTGTAACAGGCTGGTCGGTCTGTTTAAGGGGTGATCACCGCTTGGGTCAGGCAGCAAGCCACTCCTCATAGGTCAGGAGGGGCTGGCCATCGCGGGTGATATCGCCACCCTTGCCGTCGTTGGCACAGGTGAGATAGATCTGGTACTCGTCGCAGTTCTCGCCCCTCTGGCGTGTCTGCCAGTTGGCGTTGGGCAGGAGCTTGGGATCGTCGGCCATTGTTGGTTCCTCCGATCTTTTGTAACGGCCGTCAGTCCTTGTTTAAGGTCAGGATTGCCAGATTGCTTGCCATCTGCTTGAGGGTGCGGATGTGGCGATACAGGGCGCTATCGCTGCCGATTTCGCCTCCGTCGCAGTTTTCCAGAGCGCTCTTGGCCCTCTGGTCGATGATCCAGAACCCGGCGAGGTTGCTGAGGGCGGAGCCTTCCGGATCGGGATCGTCTTCCGGATCTTCGGCCAGCCCGGCAAACTCGCTATCCTGATCCTTTGTAGCAGTTTCCAGTTTGGCCTTAAGGCTGGCGAAGGTATCTTTCCTATCGCAGGGGAGGCTGGCCAGTTGGTAGGAGCTATCTCCGTCCGTGCCGTCTGTGCCGAAGGGGATCGCGAAAAGCTTGCTCATGGCTGGTTTCTCCGCCTCTTTGTAGCAGGTTGATCTTCCTGCTAAAGTCACACCTTCCTTTGCCAGTGACTGGGATCGGGCGGTGATGGTCTTGGTTCACACTTGGCAGGGATCGTCTGTCGACATCGTTGCCTCGCATCTCGACGATGAGAACGTCTTCTGTATGCTTGGCGAGGTCACGGGCATCGACCATGCATGCGTCACGGGTGCCAACGACTCGGACGAAGCCCCCTCCGGCGTATGTCTTGCACTGGCCATTCTTCTCGCGCAGTATGAGGGTTATCATGGCTTGTTTCTCCGTCGTTTCGTAACAGACCCGTGTCACTGGTTAATCCCTTAATCGGGCTTGATGGGTTGCTACAAATAGTCGGAGAAACCAACCATGCTCACCGAATCCGCCATCCTCGCCATCCACAACCACGTCGTCGAGGGCAGCGTCCGCTTCGACCCCATCCGCAACAAGCAGATCTGCGAGATCCGCACCCGTGGCATCGACGGGATGTTCGACGGGAACACCCGCACCCTGGCCACGAGCGACCTGCACCAGACCTTCTGGACGGTCGAGACGAAGAAGGCCCTGGACCGCCTCAAGGCCAAGGCCCGCCGGTCCAGCAAGCCCAAGGTGGCCAAGGCCAAGACCGACAAGGGCTTCACCACCGAGTTCCACTCCGACGACGAGGAGGTGGTGATCCTGGAGGACGCCGAATTCGCCGCGATGATGGGTGAGAAGAAGGAAGACAAGCTGGAAGCGCTCCGCGTTCTGGTCGGGTGAACAAGGGAGGGGGCGGGGCGAAAGCTCCGCCCCCTTTCGCTGTTGTCCGACTCTGCTACAAAACACCGGAAGGAACGAAGCAGTGCGATAACGGTCAATAGACCATGATGAATCTCTGAACGGTGGGGCGTGGTGCCTCACCGGATTTTACATTTTTATTTGTCAAATCATAAAAACGAACAACCCCCTGACCAATCGGCCAGGGGGTATATGGTGGTTGCCCACGAGGAAACAGGTATTAGTAAGGACCTGATACCCCACCAAGATCACCTGGGTCTGATCGTTTGGAAAACCATAGACCAAGGCAGTATTTTGCACTATCCTCTCCATTCCTGGACAGGAGAATAAGCTTACGAATCAGCTTTCGTTGAAACTTCATGGGTGGTAAACTATGAAGTTCGTCTAGTTGCTGTTGGGTCAGGGACATGGTTGGTTTCTCCATTCTTTTGTAGCAACTTATCAAAAACATTTAACCCATCCCAGGGTTACCGGGATGGGTTAATGGTTGCCTTAAAGGAAACTCAGCCCCTGGCAACCAACTCATCAAGTGATTTGAGACTGACCCAGATATCGGTTTCGTCATCATTCACGTTATCAATTGCTATCTGCCCGTCACGTTGCCATCCACTGATGTAGCCGTCACGATAGCGCTTGCCACCGCACTTGTATGGCTTGCCATCGGGAGTTGCCAAAGTAAACCTCTCTGTCAACTGAACCCTGTGCATGTTCAACTCATCGACCAATGAGCTAAGGTGGAAGGGTTCGGACTTGATGGACTTGGTGGACTTGGCCATGGGTGTTTTCTCCGGATTTTTGTAACAGACCTTTCTGGCTTTTAACCCTGCAGTCCGATCGTCACGTAGACCTTAGCATCGCTATCCTTGGTGTCGAACCCGGCATCGATCAACTCGTCATGCTCATTCTTGGCCAAGCTGATGGCTTGGGGAGCATCGACCCCAACGTAGATCTCTCGGTCATCGTTCCAGGCGACGAATTCGGCATCCTGGGGGAGCTTCTGCAGCTTCTTGATGAGGTCTTTGACGAGCATGGCTGGTTTCTCCAGTCTTTTGTAGCAGGGTCACCCCTGGTCTAAAGGACCGGTGACGCTTGGCCAGTAAACCACGGAACCCCTGCCCATGGAGTCGGTCTTGGCTCCCTTGAGGCCGACTTCGGCCAGGACATCCTCAGGATCGTCGCAGTAGATGGACCAGCAGGTACGACCGAACATCCCTCGCCCGCTGTAGTCGGCGTGCAGACGGCGATTGTCGCCACCCTCGGAAGCTGCCTTGATCTTCTTCTGTTGGACGGTTAGGGCCATGGGATTGTTTCTCCACTACTTTGTATCAGTTATCAATCCTTCTTTAAGCTGATGTGGGTTCGGTTGTAACAACATGCCTCACGCTCGGCATAGCTCTTCTGGACTTGGTTGATCAGAACTCCGATCTTGGACGCCTTCTTGCTGAAGTAGGAGTTCAGTTCGTCCAGGGTACCACTCTTCTCCCTGCACTGGTCCGTGCCGCCAGCTACGAGCTTCTGAATGAGGACGGTGTAGATCTTCTTGGCCATGGCTGGTTTCTCCGGGATTTTGTAACAGTTGTTGCCAGCCAGGAAACTACTTTGGAAAAGCTTGATTCATGACACGAATGAAGTCGGAGTCACGCATAATCTGGTAATCGTCAAAGGTGAGCGCATAGCAGTGGTTCATGAACCACTCCTTGCGCATATATGTTGGCGTTAGCACCTTGACCTTCACGTGATCGTTGTCACGGATCAATTGAACCGATACGTTCGACCCATAGTTAACTGGATAAGTGTTGGTCGCCATTGTGGTTTCTCCGTTGTTTCATAACAGTGATTAAACCTGTTTTAAAACGTCAAGACCCTGGGGACCCTCGACGAGGATCTGCCCAGGGTCTTGACGTGGTGCGGAGGAGAAACCTAGGCTAGCACCATCACCGTTCAGCCACGACGCTCAGCGAGAATTGTTGGCCTTATTGGCCTTGATCTTGTCATATGCCATGATGATGAGCATTGGGCCAACAATCAAAAGTAAAGTAGTTAAAGCACCAAGAACTTCACCATCTGCAATATAAGAATCATAAAATGACATCATTTCTTCCTCCGTCATTTTGTAGCAAACAAGAAGGAGATATAAATATACTGGTTTCCAAAGAGGAAACTTTAAAAATATGCAAGATATGTAATAAACAAAAGCCAATTGCAGAAATGTATCGACCAGACAAACGTTGTTTATGTAAACAATGTCGTTCTTTATCAAGAAAATTAAAGTATAATGAAAATAAGCAATCAGAAAGAGAAAAACAACGTTTATATTACAAAGAAAAAGGATTTATAACACGTAAAAAATACAAGCGAAATAATAAAGAAAAAGTTAAAACTTATATGTCTGTGTATCTTGAAAAGAATAAAACTAAAATAACAAAACAAAAGAAAGTAAACAATGAAATAAACAAAAGTCATTATTTAAAACAACATAAACTTTGGTTGAAAAACAATCATGATCACGTTTTAAAACATCAAAAAGACAGATATAAAAATGATATTGAATACAGATTAAAACACTGTATGAGAATGCGTATAAAAACTGCTGTTAACAAAATAAAAATTGGTTCAATATCAAAACAGTTACTGAACTTTATTGGATGTTCATTAACAGATCTAAAGATTCATCTTGAAAAACAATTCGAACCTGGAATGAGTTGGGGCAATTATGGACAAAAGAACGATCAATGGTCAATTGACCATATCAAACCGTGTTCATTGTTTGATCACACAAATATTGAAGAAATCAAAAAATGTCATAATTTTACAAATCTATGTCCAATGTGGCATTCAGATAACGTCAAAAAATCAAACCATTATTAGCGTCCCTGCTTACGCCTGATTTTGGCCCATTTCTTCTTGTCTCGTGCCTTCTGCTTCTTGACATCGCTCATGACTTGAACACTTGACCAGTAATTGGTCGCTTGTGCCTCTTGGACCAAACTGATCATTGAGGCTGCTTCTGCCACGGCTCTGGCAGTAATTGGGAAGATTGTCATATCGGGTGTTCTCTCTGATTTTCCCATGCCAATCGGAAAGTGCATCATCGCTTTCTTTTCGGCATGTTCCATGGTAGCGCTTAGACCAACTAACGCTACTTCGTTCTTCATGGCTGTTCCCCTACTTACTTTTGTAACAGTCTCTCCTATTCTTTGAACGGTTCCTGGCTTACATGCTGCCAGAACCAACGTTGGTTGTCATCATCAGTTTCGAAAAGGACTGCTGTACCCTGCCTTGGTCGAACCCTGAGTAAGTTGGCATCGATCTTGCCCATTGGCTTCCAACCATCAGGAAGATCTCCCTTGACCAACCAGTTATTGTCTGGTTCGTATTCTTCCCATGGGAAGCTGTCGGGCTTGAGAATTGGCAGATCATTGAGCCAAGGAAAGCTCATTTAGTACCTACCATCAATGTCGTAACGACCCTGAGCGATCAGCTTGGCCCGCTTCTCTTCCCATCGCTTCATCTTCATTATTTCTTCGTACGGCTCCCAAATTGGGTAGCCGTACTTGTTGTTGATCAGCGTACCATCCTTGAATTTGGCGTTGAGGTAGTCGACAATGCAGACGGCCAATGCCTCGTCATCAAACTTGCCCTCAGGAAGATGCTGCTCCCTGAGAAAACCGTAAATGGAGCAATCGGGAAGGGTCGGACACTTCATATCCTTGTTACCCACTTCGACCCGCCATCCACCAGCGTTCACCATGACGAAGGGACCTTCGCTATAGCACTCGGTGGTGTCTTGGAAGTAGCCTACTCGCTGTGCCATGGTGGTTTCTCCGATGTTTTGTAACATACTCCGCTCCGCCTTTAACGCGGTTTAGGAGTTCCTTGGCTCTTGCATAGGTGTAACAAGAGACATTAAGCCTGGTGTTGGCAAGGATTGTTTGGCGGATGTATTCTCGGAGAAGCATTGCGGCGTTTCTTGTAGATTGCTTTATCTACTGACTTCCTTGGCTGATCTGGAAGAACTATGGTAGTACCATCTGAACATACTGACCATCTACGTGGTTTCATAGATGCGCCGCAGTTCTGGCCCTCATGTCCTTATTCATTTTGATCCAGGCTCTTTCGTCCATTGGGACGATTTCACTGGTGCCATCGTTGTTGTAGAAGACGTGCGCTTTGATGGTTGGTTGGACTACCAATTTGGCGCATTTGCTGCACATGAGGCTATCGAGTAGTTCGATACGCTCTTCTTCAACTTCTTGGCCACATGCGCACTTTCTCATGCGACAACTGGTTTGATTACCAAGATATCGCTTGATGGCATGGTCAGGCGGGTTTGGCCATTGTCGAGTCGTTGGAACAGATCAACAATCACGTGATCGTCTTTACATAGTCCACGGACATGACCCTTGATCATATTATTCTTGATCGGTCGCTTTACTCCGTCCCAAAATTGGACAGTATCACCGACATTCACTTCGTTGTTGACGCAGTCCTTCACGACCATTCTCCCTTATGCTTGCGGTCACCGTTTTTAGCTTCGTGCCAACGGTTTCGGTGGATCTGGTTCTTACGGACTGGTGCACCACGGATCTTGCTGATCAGATCGCGGTGAGTTGGGATTCTGATCGTGGCGATCATAGCTGGTTTCTCCTTCCCTTTGTAACAGGAAGTTTGCCCCAATAAACGAATCCCAGCCGGGCTAGGGCTGGGATCCAAAGAGCGTTTCATTTATTTTTAGGTTTTTCTTTAGGTCTACATCGGTCTAGTAGCTGCTAGACCGGAGAGTAATGGCCTTGCTTCCCGTCTCAGCATCGGAGAGCTACTCCGAAGATTCTGGGTCAGGTCCTGCGGCACTCTCAGCCGCTTATCTACATCGGGTCATGCGCTAGTCCTTCTCGGGTTGCGGGTCCTGCGGCAGTGGCCAACCACCGCTATCTCCCTGGGTTATTTCTGCAGCCGGTGTTCGCGGGGTGGGCTGCTTCCTGGATCTTTTTGTAACAGTTGGCGATAGTCGTTAAACCATCACGAATCTTGGTTCTTCGCCCTGAATGGCGAACCAGACCTTGCCAACTGTTCATTCTTCTTGGCCAGTTCCGACAGGTGGCCGCACATGAAACGAGGGAGGTTGCACTTGTAGCACCAGCCACACTGGCTGTGACCGATTTCACCAGCTTCCTTGCAGTTGCAACGATGAAGATCATCCTGGATCGGATCGGTACCGACATGCTTTTTGAAGAATTCGGCGGTGATCACTCGCTCACTCCGGTCTGGATGCATTCGATGACCTTGCCACCACAGGTGATGGTGCGCGGGGTGTTGGTACAGTCGATTTCTCTTGCGATCTTGTTGGCCTTGATCTTGGCGTGATCGTCTGACTTGGCTTCGAAGCTGACATTGCCACGGGACGGCTTACCAGCCTGCGCCCATCGTGCGGTGTAGCTATTCATGTGTTAACCTTTGGCCGGTTGTGGTCTGCATCTGCTTGAGCCTGATCAACGGTGATACGCTTTGCAGGATCCAGGTTACCATGTGCTATGCATTGGAACAGGTAATAATAGCCTGCTCGTTCGCATAACGCTAGGGCTGCTTCCCTATCCTCCAACGCAAATTCTTGCATTGTTGCCATTAGGCTGCCCTCTTTTCCAACTTCCGGATGGCTGTCAGAAACTCTTCTCCCTTGCTGCCGGGGGTCGGGGTGGTGAAAGTGACGTAGTGATTCTCGATCTTGCACAGGCCCATCTTCACCAGCACGCCCATGGCCTTGTTGAAGACGTCCACGTGCAAGTTGCCCATGAACGGCAGGTAGAAGGAGGATTCCGGACCCTCCTTCACTTCGACCAGGGTAGAAAGGATGGCTGCGAGAGCGACGACTAGATGCATGGCTGGTTTCTCCGCCATTTTGTAGCAGCTATCCAGCAGATGCTAATAATTCACCGAAGGCTGGACCCCAGGTGAGATTTAGCACTAACAGCATCATAATGAAGCCTGGACATATCAAAATGACCATGCACAACAGATTCTTAGTCTCCAGTGATATGTACAGAAGCTTGAACCAGGCCACGAAGATTATCAAGACAAGAATCTTGATATCTGCTTCGTTTATACCCATTCCTGCTCTTTGATTATCTTTTTCAAATTTTGAAATTGCTTTTTCTTAGCAGCATACCTATATTTATACTCGTTTAAGTCTGTGCTTATTGAACTATCTTCAAGAATTTTTGGATCAAGAAATCCACACTTAACAGCTATTTTAGCTATATCAACAAGAACAGATTTTGTAGTAACACGTTCCATAATGGTTTCTCCATCATTTTATAACAGGATTAAGGGATATCTAAAAACAATAACGCCTCACCGGCTGTTGAGCGGGTGAGGCGGGATCGTAGCAGACGGTTTTGGAGAAACCGATTGGTCTGCCAGCAATCATCACTGATGGGTCACGACGAGTGATTGCCACCAGGAATGAAAAAAGCGCGGCTTTAGCGATAGTCCCTCTAGAAAGGCTCGCATTTCCGCTATTTACGGCCCTTGCAGGAGGCCAACCCAGGTTCTCTTGCTATTCCACCTTCATAGGGTACTCATAAGAGCATTGAGTTCCGATGGCTTCAAGCTTCCTCGCGAGTCCGCTTGATTTGTCCACCACCGGTCCCCTAGCCAGGATGTTGATTATCCTGACCCCCTCCAGTCTATCGCAGCCTAACGACGGTTTGGGAGATTCCGCCGAAGTGTGGCTGGGTGAACCATACCACACTCAGACTGATGGCCCAGGTGTTTGCCCGCAACCATCGAATGGACACTCGGCTTTCGCCTCTCTGGCATGTCCACTCTTGTCTTTTAAGAATTCGGGACTTTGCTTGCGCTAATCCCTCCTTCCATGATTTTGTAGCAGATTGTCAATCGTCATTAAGTAGAACCAGTGGCGGCGTGATTAACGACCTTCGCTCTTACTACTGGGACGGTCAGGCAGGGACCGCTGATCCTACAGAATTTTGTAACAGAATAAACTGGGCTGTTAATCCGTACTTGAAGGATTGGTACCAATCTGTTCAGTCTCAGTATTTTTGTCGTACATGGTCAAAGTCTTTAACCAGACCCTAGCCATACTCATCTTGGCCGGATTGGTCGGATCATCAAGACCAAGTTTGATGTGATAAATGATCTTGCGGAATTCATCCTCGTCGATAACTATTTCACACCGATGATCAGCACCCTGACATTCAGGATTATCACACCCTGCGCAATGCGCCATAAACTTCCCCAATATTTTTGAAGATGGAACGGGTCTTGGGAACCGGCTTCTTGTTCTCGCACTTCCGGCTGGCCGGGATTGGCCCATTCGTCCAGTAGGCAGTTGGCATGCTTCCAAACATCCGCACATCGCACTTGGGACAGTGGTAGCGGGTGCCACCACCGTACTGCTGGACGACCAGTGGCGCAGAGCAGGTGATCGTCTTCATGTTACTTCGTAACAGTTTGAGCGCCACCGATAACGTAGTCCACATCATCGTACGTGGCCTTGCACTTCAACAGACGTTCCAGGGTATAATCGCACATGCCTTCATAGGAATCGTGTGCGATGCGTGGGGTCTTGTAGCGAGGGTAATTGTGCCCACTAGTGGCCACCAGCACCACATTTTCACCATCCGTGAACAGGACCACCCGACGATTATTGATCTCCTTGATTTGTTCTTCTGAGAAGTCTTTTAGAGTTCGAACAATCTTGGTCAGGGACTCGACTTCAATCGCTTCTTTTACAGTTGGACGAGGGAATCCGTTGATCATGGCTGGTTTCTCCGCTATTTTGTAGCAGAATCAAGCATGCGTGTGAAGATCGAAAGACCACTGCTCCAGCCACTCACTCTGAGGGGATGTCGGATCGGACTGGTATGAAGTGGTACTGAATCTGCCATTCTTGACAATTACAGGCTTCTGTGGCGGCACCTTCACCATCTTCAAAGGCTTGCATTCACGAACTGAATGGCGCTCACCATTCTCGGACATGAACTGGTCGATGGCGTCACGCCTGGCCTCAACCTGATTCTTACCACATCCAGTGATGATGTTATTGAAGTGGCCCATTACTTAACCTGCTTAAAGCGAATTTGTGCACTATCAAAATAATGGGTTACTACTTCTATATTCTTTTCGATGCTTTTGAACGACTCGTTGATCGCCAGAATTTCTGAATCACTCAACTGGCGTTCCTCTCCAGTGCAAAGGCTGCGATTGGAAAGGGCGTGCATCTTCTGAATAGCTGACCAGTTGATTTTCATTGGTTTCTCCTGATCTTTTTATTTATAACAGGCAGAGCCGATTTTTGCAGCCTACTACACCATGGGTTCGACATCCAAGATTGTTAATCACCCACAGATGAAGTTCAGGATACTGAGTAATCTTGTCACCATCATTGGAGAAGACTGTCTTGGCTTCTTCAACATTACCATTAAACAGTGACTGGTAAATTGCACGTCCAGTGGACGATCCCATCGGCTGATTGGTCCGATTGAGAATATCAAGAAGCTCTGATATTCTCAAAACCTGATCATCAAATAATTCTGGTTTATTCATGTTTGATGGTCATACCAAATACATTGAATTCATGCAGGTCACGATCGGCCAGCGGATTCTCATCGCTGATATCGTGCCTTGCACCAACCTTGAAGGCCACCCATTCCTTGAACTGTTCCGGAGTGTGGGCGGGCAGCTGCTTTTCATCAATTGAGAAAAAGATTGTTTTCATATATTGGTTGCCGTAGAGGAAACTTCCTGTACTAATTTGTAACAACTACTTAAGCAATTCTTTAGCCAATTCCTTGTACTTCTTGACCAAAGCCTGAGACTCCTCCTCTTCCTTCTTGGCTAAATCAGCCAGAAGACCACGAGGATCGTAGCATCCGGCAGTATGCGGAACACCCCATGTTTTAATGTTATGCAGAAGCTCCTTCTTATAATCCTCGTCAGAAATCGGAACACTACACGGATCTAACTGACGATGAAAGATACGCATAACAACTGCTGGATTAACCTTGTTATTTGCCAGCTGCTTAGGATCAGAAATTATATAACCCTTCCATTTGGCAGAATCAGAAATGAAACCGGCTTCTTTGGCGTTCCTCGATACCTTCCTCGACACTTCCACAGACGACCAGCCCATATAAGTGCCATTTGAAGCGTAGTAAATGGCGTACCAATTCGAAGTACCACGCACAACAGATGGCACTCCAGACCGGATACTAGTATGATTGAAAGTCTGCTCAGCGTTGTCTACACCACCATATACCTTCATCATTTTGTTGATTGGATCAGTAATGAACATGGTAGTTTCTCCGTTATTTTGTAACAGACAAAGCCGCTCTTTAAGCCAATCACATTGGTTTGAAATAAGAGAACCCACCGGGACTTGATGTTGGTCAAGCCATCCCGGTGGGTTCAAGCCTATATCTCCTGCTTACCGACCCGGCGGCAACCGGGGGAGTTTGGCCGCTACTCGCAGGCTTGCCGGCCCACTTTCGCTATTTGTTACGTCCTCGACACTTCTTTATAACAAAAGAGCAGGATTTATTAACCCTTCCACTCACCCTTGAGTACCGAATGATCATCCTTCACGAACTGTTGGTATTGCGTCCACCAGGAGGAACTCTCCAGGAGCTTCCTGGCCACCCGGCGTTCCAGGACTAACTTGTGCCTCAACTTCCAGGTGTAATTGGCCTCCACGATCTTCCAGGCAGTCCAGGTGACGGGAAGCCCCTTCGGCTCGATTGCCGCCTTGATCTGCTCCCACAGCGGATTCTTCTGAGCCTGTTGCAAATTCCAGCCGTAATCACAGCCTGACGATGAGAAGCGATTGCTCTGCTTCCAGGCATGCTCCATCCGGCTGATCGCCGCCTCCAGCGGGTGCGCCCTCTCGTACTCCGCCTCCGCACGCATGGCACGGTCGAACTCCGCCTCCACCGTGGTGATGTTGGCGCTGTTGTGGGGAACGTCGATGATGCCATCTTCACGGACGACGGCAGGGAGGTTGTTGATGCTGACCATGGTGGTTTCTCCGCAGTTTTGTAACACCAATTAAGGTATTACCTAACCTTCGTCAAATCGGTATGGAACCACTTGAGGTACCGCATCAGCATGTAACCCCTTGAGATACTTTGCACGCGCATCTGCCTTCTCCATGGCTTTGATCACACCGCCCTGCTTTGGAGTGAAACTGACAGTGCCACCACCAGCATATGACAGACGTGCTCCACCCCTTGGAGACATCTTGATCACATGAAGACTTTCTTCACCAGGATCGATAAGTCCAGGGAACTTCACAATGTGCCAAGAACAGTATATCCAGTGCCAACACCAAACATCAACAGGGAGCTTTTCACCATTGTCGTAAAGATCGAAGGCACCAACTGCTGCACGAAAATTGGCTGGGAAATCGGCTGGTAGAGTCATCTGTTGATTGCGTGGCATACTGTTTTCTAACAGTATTCAAAAAACGATTAACCCCCAGGATTACTCCTGGGGGTGTCGTGAATTATGCTGTTCTTAGGCTTGCATTGTGACGTCTGTAAACTGCTGAAAGGCCCATATTTCACCGATGGCTCCCCGCTGGCCTGAACCAGCGGATCGACGCCTCTGGGCTATCCTACGCATCCAGCAGCTATCATCACAACTATCCGATTCCTAAGATATGCCGTTCCCTGGCTAGCAGTCACTCTCGGGTTGCCCTTAGAGTCCCAGATTTTGGCTGGGGTATCCTTAGACGTTCATCGTGTGCCACCATGGGGCAGTCTGACGTCCAGGCTATTTTAGCAAACTGACCGGCAGATGTACCGGAATGGTGGTCAATGTGGTTTGTGTCGAATCCCCTTGGCTTTCGCCCTCGGAGCACTCCCACTAGCCGGGCTGGCTTTATATGACCCGATCCATCATCGTTGGTGTCACTTTCCGCTCGGGGAGCTACTCCCAAGCCTGGATTAATCACCACCAAGGTTGCTGCAGCTTCCCTGGTTTTGCCATCCTTTTTGCTGTCGGTGCAGTCCGTCCGGATGGCCTTTGCTAGAATCCCTGGCTTAGGACCAGAGATTGGTTTCCCTCCCTACGCTGCTCTTCACAGTCGGTCAGGAAGGAGGCTTGAGATCAGGCTTGGTGTTTCGCTGTCCAGTTACCAGGATAACCTTGTGGGGTTTCCTGTTTACCTGGCTTTGCTATCACTGTCCCTCTCTCCGATTTTTTGTAGCAGAATCTAAAGAACGATTAATGGTGGCGCTAGCTGGAATCGAACCCGCTCCTACATCAAGGCTAAGCCTAGTGTGGTATCTGCCTCTCCGGTGAAGGAGGATAAACGCCAAATGGGCTGCTAAACTAGATCACCTAGTGTTATGCGAGTCACTCTCGCATGGTCCTCTCTGAACGACTAGCAGAATGGTGGACCTTACAGGGATCGAACCTGTCACCTAAGCCTTGCAAAGGCTTCGCTCTACCAGATGAGCTAAAGGCCCAATAATGGCTCCCAGGGGAGGGATCGAACCTCCGACCAAGTGATTAACAGTCACCTGCTCTACCGCTGAGCTACCTAGGAATGGACCCCGCTTACTTATACGGGGACATTACCGATTTTCACCGCGCATGGCTAGCTACTCTTAGTAATGTCAGTACGATTGTTAAGTTGTCAACCTGACTTTTTAACCAAGTCAGGGCGTATGTTAATTACTTTAGCCACTCAACTGCGGCTGTCAATCACCAGCAGGATCTGATCCAGTTTACGAGCCAAAACCTCTGCAGGCTCTCCCAGATTGCGAGCAACGAGATACTTATGAGCATCCACCAGTCCACTCTTCATCTGCTTGATTGACTCCTGGGCAACCCCATTCTGAACATCGATCAGCAATTGAGCGGTGGTGGCCGCTTCCTCACGGCTGTCCAGGATCTTGAACACCCGGCGCTTCTCCAGCCCACCGAACATCTGAAGGGCCAGATCGTAAGGAGTGGTTTCGAAGAGTATATCGCCAAGCTCGCTCTGGCCCGTGGGGGTGATCACCACCCACTTCTTGTCCTTCCACGCCTTGAGAGCTTCGAAGTCATTGATGTTGAGAGAGTCGGTCATGGCTGGTTTCTCCGGTGTTTTGTAACAGGGACTAAGGAATTATTTAGTCTCGTCCCATATCTTGGCAGCCTTATCCCGTAACTGCTGTTTGTATTCCTCACTGTATATCTTGGGGTCCTGCATCATTTCGTGCGACTCCCTGCGTACTGCTCCACTGATGTACTCTTCCCTGGTGAACTCCTTGGTTCCACCCCATCCACAGCTGATCAGCTTGCGCTGATATGGATTGACACCTTCTTTGATTTCTGGCTTCTTCTTATTCTTGATATCTTCCTCGATTTCGGCCTTCATCCTGGCTGCGATATCGAGCAATCCTTTACCAATGCGGATCGAACTTGCCTCAGCATGACGCGTCTCGGCCAATGTCTGCATAATCTTGGCACACTCGGTCAGCAGCACGATATCCTCAAACTTCTGATCGTTGCTCACCGGTCATCCTCCTCTTCCTCTTCCTCCTCCTCATCCTCATCACCACCATCCCAGCTGCTGGTACAGACGGACACCTGCCCGCAGTCCATGTCTCCGCCGTCGTAGGACACCACACCAGCCGGGATCGGCAGAGTGCACGCCAGAGTATCTTCCTCCAGCAGGTCGGGCTTGTACTTCTTGACGAACTCGACCGGGAAGATGGCGAACATACCAGCGTCCACGCCGAATTCACCAACCTTGCTTCCATGGACCCTGACCGCGTAGCTGCCATCACCGTGTGTCGTCTGACCCCACCAAATCTTGTGGCCATCCATTTCGATCACACCGGTATCAGGGCATTCCTTCTTCCCCTCGCCCATGTCGTCTTCGCGGCAGAAGATCTTATCGCACAGGTCTGACCACATCTCGTCCGGAAAGACGTAGCACGGATCGGTGATCACGTAGGTGTCAGCCTTGAGGCGGAAATGGATTGCACCAAGGTCGGTGAAGCTGTGGATAGCAGTGGTCATGATGGTTCCTCCGTTATTTTGTAACAGGAATAAGAACTATTTGAAGACAGACGAAGGTTTGCATGATAACAAAGACTTATCCCATTCATTGGCCTGTGCCTCACTATTAAATGCACAGCGTTCATGATGCTTAACCTGGGCTTCGCAGTAATCACCCATAGTGGAATCATCGCATTTGATATAGGCAAGGCGCAAAGCAGCCATTGCCTTGGCTACCTCTCCATGAGCAGCAGCCTTGATACGAAGATCATCACTGGTAAAGCGTGGCATGTTATTTTGTAGCAAGAATTAAGGTACACTTAAACCGGAGTATCCTCATTGCCCTCAGGCTGAGGAGGATCATTCGGATTGGCCAACTGGTCCATCACCATCTTGATAGCCTCACTATTGAAGCTGTAGTCGAACCGTTCCTTCTTTAACGTCTTGTTGTGTTGAATGTTGAAACCAATCTGGTCACTACTGTAATTGAAACCATGAGCCAAGAACCATTCAACAGGACTTTGGCCAAGGAATTTGCGCAAAGCCATATTGGAATGAAGCATGTGATGTTGAACTTTGTGAGTCATGGCTTAACCCTTGTTCATCCTACGGCACTTCTCAAACATCTGCTTGATGCCAGCGAAGAGGACCCATCCATCGTAGCTGGTCATCCCCTTGACCATATTCCAGATTTCATCAGTGAGAGGAACTATCGTACCGAACACGATCACCTTCCCATGCTCGGTATTCACAACCGGAGCCTTCTGGCCAGCCTGGCTGCATTCCTCCCACCCGACAAGAACCCCACGGATAGGACTCTCATTCGTGTTATTAGAAAAAATGATTACCTCAGTGCCGATGAAATCCTTTTCATATGAGTCGATGATGAACTTGAGATAGTTGTCACCGAAAATGGTCATTACTGAATCTCCGCAGCGAGTGAAAGATCATATCCATCAAGATATGATCGGATGCCATGGGTCTCTTTGTCAGAATATCCCTGGAGCTTGAGGAAAATTTCCAAACCATCCATCAATCCACCCCAAGCAGCAACCATTTTCTCAGGATCACCAGGATTTGAACCACCATTCAAAAAGGCCAAACCAAATTCCTGATACTTTTGAATACTCAATTTGGAAAACCAATTGGACACATTTTGTGCCGCAGCATGTCCAGCCATTACCTTGATAGCACTAATATGATCTTCGCGGATACGCATATGGTTTCTCCGTTATTTTCTAACAGGGACTACAGGATAATTAACACCTGATTCATATGGAGCATCAAGCCACTTTTCCCATGCATCAATTCGTTGATCCCTTGAATGAACACCCCTTGAATCATCCTTCCCAGGACGCATAAAACCAGTCTGCCTGTAAAAAATATCGGCAACCTTATCAAAATCGAATGGACCAGACATATAATGGTCGCGATTCGTAATCATAATTTTTTATAACAGATCACAAAAACGGTAAAGCCCCACTGACTTTCGCCAGAGGGGCCTTGGGCCAGAATTACACTGGCTGTCCATCACCTTACGGCTTAGGTTCCGCCTATAGTCCGCTTCGGGCCTTTCAGCCTGTCGGCGTATCCTTATCTATCTTGAGGTACTACAGTCCCATTGATGTTAAACACTTGATGCGACCATACCCACTTGCCATTATCAAGGTCGAAAATGACCTTACCAGCCTTGACCGATTCGATACCAACAATACTGACAGCATCACCATCGCTACAATTTGGACCAAGAGTAAGTGTCATCCCATCAATCTTGGACTCACCAAACCGGGTCAAGACAGTATCACCGATCTTGACGTTCATTTGAAGATCTCCACCTGGAGATCTTCTCCATCTCCAGTTGTCTTGTCCAGAAACTTCTTAACAGCCTCCGCATTTCCAACGAAGACTAACGACCACTTGTAGCCCATCACGGCATCAAGCTCGCTGTAACGTGGAGCACCAAAGAGTACAGCCTGAATTCCATTCTTGACGAAGTGTTTGGCCTTGGCAATAGCTTCGTTCTTACCACCAATTTGACCAGTAGCACGAGCCACCATGGTCATCGAAGCATGAGCACGTGCACGCTCATTGCTGCCGAAACCATCACCCATTTCCTCAGCACGATCATCAGGGTGTTGCAAAAAGGACATGATGGTTTCTCCACCATTTTGTAGCAGATTACCGCTCCTTTTTCATCACATCATCGATCGAATCACCATCTTCATTGCACCATTCACACCATTCATTATCTGAACTTCCCTCTCCACTTACAGGAGTATACACTTCACAAATTTCAAGACCACCAGCATTGCAGTAGTCACCCTTGATCTTGTTCTTCAACTGGAACAGATCATAGTTGGCTAGAGTCTTGAGAAGCAACTTAGCCTCATCAATACTCTTTACCGGGACATGAAACGGATTGCCAGGAACCTGCGGAATCCACCAAACCCGCATATCACCTATGGTATTGGTTGCCGGTGAGGAAACCTTCGGCCCCCAGGAAGTTCCGCCGCATTTTGGGCAATCACCCTGAATAAGGCCAGTTCCACACTCTTTGCAGTGAGAT
>ERZ1292623.1270-Hain-H51-01um-R1-1270-length-24572-cov-15_pt2 | contig 19161 bp, 23 predicted proteins | sample MGYA00564398_ERZ1292623 | MGnify/ENA primary metagenome ERZ1292623 (study PRJEB36523, sample SAMEA6512633) | groundwater metagenome | collected 2019-01-07 | study: AquaDiva: Metagenomics assemblies of 32 groundwater samples | reverse complement strand
ATGGATTCGCCATCGAACTCGAGCGCCTTCTGCACGCCCGAGCCAACGAGTTCGACTGCGAGGCCGACGAGGACAGCGCCGACGAATATCCAGGGATTAGCCTTGAATGTGGTCCAGCCAAAGCGGAGGCATTCTTTTATAGAGAGAGTCATATAGGTATTAGTTATTGAGATGAGCTTTGCAGGTTTTGGCTGCGGGTTCCGCTTCAAGGCGATCCTCCTCTATCTGCTCGCCGCTCACGACGCAGACGCCATACGTGCCATCCTCGATGCGTGCGAGCGCTGCGAGGACATCGTTATAGCGGTTCTCGAGGTCAGTAAGGATGGCGGCGTTCTCCCCGAGACCTTCCATAAGGTCAGCTTGGTCGTTCGGATCGGACTCCTGCCCCACCTCCTGCGGGATTGGCTCCCAATCGGCAGGATTAGAAGGGTTACGGCGTCCTACGGTTGCAAGTTCGGCTTCGAGCGTCTGCTTCTCGCTCATGAGGCGCTCCTTGAAGTGTTCTATATTCATGCTGCGTACTTTACCACACCCAGAAAGTGGGCTAACGCGTCCGGCTCGCGGCCAGTCGTGTAAGGAGGTGCGTATACGCTGCCTCGTCGCGGGCGAGGATGAGCGTCTCCTTATCTACATATCCATAGAGCATAAGCGTATTGCCTGCGGTGTCCCGTAGCAGCCGTACATCATGGCTTTGGACGATTGCGTCCTCGAACTGGGTATTCGCCCGAACCGGCTCTACGGCCTGCGGGGTCGAGGTCCCGATAGGCGCTTGGGTTCCTACCGGAAGGAGATTCCCTGCTCCGCGAGCCGGGTATAACACTGCGAGGTCACGACCCATGCTTACCTCCCACGCAAGCATGCCAGCGAAGGTGCGTTCATACGAAGTGACGCGGAATATGAAGAACGGACGTGTCTCCCCTCCCGCTGACAGTACCCCCACCGTACTGAACGGGGCGATATTGCGGAGCAGGATATCGGGGGCTGGAAGCTTCATCGCTGCGATGAGCGTGCCGCCTGAAAGCGGAACCTCCCTCACCTCTCCCTTGGATGTCGTGGTCGACTCAGAGAGATAGGTGATGATGACGTTCCCTTCTGGGAGCGGTTCATTCGCAAGGTCGGCGATTTGTTGGATGAGGTCGTTTCCGCTTCCCCGGAGTTTCACTTGCTCATCCGCGAATACGAGCGACGGAACCACTACCCCTGACGGTGGAAGCGTATTCAACCGCATAACGTACCAGGCGGCCGTCGCAACCCCGACTCCGCCAAGGACGATGAGGAGGATGCCGCTAACCGCAAAGACAAGGTTCCGCTTCTTCGGAACGGACGGAAGCGTTGCTCGCTTCGCATCCTGTTGGGCCGCCAATACCGAGAAGGAAGAAGCGCCGCGGTCATCGATATGGTCGGCGAAATCACTCTTATACGTATGTATGCGCGAAGGCGTTTCCTCGACACGTACGACGGGCGGAATGGGAGCCGGTGCCGGCTGCGCCACCGGCTCGAATAATGGTTCCGGACGCGCCACCGGTTCTGGAGGAAGTACTGGTGGTGGCGGAGCAGCTATCTCCATCTGGGCGCTTTCGCCCACCTTCTTCTTCAGGCGCGCGAATAATTCTTCGCGATCGGTATCAGTAGGTGGTGCTATGGGCTCGCGGTATGTTTCCGCTACTTCTTTTGAGGCTTGCGGCATTCGCAGTACAGGCGCCGGAGGTGGAGCGACGGGTACTGGATCTGGACGAGGCGGTGCGGCCTTCGTCCCCTGCCCTCCTGAGAGCGCTGCAACATCTTTCGCATACGTGCGGATGTATTTCGATTTGTCTTCTTGAGGATTTTGAATGCTATCGCTCATGCGTTATTCCAAAGTATAACCGGAGAAACCCCCGAGACGCTTCCGTCTCGGGGGTTTCTCGCACATCAGATGCTCTTAACGATGCCCGATGATGAACTTCTTCGGGTTCTCGCACATGTCGGTGAACGCATGCGCGGCCTCCTTCAGTTTCTGCGATGATGATTTGCCGAAGGAGATGACCTCCACCTGGCAGCCTTCGTTCATATCGAGGTATTCGATGAGCGGCACGAAATCGCCGTCTCCGGTCGCGAGGATGATGGTGTCGAGCTTCGGTGCGAGCTTCACGGCATCGATAGCGATACCGACGTCCCAGTCAGCCTTCTTGGCTCCATCGGAGAATATCTGGAGGCCTTTCGTCTTCGTTTCGATGCCTATCTTGGTGAGAGCGTCGAAGAACGCGCCCTCTTCCCCGCCTTCGGTCGAAATGACGTAGGCGATGGCACGCACGAGGACGCGGTCGCCCACTGCCTCGGCGAGGACATTGGCGAAATTAACGCGGGATTTATAAAGATGCTTGGCGCTGTGGTAGAGATTCTGGGTATCTATGAAAACCCCCACACGCTGCGCCGGATGTTTTATCACGGCCATAACGGTATGTAATTAGATAGGAAGCAGGTTGTATTGAAAATAACCCTCACTCCCCTGATTCATTAAAATGATGGTAGCCACCGGCTACGTCATATATAGTCTAGCACCTGCTTATGAAACGAGAATCGCGGGCTTGTGTGCCCGCGAGTCCTACTTCTTCAAACCAAGCTTCTTGATAAGTGCGTTGTAGCCGCGCTTATTGTTCTTTTCGAGGTAGCGAAGATGCGCGCGACGGTCAGCGACCATCTGGAGAAGGCCACGGCGAGAGTGGAAATCCTTCTTGTTCTTCTTGAGGTGGGCGGTAAGCTCCTCAATCTTGCGGGTAAGGATAGCCACCTGGACCGGAGCTGAGCCGGTATCAGTAGGATGCACTGCCGTTTCTTTAATAACGGCCGTCTTCACGCGTTTCGTTAGCATTAGCCCTACCTTACCACATCTTGATTAAAAGCGCAAGTGTTGTGGGGTGCGGACGGTCTCCCCTGCCAAGATTTTACGACGTTACGGATGCTACACTGCCTACATGGATGCTCGCTCTATGCTCCGCCAGTTCCTCGAATATACCGAGATCGAGCGTGGTCGCGCGATCAAAACGGTCGAGAATTATGAACATTATCTCGACCGTTTCTTTACTCAGATGGAGATAAAGGAGATTCCTGACATAACTGAGGACAAAATCCGGGAATTCAGGCTCTGGCTCAACCGTCAGCCCGGTACTGCAGGCACAATGAAGCGTCGCACGCAGAATTACTACCTCATCGCGCTGCGCGCATTCCTTAAATATCTTAGGAAACGAGGAATCGATGGCCTTAATCCTGAGCGTATAGAGCTGGCGAAGCTTCCCGAGCGTCAGATAGACCTTATTTCAAGCGCCGAGCTCGAGCGATTGATTAGTGCTACCGATGGAGATGGCGAGAAGGCGCTCCGTGACAAGGCGATCATGGAAATGCTGTTCTCTACAGGCCTGCGCGTTTCCGAGCTCTGCGCTCTCAACTCCGATATCGACCTGTCGCGGGATGATCTCTCTGTGCGCGGAAAGGGCGACAAGGTACGGGTCGTATTCCTGTCCCCTGCCGCGAAGGACGCAGCGCGCGCTTACATGAAGGCCCGTAAGGACATGGAAGAAGCACTCTTCGTGAACATTCCGAAGGTCGGGAAGGATAGTAAGAAGACGCCGTCACGCCTCACTCCCCGCTCGGTCGAGCGCACCATGAAGTTCTATGCCGCTAAGGCCGGTATAACCAAGAAGGTCACTCCTCACGTCCTTCGCCACTCCTTCGCTACTGACCTACTCTCTAACGGGGCCGATTTACGCAGTGTTCAGGCCCTTCTAGGGCATGCCTCTATCAACACCACCCAGATATATACGCACGTGACCGATGCGCATCTTCGCGAGGTGCACAAGAAATTCCATTCGAAACAGAGGTAGTTTGCTAGAATGCGCACATGCGCATCATGTCTTGGAACGTGAACGGGATACGGGCCGTCCATAGAAAGGACGAGTTCATGCCCTTCATTAAGAAGTACAAGCCGGACATACTCCTTCTCCAGGAGACCAAGGCAGAGCAGGAGCAATCCCCTCTCGACCTCCCTGACTACGAAGAATTCTGGAGCTCCTCGAAAGGTCGCAAAGGATATAGCGGAACGGCCATATTCACCAAAATGACCCCGAACGATGTGATCTTCGGCATGCCTGAAGACATCGCAGAAAAGCATGGCCTCGCGGACGATGGCTACGGTGACCCTAATCAGGAAGGCCGAATTGTCGCGGCAGATATGCACGATTTCTATGTAGTTTCTGTATATACCCCGAACGCCAAGGATGATTTGTCCCGTTTAGGGCTTCGCCACAAGCACTGGGATCCAGCGTTTCTGGAGTATATGAAGCGGCTTGAAGAGGAGAAGCCTGTTATTTTTGGCGGTGATTTGAACGTTGCGCATACGGCAGATGATCTCGCCCGTCCCAAGGAGAACGAGGGAATGAAAGGCTTTACTGCCGAAGAGCGGGAAGGCATCGACCAGATATTGGCCGCTGGATTCGTCGATACGCTTCGCATGTTCAAGCAAGGGAATGGACTCTATACATGGTGGAGCAATTTCGGAGGAGCTCGCGAACGGAATGTGGGGTGGCGTATAGATTATCTCTTCGTCTCGAAGAGCTTCAAGAAGCATATAAAAGAAGCGGACATCCACCCTCAGGTTATGGGCTCCGACCACTGCCCCATCTCCATTGTCCTATAGGACATAAGAGACATAGTTATACACACATCTGCGGATAGTGTCCTTTACTCTGTCCTAGACATAACCTACTATTACTTGAGGACGTGGAGGGGCTCGCGGATCATGCCATGATACGCGGACTCTTCCGCGCTTCGGCTGTTCCTTGCGAGCTCTTTCCAGGTTAGGCGCATAACGTTGCGTTCTGGCCCTTCCACCGTCTTCGGAGCGTATCTCCTGATAAATACTGGGTCCGGTCCGGTTCCACGTGAAAGCGCAGTTCTTTCGATCATCATGCCAAATGCGGCCCCCGTTTTCCTCCAGTAGGCCAACCACAAAGCCCCAAGCCCCATTTAGGTCCTACACCCCGGGTCGCAAAGTAGCCACAAATAAAGAGCCTCGTCTTTAGCCTAGAAACCTAGTTTCCGCGCTAAAAACGAGGCTCTTTCTTATTTCATAGAGTTTTCACGTGAAATGTTTATAATAAGCACAAGCTAAAAGCACTACTCCGGTAGTGCTTTTAGCCTTTTATACAGGCGCTTTTCACGTGGAACGGCCCATTCCCTAGCTAACGTGGTGCTTTTCGAGGATTTCCCGTACTTCCCTCTCCTCTTCAATTTCTCTTCGTTTCTTACCCGAATCACCCAATTCCTTAAGTTCACTGTCTGAGAGCTGCAACAGGCTCTCCGTCCGAGTATCCAAATATGCCTCATTGTTCTTCTGGGGATCCTCGAGAACCTCTTCGAGTAGAGCGTGGAGAATATAGCCTATTTTCGGTCCAGGTTGCACGTGGAACTTTTCCATAATGCTGCTCCCGTCCGTTTTAAGCATTGCCACGCTGATCGGGTCGCGCAGGGCCTCTTCAACCATGGCCTTATACCTTCGGAATCTGAATGGTTGTTCCTTAGGGCGTCCCGTCCCGATGCGGTCGCAAATACGGAGGTTGAGCAGATCCCATATATTCTCCTCTCCGACATTCACTATCATGCGGCGAACGGCCGATAATGTTATCTGGTCAGGATCCGAGAAGAACATGTGCCAGCGCACTAATTTGGTCACTTTCTCTATAGTTTCACGTGAAAACCGCATATCTTCGAGTGCTTTGCGTGTTACACGTGAACCAACCACTTCATGACCATGGAATGTCCAATCCTTCTTTTCGTCTGACCAGCGGCGAGTTTCAGGCTTAGATACATCATGGAATAGGGCAGCGAGGCGGATATCGAAGTCCCAGTCCTTATCTGCTGCGTGCTGTACGGCCCGCATGAGATGCTCGAAAACATCGTAGCTATGAGCCTGGTTCTGCTCGATGCCTATGCCGCGCGTAAGGTCCGGGGCGATATACTCAAGGATCCCAAGCTGTTGGGAAAGTGTAAGAGCCATCATTGGCTGCCTGGACTCGAGTATCCGGACAAATTCGTCCCTGATTCTTTCACGTGAAATGAGCTTGAGGTTTTGACCCTTATTCTGTATAGCTGCTGCCGTGTCAGCGTCGAGCGCGAACTCGAGCTCGGCGACCAATCGGACAGCCCGCATAAGACGAAGACCATCCTCTTCGAAGCGATCCTCAGCATTCCCGACTGTCCGCAAGACACGAGCCTCGATGTCTACCTGTCCTTTATATGGATCAACGAGATGTCCTTTAGACTCATCAAGTGCGATAGCATTGATGGTGAAGTCCCGGCGAGCCAAGTCGTCTTCAAGGCTTTCACCGAATATGACCTCGTCCGGACGCCGCTTATCTGAATATCCGGTTTCCGTTCGGTAGGGAGTTACTTCGATGACCGCGAGCTTCGGCTCTTCCGAGCCTGTCTTTACCCCTACAGTCCCGAATTCGTTTTCATAGAAGGATTCAGGGAATATGCGCTGGATATCCTCGGGCTTAGCATTCGTCGTTACGTCCCAGTCCTTGGGTTCGCGACTAAGGAGGAGGTCGCGCACGCAGCCGCCAACCAGATAAGCTTCGAAACCTTCTTTTCGAAGTCCGTCAGATACGGCCCTCACCTCAAGCGGAACAGGGAAGTGCATTGAGAAAATACTAGTATGCGTGTGGTCATTCTCCTAGCTCTCGCGTAATATCTGAATACGCTCCTGTAGTGAAACGGATATCACAACAGTCTTCGGAACTGTCGTTCCAGGTTCGAGTCCTGGCGGGAGCACTAGAAAAAGAGATAGCGATTGTGTTAGTATTCCGAGCGAAGCGGATATGGTTTAGTGGTAAAACGGATCCTTGCCAAGGATCAGTCGGGAGTTCGATTCTCCCTATCCGCACACGAGGCAAAACGGCCCTTCAGGGCCGTTTTGCGTTGGGGACAAAGGTGTTCACAGTGGGGATAAAGGACATAAGACAAAGAAGACTTCTAATGGCGAGTCCGAAGAATACTTAGCATTCAGGCCGTTCTATTCTCAGTCACCGTCTCGGTCAGCAGCATCTCTCAATGAAGTCCCCTAACCAGGTCGAAACCATAAATGGGAGACTCTGGTGTAGTCACGTGCGTGGTGTGAGATCTAAAACAGAACACCTCCCGCAAATCCATTAAAGCTGGTAGGATGCAGTGAACGGGGTGTCGTATACCGGTAGTACGTCTGCTTTGGGAGCAGATAGACGGAGTTCAATTCTCCGCACCCCGACTAACGTTGAAGCGTCGAAAGGAGCTTCTTGCCCATGCGATTCGCGTCGTCCACAAAGACTGAAACGAAGGCGTCAATGCTGCCATTCTTGAAATAAGAGTCGAAGTCCTGACCGCTATCCTCCTTGAAGCTGCTGCGGATATGTCCTGCGGTGACTACGCGCACCTCGCGGTTGCCGAACTCACCCTTATCGCTTGCGGTTGTGATTATTCCCATAAGCTGACCATTCGCGTTCACGATGCCGCCGCCCGAAGAGCCGTGTTGGCCGGCCGCGCTTCCGCTTAGGGTGAGGAGATCGATACTCGTTGAGTCAAACGTGTAGATGCTCTTCACTTGAGCGAACACGAGTGTGGGGAGAAGGGAGCTCTGTATCTGCTTGGAAGTGAGATTCTGTGCACCATACGAGCCGATACCCACATTGTCCTTGAGTTTCGGCGTTGCTTTGGTGAGGGGAACGTGTGGAAAAGAGCCTGGAAGGGGAATGGGTGACGCGCTCCCGGTTATCGCGAGTACGGCAAAGTCATGCTCTCCGGTGCCGCGTGCCACGGTCGCGACTAGGGTGCTTGGGTTGTCCTGTATCCATTCACTTGATACATACGCCGCTTCTGCCCTGTATGCGGCCTGTGCGGGGCTTCCTGCGCGAATGATGCAGGTAATAGCGCCCTCAGGCAGTACCTCTTTCAGCATGTAGTACTGCGCGATGTGGCTATTGGTGAGGATGAGGCCTTTAGGGTCGAAGATGACGCCACTACCGGACATCGAACGAATCTTCGTGTCCTTGGATATGCAGACGATATTCACAATCGCGCCGCGAAGCGTACCGAGTGCTACCGCAAGGTCAGTCGAGGGAGCGTGAGGGAGCAGGGGAGCGAGTCCGCCCGAGGTAGCGGGCTTGGGTACGGTAGGCTTCGGGATTTCGGGTGCAGGAACCGAGACCGTGCTCGTTGCCGCGGGCCCGAAGATACCAGTAACTTGCGGGGTAGTTGAACCCATCTGCGCTCCATAAAGCGAGTTAAGCGTGATGATAAGCGCAGAAAGCGCGGAGATGACGCCTTGGAGAGCGGGCATATATGAACGCTACACCGGAGCCGTTCAAAAATACAGCCCATGCGCTGGCTATGGTATTCTCTTTGGCGAAGCGGGATTAGTTTAATGGTAGAACATCAGTTTTCCAAACTGAGAGCAGGAGTCCGATTCTCCTATCCCGCACACTCTAATTCACTAAGGTCTAGGCCTACGAAAGCAATATTCACCCGCCACGTCTTAGTCTTTAGTCCATCAAAATCGTCTTCATTGCTTTTCCACCTACTTTTGGTGTAATGTCGGTAGTAGGTACCGGGCGAACGATTATAAATGGCTTATTTAGTATGCAGAACATCAATTCTAAGACAGGAATCCTAGCTTTCGTTGCGTTTATCGCAGTAGCTTTCATGATTCTGGGCTTCGCTCAGGCAGCAAGCGCCCAGGTAACCCAGTGCGTATTCACCCGCGACCTCGGACTCGGGGCAGTGGGCGAGGATGTACGCTGCCTCCAGCGCTATCTCAATGCTTCCGGCTATACTGTCGCCTACTCCGGCCTCGGCTCATATGGCTATGAGGGCACCTACTTCGGTACGCTCACCCAGGCAGCTGTTGCTCGTCTCCAGGCAGCGAACGGACAGCAGGTAACCGGATACTTCCGAGTTGCATCACTCACTGGTGGGAGCTCGAACGTCTTCACAAACAACCCCATCAACACGGGTTCATCGAATGATGATGACGATGATCATGATCGCAATGATGCCCGCAAGGCAATCCGCGATGCAGAAGAGGCGTACGACGACGCCAAGGATGAAGTAGAAGAGGCAGAGGACAGGAATAAGGACATCAACGATGCCGATGATTTCCTCGACGATGCTCGCAAGGACCTCCGCAAGGCGGACCGCGCATACGACGATGAGGAGTACGACGACGCCGTAGACTTCGCTAACGATGCAGAGGATGCAGCCGAGGACGCTATCGATGAGATAGACGACAATGGCTCAAGCAACAATGGCACCGAGAGCCGCGCTCGCGAAGCTCTTGAGGATGCGGATGATGCTATCGACGACGCATGGGACGAAGTCGAAGATGCTGATGACGATGGTGAGGACGTCGACGAAGCCGAAGACCTCCTCGATGAGGCCGAGGAAGAATATGACGACGCTATCGATGCATTCGATGACAAGGACTACGATGAGGCCATTGACCACGCAGAAGAGGCGGAAGATCTCGCTGACGAGGCTGTCGACGAGCTCGACTAATCGAATAGTCGCTCAAAAGAAAACACCCGCTTCTGGCGGGTGTTTTCTTTAATTACGTCCGTTCATTGATTTTCATACTGTGCAGCGTACGCTTTGGATATGGAACCCCTTGCCAACCGCATACGGCCCCAAACCATTGAAGAAGTGGTGGGACAGGAGCACCTCGTGGGGGAGGGGAAGCCTCTTCGTGTCGCTATAGAGAAGCAGCACCGCTTCTCGTTCATCTTGTGGGGTCCGCCAGGGACTGGTAAGACCACCATCGCCCGTATCTACGCACGAGCGCTCGATGCAGAGCTCCATGAGCTCTCCGCGGTCTCTGCAGGCAAGGATGATATCCGGAAGATAGTCGGGGAAAGCCGCATGCCAACACTTAGCCTTCGTCCCAAGGTCCTCTTCCTAGATGAGATACATCGTTTCAATAAAGCACAGCAAGATTTCCTCCTGCCGTACGTCGAGAGCGGCGAGCTAACCCTGATTGGCGCGACTACCGAGAACCCCTCATTCGAAGTCATTCCGGCACTCCTTTCCAGGGCGCGGGTATTCGTGCTCGAACCGCTCTCGGAGGAATCGCTTCGCGCGATCGTCGCGCGATCGAAGGTGAAGCTCGGGAAGGATTCTTTCGAATGGCTCATGGGATATGCGAATGGGGACGCCAGGCGCGCCCTCACGGTGCTCGAGGGCGCTAAGACGCTCTATGGGAAGGTGACGGTAGATACGCTCAATAAGGCACTTGAAGACCCGCATCTGCGCTACGACAAGAAGGGAGAAGAGCACTACGACACCATAAGCGCGTTCATAAAAAGCATGCGCGCCAGCCAGCCCGACGCCGCTATGTACTACCTCGCACGCATGGTCGACGCAGGGGAGGATCCACTCTTCATCGCGAGAAGGATGGTCATCTTCGCATCCGAAGACATCGGGCTCGCCCAGCCCACCGCACTCGTCGTCGCCAACTCCGTGTTCCGTGCCTGCGAGGTCATTGGGTACCCGGAGTGCGCCATTAATCTCGCGCATGGCGTCGCGTATCTTGCGAACGCTGCGAAGGATCGGTCAGCGTACGATGCGCTTCGTGCTGCACAAGCCGATGTACAGAAGACTGGGAACCTGTCAGTGCCCAAGCATATACGCAATGCACCGACGAAGCTCATGAAGGACCTCGGCTATGGTAAGGGCTATAAGAAGTACGACGAAGAGAGTTATCTACCCGATAAATTGAAGGGTAAGCAGTATTTCAAATAGTAAAAGCCCCAGCAAATGCTGGGGCTTTTACTAAAAGAAGCGGATATTACTTAACCGCGTCCTTGAGCGCCTTAGCTGCGCGGAACTTAGGAGTGCGCGTAGCGGCAATCTTGATGGTCTCGCCGGTGCGAGGATTGCGGCCGGTGCGGGCTGGGCGAGCCTTCGCACTGAAGATACCGAGGCCTGCAATAGATACTTCATCACCTGCCTTGAGGCCGGTGGTGATGCAATCGATGATGGTCTCGACTGCGCGCTCTGCATCAGCCTTGGTGGTACCAAGAGTGTCCTGCACTTTCGCTGCGATTTCTGCTTTGTTCATGTAATTTTGGGTTAATCCCTGATAGGGCTTTGCTAAGCCCTATGGGAGGGCTACGGTGGAAAGTATAGGAAATGAGCCATATTACGCAATAGGGCTTGCAAATAGGCGGGGATAAGGTGAAATAGCGATTTCTACCCTCGTATACTGGCAGTATGAACATCTTCGAGTTCGGAAGACCCAAACAAAAGACGATGGAGCCGGCCGAGTCAGAGCCAGAAAACGTAGTGCATACGCCACATTCTGAGAATCTCCCCGATATATTCGCGGATGTACGGAACAGCCTCGCCGCAGGGAAGATTGGCGAGGCTGATCTTGAATTGAACCTGGATTACTCGAAAATCGAGGTGCTCGAGCGGGCAGGAAAGCTTACCGAAGAGGAAGCGCAGCTGCTCCGCAACGAGGCAGTGGCCTTTGAAGCAGAAATTCGGCGCGAAGCCGCGTAGCTAACGAGCGAATTCAACGACGCGGTTCTCGCGAATGACGTTCACCTTTATCTCTCCTGGATATTTGAGCTCCGACTGAACGCGATCCGCAATCTTGCGTGCGAGCTTATGCGTCTCGAGGTCCGAAACCTTGCCTGGGTTCACGAAGATGCGTATCTCGCGTCCTGCTGAGATTGCATATACCTTCTCGACGCCCTCGAATCCCTTAGCGATGCGCTCGAGGTCCCCGAGGCGCTCGAGATAGCGCTCTACCGTGTCGCGCCTCGCGCCTGGGCGGCCTGCTGAGATGGCGTCAGCTACCTGCACGATGACGGACTCCGGCGTCTCATACGGATATTCCTCATGATGCGCCTGCATCGCCTGGATGACCTCCTTCGCGACACCGAACTTCTCGAGTATGCGGCGGCCTATTTCCACGTGCGTGCCCTGCACCTCGTGGTCCACGGCCTTACCGATGTCATGAAGGAGCGCTCCTGCGCGTGCAGTCTGCGCGTCTGCACCAAGCTCGTCAGAAAGCATGCCGGCGATGTGCGCCATCTCTATTGAGTGCTGGAGCACGTTCTGTCCGTAGCTCGTGCGGAAGTGCAGACGACCAAGGAGCGCGATGAGGCGAGGATCGAGTCCCACGATACCCACTTCATACGCCGCTTCCTCGCCCTTCTGCTTCACCATGTCCTGCACCTGCTTCTTCGCTTTCTCGACAGTGTCTTCTATCTTCGCCGGTTGTATACGTCCGTCCTCAAGGAGCTCCTCGAGCGCGAGCTTCGCGATGTGGCGACGGAGCGGGTCGAATGACGACAGCGTTATCTTGTCCGGAGCGTCATCGATGATCACATCGACACCAGTCGCGCGCTCGAACGCCTTGATATTCCTTCCTTCCTTACCGATTATCTTCCCTTTCATTTCCTCAGAAGGGAGGGTGACGGAGAGTGTCATGATATCCGCATTCACGCTCGAACCGAGACGATGGATGGTTGAAAGAAGTATGGAGCGGGCCTTTTCCTCGAGCTGCTTCCTTCCGTGCGCTTCGAGCTTCTGGAGGCGTGCGAGCAATGCCTCGACCTCGGTTTCCTCAAGGTCCTTCATGAGCATGGTGCGGGCTTCCTCTTCGGAAAGGCGACCCATGCGCACGAGCTCGAGGCGACGCTCCTTGAGGAGCTTCTCCGCATCTTTGCGCAGGTTGGCGGCTTCGTTCTCGCGGTTGCGCACCTCTTCTGCTTCGGTCGCGAGCGTACGCTCACGCTCGTCGAGGAACTCCTCGCGCTTCGCGATGCGCTCGGTGGACTTGATGAGCACCTCCTCTCGTTCCCTGAGAGGCAATGCCTTCTCCTTCTCGAGCTGAAGAGAGCGGGCTTCAGCCTCAGCGACTATTTTATTAGCGCGCTCCTTCGCCTCAAGAAGCTTCTGCTTCACCTCGAGCTCCAAAGAGCCACGCTGGCCAAGCGCGATGAGGAGCCGGAGTACGTACCCCAGCGCGATGCCGGCGAGCCCGGAAAGGGCGAGCAGGCTCAATATTAGTTTTATGGACATACGATTCTGGTCCCGTGCGGGGCTATACGCCTCGCGCGGGAGTTAGGGCAAGATAAGGTCAGCCTGAAATCAGTCGAATAAGCGTCTCGTGCGTGGCCTGACTACGGGCACGATACACCTATATATAGAGCCGCGCAAAACGACCGGAAATCGTGGACAATGGAAATCAGAGGGTATATACCAGTAGCAGAGATATTCACTGTAGCTTGGGAATGGAGCTAATGATGGGGGATGATTTGTACGGGCTCGGCGAGGAGAGGGTCTCTCGTTTCCAGTGTGTCGGCGTTAAGCCGGATGGAAATCAGTGCCTGAATCGGCGTACGGTGGGGAATTACTGCGACACCTGCGGCAAGGGTATTTACGAGCCACCCAGCGAGAAGAAGAAGGCGAACCATCGAGTGGAGGGGCAGAACGCTCGGGGTCGGGGTCGTCTCAGCCGGTAGCACACCCACAAATAGATAGGGAAAAGCCCTGCGCTATGGCGCAGGGCTTTCTTATGTCAGAACTAAGGCCTAACGCTTATACACAGAATCGATGATGCCGTACTTCTTCGCATCATCCGCCATCATGAAGTAGTCGCGGTCGACATCCTTCTCGACTTTCGCGAGCGGCTGTCCGGTATTCTTCGAAAGAATCTTGTTGAGACGCTCACGGGTCGCGATGATGTGCTTCGCGGTTATCTCGATATCGGTCGCCTGACCCTGCGCGCCGCCCCATGGCTGATGGATCATCACCTCCGCGTTCGGAAGCGCGTAGCGCTTGCCCTTCTCTCCGGCAGAGAGGATGACTGCAGCCGCTGATGCTGCCATACCCACGCATACGGTAGAGACCGCAGGCTTCACGTGATTCATGGTGTCGAGGATAGCGAGGCCTGCCGTCACCGAGCCGCCCGGGCTATTTATATAGAGCGAGATGTCCTTCTTCGGGTCTTCCGACTCGAGGAAGAGGAGCTGGGCGATGATGAGGTTGGCTACATCGTCATCGATGCCGCCACCGAGGAAGATGATGCGCTCGCGTAGGAGGCGTGAGTAGATATCATAGGCGCGTTCGCCGAATTGCGACTTCTCTATGACCATCGGGATAAGCATGGATGCGCGGGGCGTGGTGTTCATATATACAGGCGGTTACGTCCGGCAATGGTATCAGAAAACAGCGATGAACGGAAAACCGCGACCCAAGGGTCGCGGTTTTCTAGATGTTCGCGTCGACGTCGACGCTGGTGCCTTCGTCTACGGGCACTGGCTCATCTATGCGCTCGCCCCAGCTATAGAGCGCTGCGGTGAGTATCAGCCCCACGATGATGATGATGCCGATGAGGCCTCCCCATGAACCTTTCTCAGCGCTCTTTCCCCCTGTTGTGACAGCAGGAATGATGACGGAAGAAGAAGCGTCTGCCGAAGCAGAGTGGCTCGATGAGGTTGAGCTAACGTCAGCTGAAGGGGTCGATGAGGCGGTATCCATAAAGGAAGTATAGCGGGGAAGCACGGCAAAAGAAAAGACCCGCTTGGGGGCGGGTCCTTTCTCGGTTACGCTTTCTTCTGCGTATACAGCTGGCACGCGCGGTCGAATGCCGCCTGCGCGGCATCTTTCCCTTCGAACTCACCGACTTCAACCTCCTTCTTCTGTATCTGCTTATAGGTGGCGAAGAAGTGGGCTATTTCCTTAAGGGTGTGAGGGTTCACATCCTTAAGATCCATGACTTCTGCGAAACGAGGGTCCTCGGTCGGGACCGCGATGACCTTCTCATCGGCCTCGCCGCCATCCACCATGTGCATGATGCCAACGGGGCGTGCGCGCACGAGGATGCCGGGCGCGAGCGGGTAGGTGGTGAGAACCACCACATCCAGCGCGTCGCCATCGTCCCAGAGTGTCTGCGGCACGAAGCCGTAGTCGAATGGGTAGTCCTGGGCGCTGTGCATCACGCGGTCCAGCGCGATGATTCCCGTCTCCTTATCTATCTCGTACTTGTTCTTCGAGCCCTTCGGTATCTCGATGATGACGTTCATCTCGTCCTTGGTCCCTGGTGCTATGTCGTGAAGAAGATTCATATAGCGGAGATTATATAGGACGGTTATGCTTCGTCGCGGGACTCTTTCGCGTCCACGACCGATTCGTTCTCATCGGTGCGGGTGAGTTCCTGCTCCACCGTGAGGTGGCCTGGGTCCTCGCTCGCATCCTCTTCGCTCGTGATGACGGAATCGCTCTCGTTACCCGCAATACCCGCTTCTATCGAAGGGCTTTGCTCGGTACCTGCTTCTGACGCCTCTATCTCGGCCTCAGCCTTGATAGTGGAGTCATTAGACGCCTTCTTGTCGAAGGAGATCTCGTCGCTTGCTGCGCCTCCGACGGAGGTGCCTCCGGTCGACTCGATATCGAGGTTCCAACCGGTGAGCTTGGCTGCAAGGCGCACATTCTGGCCGCCGCGACCTATCGCGAGCGACTGCTGGTCCTCGGAAACAGTGACCTTAGCGCGGTGATTCACCTCGTCGAGCTCGACGCTCATGACGGAAGCAGGAGAAAGTGACTCCTTGATGAAGGCCGACTGGTCTTCCGACCACTCGATGATGTCGATGCGCTCGCCACCGAGCTCGCTCATGACGGTCGAGACGCGTACGCCGCGCTGACCAACGAGGGAGCCGACCGGGTCGACGTGCGAATCCACCGAAGAGATGGCTATCTTCGTGCGGGAGCCAGGCTCGCGCGCGACACCCTTCACTTCGATAGAGCCTGCGGCGAGTTCCGGAGCCTCCATCTCGAAGAGACGAATGAGGAAGCGGGGATGGCTGCGGGAAAGGCGGAGATATACGCCGCGGAATCCTTCGTCCACTGCATAGAGGTACGCGCGGATGCGCTCTCCTGGACGATATCGTTCGCCAGGGATCTGCTCCTCGTACGGGATGATGCCGGTCGCACGACCAAGGTCGATGAATATCGCGCCACGCTCGATGCGCTGCACGACGCCGGACACGATCTCGCCCTTCTTGTGGGCGAACTCGTCCAGGATGGAGAGCTTCTCGGCCTCGCGGATCTTCTGGATGACGACCTGCTTGGCGGTCTGGGCCGCGATACGGCCGAAGTCGTCCTGGGGCTCGAGCGGGAAGATTATTTCCTCAGCAAGCGCCACGCCGCGCTTGATGCGCATCGCGTCCTCAAGGAGGATGTGCTTCTCGGCGTCATAGCGGGGGAGCTCGCCCTCAGCGACCTCTTCCTCACGATCGTGAGCGGGGTGGCCCACTGGGTGCTCGACTACTTCCTCCTCGCCTTCGACGGGGAAGCGGACCATGGTGTCGTCCACGACGGTCTTTACCTGCTCGAAGGAGACGGTGCCGGTATTCATATCGAGCTTGCCGCGTACCACCTGGCCGCGCTTTCCGTATTCCTTCTTATATGCGGTGGCCATCGCGCTTTCGATAGCGTCGACCATCGTTTCCTTAGTGATACCGCGTTCCTCGAACTCCACGAGCACCGAATTGATTGTTTTGAGATCCAACATAAGCCTTCCTCTATTTAGTTGTATGAACGTATGTAATTGTAGCCCTTTAAAAAGAAATGCCCGCGGGTGCGGACAATTCAGATAGGTAGAACATACCATATATAGGTGCGTTGCGTCAATGGGGAGAGCGGGGTAGGGTGGTTCCGGACACACAAGGAGACGGGTATGTACGAACTGCCACCTATCACTGAGCTTCGGCGGGATGAGCTCATCCAGCCGAACGCGAGGCTCAAGTATCTTCATCTGTATGAGGGTCGCTATTGGCGACTCTATCTGAACGAAAACCAGCATCTTCTGGGGCGTGCGTACTTATGGCTCACTTCCCGTCACGTCGATTTCCATCCGTTCGATGACTTGAACGAAGAAGAGCTCCGTGAGCTGTGCCTGCTCACCGGCCTATATCGCGGGGCGACTCAGCGGTTGTGGGGTGCTGCCCTCCTCAATGTGCAGTGGTGGGGCAATGAGGCGTTCGGGCAGTACGGCCACCGTGGACACGGGCACCTACATCTTGTTCCTCGGTATACCGATGTGGTGGAGTTCGACGGTGCGCGCTATCCGGACGTGCGTTTCGGGAAGAATTATCACCCGTACGAACCGAACAAGCTTCCACCTTATCGTCTTGCGCCAATCGCCCAAGCGCTCAAGGACGAACTGATCGTGGAAATCCCCTAGCGGAAAACGCGCCGATGTATTGCATCGGCGCGTTATACTTTCATTACTCAACGGCTATGCAAGTATCAGAAAGCGAATTGAAAGAGTTCATCCTCGACTCGGGCCTCGTGGCGCGCAAGGATGTCGAGGATGCGGACAATGAGGCGAAGGAGAAGAAGCAGTCCGTCGGCGATATCCTCGTGTCCCGCGGAACGCTCTCGCAAGATGCGCTCCGTCGCATCAAAGCCTATGTGCTCGGCATCCCGTTCGTGAACCTGAAGGATAGGAAGATACCGCTCGAGGTGCTCTCCCTCATCCCGGAGCCTATCGCGCGCACCCACTCCATCATCGCGTTCCGCAAGAACGGCGGAGACCTCGAGGTCGCCATGCTCGATACGGAGGACCTCATCTCCATAGACTCCGTACGGAAGAAGACCGGGCTCAAGATACTCCCGCGCCTCACCGATGATGAGTCGCTCAAGTTCGTGCTCCTGCAGTACCAGAAGTCCCTTAAGGAGGAGTTCGGTGACCTTATCTCCACCGAAGCAGGACGCCTTAATCTGGTTAAGGAAGGGACGGGCGACGACGCGTCAGGCGAGGATCTCAAGAAGATGGCGGAGGATTTGCCGATCGTTAGAATCGTCGACACACTGCTCCGTCACGCCATCATCCAGAGCGCATCCGATATCCATATAGAGCACTCCGAGACCGAGGTGCTCGTCCGCTACCGCATCGACGGTATCCTTCATGACGCGATGACGCTGCCAAGGAACGCGGCCGCCGGCATCGTCGCCCGCATTAAAGTTCTGGCCAACCTCAAGCTCGACGAGAAACGCCTTCCGCAGGACGGACGCTTCAAGATGGAAGCGGAGGCTGAAGCGGTCTCGTTCCGTGTATCCCTTCTCCCGACCTACTACGGCGAGAAGATAGTCATGCGCCTCCTTCGCGAGACGGGAGGGGAGGGCTTCACGCTCGACGTGCTCGGTTTCCATGGAGAGACGATGGAGAACATCCATAAGGCGACGAAGTCCACGACTGGCATCATCCTCGTGTCGGGACCGACCGGTTCGGGTAAGACGACGACGCTGTATACCATCCTCGATATCCTGAACACGCCGGACGTGAACATCTCGACCATCGAGGACCCTATCGAGTACCAGATGAAGCGCGTGAATCAGACGCAGGTGAACCCGGCCATCGGATTCACGTTCGCGAACGGGCTCCGCTCCCTCGTGCGTCAGGACCCGGACATCATCATGGTGGGAGAGATCCGTGACGGTGAGACGGCGGCGCTCGCTATCAATGCGGCGCTCACGGGCCACCTCGTGCTTTCCACCATCCACACGAACTCGGCAGCAGGCGCGATACCGCGCCTCATCGACATGGGTGTCGAGCCGTTCCTCCTCGTCTCCACGCTCCGTGTCATCGTCGGTCAGCGTCTGGTGCGTAAGCTCTGCGAAGGGAAGGAGCAGTATGCGCTCGATGCGGAGGAACGCGCGAAGATAGCGCACGAGGATAAGTTCGAGGCGGCGCTCAATTCTCTCAAGGAGGAGAAACTGGTTAAGGCGGGCGTGAAGATAGATGACTTGCCGTTCTATAAGCCGGTGCCAAGCAGCGAATGCGAAGAGGGGTACAAGAGCCGTATCGGTATACACGAGATACTCTCGGTCTCTTCGTCCATACGCGAGCTCATTTTGCATAGCGCGACCTCGGAAGCTATAGAGGAGCAGGCACGAAAAGAGGGCATGCTCACGATGCTTGAGGATGGTCTGTATAAGTCGGCGCGCGGGATTACCTCTATCGAGGAGGTGTTGCGGGCGGTCACGGAATAACCTTCCTTTTCGCGAGGGTGGTGGTATAACTGCCGCAGAGCTGCGTATGAACTCCGAAGGATCGGAGAGGCGCAGCCGGAGGAAAGGAAATGG
>ERZ1292623.1940-Hain-H51-01um-R1-1940-length-19166-cov-11_pt1 | contig 19166 bp, 16 predicted proteins | sample MGYA00564398_ERZ1292623 | MGnify/ENA primary metagenome ERZ1292623 (study PRJEB36523, sample SAMEA6512633) | groundwater metagenome | collected 2019-01-07 | study: AquaDiva: Metagenomics assemblies of 32 groundwater samples | reverse complement strand
AGTTATTAGTTATTAGTTATTAGTTATTAGTTATTAGTTATTAGTTATTAGTTAATAGTTAATAGTTGTTAGTTGTGTGAAAACTAAAACTATTTTATTGCTAGAGGCCCCTTAAGTCAATACGCAGTTATTTTGCCTTTACAGCCTTTTTTGGAGTTTTCTTATCCGATTCTTCCTTTGAAGCCTTTCCGCCTGAAATAATTTCACCTATTTCAAGACGGCTTAATTGAGGCCTAAAACCCATTACTCTTCTGTATTTTGCCTTTGCTTTAAATTTAGCAACTCTTATTTTGTCTCCTTTTATATTTTCTAAAAGTGTAGCTTTAACTTTTGTATCGGGTAGAATCGGCTTACCAATCTTTATTTTTCCCTCCGAAACTAAAAGAAGGACATCAGATAAGACAATGTTTTTTTCCTCGCCCGCAAGTCTATCTATTTCAAGAATTGTGCCTTCTGAAACTTTATATTGCTTTCCGCCTGTTTTTACTATTGCATATTCCATAGTCATAAATTATACCAAACTGGCTACTTTATCTCAAGCGTATCTTTTCTTACGTCTTTACTCATCGATGAGAGAAATCCTAAAAGTATAAAATTAGCAACAAGAGAGCTTCCTCCATAAGAAACAAATGGGAGAGAAACTCCCACGATTGGGACAATTCCTATATTCATTCCTGCGTTTACAAAAAACTGAACCGCAATAAGAAAAAAAACAGACATTGAAAAAATTTTTATAAAACTGTCATTTGTTTTTTTTGAAATAATTAAAATCCTGTAAAGAAGAAAAGAAAATGTAGATATTATAAGAACTGAACCTACTAAGCCAAGCTCCTCTGAAAGTGTTGCAAATATAAAATCTGTATGTCTTTCGGGAAGAAACCTTAAGATTGACTGAGTACCCTGACCAAAACCTTTCCCAAGAATCATACCCGAACCCACCGCAATTACGGACTGGATAGCATTGTAAGATGAGCCAAGCGGATCAACTTTAAGTTGGAGAAAAGTAAGGACCCGCTGTTTTTGATATGTTCTTAAAAATTGCCAAAAAACAGGCATAGATACCGCCCCTAAAACAAAAAGAGTCAGAAGATATCTTATCGGAAACCCAAAAGAAAATAATACAAGTATCGCTGTGAAGAAATAAATTAATGCATTGCCTAAATCCGGCTGAAGAAAAATTAATATAAAAATAGGAAGAATTAACAAAAGTATAGTAAGAAAATTCTTTACAGAATAATTTTCTTTGTGAGCCAAAAACGATGCAAGAGCAAGAGCAAGAAATGGTTTAAGTATCTCTGAAAATTGTATTCCCCGGCCAAAAAAACCAATCCACCTTACAGATCCTCTACTCTCAGTACCTACGAATAATACTACTGCAAGAAGAATTATAGATATTATGTATATGGGGATCGATAAATTTTTGATATTTTGATAATTTACCTGAGAAAAGAAGAAGAATATCAGAATTGATGCAAAGAAAAAAACAATTTGGAGCTTAAAAAGATCAAAGTTAAGAGAAAAGATTCCTGAAATTCCCAATATTACCAAGACAACTGCAGGAATAAGAAGGCTAAGATCGACTCGAAAATACGATCTGTTCATTTACGTTTTACTTCAAACTTCTCACCTTTAATTAAAGTATCAACCAACGCTCTTTTCTTAATATAATCTTCAAATTCTTTCGGCCAATTGGGAAGTACGACGTCTATCCTTTCATCCAAGGCAGTTCCGAGACTTTTCCTCACCTCCTGTATGCTTCTTACTATATCTCTAGATTCTCCTTCTTTTTTTAAATCAGGAGTAATATCGAAATCTAACAAAACCTTCATATTCCCTTTTTTATAATCAATTTCCTTAATATTAAGCTCCGCAAGAATAAGTTTTTCTAAATCTTCTGATAATTTAATTGGTAAATTATATTTAATTTTTCCCAGAGGCTGCCGGACTTTTAAACCTTCTTTTTTTCTCTCTGAATGTCCCATCTCAACTATCTTACGGACTAAATCCATCTCCTGAGTGAGTTTCTCATCAATGTCAACACCGCTACCGCTCTCCGCCCAGTTTTCTAAATGAACGGATTCTTTCCCCGTTAAATTTCTATAAATTTCTTCGGAAACAAAAGGAACTATTGGAGCAATAAGCTTTGATAATTCTGTTAAGATTTTCTTTAAAGTTGTGTAGAATTCTTCCTTATCTCCGTGGTCATCCGCATTCAAACCAACTCTATCTCTAGATCTTCTTACATACCATAGAGATAGGTCGGAAATAAATTGACTGATAGAATCAATTGCGCGAACTGTATCGTATCCTTCAAGTGAACTCGTTACGGCTCTAACAGTCCCGTTCAGTCTGGCCAATACCCATTTATCCAGCACGTTCTTAGATTCTTGTTTTTCTTTCTTAGGTTCCCATTTGTCTATGTTTGCGTTTGAGACGAAAAAGTTGTAAATGTTCCAAAGAACAAGCATTAATCCTTTCACCTGATTTCGGTAATGTTCCTCTGAAATTATTATGTCTTCTCCATTCATAACCGGGCTTCCCATAAGATAAAGCCGCAGCGCATCTCCTCCGTATTTCTGCAATAACTCTTTCGGATCGGGATAATTTCCATAGTTTTTACTCATCTTTCGCCCATCAGTTCCTAGTATCACTCCCTCCACCACTACATTCTTAAATGCTTTAGATTCATAAAGGGCTCCTCCTATTACATGGAGTACATAAAACCAAGCCCGTATCTGCCCTGTGTATTCTGCAATAAAATCAGGCGGAAAAAAGTCTTCCAATTTTTCTGCTTGTCCTGAGCCTGTCGAAGGAATAAATGGGAAGTGTCTTTCGGCAAACGATGCAGAGCCTGCTTCAATCCAGCTATCCAAAACTTCAGGAACCCTATGCACTTTCTTGCCGCATTTTTTACATATGACAGTAATCTCATCAATCAAAGGTTTATGAAGATCTTTTACTTCTTGTCCGCAAGCATTTTCGAGCTCCTTTATAGATCCCGGTACAAACCTCTCTCCACATACGCATTCCCAAACCGGCACGGGAGACCCCCAATATCTATTGCGGGAGATATTCCAATCCGGTGCATTCTCAAGACTTTTAAGAAACCTCCCTTTTTTAAAATGTTTTGGAAACCAGTTTACACTCTCGTTTGTTTTTTCAAGAAGCGGCTTTAACTTTTGAATATCTACGTACCATGCTGTGATTGGCGAGTAATAAAGTCTTGTGTGGCATCTCCAGCAAAGAGGTACATTATGCTTCTCGCTCTTATCAGCATAAATTAAACCGCGATTTTCAAGATCTTCATTAACCGCCTTATTTGCGGAAAGATAATACATTCCACCAAATTTGGGGACATCCGGCAAAACATTTCCTTCTTCATCCAAATGAATTTCAATGTGTACATTTTGCTCCTGCATTGCTTTCAAATCTTCTTCTCCATATGCTGCTATCGTAACTATTCCCGTTCCTTCATCGGCGCTAACAAAATCTCCACCGATAATTTCAAACGCTTTTTTCCCTTTTTTAATTTTGTAGTAATCATAATGTGGCTCAAAATTCTTACTTATCAGTTCTTTACCTTGAAATTCTCCGACAATCTTGTATTTAGTTTTTTCTAGCATTTCTAATCTTGCTTTTGCGAGAATATAATTCTCATCATCTTGCTTAACTTTCACATAAGTTAATTTTGGGTTTACGGCAAGCGCAGGGGTCACTATCTTATTCCAAGGAGTCGTCGACCATGCAAGAAGGTAAGTACTGTCTTCATCCTTTAATTTGTACTTGTAAACAGTAGTGGGATCATCCATGTCTTTGTAGTTATCAGAATCCATTGCTACCTCAAAATTTGATATCGGAGTTGAGCAATGGGGACAGTAAAGAGTAACTCGGAGACCTTTATAAATGTATCCCTTGTCATACATTTGCTTAAAAACCCACATGACTGACTCCATGTAATCAGGGCTCCATGTTTTATAGGCGTTTTTAAAGTCCACCCAACGCCCAATGTGATCTATATACCATTCCCAATCTGCAGAAACTTTCTCGACATATTTTTTGCATTCTTCAATAAACCTTCCAACTCCGATTTTTTCTTCAATATCTTTTTTTCTTGTTACATTCAGTTCCCCCTCCACTTTATTTTCGATTGGCAATCCATGCCCGTCCCATCCCCAAACACGGCGTACACGATACCCCTTCATGGTCCAGTACCTTCCGAAAACATCCTTGGGGATACTTGAAAGAAGTGAACCGTAATGAGGAACACCGGTCACAAAAGGAGGACCGTCAAGAAAAGTCCATTTCTTGTCTTTTGGACGGCTTTCAACAGATTTCTCAAATATCTTGTTTTTTTTCCAATATTCAAGGATTTCTTCTTCAAGTTTTGGAAAATCTACCTTGGGACTGACTGGTTTGAACCCCGCACTTTTTTTTCTCAAGCTTAGATTACTCATAAACAAATCCCGCATTAAGTGCGGGGTGAACATAAACTTAATTTTAGCTCAAAGAAGAGGCAACTTCAAGAATTTTAGTCTATCTTTAGTTTCTGAACACCGATGAACTCATTGTCGTTTGGCTTTAGAAATTTTTTCTCAGAAATAAAATATTTCTCAAGACCCACATAATAAGCTCCTCGGGATACAAAATAAATCTCCCCATTTATTGGCAAATTATCTTTAAGTGAATCAAAGTCTTTTAAATCTGGCTCATTTACAGGCAAAACCTTTATATTTGGGTTGTTATAATATAGATAAGCAACCACTGCATCTTCCGGATTGCCTGAATCATTCCTTACAATAATTGTTATATTTTTATCTTTTCCCAAATCTTTAAGATAATTTATCGCTTCCATTACTCCATATCCTGAAGGAAATCCATGAAAATATTGCGTAGTATCTACTTTTGCCGCTCCAAGAAGAAGATTTGGAAACTTTATCGGAACAAAGTATATAAATGAATTATAAATTACACAAACAGCTATTATTGATGTCAAAACAATAATTCCAAACAGTTTCTTATATTCAAAAACCTTTGAGATAAATATACCCGTCAAGATAACAAAGGGTACTGAAAGAATTAGAAAATACCTTGAAGTCGGCATTTTGCCGTAAAGAATCATATAAAGTAAGGGTAAAATAAACCATAGCAAGAAAATGTAATAGTTGAGATCCCTTCTTTTAATTAAAGCGATAATCCCACCCAGCCCTGCAAGGAAAATAAGAGGTGTTTGAAAATAAAAAAGATATGAAAAAGCGAATAGAATATTGTTCCACCAAATACTAAGCGGAAAAGAAAATGGAAAAAAAACTCCGTATGTATATATTTTCCTCTGCTCAACCAGAACTTTATAAAGAGGGTCAAAATACAAAAGCGAAAAAATTCCCAAAGTTAATGCTCCTGAAATAAGAAACATCTTAAACTTATCTATTTCAAACTTTCTTTGCTTGATAAAGTAAACTAAAAGTGCGACAAATGGAAGAAAAAAATAAAAATAAGAAGTTGATTTTATCCAAAATCCCAAGCCCAGAATTGTACCGAGAGTAAGAGCCTTTCTTACATCTGCTTTGTGAATAAGCTCAAGCGTAAAGTAAAGCGACCAGATTTCAATTGTACTTACCGGACTATCAAGAAGCGCCAGTCTGTCAAAGAAAAGTGTGAAGGGATTTACAATATAGATCAAAGATGCGAATATTGCGACATTCTGCGAGAAATATTTCTTACATAATTTATAAATTCCCCAAAGAGTCAAGAATCCAAAAATTACAGTAATAAGTCTTGCCCCAAAAAGCAAATCATTGAATAATAAACCCGAAATTGCGTATAGATTGGGCATCAAGGGTTCTTTGCCCACAAGTAGTGAATAATGCCGGGAAACCTCTTCCAGCCGCTCTGCAAGTCCATATCTTATATATATAGCCTCGTCATTGAAGATGGGAATAACTGTAAGGTTGAAAACGCGAGTTGCGAAGTATAGAATACTAATAAACAAGAGAGTTTTCTTCTTCACTTCAAGATTATAACAGACCTTTATATTACTTAACTACAGGCTTTGATTTTCACATAAAATGTGCTAGAATTCAGTTTCCTGCCTAAATATATATTATGCTTGGGACAGGAATATCAAATTTAGCTCCTTTCACTCTTCTTGGAACATCAAGCCCTATTTCCGGCTTACTCCAGTCTGTGCTTATCATACTTGCTATTACCCTTGGGATACTTATCCTTGCAAGCTTCGTCATTACCCGTATTCTTAAACTTATCATCATGCGGTAATTTGTATGAATTATTTATTAACTAGTATTTCATTTCTCATAATTTTCTTCGGAATAATCAATTTGCTGAGAATGACAGTTTTTCTTATCGGATCAGATATTTATGGTCTAAAAAAGCACCTTCGGCGTAATAAAAAACCGGCTTATTATCCTACAATAAGCGTCATAATTCCAGCTTATAACGAGGAGAAGACTATTATTCATTCAGTATCATCCGTACTAAACAATAACTATCCTCAAGAAAACATACAAGTTATTGTTGTCAACGATGGATCAAGAGATGCAACTGAGGAAATTATAAAAAATTTCGTACTAACACCCAGAATTCAAAAAATAACGATTATTTCTCAAGAAAATAAAGGTAAGGCTCATGCCTTAAATAATGGTATTAAAAATTTTGCGACAGGAGAGCTTATTATGTGTCTTGATGCAGATTCTTATTTGGCAAATGACGCACTTTTGCACGCAGTAATTTATTTTGAAGACAAAAAAGTAATGGCAGTTGCCTCGAACATAAAAATTGCGAAGTCAAAGGGCATCCTTAATCTTATTCAAGCGTTTGAATACATTATTTGTTATCAAATGAAAAAAGCACAGACGGTATTCAATATTGAATATATTATTGGGGGAATTGGTTCAATTTTTCGAAAAAGCTTTCTTGAAAAGATTGACTACTATGATGTCGATACGGTCACTGAAGATATTGATATTACCATGAAGATCCTTCAGCATGGTAATAAAAACGTGCGTGTAGTATACGCAGCAGATGTTATTGCTTATACCGAAAGTGTCTTGAATATTCCTGACCTTATCAGACAGCGCCATCGCTGGAAATGGGGCCGCTATCAGACATTTTTAAAAAACAAAAATATGTTTTTTTCAAATGAGAAAAAGCATACGAAAGGCTTCAGCTGGTTCTATCTGCCATTTGCACTCTACTGTGATCTTGCATTCTTTTTTGAACCGTTAATACTTCTATACATGCTCTATCTTATTACTTACTACAAAGACGTCCCTACTCTTCTATCGGCAATCTGTGTTATAACTTTTTATATGAGCATGAATATTTTTGCGGAGCAAACAATTAGTTTGAAAGATAAGGTACGGCTTACTATGCTTGCTCCATGCATGTATTTTCTTTTTTATATTTTAAGCTATGTTGAGTATGTCGCGCTGATAAAATCACTTCTTAATCTTAATAATTTAAACAAAAGCTTATCGCTCAATATATCCAGCTGGAATCCGATCAGAAGAAAAGGATTTACAATAACCCAGATTCGGAATTTGCCAAAAGGCGCTTTTCCAATTTCTCTTAACTCCCTACAACGTTCCGAAGCATCTTGATAAATAATTTTTACTAAAGACTGGCTTAGAAGTAAGAATGTTGTTTTCTTTTATTCCTGCGCAAAGATAATGAAGGTAAAAAGCTTGTGGCCGCCGCCAAAATCACGCTCGTAGAGTGCCACGCGTCTGTTGTTTCGTAGTTCCTTACCCCATTCGCTGCGGTTTTCAAAATTTCCCTCTAATATGGCTCTTGCGATAGGCGAGCCGAGAGGTAATTTCTGCGTACCACTCTTGATAGTCGTAAAACTATCGAGATGTTCGTAGATAGCTACTAATTCATCATAATCATGCTGATTGGGGTGCTGGTTGGGGGTCGGGTCATTTGTATAATCCATGCATGTTCCAAGCGGAGAGTTATTAAAGTCTTCATCTTGATGATCAAGTCCTAAAGTATGACCAACCTCCTGACACATAACGAGATTTTTCCATGCAGGGGTGTTATATTGCGCTCTGTTGAAATACGTGTCGTTGACCTTCGTCACTCCTTGAGTAATATGACTGCCGCTTACCCATATCTGCGCCAATCCAAGCCAACCATTGCTACCATATTTATTATTACATACCTCTACCCGCCCGCTTGTGGGACGGCAGCGGCGTGCGCTTGTTCCGCCCAAAACAATGGCTGTATCAAGAACCGAAGATACACTCCAGTCGCTCGATGTAGTCCCAAGATACGGATCCCAGCTTGAAGAGAGATTGTCTCCCAATTTCAGCGTGAACGGATTGTTCGAACGTGCCCAATGATAGCCTCCCCACGAATGATTTGCCTGAACAGTCGAAGCAATAGATGCAATAAACAACAAAATAGTAATGAGAAAGAAGAAGAAAAATACTTTTCTAATCATGAATACAATTTACGAAAACACCCTACGATTATATATAATAATCCTATAAGACAATTAAACCACTTCAATCTATTCCTGTCAAGATGTAAGCTCATCTTCAAAATTCCGTGTCACAAAAAATTGAGAGCTAATTCCTCTGTCTTAGGAATGCGGGGATTTCGAATACGTCCTCTTCTGTTTTTTCAGGCTCTTCTACTTGACCCTGCTGCGAAGAAGCTGATGACGCTTGAGCTTCTTCGGTTTTTTTCTCAGGAATTACAAACTCCTGAAGCCTCTGTCTTGCCTGATCAAATCCTGTCGCGATAACTGCTATTTTTATCTGATCATGCATGCTTTCATCAACTGTTGCGCCAAAAATTATGTTCGCATCAGGATCTGCTGCAGCCGCAATTATCTTAGCTGCTTCATCGACCTCGCTCATAGTAATATCAGGTCCGCCTGTTATATTGAACAGAACTCCGCGTGCACCATCCATTGAAATCTCAAGAAGAGGGGATGCAATAGCACTTCTGGCTGCAGCTTGAGCTCTATTCTCTCCGACTCCGGTACCAATTCCCATAAGAGCTGAACCGGCATCAGACATAATAGTCCTTACATCTGCAAAATCCACATTTATTAGCCCTGGCATTGTAATAAGATCTGAAATTCCCTGAACTCCCTGAGTAAGTACTGAATCTGCAACTTTAAATGCTTCAAGAAGTGAAAGCTTTTTATCAACTACGTCAAGAATCCTTTGGTTGGGGATCACAATTAAAGTATCTACTTTATCTTTTATAGTTTCCACACCGTCTTCCGCAGACACCATTCTCCTTGTACCCTCAAAAGCAAAAGGCTTAGTAACAACAGCAACTGTCAATGCGCCAACTTCCTTGGCTACTTCTGCAATTATACTTGTTGCCCCTGTTCCTGTCCCTCCGCCCATTCCGGCGGCAAGAAATACCATATCAGAGCCGTCCAGAATGTCTTTCAATTTATCCCTTGACTCTTCTGCCGCCTGGCGTCCTATTTCAGGATCCCCGCCAGAACCCAAACCTTTCGTGAGATTGTCTCCAATTTGAACTTTGGTTGCAGCACGTGAGAGAAGAAGTGCCTGCGCATCAGTATTCACCGCAACAAAATCTACTCCCTGAATTTGCCCATGTGCGATCATTGAGGATAAGGCGTTGTTGCCACCGCCACCTATACCAACTACGCGGATCTTTGCGAAGTTTGCTGTTTGGGGTTTAATAAGCATAAGCACACTAAATGTAGCAAATTGATAAAGCTTTTGCAAGCCCCTAGGGAATAAAGGATTTTACAAGATCTATTGCTTTTCCGAAAATTTTATTTCCTTTAAATCCCGGGATCTTGGGGATTGATATTCCAAAAGGAAGCCCTTCTTTGGCTTCCACCGAACTTCCGTATTTAGCAAGTCCTACTACGGTTGAGAAAGTTGGATTCTGAATTTCATCAATTATTCCCTTCAAATTGGAAGGAATGCCAATTCGTACAGGCATAGCAAGAATTCTCTTGGCACTGTCAACTGCTCCTACTGTGCCTGCTCCTCCTCCCGTAATTACAAGACCCGAGGGGGTTTGCCCTGCAAACCCGCTTTTTTTAATTTCAAGTCCCACAAAAGTAAAAATTTCATTAAGCCTTGGTCTTATTATCCCCTCTACCAAAGTTTTTCTTGAGACCTTACTTATATCTTCCGGCAAGTGAAGAGTAGAAAGGTCTATTTCATCCGAAGGTTTTGTTCTTGAAACTTCCCCGCTTACTTCTCCTTCTTTCACCATTTGTTTTTGGGGATTTGAAAGAAATAGTTTTATCTTCTCAGCACTTTCAAGCGAAATTCTAAGACCAATTGCCAAATCATTTGTTATATGCCTTGCTCCGACTGCCAAAACCGACGAATAAGCAACTGAACCTTCTACATAGACTGAAATATCAGTAGTTCCTGCTCCCATATCTATCAAAACAACACCAAGTTCTTTTTCGGTATCAGAAAGTGTGGCAAGACTCGAGGCGTATCCGTTAAAAACAACTGAATCTATGTCAACTCCAACTTCTGATAATGCTTTTTCTAAATTCCTTATCGCAGTGCTGTTTGCAGAAATTATATGAGTATCAACTTCAAGTCTTATTCCGCTCATACCAATAGGATCTTTTATTCCTTCTTGTCCGTCTACGGTAAAACTTCTTGGCAATACATGCATTATCTCCCGGCTCGAAGGAAGAGAGACGGCACGCGCGGCGTCAATAACACGAGTTACGTCACTTTCTGTAATTTCTCCCTGCGGATTAGATACCGCTACAACTCCTTTGGAATTTAATGATTCAATATGGCTTCCTCCAACCGAAGCAATTATGTGAGATGCGGAATAGCCTGCCATTCTTTCTGCCGCCTCAAGAGATGCATTTATGGAGCCTACCGCTTCTACTATATCAACTATTTGTCCCTTTCTAATTCCCTGAGATGTGATTTCGGATATCCCAAGAACGTTGATGAAATCATCTATTCTGGCGATCAGTGTGGAAATTTTCGAGGTTCCAATGTCAATTCCTACTACTATTCTTACTTCATTCATAAAAATTAAAGCCTTACGACAGGCCTATCATAACGAAAGTCAACTAACTTTACTCTTTTCCCTTCTATTGTAAGCCTACTGAGTATAAGTTGTAAAGAGCTTATTTGGATTTTTATATTCTTTGACGGTGAGATTATGACGAGTCCTCCGTCAGATAAAGTAATCAGATAAGATGATTCGGATGCGCGCTTAATAGATGAGAACAATATTTTTGCCTTCAATAACTCCTCTGATATATTCTCACCTCCCTGGACGACATACCTTTGAGCAAGAGGACTTATTATTTTTTCATTTAAAATTATTGAGTAAGCTAAATATAAACCAGAAAAAATTATTAACAGAAAGATAAAAAAAGAGATAATCTTAAGAAGAGTAATTCTTTTTTTTCTTTTTATTTTTTTTCTGCGCATTTTTTTAATATCTTAATTATTGTATCTGCGGCACTCTCAAACCGCAAATTGCTTTGATTTTTAATTTCATATTTATCTTTATTCTTAAGCATTATTTGAATTTTTTGAATCAATAAATTGGACGTTGTATTTTTTTGCTCAATTATCTCTGCCAGACCCAAATTTTTAAGAAATAAGCTATTTTTAAATTGTTCATTTTTTTGCGCAAACGGAATAGGAATTAGAATACACGGTTTTTTAAAAAATATAATTTCAGAAATCGTATTAATACCCGCTCTTGAAATTATTAAATCCGATTCTCCTATCAAATCTGAAAATTCTGATGGGTTTATGAATTTTTTAATAATATAATTTTTTCTTAATTTTTCCGGTAGATTCTCTTTGATTTCACTTAGGCGTTCAAAGTCGTTAAATTTCCTAGAATCCCCTGTCTGATGAATTATTTTATAATAAAGAATTTCCAGGATAGATTTCTCAACAGCCTCGTTTATAAAATGCGAACCGGAACTTCCCCCTGTAATAAAAATTTGTTGAATGCGTCGTAGTTCTGATGGCTTAGTTTTATTAATCTTAACAGTATCTTTTCGCAAAGGTATTCCGGTAATAACTGTTTTTTCTTTTGGAAAAAATCTAGCAGACGACTCCCATGAGATACAAATTTTCTTCGCAAATTTAGCACAAATTTGATTGGAAATTCCGGCTTCTAGCGTCTGTTCGTGAATTACCACTGGAATCTTTTTGAAAAAAGCCGCAACTATTACGGGCAGCTGAATATATCCGCCAAAACCCAGAATTACATCAGGCTTGTGCTTATTTAAAATTCTTATTGCGCTATAGAAACCTTTAGGTAGTTTCAAAAGTGAAGGTATTGTACTTCTGGTAAATTTTCTCTGAAATCTTCCAGTGTTTAAATTCTCAAATTCTACTCCCAATTCTTTGATGGTTTTATATTCCAGAGAAATAGCCTTATCTCCCTCGAATATATATTTTCTTCCGATAAAAACAACATCCCATTCCTCTGGAATTTTTTCAATTATCGACAGCGCAGGAGATAAATGTCCTCCTATTATTGCTATTTTCATTTTGATGATTGTCTTGAAATATTAAGAAGAATTCCTATCGCACATAAATCTACAATAAGTGCAGAGCCTCCATAAGAGATAAAAGGAAGAGGAATTCCGGTAAGAGGAACGAGAACTGTTTGAGCAGAAAGATTAATTATCGTTTGGATTGCAAGAAATGAAATAATTCCTCCCGCAAGAAGCTTCCCAAAATTGTCCTTGGCTTTTGCAGCAATCAAAAATCCCCGCCAAATTATAATTACAAACACACCTATTATTGCTCCTGCCCCGATAAATCCCAACTCCTCTGCTATTATTGCAAAAATCGAATCAGTCGTAGTCTCGGGAAGATAAGCATACTTTTGTAATGAATTTCCAAGACCCACACCAAAGATCCCACCAGACCCAAGTGCAATAAGTATTTGTCTAACATGATAGGAAGTATCCGTTGCGGTTTGATCAAGACTTAAAAACGTATCTAATCTTTTTAGTCTGTAGGGAGACAGTCGTATCAATAAATATCCTAAAACCCCTGCAATTGGCAAAACGGCACCGAAATATGCAACATTTCCCCCGGATAAAAAATAAACAATAAGTGCTTCAAGAAGAATTACAATTGCTGTTCCCATATCAGGCTCTAGTATCACCAAAAAAACAATAATACCCAACAGAAGCAAGAATGCAGTAAGTCTGCCTTTTTCCTTGTGCGAGAACCATGAAGCAAGATATATCGCAAGAGCAAGTTTTACAAACTCAGCCGGCTGAAAAGTTGTAAATCCTAGATTTATCCACCTTCTTGCTCCGAGCAAATGCACGCCTACTCCGGGAATAAATACTAAAACAAGAAGCCCAATCGCAAAAAGAAGTACGGGCAGGGCAAGATTGTATAATTTTTTATAATCAAAGAACGAGAAAAAACCCATTAGCAGAAATCCCAAAACAACCCAGACGGATTGTCCTTTTACATAATGATATTTATCAGAAAAATCTCTGAAAGCGCTAAAAGATGAAGCATCGTAAATCATAAATAGACCAAAGAGTGTAAGGAAAATTACGGAAAGGAGAAGAACAAGATCAATTCTTTTCATACCATGAATATATGTTTATATTATAGTACAAAAAAAGTTACTTAATAAAAGCTATATAAAGACCGAGGATAGCAAAGAAAAACCCAAGTAGCCATGCTCTCATTACTATTTTTGGCTCATCCCAGCCGATCTTCTGAAGCCAAAGATGAAATGGTGCAACAGGAAGAATCTTTTTTCCCAAAAATCTTTTCCCCAATATTTGAATCAAAGATGAGCCCACCTCTATTACAAAAACTCCGCCTATAAACGCAATAGCAAGGGGCTTACCCGTAAGAAGCCCTATAACTGCAAGGACTGCTCCTAAAGAAAGAGATCCGACATCTCCCAACCAAATTCTTGCTTTATAAATATTAAAATAAAGAAATGACGCCATACTTCCCATAAGAACCGCTATGAACACTCGAAGGGAATCATCCAGTTGATTCTCCGATATAGCCAGGAAAGCTCCAAGACATATAAGAAGAAGACCAGATGCAAGCCCATCAAGTCCATCGGCAATATTAAAAGCGTTCGTAAATGACACTATAACAAATGCGGCAAAAGGTATAAAAAGAAACCCGATACTTGCTAGCCCAAAGCCCCTAATAAAGACAAAGGTATATCCCAACTGGGTAAAAATAACACTCGCAATTAGAAGAGCCAATATCCATTGAATTAAAAATTTATATCTAAATCGGATTCCAAAGAACGCTATTTTATTGCCATTAACGCCCACGAGTTTCTTAAGATCATCATAAAAACCCAATATCCCAAACGATATGAACGTAAAAAGAAGAACAAAAACCTCCCATCTGTTGACCTTCGCATCAAGTATCCCATATGCCCAAAGGGAGAGGACAGTGACGACGCTTATTATAAGAAGCCCGCCTCCGAAAGGTGTTCCCTCCTTCCATCCGTGAAATTTATCAAAAAATGGTGTCGGTTTGTCAAATATATCTACGGTTTTTTGCTTTTGTCTCCTAATTTTTTGCTTATAAAGAAAATCAATGAAAGGGATAAGAAGAACAAATGTTATAAACGCAGAAAGCAGCATGAGCCCTAGAGTTGTTACCATAAACCGTATTATACTATATCTGCAAGCTTGTGAAAAGTTTCACAGGATCGGTTCAGCAAAGACTAGGAGCCTTTGGAGGGATGTACCGATAGGCACACACGTTTGAAGAATAAGCTGTTTTTCTTTGGTATTCAATAAATAATTTACCTCTGATGGATTGACTGTTTTTTGTTCTGTAACTTTATATTTATAAACTTTTCCTTTTCTGCCAATTGTAATTATGTCTCCGTTTTTAAGCTCTGGGAGTCTGAAGAAATCAATATTATATCTTGTGATTCTCCACGGTAGATCTGAGGAATGGGCAAAAAGAAACATGGTACCGTTTTGGTCAGGTAGATAAGTGCCTTTTGCCTGCGCAATACCCCTCTCAAGTTCTTTCCTATACTCTGCCTCATTAAATGGGTCAACATCTTCAATAACACGCGATAAAACATTTATCTTCGGTATTTCTATATAAAAATCGCTTCGTTTAATACTGGCATCAGGTTGTTGAGGAAAAAGATAAAGCTGAATCAGAGGATAGTAAATAAAAAGGAGCAAGAAAAGAGAAAACGCCATTAAGGCGTTTCCGATTAAGTGTTTTGCGTTAAACCGCATATGCAACGGGAGGAGATATTCCGGAACCAAAGCGCAAATACCCACCCACTAGGAATAGTGTAAGACAAAAAATTGTCATTAGCAACAAGAGATATCCTCCTCCTGTTGCAGGCAGTATAGTTCCGATTGCAGCTCCAAGTACAGAACCGGCATTTTGAGTTATAGACGATCCTCCGCTAGGAGAAGGCTGACTTCCCGTTGGGGGAATTATTGGGTCTCCTCCTCCGGGAGGAGGTAAAACAGGCGGAGTTATTTTACAATCGCACAAATTTACTTTTGACCCATTTATATTTTCATTTGCAATATTTACAACGCTTACGGCATCACCCGTAGCAATTAAGACTGCTCCGTTATTATTATTCGCCGTATTTCCGCCTGTATTTGCAATATTAATTACATTATTAAAAATAATAGCTAAGTTTTTATTTTCATAGTTAATTGAATTATCGAACAATAATTTGACAAGATTTATAGATCCGTCTCCGTTTCCTGAGATAGATACGGAAATCATTTCCATAACAGACCCTATGGTAGAATTACCAAAGTTAATATTCTTATTTTTAATTCCCACAACTGCCAGAGCGTTACCGGTATCAATAACCACATTGCCGTTATTGTTATTTGCGGTATTATATCCGGTATTTGCCGAATTATTAACATTATTTGTAATCTGCGCACTATTACTTTGATAAGCATTTGTACTATTATTAACACCCGTATCAATATTATTAACCGAATCAGTTCCGTTTCCGCTTATTTTTAAATTGAGAGGATTATCTACACATCCACATGAATCATCCACGTAATTTGAATTTATCCCTTGATTATTTATAGAAGTTGTGCTGGTAGCATCTCCTGTAGTAATTGATGCTTCTCCGTTATTTGATGAGGTCGTATTATCTCCTGTATTTGCGTTTGATGAAACATCATTACTAACATCAGCATTATTCGTCTGAGTTACGGTAGTGGTAGTATTTGCAGCTACCGCAACAGAATTATCCGATCCTCCTCCGTTACCGGATATCGAAAGTACGATCTCATCTGCAGCAGCTTGTGTATTAAACAAAAACCCTACGAATATAAGTGATAGGCAAGCTGCAAAAATTTTCTTAAACATTGTATGCTCTCCTTAATCTAAGCCTTCCAAGTTTTCTTCGGAAGACAAGGACGAGCAGGATGAACGGCATAAGTATTATTGCCCATGCAAGATTTATGGTTACTTTCCCATTATCGTTGGTGATCTTATTTTTGCTAGTGCTCTCTCCTAGAATCCTACTTGCTGTAAAATCTTGAATACTTGCCGCAGAGACCAAGAGCTTACCAACTCCACCCGCAACGCTACCTGTGTTTGAAGGCGCTGCAGTTACGCTTGCGGATTGCACGGTTATAGTATTTGATGAGCCACCACCTGACGAACTTCCACCCGAGTCGGCATTATTACCGGAAGTATTTTGTGCAGTCGGACTATTCGAAGGCAAACTGGCTAGAGGTTTTGTGTGATCCGGCGTGACAAAATCCCCCATCCAGCTTCCGAATACGTTAACAACCGTTACAAATAATCTTCCGTTTCCGATTATATTATTATTTACAAAGTTAACTATATTCGCAACGATTTTTGCATCACCTGTTTTAATTTTTGAATCTCCTCCGGTATTGTTGCTCGCAGTATTTCCTCCGGTATTTGCAGAGAGGCTTAGATTATTCTCAATATTTGCGGTATTTGCCTGAACAATAGTGTTATTTGTATTTTGGGAAACATTTGAATTATTATCCGAGCCCGACCCGTTTCCTGAATTTATTGCAGTTATTTCTCCGTTTTCATCTATTACGAATTCTGTACCTTCAGAGCCTGCGTAATTTGCTCCGTCGGGCGCTCCCAGAATTCTTCCTATCCACTGCCCTGCTTCGTTAACCAAAACAAGCCATATATCTCCCCCAATTAAATTCATGTTGGCAACGTTTAGGACTTGAGCAATAACCTCGGTATCTCCGGTTTCGATCGTTGAGTTCCCGTTTGTATTGCCGGATGCTTCATTTCCTCCCGTACTTGTTGCTAAAAGCAAGTTGTTTTCTATATTCGCATCGTTAAGCTGGAAGGTTGAATCGGAATTTGTCTGGTTTACTGTTGCGTTGTTTGTCGAGTCCGAGCCGTTTCCGGTGTTTGCAACAGTTACGTTCCCGCCGCAGGTTGAGCAAGAAAGGCTGCTTTCGGGAAGAAGTATGTCTCCTATCAAATTTCCGAATATATTCACAACTCCAAAGACAACATTTCCCGCCAGATTGTTGTTTGCAAATGTTAGTAAATTAGCAGCTACATTTGCGTCTCCTGTTTCGATTGTTGAATCCCCGCCTGTGTTGGCGCTTGCGGAATTATCTCCAGAATCGGAAGAAAGTGTCAGATTGCTTTCAATTGACGCATCGTTAGTTTGAAAAGTATTGTCGGTGGAGTTGTCTGTTACAGATGCATTGCTTGTTGAATCCGTTCCGTTGCCGGAGTTTTGTGCTAAAATTGAGTCTGCCTGAGTGCATCCTGAAATACAACCTGCTGAAAAATCCAGAATTATATCTCCCACATGGTCGTCTGCAATATTAAATTCCGAAACCATAATTCCATCAACATTTGTATTAACTCCCGTTATTACAGTGGCAGTGGTGTTTGCATCACCTGTATTTATAGCTGTATTTCCTACATTGCTATCCGAGGCATTATTTCCGCTTAGGGATGACTGGTTAAGATTATTTCCAACTACAGCGCTGTTATCCTGGAATGTGTTGTCGTTTCCCGATAAAGAAACCGAACCGTTGTTGGTGGACTCTGTGCCGTTTCCGGAATTTACAACGCCAACACTATTTCCATCTCCTCCCGCACCCGTACTGTTGGTATTTGTATTTCCCAGAGTTGTTATTGCGCCTGTTGTATTTGCGTCACCCGTATCTATAGAGGTGTCACCGACATTTCCCCCAGAACCTTCTTGATAGTTTGGTTCTTGGGTTTGGCTTTCCGAAGATGTTTCGGAAGCGCTATCAGATTCTCCCTCAACAACAGGAGTCGGAGTTGGCTCTGGATCTGCCAAAGCCTCTTCCAAGGTTGGAGCAGTTGGCGCTTCCGGCGCTGTTGGTGCCTCCGGGGCCGTTGGTGCCTCTGCAGTTATTTCGGGCGAAGGAGGGGACGTAGGCGCAGTTGGCACCTCAAAAGCAAAAACAGCATTGCCTTGAAAAAGAATTAATACTGCTACTAATAATATCGATATATATTTTTTAATTTTCATTTTTAAAATCTAAAATCTGCGGGCAGTCCCAAGTTTTAAATTTTAAGCTTCTTGTTGTAGGGTGTCCTGCCGAAGTGCCAGCAGGACATCCCTACAATCAAAAATTTAGCCTAACAAACCGAGAAGTCCGAGAAGTTCGCTTAGACTTAGAGAAAACTCTACGTCAAAGTCAAAATCCGGGAATTCAAAGTCTGAATCGCCACCGATCACGTTGACATTGCCGGAGTTGTTTACATCCACATCTACATCGGCATCGCCGGTTTCGATAGATGGATCACCATCTCCTTCTGCAGTGTTGTCTTCGTTGTCGTTGTCTCCTGTATCGGCATCAAGATCGTCTAGATCATTATCTATATCAGCATCATTATCCTGAAATGAGCCTCCTTCATCATTGAAAGAAAGAGTTGCGTCTATATCATTATCAGAATACGTGCCGTTTCCGTCTATTTTTGCCAACAGGTCGTCAAAAAGGCATCCGCAGTTTACGTCTGCCCAGTTGAAGTTTACAGCGTTATCAACATCAACATCCACATCGGCATCACCGGTGTCAATTATTACATCTCCGCCTGTGTTGTCCTCTGCTTCGTTGTCTCCGGTATATGCGTCAACATCAACATCATTGTCGACGTCTGCATAGTTATCCTGGACTAATACTACAG
>ERZ1292623.1939-Hain-H51-01um-R1-1939-length-19168-cov-6_pt1 | contig 19168 bp, 10 predicted proteins | sample MGYA00564398_ERZ1292623 | MGnify/ENA primary metagenome ERZ1292623 (study PRJEB36523, sample SAMEA6512633) | groundwater metagenome | collected 2019-01-07 | study: AquaDiva: Metagenomics assemblies of 32 groundwater samples | reverse complement strand
GCTGCCCCCGGGGGGTGGGCCCCCGGGGGCGGCGGTGGGCAGGGGCGGGGCGTCGATGGGCCAGTCGCCTGTCGGAGTGGGGTCGCCAGCTGCAGGACAGCCGACGGACCCGACGCAGGCCGTGGGCCTGCCTCCGGCCTCGCGCCCGATGGGTGCGTCGCGGCGTGTGGGGCAAGGGCTGCCGGCAGGACCGCCAAAGGGGATCGGTGGGCTCGGTGGGGGCGGTGGCGGTGGAGGTGGTGGGCCAGGTGGACCTCCGGGCGGTGGAGCGGGTGGCGGTGGAGCGCCTGGAGCACCAGGTGGTGGGGCCGCGGGAGCGCTGCCGACAGGGCCGGAGAACGTGCCGGCACCGCCACCAACCGAAGGCGCGGAAGGGTCGGCGCAGGGGATCGGTCTGTCGCCAAAGCAGGAGGAGGCGATCCGGGGAGCGATGTCGCTGTACCGCACGCAGTTCCTCGGACCGGCGACGGCCATCGCGAAGTTCCTCGGCGAGTACGGCGCGATCCTGGACGTGTTCGGCGACATCAAGACGCCGGCACGACACAAGGCCGAGGCGTCGCTGCTGCGGATCATGGGTGACGCGTACGCGGAGCCCGCGATGGCGGTGGCAGCCTCGAAGGAGACGCGCGACCGGCAGGTGCGTCGCATCCTGCTCGCAGCGTTCGACGGCAAGTGCGCGAAGTGCGGGAAGGCCGTGGTCGGCGAGATGACCAAGTGCGCCGACTGCGGCGAGACCAAGGTGGCATGGGAGAAGCCAAAGGTGAACACGCAGCAGCCCGATGCGGTTCGCGTGCCGCAGCAGCCGCTGGGTGAGGACACCTCCGGGAACGCGGCGTTCAAGAACGTCACCGTGAAGGTGCAGCACGGGTCGCCGCCGGGGGGGCACTCGTCGCCCGGGAAGATGAAGGGCAACGGGCAGGGCGAGGTTGGGTTCGGGGAGGCGCGGCCGAAGGCGACACACGACCCGTTCGCGAACGCAGGAACGAAGGCGCCGAAGACCGAAGGGTTCCCTGGACCGGACAGCGGAACGGGGGAGTCGGAGCTGGGACGGCACATGGAAGAGGTGTCGAATGCGGCACCGGACGCCATGCGCTCGAAGTGAGCAATGCTGTTCCCTCCTGGGTCACGGGTTGCGTTCACGCTGCCTGATGGTGAAGCACGAGTCGGGGAGGTCGCGCGTTACCGCGGGACCGACGCCGTCGTGTGCGTGGACAGCGGGTCGTACTACTTGCTGCCGGTTGGACGGCTGACGGCGGTCGGAGTGCGCGCCGTGCGGGCAGACTTGCACGAGACGCGGGATGCTGCGCGGGGGGAGGGGACGCTGCGGGTTGTGATGGGCTACTCGGCTGGAGTTGGTACGCCAACAGATGAGGACGTGGCCGAGTACGTTTCGCTGCGGTACCCGGGGTGGAGGGCAGTGGAGAGGATGGGGGAGAGGCCTGGCTGGTTGACGGTGCTGGCGGTCGAGTCGGTGCGCGCGCCTGGGTTGTCGGGGGAGGAGCTGGGGGGAGGTGGAGCCGGGGAGGATGGGGCGTGGGGGAAGATGGGAGAGGAGTCGGTCGAGGCGACGACCGAGCTGCCGGTGCCGAGCGCAGTGCCGCAGCCCGCAACGATGGTGAATGCGGCGCCGCCCTCGGCAGTAGAGGGCGACTTGGGGACGCTGACCGACATCGTCGAGGGGCACACGAATCGGCTTACGCAGCACGACCAGGCGTTGGCAGGGCAACAGTACCTGATCTCGGAGGCGTTCGACGCGTTGGTGGAACTGCAGGAAGGGGAAGCTGGCGAGGACGAGATGTGGGGGTCTGATGGGATGCCAACAACGCCCCCAGGCGGGGGACGAGTTGGTGCGTGGCGGCCTCCGCCTGCTTTGCCGTCTGGTTGGCATGTCAAGAGGACGGTCCCACCAGGTGAAGGCGGAGCGGACAACCGCCTGCGGCATGGAGAGCTGCCACGCGTGATCGTGGCGGACGTGGTGGACGAGTCGGGGGAGCTGATGGCGTTCGTTCGCGCGGCGCTGCACGAGTCGCGGTCTACGAACGTGCCGGCGTACCAGGTCGAGGCCGCTGAGTCGTTCGTGCGCGGCGGTGGTTGGGGACGGTTGGCATACGAGGAGCTGCTTCGGTGGACGAAGGAGCTGGGCGCAACGCTCGCTTCTGACAGCCTGGTCTCGAACGACGCTGCGAAGGTGTGGAACGAGATGGAGGAGCGCGCCTCGGACCCGGAGGGCGGGCTCGAAGCGGTCCCCACGCAGCGTCCCATGCCCTCGAAGTATGACCCGAACGACGACCTGGCAAGCATGTGGGGCAACTCACCGCCCAGGAAGGAGCCGTCGCTCAAGCAGCGCTACCAGCTGAAGGGGCAGGCCGAGAACGGCGCAGGCCACGACAGCGAGTTCGATGCAGCCGTGTCGGTGAGCCAGCCAGGCATCCCGATGTCGGAGGACAGCGCGCTGGCGTCTGAGGACGACGGCATGATGCGCGAGCACGTCGGTGGACCTGGCGAGAAGCTCGCAGCAGACGGCACACGGCGCGTCCCGGATGGGGACGTGGCCGTCATCGAGTACCCGCAGCTCGGCGTCACGCACGTGACCCTTGGGGGCGGTGGGAGCGAGATGATCGCCAAGCTGCCCGACAAGCAGCTCGCGCTGGAGAAGGCCCACGCGTACGCGGCAGCGGCGGGCGTGAGTGTCTGGGTGATGGACAACGCTTCTGCCCGCTGGCAGCGCAGCACCAACGCGCTCCCCGATGGCAACACCATCACGCTCGACCCGTCGCAGTATTCGCGTACGTCGCAGCGCGCAGACCTGATCGATGCAAGCTACCTTGCGGAGCATGATCGGATGCCGACCGCGTGGGAGAAGCTCGCGTGCGGACTCGTGCTGCAGCGCTGCGACGCGTACATGGGGCAGGCACGGCGAGTGGCGCAGCGGATGCTGCCCTCGCAGGCAGTGCCGCAGCTCATGAGCGGAGGCCGCAACGATCCGCACCTGCAGGCGGCCATGGACAGGCTGGTCGTCGACATGATCATGCGGAACAAGGAGCAGCTGCGGCGCGCGCTGTCGGACGATGTCTACGCGCGCGTGTTGGGGCCGGCGCTCGCACAGGCAGCGCAGAACGGCGACTCCATGTTCGGCTCGACGCGACCATGGGCACGCGTCAACCAGTTCCTGTCTTCGGGGCCAGTACAACAGGCGATCCAAGGACAGGGCGTGCCAGGGTCGGAGCCACCATCGACGGCGGCGTCGGAGGAGCCGTTCGTGGTGTCCGGGCCAGCGTTCGAGATGGGGACCAACACGCGGACCGATGAACTCCAGGGCGTACGTGTCCAGCCGCTCGAAGAGCGCGGAGGACACTACCGCGTCGAGCACAACGGTCGACAGTACTGGGTGAAGAAGCCTGCTGCAGGACAACCTGCAGGTGGGGCACCTGCGGGCGGCGCAACGCCTCCGACACCAGGTACACCGCCGACTCAGGCAACACCTCCGACGCCGCCCACACCAGGTACGCCACCGACACCGCCGACGCCGCCAACGGGAACGCAGCCACCAGCCGCAGGGGCACCCAACCCTACAACGTGGACTTCGCCAACACGGCCGCCGAACCCAGGGCAGTGGACACCGCCGGCAGACACCGGCCCACGACTGAGCGATGAGCAGCTGCCCGTGCCTGAGCTGGTCGATGACGAAGATGAACCGCCGGGGCCGGGACCAGAGCCGTGGTCGCCAGAGCAGGGCTCGTACTACCAGGATATGCGGCAGCCTCCACGACCAACTGGTGGGCCGATCCCGAGCGAGGTCGAGATGGATCGGATTCGACAGCGCCGCGAGGGGCCGGGTGCGGCCCCGAGCACGGCACCATCTGGGTTGGGGAACCCAGCCGAGGGTGGGGACAGCGTCGGCGGGTACGCGCAGTCTCGGCCGCCGTCGGGAGCGCAGCAGGGACCAGTGCGCACGGGGCCACCACCGACGCCAAGCATGAACGCAGAGATGGACCGCATCAGGCAGCGCCGCGACCCGAATGCGCCGCGACTTGGGCGAAGTCCGCTGCCACGAGCGAACTCGCCGGCTGGGAAGCCGCCGGTGCCGCGACCATCGTCTGGGGGCACGTATGACGTGTCGCCCTCGTGGGGGCCGCGAGGAGCAGGAAGCATGGACAAGCAAGCAACAGGATCGATGGGCGCTGTATGGCGCGAGATGCACCTGGCCTCGGTCGAGCAGCGAGGAGACGACGTCGTGGCCTCGGTGACCTGGGACGCGGACGCGAAGGCGTTCGAGGGTCGAGGGTCCGAGGGGATCAAGGCGCTGGTCGTGTCGTTCGTGAAGGGCGCGGCGACCATGAAGGAGCGCGAGTGGGGTGACCTCGGCACCATTGGGCGCATCCGGTTCCTGGAGCTGGACGTCGAGGGGGGCATGGCCGAGGTCGTGTTCGCGTCGACGGCACGCGTGCGGGGGCCGATGGCCGTCGTGGTAGGCAAGGGAGACCTGTGAGCATCATCCTCCGCAACACCTCCAACGGTAACCTGTCGTTCGTGATCGCGTGGTGGCAGACCACGCACGCGGCGACGCTCATGCCTGGTGGCTCGATGGCGCCGACACCGGTGCGCCTGCGGCAGCGAGGCGGTGCGAACTCGTACGACGTGACACGCGAGTGCAAGGTCGACGAGGACGCAGCGCTTGCCATCGTTCGAGCCTCGCCCGAGGTCCAAGCGCTGAAGGCGCGCAACATGCTCGCCGTGATCGACACGCGTCCGCCACCCGTCACCGTCGTGGTCTGCGAGGATGTGGTGGAGACGCTGGTCGAGGAGTTGGACCTCGGCGTCGAGATGGACGAGGCGGTGGTCGAGCCTGTCGAGGCGCCTGCCGACCCGCTTGCCGCGCTGGGCGATGTGGCCGAGGAAGTCGCCGAGGCGCCGAGCGCTCCGGCGGCGAAGCTGGCCGAGGACGCAGAGCCGTCGCACAAGTGGTCGCTCGAACGCCTGGTGGAGCATGCACGTGGTCGAGGCCTGGAAGTTCCCGACAACGCCTCGAAGCGCCTGGTGCTCCGGACCATCCGGGGGGAGTGAGCGGCCATGCCGGCGAAGGACAAGGGGTACGTTCCGCCACTAGCGCAGTTTCCTGAGATCACTCGGTGGGAGCCGCGCTGTCGCATCTGTCAGCTCGTGCGAGACGAGCCCGGCATCGCGCGCATCATCCACGACGAGTGGCGTGCGCGAATGGCTGAGGATGGGGTGGCATCGGCGCACGCGGTCGTCGATGCCGTAGCCGAGATGCTTGACCGGCAGGGCATCACGAAGCTCATCCCGAAGAACGTTGTGTCGCACTTCTCGGTGCACGTGGACTGCGCGAAGTTCGTCAAGAAACCGAAGAGCGAGGGCGTCGGCGCGACCGAGGCGAAGGGCGAAGGGTGGGCAGCGAAGGAGGCCGTCGAGGCGCGCCTGGCACGAGATGCAGAGGAACTGCGCGCGGGTGAGCCGCGTGTTGGAGCGCTTGGCGAGGGGGACAACGACTACTTCAAGATGTGGGAGCTGTTCTCTCGCATGATGCGCCGGATCGTCGCGTTGGACACGGACCCGACGGCGTTCTTCACCGTCGACGGCAAGCACGACATGCACAAGCTCCAGGTGTGGACGGGCATGGTCACCTCCGCGAAGTCGATCCTGGAGGGCCTCAACAAGATGCGGTCTTCGGACAAGATGACCGCGTCGGTGCTCGACCAGCATGCAGCCCAGCTCATGCGGGTGCTGATGACGAGCCTCGGCTCGGAGTTGCGCCAGGTCCTGGTCGTGCTGCAGAAGGGCGACGCTGCGCGAGGCGCCAAGGAGATCGAGGCGCTCATGAAGGACCGCGTGCCGAAGCTGTTCCTCGGTGCGGTCAACGACTCTCTCGCCGAGGTCAAGGACAAGTACGGCCTGGTGAACTGATGCTGCGCATCAGCGAGTACCTTCCACCACCTGACCTCGACGAGCCCTTGGCTGGGTACACGCGGGTCGATGGTGCCGAACGTGTGCGCACGTTCGATGAGTTCCAGTGGGCGTTCCCGTTCTGGTCGAGGCCCAAGCTGGTCCCTGCACGCTGGGTTGGACAGCACGTTGCCAACGTGCTCGCAGGTCGGTCCGAGCCCCACCGGATCGTGCGGAGGACCTGATGCCTGCGCCGATGTGGATCAGCTGGCGCGTGCACCGCGACCCAGTCGTCTACGGGGACCTGTTCCACACCCTGTATGGGGACGATGACCCCGCTGACACCCGAGGACCTGGTCCAAGTAGCCCCGCTGCTGGAGGACTTGCTGCTGCTGGAGCGGTCGCACTCGCGGCTGCGGACGCAGTGGTTGGAGCTGGAGGCGACGATGCGCGTCCAGGAGGGGATGCTCGCTGAGCGGTTGGGACGGGTGAAGGGTCAGCTCGACAGCGTGATGGCGGCGCTCAAGAGTAAGTATGGGGGAGTCGGGGTGTTCGATGTCGACGCGCGTGCATGGCGTGATGTCGAAAGTCGGTGACCGACGGGGTTGGTGGGCTCGCGTATAGGGCGTGACCTTCGCTTCTCTTGCTGGGCAACCCTACCTCGTGGCGGCTTTGCGCGCCCGGAGCTGAACCACCATGTCGTTGACCACCCTCTCCCAGGTTCTGTTCACCAACCTGACCACGGGCAAGCTGTCCGTGTCCATCTCGCTCAAGGACGGCCGGCGCCTCGACCACGTCTTCGCAAGCTCGGGGGCGACCTGGGACGTGTCGCAGCTGACAACCCTCGACGAGCTGAACCGCTCCAAGGATGTGCACGACCTGCTCGGACTGACCTCGGGCGGCCCGGCGGCCAAGCTGTCGCTGACTCTGGCGCAGCGCGCGGGCGACCTCACGCGTGCAGGCCCGTTCGGCGTGACGGGCATCTACAAGCCTGGATGCCGCATCGCATCGACGGCGGCCATCACCATCGCCACGCAGGCGCTGGCGGCGATCGACGGCGTGACGCCGGTGGCGGGCGACCGCATCCTGCTCAAGGATCAGGCAGCAGGTGCCGAGAACGGCATCTACATCGCGGGCACGGCCGGCAACTGGGTGCGTGCGGGCGACCTCGACGTGTCGGCAGAGGCGCTGGCAGGGGTGCTGGTTCCCGTGGCCGAAGGCACGGCGGCGGCTGACACCATCTGGCAGCTGACCACGAACAACCCGATCGTGCTGGGCACCACGGCGCTGACCTTCACCCAGGTGCAGGCAGCGATCACCGGTGCGGCACCGACGGTGACGGCGAAGTCGGAGGTCACCGCGGCGGCGGCAGGTGTGGCTGGCACGTTCATCCGGACGGATGCGCAGATCCAGGTGGCCACTGCAGCAGCGTCGTCCATCGGCACGGGGAACACACAGGGCGCATCCTCGTCGCTGGCACGTGCCGACCACGTCCACGACCACGGCGCACAGACCACGACGACCCACCACGCGGTGGTGACGCAAGCCGCACACGGCTTCATGGCGTCGACGGACAAGGTGTCCCTGGACCGCATCGGCAAGACGCCGGTCCGGCTGGCAACGGCCGCCGCACTCGCGGCGTACGGGCGTGTCGGCAACGTGATCACGGCCAGCGCGAACGGCGCCATCGGCACCGTCGATGGTGTGGCTGTCGTGGCCGCGGACCGAATCCTGCTCAAGGACGGCGCGGCGGGTGCCGACAACGGCGTCTACACCGCGACGGACCTGGGCTCGGCTGGCACGCCGTTCATCCTCACGCGGGCGACGGACGCCGACGCCTCGGCCGAGGTGCAGTCGGGCATGCTGGTGGCAGTCGAGGAAGGCACGGCCAACGCGGACAGCGTGTGGATGCTGACCACGAACCAGGCCATCACCCTGAACACCACGGCGCTGACGTTCGGGTTCGTGGGCGGGCTCCCGGCAGCGGCAGTCGCGCTGACAGGCGCGACGGCAGTGGGCGCCGGCACGGCGAACACCATCGCGCGCAGCGACCACACGCACTCGGTCGCCGGGGCGGCGGTCGAGCGGGCCACGCTCGCTGCAGATTCGTCGGTGGCCGGCACCGCAGCCGAGGCAGCGTTCACGGCCGTGTCGCTGGCTTCGGCCTCGGTCAACACGATCCGTCGCACGGTCAAGTTCCACGGCCTGATCCACATCACGGTCGACGACGCGGCCGAGACGTTCGCCTTCGCTGTTCGGTTCGGGACGGCGGGAGTGGGCGGCACGCTGATCGGTACGTTCGGCGCCGTGGACCTGGCAGCAGGCGACGTGCTGATGATCGAAGGCACGATCCAGATCCGGTCGGTGGGCGGAGGCGGCACGTTCACGGCCCAGGCGCGGATGGTCCGTGGGAACAACACGGTGGAAGAGGTCTTCGTCGTGGCTGGGGCGGTGGACACCACAGCGGCAGCGGCCGTGACCATCACGCACAACACGCCGGCTGGCAACACGGCCGTCCTCGAATCGCTCGAAGTCATGGCATACGCGTGATGACCGCTGGGGCCACGTATAGGGCGTGGCACTCTCCCAGGTCCTCATCACCAACACCTCCTCGGGTCAGCTGTCGCTGACCCTGACCCTGCCCAGCGGGCAGGTCATCTCGCACAAGTTCCTGGCCAAGTTCGAGTCGTGGGACGTTGGTGGGTACGCCACCCTCGACGAGCTGAACCGGATCACCGACGTGCACACGGCGGTCACCGCCGGGAAGATCAGCGTCACCGCCATCCAGGGCGAGGACCTCGCAGGCACGCCTGCAGTCGTCGCCAGCGAGACCAAGGACCCTGTCTACGTCGCCACGACAGGAGCCATCACGCTGTCGGGGGAACAGACGATCGATGGCATCTCGATCCTGGCTGGGGATCGTGTCTTGGTGAAGAACCAGGGTGCCAAGTCGGAGCGAGGGATCTACGTCGCATCGACAGATGCGTGGGAGCGGGCACCAGACCTGGCCGATGGGGTCTCGTTCGACAGCCTGGTCGTGTCGGTCCTGACGGGTATGGTCAACGGAGGCACCACCTGGTACGTGATCGGGATCGTCGCGGTTGGGACCGATAACAGGGATTTTGCCATGACGGTGGCAGACGCGTCCGTCGGGTCGGTGACCTCGGCGGCGCTGTCCCCGCCCGAGGGCTTCAACTCCGCCGTCTATGGCCCTGGGCTGATAATGACTGTTGGGTTCGTGGCGGGAGGTGGTGGCGCGGATGACGTGACCATCTTCGAGGCCAACTGTCCTCTGAGCTTCTCGATCGTGGAGGCCAGGGTGCGCGTGACCACTGCGGGCGCAGGCGGGTCGACAGCCCAGCTCTTCGATGCTGTCGGTGGCGGAGGCAACGCGACGTCGAATACCATCTCGACGGCAGCGACAGGCATGCAAGCGGCGACCGGCACGGGCGGAGTCACGACGGTGGCGACCGTCGCGTTGAATGGTTCGCTGTACCTTCGGCGGACAGACAGCACATGCGAGGGAGAGCTGATCCTCTACTGCACTCGGTGACACGTATGGGGCGTGGCTGGCTACACCGTCCTGATCACTACGGCTGACTCTCGGTCCGACTTCCCCAAGCAGTACAGCAGCATGTCGCTGGGCGACGTGGTGACGCTCGCCGACCAGTACGGCGTCCACGAGCCGGTGACGCGTGAGGGTCGTGTCGGCTTCGAGGGTGGCGTCGACGTGGACCTGCGCCGCATGGAAGTGTCCGGCGGCGACGTCGATGCCGTGGTCTCAGCCCTCGCGGGGGGCTACTCGATGCGCGAAGCTCAGCTGAAGAACCGCCACGCGCGGTTGACCGTGACGGCCGCAGACCTGGACCGCGAGGCGGCAGGGAAGAAGCCAAAGAAGCCACCACTGGAGCACCAGACGGTGCCCCTGCCGGATGGCGCGCATCCTCTTGGGTTGCGGTGGAATGGACCGGCGCAACAGACGGTGACCCGCCGGCCTCGACGCGTCGACGGGCCGATGCCGATGGTCGAGAAGTACTACCGGCCGCTCGCACCGATGCCCCTGCAGAAGGGCGACGGCCCGACCAAGTATGCACCGACGCCCGGGTTCAAGCCCGAATGGGCGATGGACGACGACATGGCCGGCGCAGGCTTCGAGCTGCCGCGTGCAGTGCCCGAGGAAGGCGTGCGAACGCAGCTCCCGAAGTCGTGGGGACCGGACTCCGAGGCTGTGCTGGCTGCGGCGACGGGCCAGCCGCCCACGCAGCTGCCTGGGCCGGCTGACGAGGTGCTGGAGACGCCCGAGCTGGTCGAGGACGACGAGCCGAACGCGTACGACCCCGTGGCCGAAGCGGCGAAGGCGAAGGCCATCGAGGAGCAGCAGGGGCAGCAGCAGACAATGCTGCCGAACCTGCAGAACCCCGAGATGCGCGAGAAGTGGGAGGCGATCCTCGCAGGCGGATGGACCGAGGAGCAGCAGGCGGCGCTCGACAGGTACAAGGCGAATCGCGACGCGCAGAAGCACATCGACTTCCCCGCCGAACCGTTCGCACCTAACGTGGGGCGTGGTGCGCCGCCGTCCCCCCCGCGCAAGTTCCACGACCTCGGCGTGAAGAAGGGTGGCGGGCTCAAGAACATCCTCAAGCTCATGAGCATCGCGACGCCCGAGGAGATCGGCTTCTACCGGCGCTGGTACGAGATGGCAGGTGCGGATGCAACCGAGCTTGCAAACAAGTACGAGCTGCCCGTCGAGGTCGTCACCGGCATCATCGCGGTGATGTCGCCGAACGTGGAGTGGGAGACGAACGTCCAGGCAACAGAGCAGATCATCCGTGGTCAGGGCCAGCGCGTCATCGACTACAGGAAGAAGGTCGACCGCATCTCGGCCACGAACATGATGGCCAAGCTGTTCCCGGACATGTTCGTCGCGCCGGCAACCATCGGCGCGTTCGGGTACCTCAACTCGATCAAGAAGGCACAGTCGATCCTCGACGCATGGGACAACAACGCGTACTTCGAGAAGACAGCGCCGCCTGTTTCAGTCGAGCGTTGGGACACAGACGACCCGTCATCCACTTCGGCCGCTGCGGCCAAGTACGATGAGGCCACTCGCCGCAACTACGACGTGTACTACTTCGGTGGCGGCGCGCTCGAAAAGCCCAAGAAGAAGGGCGAGATGTTGGAGTTCGACGCCGAGGCCGGCTCGATGATCATCCAGCCGTACATCAGCGGCCCGAAGGTCTCCAGGTTCTTCTCGTCGTTGCTGAACGCGAAAGCGGCTGCAGCAGCAGGTGTGATCGTGCTCGACGGTCACGCGATCAACATCCACCGCGGCGAGGTCAAGCCGCTCGACCAAGCTGACGCTTCGGCGACGCAAGCGCAGAAGGATGCGATGAGCGAAGACTACCGGAAGGCAGCTGAGATCTGGTCGAAGCAACATCCTGAGATGCCCCTCACCGGGCAAGAGGTCCAAGGCATCACGTGGTCGGTGTGGCGTGGGCCTGCCGTCGCGTACCTGAAGGGCTGGGGCATGACGCCGCAGGACCGCGCCAAGTGGAAGACGAGGAAGGGCGCGCTGGAGTCCGTGGCTGCAGGCTTCGAGATCGTCGCGCGCGCAGGTCCTCTGTCGGAGAAGGAGCTGCGCATGATGGCAGACTCGGACATGCCGTTCGCGGTGTTCTCCGTCGGCAAGCACGGTGAGCGCGAGAAGCACGACGAGCGGGCTCAGTGGTCGGACGCGGACCGGCACACCGAGATGCTCCAGACGTTGAAGGCGCTCGGCTACCAGGAGGGACAGATCCACGCGGTGCGCGGCAAGTGGTGGGACAACACCGGGGCCGAACGGCCCGAACGCGCGGTGCTCGTCGAGGGCATCTCGTGGGAGGACGCGCGGCAGATCACCGACGCGTATGAGCAGGACGCGTTCATCTTCAAGGACGAGTCCGGCGTGATCGGCATGTACGACTTCAACACGGGGAAGGTGCGCGTCCCGAGCCTGAACGGAAAGCCGCTCGTCGGAGCTGCAGCCGTGCAGGCTGCGCCGCAGAAGCACAAGCCCGACGACAACGTGCGCCTCGAACCCGCACGACCTGAGACCGGAGGTCACCCGACCGAGTCAGCAGGGTTGCCATCTCAACAGGACCTCGTCTCGCGTTCGCTGGGCGTAAGCTGGCAGTTCCAGTACGACTTCGACTCTCCGGATGCTGGCCGGGCGCTCTTGCCTTGGGACGGCACGGCCCCGTACACTGTCCACGAGGTCGCTCAAGCGTATGGCCCACGTCATGATGAGGTTCCGGCGGGACCACCCGCTTCTGTCGGAGATCCGGGACCGGGAGACGGGGACGGGCGTCCTGACGAACGTGCGGGGCCTGCGCCTTCGGAGCGTCCCGGAGCCGCCGCTGGCGCTGGCGAAGCGCGCCTCGCGCGTGGACCCAACGCCGAGCTGCACGTGCACGCAGCCCTCGACGGTCGTGGTCGGCTTTCGGTGGGCCGACCAGCCGAACACCGTGAACTCGCCGATGACCGAGGGCAAGACGCTGGAGGTCGCGCGGGGGTGCTTCTCGTGCGGGCAGCTGATCTGGTTGGCTAGCCCCTGGACGGCCAACGCACTGCGACGCTGGATGCCATCACGGGTGCCGGAGGCCATCGTTCGAGGCTGACCCACGCACGTATCGTGCGTGTCGAACAAGGTCCGCTTCATCCTCCTCCTCCTCGCCGGCCTGGCGGCACTCGGATGCCTCACGGCCGTGATCCTCGCGCGGCGCTCTGAGGCCGTGCAGATCGTCGAGCCCAAGTGCGGCGGCAAGCTCGCCTGGTTCCACGGCGACATGCCAGTGCCGGTGTACCTCGACGACTCGATGAGCGACTGGGCGATGGAGGCCGAGGCCGCTGTCGAGTGGTGGTCGGTGCGGGGCGCCTTCTACACGTGGGACGGTGTGCTGAGCGCCTTCCAGTCGCCGAAGGACCCCGCGGTGGTCTTCGTCGCAGACGGCTCGATCAAGCCCAACGCTGACGGCCGTATCCACGCCGTGGGCAAGATCTCGTGGGTCGATGGGTGCCGTGTGCGTCGCGTGGTGGTACAGGTGCCGCCCGACTTCGTGTTCAGCGACGTGCGCCTGTTCGTGGTGAAGCACGAGCTGGGTCACGGCCTGGGCCTCGACCACTCCGACTGGGAGGACTCGGTGATGTATCCCTCCGCCACGGGAGGGACGGGTGCCGCGTCGCCGGGTGAGCTGCGTCCTGCAGAAGGCAAGCTCCTGCTCTCGATCTACCCTTCTCGCACACGGTGACCAACCCCCATGGACCTGAACATGGAAGAGCTGGGCGAGAAGTCCTACAAGCAGTCGTGGATCGGCGAACGGCACGGCTTCGACCTGTGGCTCGTCGATGGTGAGGCCATCCGCGACGACATCAACCCCGACTTCAACTGCGGTGGAAGCCACTTCGCGTACCCGTTCATCCCCGAGGGCGAGATCTGGATCGACGCCGCCCTCTCCGGCGAGGAGCGCAACGACGCCATCGAGCTGGAGCTGCACGACGTTCGCGACAAGGTCTACAAGGAGCAGGAGGCCTTCGAGCAGGCGAGCGAAGGCGCGCCCGTGCAAGACAACTTGCGCATCGCGATGCCGGCGCGGACCGAGGCGCAGCTCCCACCAGGGTGGCGTGCGGAGCTGGAGGTCGACGAGGGCGAGGAGATCATCGCGGCCGTTCTGTACGACGCCGAGGGCGATGAGCGCGGCTCGGTGGAGGCGTGGCCTGGAACCAGCTGGGCGACCGAGAAGAAGTACCAGGTCCGTTCCTCGTACGCGCCGTACGGGTACGGCCCGATGCTCTACGACATGCTGATGCGCGAGGCGACGGCCCGTGGCGGCACGCTCGCGTCCGACCCGTCGTCTGTCTCCAACGCGGCGGCGCGCGTCTGGGACCACTACTACCAGCACCGCGACGATGTGGAGGCGGTGCCCACTCGACGCCCAACGCCGGACGGCAACACCGGCAGCCACCCAGGCATCGACCACCGCTACCGCATGAAGCAGGGCAGCGCGCACGAGGGCAGCGCCCAGGCCGTCGTGGAGGTCGGTGGTTGGCCTGTCGTCTGCGACGTGGCCGACACCCTGGAGCGCCAGGCGCAGGGCCTGCAGGGCCAGCCAGAGCTTGCAGATGGCGAAGGGATGCTCTTCGCCTACGACCGACCGCGCGACGTGACCTTTTGGATGGGTAGCGTCAAGTTCCCCATCGATCTAATCTTCGTGAGTGAAGACGATCCCGCTGACGCAGGGCTACGAGGCCATCGTGGACGATCAGGACGTCGACTGGCTGAGTCAGTGGAAGTGGCATCTGCACCGTCAGCCGGACGGCGGGCTGTACGCGAGGACGAAGTCGAAGCGGTTCACCGTGCAGATGCACCGGTTGATCTTGGCCGCGACGCCAACACAGCTCGTGGACCATCGGGATATGAACGGCCTGAACAACACGCGGGAGAACCTTCGACTGACGGACCGGACTGGGAACGCGCGCAACACTGGACGGCGCGCGCACGCGACGGAGGCGCGGTGGAAGGGCGTGAAGCTGGCGCCGAACTGTAAGAAGTCGGGCACCGGCAAGAAGTGGACGGCGCGGATCACGGTCAATGGCAAGCAGAAGTACATCGGGGTCTTCGACCGCGAGGAGGACGCAGCGACGGCCTACAACCTGATGGCGGAGATGCACCACGGGGAGTTCGCGCGGTTCAACCAGGCCGACTGACGGCAGCGAAGCGGAAGCGTGTGCCCATCGAGCACGCAGAGCAGTGGGACTTCAAGGCTGAGGACTGGGTCTCGGTGCCGGCAGAACTGCGTGCGGCGTCCGACGATGCCGTGCTACTCGCGGACACGGCCGAGGACGCGGACGAGATCCGCGCAGCATCGGCTGCGCTGCACGAGGTCGTCGACCAGGCCAAGCGCCTGCACCTCAACGACTTCGAGGACGAGCACAAGGCGTTGATGCACGACCTGTGGATCAAGAAGCAGGGAATGCCGATGCCGGCGAAGCTCCCGCCTGGGTGGACCTCGGGTGTGACGCCTGGGCTGCGCGGCAACGTGCAGCTGTCGTCGTGGGTGCGTGACGAGGGCGGCACGTCGATGGCCACGGTGATCGCGAAGGAGTTCGACCGCGGCAAGTACCAGGTGACGTGGTCGACCGCCGAGCCGGGTGGATGGGGTGCCTTCGCGTACCAGGCACTCATCCGCGAGGTCACCAAGCTCGGCGGAACGCTGGCGTCGGACCCGAAGCTGCTCAGCGACGACGGCGCGCGCGTGTGGAACAAGTTCTACGAGCGCTCCCAGCCTGGCGGCGATGTCGAGGCGATCCCAACGAAGCGCCCCATGCCGGAGCGGTGGGCGCCGGACGACCCTGACCCCGGGAAGTCGTACTCGGGGCCGCGCAGTGAGCGGTCGCTCAAGCACCGCTACAAGCTGCGGCAGGCGATGCCGATGCCGACCACGCTTCCCCGCGGCTGGTGGGCTGAGGTGCAGCAGCCGCGACCGACGCGTCTGATCTCGACGGTCACCTCGATCACGGGTGGTCTGGAGGCAAAGGTCGAGGCTTCGCGGCGTGAGAACAACAAGTGGGAGGTGACCTGGTCGGTTGCTGGTCCCGGTGGATGGGGTGCGTACGCGTACAACCAGCTCCTTGCGAAGGTGACGGAGCTGGGCGGCCTGCTCTCGTCTGACATGGTCGTCTCAGATGAGGCTGCGCATGTCTGGGACAAGTTCAGGGAGCGCTCAGGGCCAGGTGGTGATGTAGAGGCCGTGCCGACCACGCGCCCAATGCCCGTGCGCTTCGAGAACGACGGCCCGCCCTTCGAACGCAATGAGGAGTCGTTGGTGCACCGCTACCGCCTCAAGGGTATGGCGATGCCGACCGAGCTGCCAGCTGGGTGGTCGTGGTCGGTGGCGCCCAAGCCTTGGACAGGCGCGGAGTGCAGCTACCTTCAGTCGACCGTGACCGGCAACTGGGGTGATGGCCTGAATGGGTCAAAGGACGTGGCGGAAGTCCATGCGATGATGTGCCGCGACAACAAGTGGGAGGTCACGTTGGCTGCGGCCGTGCCACGGGGCGGCTGGGGCGCGTTCGCGTATCAGAAGCTCCTGGAGCACGTCACGCGTCTGGGCGGCACGCTTGCGTCTGACCCGCACCTGGTCTCGGACCAGGCCGCGAATGTCTGGCAGAAGTTCTACGACCGCGACGAGGACGTGGACGCGATCCCGACTGGGCGCCCAATGCCGCACCGCTACGACTGGCAGTCAGGCGAAGAGGGCGAAGAGCGCGGCGAAGACGCGCTGATGCACCGTTACCGCATGAAGCAGGGCATGCCGATGCCGGTGTTGCCTGAGGACTGGAAGGCGGACGTGTTCTCGGAGTACGAAGGCCGGAAGCTCGCGTCCGCGGTCTGGGACCCGTTCTGGTACAAGGGGCCATTCCCGCCCAAGTGCACACCCTCGAACCCGTACCTGCCAAGGGGCGTGAAGGCGCTCGTGTCTGCGTGGGACAGCAAGAAGTCGGGCAAGTACGAGATCGCTTGGTCTAAGGCTGCACCTGGTGGATGGGGTGCGCTCGCGTACCAGAAGCTCATCGAGCGTGTGACGCAACTGGGCGGCACACTGGCCTCGGACCATGGCCTCGTCTCTGACGAGGCCGCCAAGGTGTGGAACAAGTTCTACGAGCGCAGCGGCCCTGAGGGTGATGTGGAGGCGATCCCAACCGGACGGCCTATCCCGTACCCGTACTACCCAGACGTGCTCGACGAAGGCTTCGACCCCCGCACCGAGCCCAGCTTGCAACACCGCTACCGGCTCAAGCAGGGGATGCCGATGCCGTCGCTCCCAGATGATTGGGATGCAGACGTGACGTTCACGCCCCCGACGGAGTTCGACCCGCAGTACCTGATCTCCTGGATCGCCGACCCGGCGCTGTACACGGGTGGGACCCCACCTGCGTGCCCGTTGTTCAAGGGACCGATGGAGCCAGGGCTCAAGGCCTACGTGGGCGCGACGACCGTGAAGGGACGGCCCGACACGTGGGAGGTCGTGTACTCGAAGGCCGCTCCAGGCGGGTGGGGTGCGCTTGCCTACCAGCGCCTGCTGGAGACGATCTCGTGGGATTACGGAACGCTCGCCTCCGACCCCAAGCTCGTCTCGAACGAGGGTGCACGCGTCTGGAAGAAGTATCTGGAGCGCTCGAAGGAGCGCGGGTCGGACATCGAGGCGATCCCGACGAAGCGTCCAGTGCCGCACGAGTACGAGCCCTACTACGGCCACGACTACGGGGAGCGCAACGACGAAGGCCTCAAGTACCGCTACCGCGTGAAGGGCTCCGTCGCGCGCATCGTCACCGCAGAGCCCGGAACGGCCGATCGCTGGTCGTGCAAGGCATCTTGCGTGATCGAGGTCCCCGCAGGTTGGGCTGCGCGTCACGGCGTGCAGGTGGGCGACGAGGTCGGTGAAGGTATCGGTTACGATGATACCGCTCGAACGGCTGCACGCATCGAGCGTGTGCCGTACTCGAAGGACAGGGGCCTCTCCGTGTTCGTCTACGACGGACCGAACGACGCGCTGGTCGCCGAGGTGCAGGCCTATCAGACCAACGACCCGAGGAAGTACGAGGTCCGTTTTTCCAAGGCCTATGAGCGCGGACACGGCTATGGCCGCATGGCCTACGACGAGCTGCTGCGCTGGACTGGTGAGCTGGACGCGACGTTGGCCAACGACGACGTCGTCTCCGACGACGCTGCGGAGGTCTGGCACGAGATCTCCGAGCGCGCCGATGTCGAAGCTGTACCGACCAGGCGGCCCGCGCCAAGCTACAACCCGCAGCGGATGGAGCACGATACCGTACATGACCTCCCTGGCGCCCGGGTGCGCTACGACGAGGACGGAGCGCACTTCCACAAGGAAGTTCTGCGCCCTGAGCCGTGGCTGCAGCAGCGCTACCGTTTGAAGGGGTCGGCCGACGTGCGCCTGGAGCGCTTCCAGAGTGACAACGGCAACATGCTCCAGGTCTACGTGCGCGCGCCGATGGAGAACGACTTCGGCGAGGTCCACGACGGGATCGTTGCAGAGGTGATGGCGTCCAGGTCCTTCGCCAACCCGACCGCGAACAAGTTCCAGGTCGACTTCTCTGAAGCGTACGTTCGTGGCAAGGGCTATGGGCGCATGGCCTACGAGGAGATCCTGCGTTGGGTGACGGAGCTGGGTGGGACTATCGCCTCGGACCCGCACCTGGTGTCAGACGATGCCGTGAAGGTCTGGAACGAGATGGAGCGGCGACCCGATGTGGAGGCCGTGCATACCGACCGACCCGCACCAGGCTTCAACCCCCCACGACGGCCGAACGAGGACGACATCGACGGGTTCCCCGCGAACCCACCGTCGCAGTGGTGGAACAACCTCCCACGGCCGGAGAAGTCGCTCCGCCAACGCTACAAGCTGAAGCCGAAGACGGGTCAGCAAGAGGTCCTCGCTACGGTTGAGCCAGGTGGCGCCTGGATGGTAGCGCGAGTTGGCCGCGATACGCTCACGCTTCGTAGTGTGCCAGATGCGGCCGAGCAGCTCCAATCGCGCGGCGTCACCAGCGTCGACTGGAACGGGGAGGTCTACGACCTCGAAGACTGGCTGAACGAGATGGTCTACGACGACGAGGTCGGCGACATCTACCCTCGCCAGCTCGATGTTGATGAGGCCACCCAACTAGCTGGCAAGCAGTTCGGGTTCAACAGCTGGGTTCTTGGCGGAGTCGAGCTTGCATCGCAGTCGTACCTGATCGCAGCCACGACCGCGTTGATGGCCTCGTCGTCTGACGTATCCGTGATGCAGATAGAAGACGGCCACATCTCCTGGGAGGCCTACGACCGCTTCGAGCATCCATGGGAGGCAAAGTGCCTCGACCATCCCGCAGTCGACATCCAGACTATCGGACCGCTCCTCTATCAGGTGATCGAGAAGAATGATGTGGCGGCCAAGAAGCTGCAGGCGAGGTTCAAGCCGGAGATCCTTCAGATGCTCGGCATCCCAGCCTTCATCGAATCGATCCAGGCGCCGCTGCGCGAAGCGCTTGCCGAGTGCCAGCGACGAATGCACGACGTGATGAGCGCGTTCGGTCCCACCGACGCACCACCGAAGCCGCACCAGGCCGCCGTCGAGGAGGGCAAGGCGTTCGTGGTCCTTCGCATTCCGTCGCCGCTCGCGGACGAGTTCCCCTCGGAGTCGCGTGAGCTGCACGGCGCCGACAGCCC
>ERZ1292623.1076-Hain-H51-01um-R1-1076-length-27182-cov-8_pt1 | contig 19171 bp, 20 predicted proteins | sample MGYA00564398_ERZ1292623 | MGnify/ENA primary metagenome ERZ1292623 (study PRJEB36523, sample SAMEA6512633) | groundwater metagenome | collected 2019-01-07 | study: AquaDiva: Metagenomics assemblies of 32 groundwater samples | reverse complement strand
CAAGAGGCAGGTTTTAAAGAGCATGAAGGATAAGATAAGGACTAAATTTAATGTGTCTATTGCAGAGGTTGATGAGAATGAATTGTGGCAGAAGGCAATATTAGGCGTATCCTGCATTGGCAATGGAAATGGCCATATAAATGCCATGCTGGATAAGGTTATAGATTTTATTGAAGGCATACCAGTAGTAGAGATAGTAGATTATAAAATAGAGATAATTTAATGTTAAGCTATAAAAGGTCAGACAGGCTCGGTGAGCAGATAAAGGAAGAGATTGCTGACATAATAATGCACAAGATCCATGACCCGAGGATTGGGTTTGTAACTGTTACTCATGTGGATTTGTCAGACGACCTTAAAAATGCAAAGGTCTATATAAGCATACTGGATGATTCTGCGAAGAAAGGCGATACCATCAGCGGACTTATAAGCGCAGTTGGATTTATTAGGTCTGAATTAAGAAAGAGATTAAGAATCAGATATATCCCTGAACTGATATTTAGGATAGATGATTCCATAAAAGAGGGGATCAGGATGGTAAAGATACTGGATGATCTGGAGAAGGAAGAATAATGGGGTTTGAAAAGGTTATTAAATGTATAAAAGAAAATAAAAGATTCTTAATAACAACCCACATCAATCCAGAGGGCGATGCAATAGGCTCTGAGATTGCCCTGGCATTGATTTTAAAAAAACTCGGCAAGAGCGTTGTTATCTGCAATACAGACCCTGTTCCGAGAAACCTTCAATTTCTGCCATATTCCAAAAAAATAAAACAGGCAAAGGAAATTAACAACAGGTTTGATGCAATGTTTGTGCTTGACTGCGGGAGTAAAGACAGGGTTGGGCTGTTCAAAAATGGTGCAATGCCATCGCCGCCGCCAATAGTCAATATTGACCACCACATAACCAATGAAAAATTCGGCTATATAAATTATATAGACGCTAAGGCAACTGCAACAGGCGATATAATCTACAGGCTTGCAAAGGCATTGAAGATAAAGATAGATAAAAATATTGCAACAGCCATATATACCACACTCCTTACAGAAACAGGCTCTTTCAGATATTCAAATACCAATTCAGGCATACTAAGGATTTCAGCAGAACTTATAGATACCGGCCTTAATCCATGGAGGATAGGCCAGCAGATATATGAAACCAATACATTCCAGCGTCTTAAACTGCTCGGTACGCTTTTGGATGAGATGGAGATTGACAGCACAGGAAAGATTGCATGGGTGATAATAACTTCTGCCCACTATGCTGCTACTAACACTACAGTGGAGGATGTTGAGGATTTTATAAATTTTCCACGCTCAATAAAAGGGGTGGAGACAGCCATACTTTTCAGGGAATCTGAAGAGGATTTGTATAAGATAAGCTTCAGGTCAAGGGGAACAATAGATGTAACAAGGCTTGCATTGAAATTTGGCGGAGGCGGGCATAAGTATGCTGCCGGCTGTACTGTAAAAGGTAGCCTTAATGAGGTAAAGAAAAAGGTTCTGCAGGCAGCAGTGGATGAGATGGAGAGGATAGTGTCTAAAAAACAGAAGGCTGTGGTAGTTTAATTGTAGGGGCGGGGTAACCCAGCCCCTACGCCTGATTTAATATATGGATGGCTTCTTAGTAATTAACAAAACAAAAGACTGGACATCTGCTGATGTAGTGAATAAAATAAAGAGGGTTTTAAAGATAAAAAAGGCGGGGCATCTTGGAACGCTTGACCCTGATGCAACCGGTGTCCTGCCAATTGCTCTCGGCAAGGCGACAAAGGTTATCCGTTATATAAATGAGGGCGACAAAGAATATCAGGCAGTAATGAAGCTCGGTGAAAAGACAGATACGCTTGATGCAGCAGGAAAGGTTATTGAGACTAAAGAGATTCCAAAATTAGATAAGGACAAGATAGAGAAGATATTAAAGGATTTTACAGGAAAGATTTCCCAGACGCCGCCTGCATATTCTGCAGTAAAGGTTGATGGTGTCAGGGCGTATGAGCATGCAAGAAAAGGCAAGGATGTTCAGATTAAACAGAGGGATGTTTTTATCAAAGAAATTTCCCTTACAAAGATTGATATTCCTTTTATTGCATTTAATGTGGTATGCTCAAAGGGGACTTATATCCGCTCCCTCTGCTCTGATATTGGAGAGAGGCTTGGGACAGTGGCGCATATGTTTAGCCTGTTAAGAACTGCCTCAGGCCAATTTAAGATTAGCGATGCTGTTGATATAGATGAACTTGGGAAAGGCAGGATTATAAAAATAGATGAGACATTGGGTTTTATGCCTGAAATCAGGATTAAAAAGGGCTTTGAAGACAAGGTGAAAAACGGTATGCCGATAACCGCATCATTTATTGAAAAGACATCATATTTTTTCAAGCTCAATGAAAAGGTAAGAATATACTCAGATGAAAGGCTTATTGCTGTTGGCATAGCAAAATATGACAGCGCACAGACAGCGGATTTAAGTGATAAAGAAGCAATCATAAAGATTGACAGGGTGTTGGCATAAGTAAACATACGAAATTATTTTGCTTTGTCATTGCTCGCAATGACAGCTAAAAGAGAGGAGGTGAAAAGATGAAATTAGTAAAGGAGCAGAAGCAAAACATAATCACTGAATATAGGACTCATGATGCTGATACAGGCTCTCCTGAGGTGCAGATCGCAATCTTGAGCGGAAGGATATCGTATCTTACAGAGCATTTTAATATTCATAAAAAAGACCACCATTCAAGAAGGGGTCTGCTGATGCTTGTCAGCAAAAGGAGAAAGCTGCTTGATTATCTGAAAAGCAGGGATATGAACAGATATCAGAATGTAATCAGCAAGCTTGGTTTAAGAAAGTAAAAAATACATTAACTTAGTCATATTAAGCAACGGAGAAGATATAAAAATGATAAAAAAGATTGAAGTAGAATTTGGGAGCTACAAGGTTTCTTTAGAATGTGGAAGGATGGCAAAGCAGGCGCATGGCGCAATTGTCGGTCAATACGGCGATACTGTTGTCCTTGCCACTGCTGTTACATCAGATGAGGCAAAAGAGGGGATTGACTTTCTGCCCCTTACAGTTGATTATCAGGAAAAGGCGTATGCAGCAGGCAAGATTCCCGGTGGATTCTTTAAAAGGGAAGGAAGGCAGAGCGAAAAGGAGATACTTGTCAGCCGGTTGATTGACAGGCCTATCAGGCCTTTGTTTCCTGATAATTTTTTTAATGACACGCAGGTTATTGCATCAGTTCTTTCCGCAGACCAGACCAATTCATCCGATTTCCTCGGGATAATATGCGCCTCAGCAGCGCTGACAATCTCTGATATACCGTTTAACGGCCCCATCGGCGCTGTTAAAATAGGCAGGATTGAGGGCGAGTTTGTAATTAATCCGACATTTACAGAGATGGAAAAAAGCGATTTGAACCTGATAGTTGCAGGCACAAGGGATGCAGTAATGATGGTTGAGGGCGGCGCAATTGAACTGCCTGAGGATGTGGTTCTTGAGGCCATTGGCTTAGCCCATAGAGAGATTCAAAAGGTGATTGATATACAGCTTGAATTAAAGGCTCTTGTAGGGAAGAAGAAGATGGAGATACAGCCTCTGTCAATCAACAAGGAATTGGAAGAAAAGATAAAGGAAATGTCGCTTGGAAGGATTCGCGAAGCAATACTGATTCAGGGCAAGGCATCGAGGCAGGAGCATCTTGATAAAATCCTTGATGACCTCCATATCCATCTGAAAAAGGATAAGGAGGATATAACAAAGGAGATTACAGTTATCTTCCATGAGATTGAAAGAAATGAAGTAAGGAGGATGATTTTAGATAAAAATAAAAGGGCTGACGGCAGGGGATATAAGGATATCAGGCCTATAACATCTGAGGTTGGCGTTTTGCCGAGAACTCACGGCTCTGCCATCTTTACAAGGGGCGAGACACAGAGCCTGTCTGTTGCCACCCTTGGGACATCTCTGGATGAGCAGAGGATAGACGCTCTGGAGGGTGAGTCTAAAAAGACCTTTATGCTTCATTATAATTTTCCGCCATTTTCTGTCGGCGAGGTGAAGGGATTAAGAGGCCCCGGCCGCAGAGAAATCGGCCATGGCGCGCTTGCAGAGAAGGCGCTGAAGGCAGTTATTCCTTCAAAGGATAAATTTCCATATACACTGCGTGTTGTATCCGATATCCTTGAATCAAACGGCTCTTCCTCTATGGCAACTGTCTGCGCAGGCACCCTTGCGCTTATGGATGCAGGAGTTCCAATAAAGGCGCCTGTTGCAGGGATTGCAATGGGTCTGATTAAAGAGGATGACAAGGTAGCGATTCTTTCAGATATCCTCGGGCTTGAAGACCATCTTGGAGATATGGATTTCAAGGTTGCAGGGACAAGGAATGGCGTTACTGCAATACAGATGGACATAAAGATAGCAGGAATAACAAAGGAGCTGATGGCCTTGGCAGTTGAACAGGCAAGGGAAGGCAGATTATTTATCCTTGATAAGATGCTTGAAACAATGGCAGAGCCGCGCTCAACGCTTTCAGCGCACGCGCCTCGTATTGTTACAATGAAGGTAAAGCAGGATAAGGTCAGAGAGGTAATAGGACCAGGCGGAAAGGTAATCAGAAGCATTGTTGAAAAGACAGGCGTTAAGATAGACATAGATGACAGCGGGGTAATATCTATTGCCTCAACAGATGGAGAGGCTGCAAAGGCTGCAATAGAGATGATAAATCAGATAACAGCAGAGGCGGAGATCGGCAAGATATATCTCGGTAAGGTGAGAAGGATTGTGGATTTTGGCGCCTTTGTGGAGATTATTCCGAATACAGACGGCCTTGTGCATATATCGCAGCTTGCAGAGCACAGGGTAAAGAATGTGACTGACGAGGTATCAGAGGGCGATGAGATACTTGTAAAGGTTATTGAGATTGACAAGCAGGGCAAGATCAGGCTCAGCAGAAAAGACGCCTTAAAGGAAGCGGCTGAAAAAGGAGAAATTACCGAAAAGAGGGCTGTAAAAAAATAGATATATAAGATGAGTAAATTTAAAAAGGTTGTTTTAGACAACGGCATCCGCATAGTAACAGAGAGAATACCCTATGTAAAATCTGTTTCACTCGGTCTCTGGGTAAATGCAGGCTCAAGAAATGAGAGTGAGAAGGAAAGCGGCATATCTCATTTCATTGAGCACATGTTCTTTAAAGGGACAAAGAGGCGGAGCGCAAAGGACATTGCTATTGCAATGGACTCAATAGGAGGCGAGCTGAATGCCTTTACATCACGGGAGTCAACAACTTACTATTCAAAGGTATTAGATACCCATGTAAAGGAGGGTGTTGAGCTTTTATCTGATATCTTTTTAAATTCTCTTATTGACGATAAGGAGATAGAAAAGGAAAAACAGGTTATCCTTGAAGAGTTGAAGATGGTAGAGGATACGCCTGATGATTATATACATGACTTATATACACATACTGTCTGGCCAAAACATCCGCTCGGAAGGTCAATCCTCGGCAACCTTGAAACAGTCGCATGGTTTAAGCGTAAGAATTTTATAAATTATCTTGATAAGAATTATTATCCTAAAAACATAGTAATATCTGCTGCAGGCAACTTTGAGCTTAAAAGGCTTATCAGGCTTCTTGATAAAAGTCTTGGAAGATTAGAAAGGGCTGAAACCGCCAGACACCAGATAACCCCGGAGATTAAGGGAAGGATATCTGTAAAGAAAAAGAGGCTTGAGCAGATACATATCTGCCTCGGCGCAAAGGGTCTGAGCCATGTGCATAAAGACAGGTATGCTTTATATGCCCTGAACACAATGCTCGGCAGCAGCATGAGTTCACGGCTTTTTCAGGAAATCAGGGAAAAGCGGGGGCTTGTGTATGCCATCTATTCCTATATCTCTGCCTTCAGGGACACAGGCCTGTTTACAGTCTATGCCGGCACAAGCCAATCTTCTGTCTTTGAGGTGATTCATCTGATTATGCAGGAGTTCAAGAACCTGAAGGAAAAGAGGATAGCGCCGTCTGAACTGAATAAGGGATTGGAGCAGATGAAGGGGAATCTTATGCTAAGCCTTGAAAGTACAAGCAGCAGGATGAGCAAGAATGCAAAGGACGAATTATACTTCAACAGGTATGTCCCCTTTGAGGAGATAATAAAAAATATCAACAATGTTACAGCAAAACAGATTCAGCGCCTGGCAAATGAGCTATTTGACAGGAACCTGATTACACTTACAGCGATAGGCGATATAAGCAAGAAGGATATAGATGAGGATTTGCTAAGGTGCTGATTTGTGGCATCTCATGCAGTTATCAATTGGAAATGCAACCTTTCCATGGCATTCTGCACAAAATCTTCCGGTAAATATTCCTTCCATTGTCATCTTGCTCTGCCCTACCTTCATCAGAAATATATCAATATGGCAGTTGTTGCAATCAAGCCATAGGGTGTGCGCATAGTGGGGAAATATAGCATCTGGCATATTTTTGCCTTTATATTGTAGATTTAATCTGAAGGGCGTTCCTGTTTTGGCCTTTGGTTCAATAGTATCCTTTGGGCTGATAAGACCGTTGTTTAGCGCAGCAACCCAGTCTATTTCGCCATTATTGTCCTTTGGAAAGCCTCCTATAGCTGTTGCATCGTCTGCCTGTTTTGTATGGCATCTGGGGCATGTGTCAAAGCTCACCTGCCATGCAGTTGTTCCGTCATGGCATTTACCGCAGAACTCACCTTTCATTATCTTGTCCATTGTAATATCATTCTCGCCTTTTTTCATTTTAAAGATTGCAGGATGACAGACCTTGCATTTGAATCTTATTCTGTGGAACCAATGTGGGAATTTTGGAGGAGGAAGCTTGCCTTTGTCTTTAAAATATCTATCTAATACAATATCACCCATAAAGCTGTAACCTGCAGGTGAGATGGCCAGAAGCATACTTGATGATATTAAGATAATAAGAAAGGTCTTGATTTTCATATCCTCTTATTTCATAATGAACGACACATTCGTTTTATTATTGCAGATTGTAGAAGTCTTAGTCAAGAAAAAGTATGAAATAAAATTCTTTTATAAGGTTGGATTATGCAATATAAGAATGTAACAAGAAGGTTTTTCTTAAAGACCGCAGGTTCATTAAGTTTTCTTTTTAGCACAGATAAAATAACAGAGGCTGCTGAGCGAATTGAATGCATGTCAGCGTCAAGCCACAGCAAGGAGACCATGCTTGCAATCTCTGATGTTATTGTCCCTGGCGCTAAAAACTCATCTGATAAATCACCTGGCGCAGCAGATGCCTGCAGCCTTGATATAATGTACGACCCATTCTTTGGTTTAGAAAAATATATTGCCTTTCTCGTGATTAGCATTGACTGGTCAAGCCTCTGGAGATTCGGCAGTCTTTATAAAAACATTGATTTTGAGAAAAGGACATATATATTACAAGTAAAGGAAGAGAATGGCTGGTTCTTTAAAAAGGGTTTTAAAGGAATTATTATATTAGCAAAGCTGGCCTTTTACGGGGGATATAAAAATAACATTGGCATGGAATATATCGGCTTTCCCGGCGCAAACCCGGGCTACCATGATTTTTCACATGAGAAGCTCTTTGCAAAAGAGAAAACTGTAGACGGGAATTTAAAATAAATGCGGGAATTTTTTGATGTCTGTATAATTGGCTCTGGTTTTGGCGGCTCTGTATGCGGCGCGAAGCTTAGCGGAGCTAAAAAGACGACTTTAATCCTGGAGCAGGGCAGGCGCTGGGATAAGAACACATTTCAGCAGACGCAGGATGTAAAATATCTAAAAGAGATCTACGAGGAATTTGAGGGGGAGAATATCAAGGTTTCCACAGCCATGGGTGTTGGCGGCGGTTCGCTTTTATACAGCGCTTCATCCCTTCGCACCTCTTCGTTAGTATTTGAACAAAAGGATAAAAATGGAAGAAGATTGTGGCCTTCTGAATACAGCAGGAAGGTATTAAATCCATATTATGAAAAAGTTGAAAAAAATCTGAATGTCAGCCAGCTCCTCTGGTCTGAGGTGCCGAAAAGGGACGGTATTTTTGCAAAGGCATGTAATGCAGCAGGATATACCTGCGACAGACTGCGCATCGCAATTGTCAATTGCAGAAACTGCGGCTTCTGCCACACAGGATGCAAGTTTGACAGAAAGCAGAGCCTCATCTTAAATTACATTCCAGAGGCTGAGAAGAACGGCGCAAAGATAAAAGAAGAGTGCAAGGCGCTTTTAGTTAAAAGAAATGAAAAAGGCTATTTAGTAGCATATAAAGACCTAAAAAGCGGGGTAATAAATGAAGTCTCATGCAAGACAGTGATAGTTTCCGCAGGCGCAATCCAGTCCCCAGCCTTAATGCTCAGGTCTAAAAAATATCTTGATAATCTTAGCAGTCATGTGGGAAAAAACCTTACTGCAAACGGGAATATTTTTTTAGCTGCGCATCTCCCTAAGGAAGATTGCGAGGTTTTTAAAGGCAAGGTACAGGGCTCTGTTACCTATGCCTTTTGGGAGGAGGGTTTTGTATTACAAGGTGTTGGAACCCTTCCAATCAGCGCAACAGTAATAAATAGGGTAAGATTTAATAACGCCAAAAAGCCGTTTTACTGGGGCATTGAGATGAAAAGGGTTATGAAGGAGTACGGAAGGCATCTCTTAGGCATTGCTGTTATCGGTCTTGATGGAAGCGACGGCAGTGTCTTTCTTGATGAAAACGAAAATATAAAACTCATTTGGTCAATGAGCGAAAAAAGCAGAAAGGTTTTTGATAAGGCAATTGTTAGGGCAAAGGAGATAGTAGAATCACTTGGCGGTGAGCTGCTCATCACTGAGCCATATCAGGAGAAAGGAGAGGTTATTACAGTCCATCCCCTCGGCACATGCAGGATGGCAGGAGACAAGTCAGATGGTGTAATTGATTCTAACTGTCAGGTCTTTGGCAATCCAAATTTATACATAGTTGACAGCAGCGCTGTCCCTTCTCCCCTCGGCGTGAACCCCTCCCTCACAATCGCAGCAATTGCAGAAAGGGCGTCGGATTATATTGTCCAGAATTTTCAGCCGTAAGGATTTTTTATCATACATTAGCAGAAATTTGTGGTATCATTTATCAAAATAAGCATGGATATTGGGATTTTAATTGTTAACGTATAGCAGGTAAAATTTGTGCCGGGACCCAGACTTTTTTTTATTGATTCAAAAAACATTGTTGATAATCAGGTTGCTATCAGTGATACCGCGTTAAAACATATAACAAAGGTGCTGCGATTAGGCAAAGGCGACAGGATATGGTTAGGTGATGAGAGAAAGAAAAGATATCTTATTGAACTGACAGAGATTGATTATAAAAAGGCAACAGGCATGATTTTAGAGACAAAAGAGGTTTCCGATGCCCCTGCTGTTGAAATAATCCTCCTGCAGTCTGTCTTAAAAGGCGAGAAGATGGATATCCTGATACAAAAGGCAGCAGAGCTTGGTGTATCAAAGGTCATTCCAGTAATCACTAAAAGAACAATTGTTAAATTTTCTGAAGGCAGAATATCTTCTAAAGAGAAAAGATGGCAGAGTATCGCAAGAGAGGCATCTCAACAAAGCGGTAGATGGGATGTGCCAGAGATTGCGCCGATAACTGATTTTAAATATATCTTTGAAAAAACCGGCAAGGTTGATTCAGGCTTAATCCTATGGGAAGACGAGCGTGAGAACAGGCTAAAGACTGTTCTTAAAAGATATAAGAATGACGATATTAAGAGGATTAGCGCATTTATAGGACCTGAAGGCGGTTTTACTGAAAAAGAGATAGCGCTCGCAAAGGAAAATGGATTTATATCTGTTTCTATGGGTGATTTGATATTAAGGGCAGAGACCGCTGCTATAATAATCATGGGTATAATACAGTATGAAATTGGAGGCATCGGCTAAATAAAGTTTTTTTATCGCTTTGATTTTCTGGAGTAAAACCTCTTGTATTTTTAAAAGAAGTATGATAGCTTTATCGCCTAATCGTTGCGTGATCCTGAACTTTTCCTGAATTCACTGGAGATTCTTAGATGAAGAAAATAATTTTTCTGGCAATCCTATTAATGATTATTCCAATATCTGCTTTTGCAGCGCAATATAAAATAGATGATTCAACAAATCTTTATCTTGATGTTTTAGTAAGAGGCTATTATCTTAATGATCAAAGAATTGAGTGGTCTGGCTTAGAGTCAACCTTTGGCGCAGAAGCTGACATCAATTCCATTATAGAAAGAGATATGGGCACATGGAAAATAAGAGCAGAAGGAGAATTTTATTTAAATCAGCCGTATGGCAGGAATATTCTTTCGGACGAGATGCGGAACAGCTACAAGTCTAATTTTCAGACTGAAATCTTTACGATTTCTAAATTGAATATTCAAACTGAGTTAAACAATTTCACTATAAAATTGGGTAAAGGAGAGACACCGTTTGGAAGAACCTATTTTCAGACCTTCTCCAACTCATTTTTAGATTCTCCATTTATTAGGACTGAATCTATACTTTGGAGAGAAACAGGGTTATTCATAAATTATACCATTGGCCTGTTTTCATTAGATGCTGCGGTAGCCAATGGCGAGGAAGACAAGGATACAAATTCGAGCAAAGCTGCAATTGGAAGAATAGGTGTTGGTAAAAAGAATTATGCATTTGGCGTTTCTGCCAAGTATCAGGATGGAATTGGTTCAGGTGTCCAGAAAACATTTAAAAATCATTATGGAATTGATTTCATGGCTCGTTATTTAAATTTAACATTGTCAGGCGAGGCAATATACGATGAATACGGTTTTTATAGAAACTATAATGAGAACGAGATATCTTGGAATAAAAGTATATATTACAGGGATATTTTCTATAAAGACAAGACCCCTATTACTGGAATCGGCGGTTATTTGAATCTTGGATACAAGTATGCAAAACTAAATATTGATTTAAATTATGGATTGTATTATCCTAAAAAAATAAACAACCCCTATCATGATGAGCTTAACCATCGCAGCATTATAAAGATAGCATATAATCTTAGTTCCGGACTGCAGGTATTTGGAATAGGATTGGTTGAGAATGAGCGTAAAGCAGAATCATGGAGAAGCGATGCAAAACCCTTTGCATTTGAAGTTGGATTACAATATAAGTTTTAAATACTGAATTCCTCTCAAGCTTTCAGAATGAAGATAGAACTTCCGATCCCCCTTTATATCCATAGCATTTATAGATGTAGAAATCTCTTATAAAGGCATTATTAGTTCTTGCATAAATTTTTAGATGCTCTGCCAGCTCTACTGACTCAAATAATGCTTTTACTGATTCTTCTATAGTCCTGTTTCCTACTACATATACGGCGTCCCTACCTTTAACATTTTTAAAGTCATTCCAGAAGTCATACTGGCTAAAACGTCTGGACACTGGTATTTCATAAACCTGAGGGTTGCCTTTAACGTAAAAGGCAAGTTCAGCATTAAGTCCATAATTAATTGTAGCAACAAAGCTGCCCTGCGGCATGGTTTCTAAAACCGATGAAACATGCCTCCCAAGCTCATCCCATCCATAAAGCCTGTTTGTTGGATCCCTTTGTGCCGGTATATTGATACCAATAGAATATATTAAAGATGGATAATGTGCAATTACTGATACAAGAATGCATAAAAAAATTGTAAATACAAATGATGCTCTAATGAATGACCTTCTAAAAGGCGTCCAGTTTTTATATTTTTCATAAACAATATATATCCCGGAGATTACACCTGTAATAAAACCAGAGACAGGCCAATTTGCCTCTGTGCGTCCGCCTATGGATAAAAGCGCTATGAAAATGATGATTGGCGCAGATAGGCAGAATAGCATTAAATGCTTATCATCTCTTAACCTTATACCGCGATAACCGCTTATACTCAAGCCATAAAGCACTGCAAAAAAAAGAAAAGGGGTGTATATGCCTGCCTGGCCGCCAATAAATTTAAGAAATGTAGATGCGATATCAAAATAACTTACCTTTGACATTAAACCAGTAGCATGTTTGAACATGACATAATCATTGGCAATATTCCAGATAAAAATGGGGCTTGCCGCAGCTAACTCTATCAGCAGGGCAAGGTATGGCCACGGGGATTTAAGCCATTTTCTCTGGTTTTTAGAAAGCAGGATAAAAAGCCCAACCTCAGCAGAAAAAAATGCAAACATATGATGAGATAGCAATCCAAGCCCAAGACTTAAGCCAATGAAAGGCCACCATAATGCCTCGCCTCTCTTTATAAGCAGCCATAAGAATAAGGCTGTAAGAGACATAAAAAATATCTGCGGTGTATAATATGTTATTATAACGCCGCCCCCCATGCCCGCAGGTGTAAGATGAAACAAAATCACAACTACAAATCCAAGGAGGCGCGACTCTGTAATGTCAGTCGCAAGGATATATATAATAACAGCAGTCATTGCAGCAAAGACAGGTGCGCCGAGTCTTACAGAAAACTCTGATAAGGGAAGGAAGCTGGTAAAAAATCCTATAATCCATGCTATCATTGGACCCATATCATAGTAACTTAATGCAGGGTGCCTTGACCAATCCCAGAAATATGCCTCATCCTGAACAAGATTATAGTGTGTTGTGGCTATATAAAAGATTCTGAAAATTAAAAAACCGATAATTGTAATGTAGGTTAAGTATAGATATTTTTTGGTTTCCACTTATATCTCCTTAAAACTCGTCAGTACTATTTCATTTTCTTTAATAAATGCCTTTATTGCCTCTGATGTAAGAGCCTTTAATTCATCTTCCCAGTCATATTCCCAATCATATCTTTTGGATGCATTATATCCTGGGTGCACCATCAGCTCTGTAGTGCCATATTTTAAGTCAGGCAATAAAGTTAAAAGGCTATGTTCGTTTATATGCCCTCTCTTTTCAAAACCAATAAATCTGTCTGTGTAGCAGAGATTGTATCTTCTCATTTTCAATTTCAGAAGCTCGGAGAGGCTATTTATGCCAATCCCCTTAATGCTGAATATGCTTGAACGAGGCACCCTTATCCATTTTATCTTGAACTGATTTGCAAGGTCTATTATCATATTGCTTACATTTGGCAAAAGGTGCAGGTGCTGATGACTGTCTATATGGCTGATGGCCACGCCTGCCTCTCTCAACATGCTTATCTGTTCAAATAGTTCCCTTCTAAGCGCATCTTTGTCAAACCTACCTGCTGTTATCTTTGATATGGCTTCATTATAACCTTTTAAAAATAAGCCTTGTTCATCTACCAATCCATCTACAGCGCCTGAAACAGGCTTTTCCCTGCCGATAAAAGTAAAATGTATGCCTGCATCAATACCTGAATCCTTTAATAATGCTATACCCTGTTTAAAATAGCTTCCATTGACTACAACAGATGTGGATGTGACAATGCCTTCTCTATATGCCTTTATAATACCTGTTGATATCTCTTCACATAAGCCAAAGTCATCTGCATTTACAATAAGTCTCTTTTTCATAAGAAAATAATATCATCCGGTTATTTAAGGCTGCATAAAAACAAGTAGGAAGGGGCAAAGGTTTTCAGCTTTATTGATTTACATTGATAGCCAAGTTCGTTTAATAATTTTACCCACTCCTCCTCTGTTCTGTAATAAAAATGATCTTCTCCCAATGTTTTTCTTAAAATCTTGACCATAATCCATTCTTCCAAAGAGGCAATCGCAAACCTTAAAGAGTTGGAAGAAACTGTTTCCTTAATCATAAGCAGACCGCCCTTATTAAGGTATGTTCGGCACATGTTTAGGATTTTGTCCTGCTCATTGTGTGGGATTAAATATAGAACATCTATCATTGTTATAGCGGCAAATTTATCTTTGTCTAATTGTTCAAATTCCGTCTTAACAAATTTTATATTTTGTCGGCTATTTATGCTTTTTGTGGCTGCCTCAATTTTAGTCTCAGAAGGGTCAATGCCAACAACTTCCCTTCTTAAAGATTTTAAAGACATTAAATTTGCAAAAATTCCGTGGCCGCAGCCAAAATCAAGAACCCTCCCTTCTTTTGGCAAATAGGTTTCCAGATAATCAAAGGGGCACAGGCTATAACGGATCCACATATGGATTTTATCCATTAAACTGATATCTTTATATAATGCTAAGGCCTCTTTTTTAAAAGTGTTATTTGCATTCATGACAAGGGGCTTTTCATCTTTTTATTTCAACAGGTTTAATTAATTTAATTTCTTTATACAGAGTGATAAGTTCACGTAATATTTTCAGGATAGTAGAAGTGCTTGACAGTGTAGAGACCCCGCGAGTTCGGGGAAAATAATTAGTTCCAAATTGTATAAACTTAAAACCGTATCTTTGAGCCTTAATAAGCAATTCCGCATCAATAAAACTTCCCTCTGATTTCAGTTTTACATAATTAAAAACATCTTTGCGGATCAGCTTAAATGCAAAATTAACATCCCTTACTCTAAGTTTAAACAGTGATTTTATCAGCAGGTTGTACATATAAGAGTAGAAAAGCCTTCTAAGTCCTTCGCCTGTTCTGTCAAATCTAAATGCCGACACAATATCAGCGTCATAATAAAACATAAGCCTATAAGCCTTCTGAAGCTCCATCATGTCAAATGGAAGGTCAGCGTCAGAATAAAGGATAACATCCATTTTTGCATTAGCGAATCCTGTTTTAATTGAGCCGCCGAGCCCTCTATTAATAGTGTGATGAATGGCCTTTATCCTTCTGTCGTTTGCAGAGAGCTCATCTGCAATTTTGCCGGTTGAGTCAGTTGAGGCATCATTAATAATTAATATTTCATAATCTTCTATTGTTTCATCTTTTATCATCCGATTTCCTACCTCTCTGCCTGCGTCAACTGCTCTCCTTATATATAACTCCTCATTGTGCATAGGATAAAAAATTGTAACACCTTTCATTTAAAAGTTCCTCAAATTATTAAAATATTTTATTGAAAGCATAAGATTAAGATAGAGTGATATATTTACCATTTTATTTAAATTACCTTAAATGAAAATAAGGTTTAGTAAATTTATTAAAATACCACAAAGTTTTAAAAATTGCAATTGCTAAGTATTTACGGGATTTTTAATCCAATGGCACAAAGGACTGCTCATATGGCATAACCCTGTTTTTGCCGCTCTTTTTTGAATTGTAAAGCGCAATATCTGCTGCCTTGATAAGCTCTTTCTCATCCTTTCCGTCAAGGGGATAGGTCGCAATTCCGCCGCTGATTGTAATCCTCTCCCAAGGCTTATTCTGTGGAAAAGATATATTTATATTTTCAATCTGTTTACGCATCCTCTCTGTAATCTGCATCCCGAGTTCGCTTCCTGTTTCAGGAAACATAATGATAAATTCCTCTCCGCCGTATCTTGCCGGGATATCAATCAGTCTTAAATTTTCTTTAACAAACCTTCCAAGCGCTGAAAGCACAAGGTCTCCTGCAGGATGGCCGTTCAGGTCATTGTATAGCTTAAAATTATCAATATCAAACAGGAATATTGTCAAGTTCCTGTTAAATCTGCTTGCCTTGTCAATCTCTATCTGAAGGTGTTTATGAAAATAGGTAATGTTATATAGTTTTGTAAGGCCGTCTACATCTGCCTGATGCTGAATCTCTGAGATAAGGTGAATATTCTCCATAGTAGCAGCGGATAAATGACTTATCATCATAAGAAATTTCTTTATGTTCTTTATGTCCTTTGAAGGTTTGCCAATAGCTATCAAGCCGTAAAGCCCGCCCCTGTATATCAGCGGCGCGCAGATATCTATCTTTATACCTTCATGCCCGCCCTTATGAAGCTGTTCTTTTATCAGGATGCTTTCATTTCTGAAATCTTCGTCAGTCATGATTATTCTTTTCTCTGCAGCCCATCCAATACGGCCCTCTCCAATCTTTATCCTCATCATACTGTTTGCTGCTTCTTTGGAAAAACCTGAATATGTCTTCAACAGGAGGTTTTCCTTTTCTACAACAAAGAAGGCTATCTCCTCTGCCTCAAGAAGCTGCTTTGATACTTTAATGATAGTAGTAGAAAGGTCGTCAATGTTTATGCTTGCTGTTATATCCTCTGCCATGTCAGGAAAAATGATTATCATCCTTGATATATCGCTGTTTTCATTCTGAAGCGCTGATAGCTGTCTGCTCTGGTCTTTTATCACCCTTTGGAGCGAGTCAGCGCTCTTTTGAAGCTCTTCTTCAAGGAGCTTGGCGCGTCCTTTAAGGTTTGCAGAAGAGAATATCCTGCCTATTAAAAGTCCAAATACAAGAGCGCCAATGACTGCTATTGCTATTATATATAGTATGTTTTCCATCCTATCCCTTTATTGTATTATAATCCCTGCATAGCCAACGACCTGCTGATAATCGCCGCTTACCTCGCCTGATGTCATATATTTTATTAACGTTGCCTTTTTTGCGCCAAGCATCTTTGACGCATAAAGCATGGAAACAGTCGGCGCAAAACCGCACATTGATATGCCATACTCTTTCACTGTTTTGTGCAAGCCCTCGGCGTCTAATGATAATATCTTATCAATTGCCTTCTTATCCTTTGTTTTTGCGCTATCATGGGATTCGTAGTGCGTCATATCTGTGCTTGACACTATTAACACATCTCCGTTTCCCCCTTTTTCACCTTCTCTCTTTTTTAGCTCTAAGACTGCCTTTGCAATTCCTTCACCTAATGACTGACATGTTTTAAGAGAGGTGTCCATTATTGTTATCGGCACGATGCTAAAGTCTTTGGAAAGATATTGAATAAATGGAATCTGCACCTCCAGGGAATGTTCATATTGATGTGCATGATGATCCGCGCTTGCAGTCTTTGAATATTCTAATATAAGTTCGGCAAGCTTATTATTTACTGGTACAGCGCCATTCGGCATAGTCCATTCGCCTTCAGGAAATACTGATACAGCCTTGCCAATTCCTGTATGATTGGGACCCATCAGTATCACTGTCTGCGGGATAATAATCCGTGAATATACAGCGCCAGCAACACTGCCGGAATAAACATAGCCAGCGTGAGGGCAGACAATGCCTATTGCCTTCTCTTTTTTTAGATCTTCTTCAATAAAGGCACCCACCTCTTTTTTTAAAAGGGCTGGACTGCCTTCATAAAATCTTCCGGCAACAGCAGGTTGTCTGAGCATGATATCCTCCATATGCAAGGCACTGTAGGGGCGAGGCGTTGCCTCGCCCTCTTTGGGCTTCTTAAGTGTCATTCCCGCAGCGTTTTTGAGCGGGAATCCACAAATAGACAAAAATGGATTCCTGCCAGAGGCATGCAGGAATGACAAAAAAATGTAGAGCTATTTATGATACACCACACTAACAATACTGTATGTTATTTCTGCATGAGAGCACCTGCCTCTCACGGCTTCCACTCCTGTATATTGTTACACCCTTGCATCCAAGCTTATATGCAAGCAAGAATGTCTTTTCAACATCAGATTTATCAGCATCTTCATGGAAATTCACTGTTTTTGAGACTGCATTATCAGTATATTTCTGAAACGCTGCCTGAATCCTTACATGGTCTTCAGGTGTGATATCGTGCGCTGTTGTAAAAAGCATCTTTACATCATCAGGCACATCAGTCCTTTCCTGTATTGAACCAAAGGCAATAATTGTATCCATAAGTCTTTCAGAATAGAATCCCTTTCTTTTTGCAATCTCTTCAAAGTTTGGATTTATTACCTTCAGTTCAAGATCATCAAGTATCTTTCTTGTATATGTTATGCCGTAGAGCGGTTCAATACCGCTTGAGCAGTTTGCAATAATGCTTAATGTCCCTGTTGGCGCAATGGTGGTTGTTGTTGCGTTTCTCATTATTACACCTGATTTTTCATAAATGCTTCCCTTATAGTTTGGAAATACGCCGCGCTCTTTTGCCAGCTCCATTGATATTTCCTTTGCCTTCTCATCAATAAATTTCATCAGCCTCTCTGCAGTATCAAGCGCCGCTTGAGAACTGTACGGAATATTCAGGAGTATAAGCATATCGGCAAACCCCATGATGCCGAGTCCTATCTTTCTGTTGCCCTTGCACATCCTGTCTATCTGAGGCAAAGGATATTTATTCACATCTATAACATTATCAAGGAACCGTACAGCAATATTTATTATTCTTTCAAGTTTATTATAGTCTATTTCATAGCGGTTGTCCTTCTTTTTCAGCATCCTTGTAAGATTTACAGAGCCGAGATTGCATGCCTCATAAGGCAGAAGCGGCTGCTCACCGCATGGATTTGTCGCCTCTATCCTTCCAAGATGAGGTGTTGGGTTAAACCTGTTTATTGTATCAAGAAAGACGATCCCTGGTTCGCCGTTCTTCCATGCTGCATCAACAATGTTGTTAAATACATCCTTAGCCTTCAGCTTTTTAGCAGCCTTATTATTTCTGGGGTTTATAAGATCGAAGGTTGAATCATCTTCAAATGCCTTCATAAAATTATCATCTATTCCCACTGACAGATTAAAATTGGTAAACTCCGCCGGGTTTTCCTTTGCCCTTATAAATTCTATTATATCAGGGTGGTCTACCCTTAATATGCCCATGTTTGCGCCGCGCCTTGCCCCGCCCTGTTTAATTACCTCTGTTGCTGTATTAAAGACTTTCATAAAGGATACAGGCCCGCTCGCAACACCGCTTGTTGTAGAAACCCTGTCATTCTTCGGCCTTAACCTGCTGAAAGAAAATCCTGTGCCGCCGCCGCTCTGATGGATGATTGCTGTGTCCTTTACTGCCTCAAAGATAGAATCCAGAGAGTCATCAACAGGCAGAACAAAGCATGCGGCAAGCTGCTGAAGCTCCCTGCCTGCATTCATAAGGGTAGGGGAATTCGGCAGAAACTCCAAATTAGTCATTATCTCATAAAACTCCTTTTCAACAGCGCTTACCACTGCCTTTGGATTATATATGAATTCTGCAGAGGCAATATTCTTTGCCACCCTGTGGAACATCTCTTCAGGGGTCTCTATAACATTACCATCCCTGTCCTTTTTCAGATATCTTTTATCAAGGACAATAAGGGCATTTTCTGTCAAATTTAAATTGTTTTTAATTTGCATATTAAACATACTTTATCACGAGCAAATATAAAGAGTCAACTCCTGTTGACTCATTAATAAAT
>ERZ1292623.1938-Hain-H51-01um-R1-1938-length-19175-cov-16_pt1 | contig 19175 bp, 10 predicted proteins | sample MGYA00564398_ERZ1292623 | MGnify/ENA primary metagenome ERZ1292623 (study PRJEB36523, sample SAMEA6512633) | groundwater metagenome | collected 2019-01-07 | study: AquaDiva: Metagenomics assemblies of 32 groundwater samples | reverse complement strand
CCACGGCCTGGTTTGGAATATCCGGTAATCCATGTCCGGAAACAGGCTGTCGCGCCCGGTAATTTCCCGCAAGTAACCCTCATCAAAATTGTCGCTTTCGGCCATGCCGGCGCAACGGTCGAAGCGGTGGATGTGCGTTTTAAAGCGCTTCACGGCGTAATCCACGCTGGTGCCGGTTTTCATGATGAACGCCCAATCGCTCGACTGCGCCAGTAATAGCTCGCGCGCGGCCTGGTCGAGCGCCCAGCGCGGGAGTCCGCTCGCGTCGGGGAAGCGTTGCACCAACGCGCTCATGCGCTCGGCGGCGGCGTGCAGCAGCGGATAGACCCACTCGTTACTGCCGTTCAGCCAGACTTCGTGAAACCCGCCCGCGCCCCAGGAGCATTCCGGCGGCTGCACGGTTTGCAAATCCCCGAAGCGATCGAGGTATTCGGCGGGCGTGATGGTCTTGATGTCGTTCTGGTCGCAGGCGATCTTGCGCAGCAGGAAATCGATCCACTGCGGTCCCTCGAACCACCAGTGGCCGAACAGCTCGGCGTCGTAGGGCGAGACGATGATCGGCGGGCGGTCGAAGAACGATCCCAGCCACTCGACTTGGCGCTGGCGGTTGAACATGAAGTGCCCGGCGTGCGCCGCCGCGCGCTCGCGCGCCCAGCTTGGGTGGTAGGGTTCCTTCCAGTCGGTCTTGCCGGTGATGCGGTGGTACTTGAGGCCGGTGAAGGTCTTGATGCCGGCATGCAGCAGTTTGCGGATATGCGGCTCGTCGACGTCGAAGCCGGCGTCGCGGTAGAACTCGCGGTAGAGCAGGTCGCCCGGGTAGCCTTCCTCCGCGGCCCAGACCTGCTTGCTCGATTCGTAGTCGCGCGCGAAGGCGGCTGGGCCACCGGGCGTACGCGCCGGCCGGTGCACGCCGTATTTCGGTTGCGGCGCGGCATTGAGCAGGCCGTGGGTGTCGACGAAAAAATACTCGATGCCGAATTCGGCCAGGAGGCGGTCCACCCCCGGCGCGTAGCCGCACTCGGGGAGCCAGATGCCGCGCGGCGCGCGGCCGAGGATGCGCCGGTGCGTGCGCACCGCCATCGACAGCTGGGCATAGAGGCTCTCGGGGTTCGCGGCGAGCATGGGGAAGTAGCCGTGGGTCGCGCCGCAGGTGATGATTTCGAGGTGGCCGGCCTCCATCAGCGCGCGGAAGGCGCGCGTCACGTCGCAGCCGTCCTGCGCGACAAAGCGCCGGCGCAGGTGTGCGAAGCGCTCGCTGTAGAACTCGACCACGGGGAGGAAGTAGGGATCGTGGCGGGTGCGGCGGCGCTCCTGCGCCAGCGCCTCCAGCCGCTCGTCCAGGTAGCGGACGTAGCGTTCCTGGAGCTGCGGGTCGGTCATCATGGAGAGCAGCGGCGGCGTGAGCGACATCGTCATGCGGAACGGAATGCCGTCGCGCACGAGCCCCTCGAACACATCCAGCAGCGGCAGGTAGGTCTCGGTCAGCGCCTCGAAGAACCAGTCCTCCTCGAGGAAACGGTCGTACTCCGGATGGCGCACGAACGGCAGGTGCGCGTGCAAAACGAGCGCGAGATAGCCTTTGGGCGCCACGCGCGGGGGCTAGCGGCTGCTGAACGAGCCGGGCCAGCCAAGGCGGTGGCCGCGGGTGACGCCGCCGGCGCGCAGGTACATGGCGCGGAAGCGCGCCTCGCTGACCCACCATTGCCGGTCCGGACGGGCCTCGGCGTACAGCGTCGGGAGGCGGGCGATGGCGCGCTCGAAACTGCTGACGAAATTGCCGTGCGCGTCGTACCGGCCGAGGTGGACGCAATAGGCGCCGGCCCCCTCGCCTTCGGGCACGTGGAAGTACCAGTGTCCAAGCGCGGCGGGAAGTGCAACTTCCTCGAGGATCTCGACCGTCGTCGCGTCAAGCCGGCACAGCCGCAGACGCGTGCGCGTGACGTCGGCGCCCGCGGGCAGCGCCCAGTAGGCGTGCAGCACGCCGGGCTTCTGCGGCAACAGGCCGAGTTGCGGGTTGCGCGCGGTTGGCAGGCGGTCGATGTCCTCCAGCAGGTCGGTCAAACGCCGTCCGCCCGGCGTCATGCCCGCCGTCGTCAAGGCGTACTTGGCCGCTTCAATCGATTCCTCGGCACCTGCCGCGTTCTCACGCCGCGGCATGAGCGTGGTCGTGGGTTCGGGATGGGCGCCGCCACGCGCAGCGCGCATCGACTTCTTCTTCGCTGGTGTCCGCGCCGCCGTCTTCCTCGGGGGCTTGGCCGCGCGCTTCGCCGCGGTCGGCGTCGCGCGCTTGCCGGAATTGTCCAGCAGCGCGCGCAACTGCGCCTTGGTCAGCCGGGAATAGCCGGTGAGGCCGCGCGCGCGCGCCTCGGCGCGTAATTCTTCAAGTGTCTTGGTTGGCATCGGGTTCTCCTCGCGGCGCATGTCGCGGCTCGCTTTCAACTGCATCCTTCCACTCTGGTCGCGGGTTGTAAAGGGCGACACGGTGCGTGCGAAATTCATTCCAGCGGCGCGCCACCGGCATCGGGTTCGCCGCAGTGGCGCAGGATTTCGGCGCGCGCGGCGTCGCGCAGGCGAATGGCTGCCGCCCAGTCGCCGCCCACGGGCCTGATCGGCGCGGCCACGGTCACGGACACCGCGCCGCGGCGCGGAAACCACTGGTCGGCGCGCAGGATCGAGCGCGTGCCGGCGAGCGCCACCGGCACCAGCGGCAATCCGGCCTCGACCGCGGCCGCGAACGCACCGAGATGAAACGCGCGCAGACCCGGCGTGCGCGTGAACGTGCCTTCGGGGAAGAAGATCAAGGTCTTGCCGGCGAGCGCCGCGCGCGCCAGGCTGCGCGCGTCCTCGACGCCGCGCAGCGTCTCGAAACGCTCCACGAACTCGGCGCCGATGTGGCGCAGAAACAGGCGCGGCACCAGGCGCGCGGTGAATTCGCGCTTGGCGACGAAGCTGAAACCCCCGGGCAGTGCCGCCGTCAGCACGATGCCATCGATGTAGCTCGCGTGGTTGGCGACGACGATGCTCGGTCCCGGCGGCAGTTGTTCGAGGCCGCGCACGCGCCAAGGTGTGCCGGTGAGCCACAGCAGCAGCTGCGCCGCCGCGCGGATGGCGGCCAGCGCCCACGTGGGGCGCGGGAGCAGGGCGACCGCGGTCCACACCAGCGGTGCCAACAGCCAGAAGACCAACCAGACATAGGCCGCGTACAGCAGGCTGGTCGCGGTCCACGACACACGACGCAGCTGCGGCAGCATCCCGGCCCAGGCAAGGCGCGCGATCTGGCGCCACACCGGCAGCGTGCGCCCGATTTCGCCGCGCTCGTACAGTTCGCGGCTCGCGGTGCGGCGCACCTTGCCGCTCGAGGTCTTGAGCACGCTATGCGGCGGCGCGAGCACGATGTCGTCCGGCGCGATGCCGGTGAGATCCACGGCGAGCGCGCTAATGCGCGTACGCAGGCGTTCGTGCGCGGATGCCACCGTTTCGCGCGTCTCGGCGAGCACCACGAGCTGCTCCATGGTCGTGGCGGGATCGGGCACGCCGAACACCGCGACGCAGCCCTTGCGGATGTCGTGCAGGTTGCCGACGGCCTCTTCCAGCTCCTGCGGGTGGATGTTGCGCCCGGCGCGGATGATGATGTCCTTCACCCGCCCGGTGATGAACAGTTCGCCCCGGGCCATGTAGGCGAGATCGCCCGAGTCGAGCCAACCGTCGCGCAGCAGCCGGCGGGTTTCCTCGAGGTTGCGGTAATAGCCGCTGGTCGCGGACGGGCCGCGGAATTCCAGGCGGCCTTCCTCGCGCTCGCCCACTTCGTAACCGGCGCTGTCCACCAGCCGAACGTGGTGACCCGGCAGCGGCCGGCCGCAACCGGCGAATTCAAGCGCGTTGGCGTCGTCCGGCGCCGCCGGCCGCGCGCGCCCGGTGCGCATCAGCGCCTCGCGCTCGACGCGGTCGTATAGCGGCGCGCGTCCGGGCGGCGGGAACGTCAGCCCCACGGCGCATTCCGCCAGCCCGTACACCGGGGCCATGGTCTCGGGCCTGAAGCCGTAGCGCGCGAAGCGCGCGCTGAAGCGGCGCAGTGTTTCGGGGCTCACCGGTTCGGCGCCGTTGAAGGCCAGCCGCCAGGAGGAGAGGTCGAGCCCTTGCAGATCGTCGTCGGCGATGCGCCGCAGGCACAGCTCGTAGCCGAAGTTGGGTGCGCCCGAGATCGTCGCGCGGTGACGGTGAATGGCCCACAGCCAGTGCTCCGGGCGCGCGAGGAACGCGAGCGGCGACATGACCACGAGCGGGATGGCGTAGTAGAGGCTGCCGAGCCAGGCGCCGATCAGGCCCATGTCGTGGTAGAGCGGCATCCAGCTCACGAACACGTCGGTCGAGGTCGCGCGCACGGTCTCGCCCATGGCGCGGATGTTGGCGAGCAGGTTGGCGTGCGTGAGGATCACGCCCTTGGGGTTGCCGGTGCTGCCGGAGGTGTACTGCAGCAGCGCGATGTCGGCGGCGCGCAACGCCGGGGGCGCCGCCGCCGTGGTACCCGTGAGTTCGCCGGCGGTGGCGATGAAGCCGAGCTCGGGCGCCTGCAGCCGCAGCAGGCGCGCCAGCGGGCGCGCCTCGGGCACGGTGATAAGCGCCGCGGCGCGCGCGTTCACCAGGATACGCCCGTGGCGGCGCAGGTGATCCTCGATCTGGGCCGCGCGCGCCGGCGGATAGATCGGCACCGGGATGGCGCCGGCGGCGAGCACGCCGAAGAAGCTCGTGAAGTATTCGCGACAGGTCGGCAGCATGATGGCCACTGTCTGGCCCGGTTGCACGCCGCGCGCCTGCAACCCGGCGCCGATCGCCTCGGCCGCGCGTGCGAGCGTCGCGTAGTCGAGCGTTTCCTCGGTGTCGGCGTCCGTGAGCAGGGTGAGGTGCGGACGTTGCGGGTGCGTGCGCACATGCCAGGCGAGCACGTCCCAGAGCGTCAGCGCGGATTCCGGCGCCGATTCGGCCGCCCCCAGTGTCGGCGTCCGCGTCGGTGCCGGAATATGCTCCGGCGCCGGGGCTGCCGCCGCCAGCAGGCGCCACAGGTCGTGTACCGTCTCCGCCGTCAATATCTGCTGTTCGGGCAGGCGCCGGCCGCTCGTTCGCTCCAGGCGCGCGAGCAACTCGACGCGCGCGAGGCTGTCGAGACCGGCGTCGCGGTCGAGCGTGCTGTCGAGCGTCAGGTGCGGCGGCGCGCGTTGCGGATGCAGCTCGGCCGCCAGGGTGTGCACGGTTTCGAGCACGGCTTCCGGCGTCGGGGCAACGCCAGTGTCTGGGCGCTCAATGGGCATGTTTGGCGTCACCCGCGAGACACTGTTCGTAGAGCCGCAGGTACTCGGCGGCGCTGTGCCGCCAGCTGAAGTCCTGGCGCATGCCCGTGTGTATGAGCCGCCTCCATTTTTTGGCATCGCGGTAAAGTGCCACCGCGCGTTCCACGGCTGCCACCAAGTCCGCCGGCCGGTCGCCGTCGAAGACAATGCCGGTGGCGGTCGCCTGTGCCAGGCGCTCGGGGTCGGCATCGGCGACAGTATCTGCCAGCCCGCCGACCCGGCGCACGATCGGCACCGTGCCGTAACGCAGGCTGTGCAACTGGGACAGGCCGCAGGGCTCGAAGCGCGAGGGCATGAGGAACATGTCGGCGCCGGCCTGGATCCGGTGCGCCGTGGCTTCGTCGTAGCCGATGCGCGCGGCGAACCAGCCGGCATGCCGCGATGCCGCCTCGCGCATTTGCCTCTCGAGTTTGGCCTCGCCGGCGCCAAGCACGACCAGCTGCACCGGCAGGCGCGCCAGTTCCGGCAGGGCATCGAGTGCGATATCGAAGCCCTTCTGCGCCACCAGTCGGCCGACCATGCCGATCAGAGGAACGTCGCTGCCTTCCGGCAGACCGAAAGCGCGTTGCAACACGCGCTTGTTTTCCGCCTTGCCGGCGAGGCGCGAAGCCGAATACGGCTTGGCGAGACGCGGGTCGTGCGCGGGATTCCATTCCACGGTGTCGATGCCATTGAGGACGCCGCTGAGTACCGCGGCGCGGTGGCGCAACAGGCCGTCGAGGCCGCCGCCGTGTGCAGGCGCCTGGATTTCGCGTGCGTAGGTGGGGCTCACGGTGGTCAACCGGTCGGCAAACGCGAGACCGCCCTTGATGAAGGAGAGCTGGCCGTGGAACTCGAGCGCTTCATGGGACCAGAGCGCCGGCGGCAACCCGAGCGTCACGAAATGGTCGTGGGTAAACAGCCCCGGGTACGAGAGATTGTGGATGGTGAACACGGTCGCCGGTCGCGGTTTCTCGAGCGCCAGCAACGCCGGCACGAGGCCGCTCTGCCAGTCGTGGCAGTGCACGATGTCCGGGCGCCACTCGAGGCCGGCGCGTCCTTGCGCCACGGCTACCGCAGCGCGCGCGAGCAGCGCAAAGCGCGCGGCATTGTCGTGCCACGGGTGGCCGTGGACATTCACATACGGGTTGCCGGGGCGATCGTAGGCCGCCGGAAAATCGACGAGCCACAGCTTCACGCGCGTGCCCGGCAGCGTGCCTTCGCGCAGCACGACCGTCGCGGCGATGCCGGGGATATCGAGGCGCGCCACGGTCTTGAGCCGGCCGGCGCGCGCCACGGCGTCGTGATAAGCCGGCAGCAGCAGCCGCACGTCCACGCCGAACGCCGCCAGCGCCGGCGGCAGGCTGCCGCAGACATCGCCCAGCCCGCCGGTCTTCATGAGCGGGTGCGCTTCGCTGGCAACAAATAGAACTTTCATAAATCAAGTTTCAAGTGGCAAGTGGCAAGAGAGGAACGCATCGTTTTTTTAACTTGTTACTTGAAACTTGCTACTTGCTACTCTTCGTTAAATATTCCCGCGCCAGCACCTTGCCTTCCTCGACCGCCGGTTGGTCGAAGGGATCGACGCCGAGCAGTTCCGCCATCGCCACGGTTTCCGTCTCCAGCAGCACGATCAGCTCGCCGAGCGCATGGGCGTCGGCGTGCGGCAGCGCCAGCGTGCGCTGCGGCCGGCCGTGGCGCGCGAGGGTGGCGCGCGTCGCCTCGAACTCGGCGAGGAACAGCTCGCCGGTGGCGTGACCCACGAGCGGCGCGACCGCAGCGAGATCGGCGAAACGCGCCGGCACGCGCTCACCGAAATTCCGCAAGTCGGGGTTGACAAGGAAAGTGAACTGCTTGTCGTCCGGGCCGTCGAGGTAGAGCTGCAACTGCGAATGCTGGTCGGTGACGCCGCGCGCCTCGACCGGCGTCAGGCCGCAGGCGCGGCCGGCGGCATCGCGCTTGCCGAGCGATTCGCCCCAGAGCTGGCGCCACCAGAACGTCACCGGATACAGGCGGTCGCTGTACGCCATCTGTACGCTCTGGCGGCGCCCACGCGCGAGTTGCAGGTACTGCGCGCCCGCGTTCCATAGCGCCGGATTCCGGTCGATGTCCGGCTGCGCACAGCGCTCGGTCATGTGCCGCGCGCCGGCGAGCAGCGCCTCGATATCCACGCCGGCGAGCGCCGCCGGCAGCAGGCCCACGACCGACAGCACCGAGAAGCGCCCGCCGACCGGCGGGTGCGGCAGTATCTCCAGTCCCAGCCGATCCGCGATCTGATAGAGCGCCCCGCGCGGGTTCTCGGTGACGACGAGTATATGTTCGCGTAGCGCCTCGCTTCCGAAGCGGTCCTCGAACGTCGGCAGACAGGAAAGGAACTGGCTCAGGATTTCGGCGGTATCGCCGGACTTGGAGATGACCAGCAGCAGGGTATCGCTCCAGTCGTGTTCGGCGAGCGGTGCGAGCGTGGTCGGGTCGACATTATCGAAAAAATGCACGGCATGCGGCGCCGGGTGCGGGGAAAGCGCCTGCACCAGCATTTCGCCGCCGAGCGAGGAGCCGCCGATGCCGAATACGATCGTGCGCCGGAAACGCCGGGCAAGTTCGCGGGCACGCGCCAGGATGGCGGCAGTGTCCGGCGCAAAGGGCAGGGCGAGGAAGGAGGGTGCCGCGCCGGCGCGCCAGGCACGCAGGCGCGGCTGCAGGTCGTCGAAACGGGGCGCCAGCGCCGCGACCTCCGCGGGTGCGATGTCGCTCTCACCGCGCGTTCCGGCGAGCAGTCCGGTGGCGTCGATTTTAATGTGGCCCGTCTGGTTCACGTCTATCCTTGTCGCACGCAGCGTGGCGGTGATTCCGGGAGCCATGCTAGCAAGGCAATGTTTAACAAAATTGACATGTATCAAAGATAATGTTGGCATCATCCATTGTCATGAAACCTGAACGCGCGCCCGCGACCGCCCACGCCCCGCAGGTGCCGGGCGGCCGCAAGGACACAGCACGTCAGCGGGAGGATTTTAAGCCGCCATGCAGTCGGCCAAAACCACGCGTTATGTCAGCCGCCTTACCCGCGATACCTTGGCGCTCGTTCTCGCCGGCGGGCGCGGCTCGCGGCTCAAGCACCTGACGCTGTGGCGCGCCAAGCCGGCGGTGCCGTTCGGCGGCAAGTTTCGCATCATCGACTTCCCGCTGTCGAACTGTATCAATTCCGGCATCCGCCGCGTGGGTGTGCTCACCCAGTACAAGGCGCACTCGCTCATCCAGCACATCCAGAAGGGCTGGGGCTTCCTGCGCGGCGAGTTCGGCGAGTTTGTCGAGCTGCTGCCGGCGCAGCAGCGCATCGAAACCTCGTGGTATGCCGGCACCGCGGACGCGGTGTTCCAGAACCTCGACATCATCCGCAACCACGACCCCGCCTATGTGCTGATTCTCGCCGGCGATCACATCTACAAGATGGACTACGGACCCATGATCGCGCGGCACGTGGAGTCGGGCGCGGACGTCACGGTCGGCGCCATCGAGGTGCCGGTGGCGCGCGCGGGCGGCTTTGGCATCATGGCGCTGAATCAGGATGGCCGGGTCGCGCGCTTCCACGAGAAGCCGGCGCAACCGGAAACGCTGCCGGGGCGGCCGGACACGGCGCTCGCCAGCATGGGCATATATCTCTTTAACACCGCGTTCCTGTACGAGCAGCTCATCAAGGACGCCGACCTCAAGTCCTCGACGCACGATTTTGGCCGCGACATCCTGCCATTGCTCATCAAATCCTACCGCGTGCAGGCGTATCCGTACCACGACCCGCAAACCGGTGGGCAAGGCTACTGGCGCGACGTCGGCACGGTGGATGCCTACTGGGAGGCGAACATGGAGCTCATCGGCGTGACGCCGGAGCTCAACCTGTACGATGAGAGTTGGCCGATCTGGACCTATCAGGAGCAGGTGCCGCCGGCCAAGTTTGTATTCGACGACGACGACGGCCGGCGCGGCATGGCGGTGGACTCGATGGTCTCGGGCGGCGACATCATTTCCGGCGCGCTGGTGCGCCGGTCGCTGCTGTTTTCCAACGTGCGCGTCGAGGCCTACAGCGAGGTCCTCGACGCGGTGGTGTTGCCGAACGTCACCATCGGCCGCCGTTGCCGCCTGCGCGAGGTGGTGATCGACAAGGGCTGCACGATCCCGGACGGTACCGTGATCGGCGAGGACCTCACCGCGGACGCGCGCCGGTTCCACGTCACCGAGGGCGGCGTGGTGCTGGTGACGCCGGAGATGCTCGGCCAGGAACTGCACCATGTCCGCTGACCGCGCCGCGGCGGGAGACACGGGCGACGCGCGGCTCAAGGTGGTGCTGCTGTGGCACATGCACCAGCCGCAGTACCGCGATCCCACGAGCGGCGCCTATCAACTGCCTTGGACCTACCTGCACGCGATCAAGGACTACACCGACATGGTCGCGCACCTCGAAGCCCTGCCTTCGGCGCGTGCGGTGGTCAACTTCGCGCCGCTGCTGCTTGAGCAGATCGCCGACTACGCGCGTCAGGTGCAGGGCTTTCTCAACAACGGGCTCGCCATCCTCGACCCCGCGCTCGCCGCGCTCGTCCAACCGGCGCTGCCCGCGGGAGCGGAGCAGCGGGCGCTCCTCGCGAAGGCCTGTCTGCGCGCGAATGAAGCGCGCATGATAAACCGCTTTCCCGCTTATCGCCGTCTCGCCGACATGGCGGCATGGCTGACGCAGCATCCGGATGCCACCGAGTACATGAGCAACCAGTTTTTCGCCGATCTGCTGGTGTGGTATCACCTTGCCTGGCTCGGCGAAAGCGTGCGCCGCCAGGATGCGCGCGTCAAACGTATGCTCGACAAGGAAAGCGGCTACACGCTGCATGATCGGCGCGAATTGCTCGGCGTGATCGGCGAACTGCTGTCGGGCCTGATTTCGCGGTATGCGCGCCTGGCCGAGCGCGGTCAGGTGGAACTGTCCGTGTCGCCTTACGCGCATCCCATTCTGCCGCTGCTGCTCGACTTTCAAAGCGCGCACGACGCCATGCCGGGCGCGGCGCTGCCGTTGCTGCCGCAGTACCCGGGCGGCGTCGAGCGCGCCCGTTGGCATATCCGCGAGGGTATCGAGACGTTCCGCCGGCATTTCGGTTTCGCACCGGCCGGCTGCTGGCCGTCGGAGGGGGCGGTGAGCCGCGAAGCCCTCCGGTTGCTCGCCGAGGCCGGATTCACCTGGGCCGCGAGCGGCGAAGGCGTGTTGCGCAACAGCGTGACCAAATCCGGCCACGCGGTGCACGCGGTGAAGGAGGCGTGGCTCCACCGGCCGTATTCGGTCGCGGACACGGGCATCACCTGTTTCTTTCGCGACGACGGTTTGTCGGACCTGATCGGTTTTACCTATGCCACCTGGCACGCGGACGACGCCGTGAACGACCTGGTGCACCATCTTGAGAGTATCGCCGCCTGTTGCAAGGAACATCCGGAACACGTGGTGTCCATCATCATGGACGGCGAGAACGCCTGGGAGCATTATCCCGAAAATGCCTACTATTTCCTGAGCGCGCTCTACCGTCGTCTGGCGGAACACCCGCGACTCGAACTGACCACCTTCTCGGATTGCCTCAAGGACAGCGCGATCAAACCCCTGCCGCTGCACGCGCTTGCGGCGGGTTCCTGGGTTTACGGAACGCTTTCCACCTGGATCGGCGATCCGGACAAGAACCGCGGCTGGGACATGCTGGGCGACGCCAAGCGCGCGTTCGACGCCGCCGCCGGTCGTCTCACGGGCGAGAAACTGGCGCGGGCCGGGATGCAGCTCGCGGTGTGCGAAGGCTCCGACTGGTTCTGGTGGTTCGGCGGCGATAATCCATCCGCGACGGTGGCCGATTTCGAACACCTCTATCGCCAGCATCTCACCTGCCTCTATCAGCTGCTGGGCGTGGAGCCGCCGGATTATCTGTCCCAGGTGTTCACGCACGGACGCGGCGCGCCGGCGCACGGCGGGGTGATGCGTCCCGGAAAGGAAAATTAGGTGTCGGGCGGTGCGTCCGTCTGTTTCGGAACCCGCGGCCCGAATCCAAGGCTGGCATCCATTCAATGAACTCGAAACCTGTTTTAGACCGCCGCCGCGCCGGCGTGCTGCTGCATCCGACGTCGCTGCCCGCCGGTGATTTTGGGCCGGACGCCTACCGCTTTGTCGATTTCCTCGTGCAGACGGGCCTGAGCGTGTGGCAGATGCTGCCGCTCGGGCCCACCCACGAGGACCGCTCGCCCTATCATTGCCTATCCGTCAATGCCCTCAATACGGCTTTCATCAATTCCGAGCAGCTGGTTTCCTGGGGCTGGCTTAAACCCGAGGCCATTCATGGCGGGCGTCAAGACGCGATGACGCAAGTGCATAAGTGGTTCCGACAGCGCGCCGATTCGGCCACACGCGCGGACTGGGAAAGTTTTGCCGCCGCCGAGGCGCACTGGCTCGAAGATTACGCGCTGTATCAGGTGTTGCGCGCAGAGCATCGCGGTCAACCGTGGTGGCGGTGGCCGGCGCCGCTGCGCGACCGCGAGCCCGAGGCGCTGAAGGCCGCGCATCAGCGTCTGGACGGAAGCATCACGCAGCTGCGCTTCGAGCAGTTTGTCGCGAGCCGCCAGTGGCAGGAGCTTCGCGCCTACGCGCGGGAGCGCGCGGTGCTGCTTTTCGGCGACATGCCGATCTTCATCGCGCACGACAGCGCCGAGGTCTGGGCGCACCGTGAATGCTTCAAGCTGGATGCGACCGGGCAGCCGCTGGTCGTCGCCGGCGTGCCGCCGGATTATTTCGCCGTGCACGGCCAGCGCTGGGGCAATCCGCTGTACGACTGGGACTGCGCGCAGGCCAACGGCTTTCAGGGGTGGATCGCGCGGCTGACGACGGAATTTTCCCGCTTCGACCTGGTGCGCGTGGATCACTTCCGCGGCTTCGAGGCCTGCTGGGAGATTCCGGCCGCGGACGAAACCGCCGCGCACGGGCGCTGGGTGCCGGTGCCGGGCGCGGCGTTGTTCGATGCCTTATTGAAACATTTCGGCACCTTGCCACTCGTGGCCGAGGATCTCGGCCACATCACGCCGGCGGTACACGCGTTGCGCGCGCGCTACGGTTTTCCCGGCATGCGGGTCTTGCAGTTCGCCTTCGACGGCGGCACGGACAATCCCTATCTGCCGCACAATCATTCGGTCAATAGCGTGGTGTATACCGGCACGCACGACAACGACACCACGCTCGCCTGGTTCCAGGGTCTGGCGCCGGACAGACAGCAGTATGTCGTCGATTACCTTGGCCACCCCGGCGAGTCCATGCCGCAGCCGCTGCTGCGCGCCGCGTTGGCCTCGGTCGCGCGCCTCGTCATGTTGCCGATGCAGGACGCGCTGATGCTCGGACCGGGCCACCGCATGAACACCCCGGGCACGGCTTCTGGCAACTGGCGCTGGCGGTTCGAGTGGGAGCAGGTGACGCCGGCGCTGATGCAGCGCATACGGCAGTTGGTGCAGATGTATGGGAGGCAAGTAGCAAGTAGCAAGTAGCACGAAACTGCTTGCTACTTGCCGCTTAAAGCTTGCTACTGATTTACAGCCAGATCATGTAACCCGGCTCGAAGCGGTGATTGAGATTCGGGTGGAACGGAAACAGGCGGATCTTGTAGTACTGAAGTCCCGGCACCCGCGGCGTGAGATCGAGGCGGTAGAGCGCCTCGCCGGTGTCATTGCGGCCGACGGGCCGGAACACGTAGGCGTCGAGCTTGACGAATTCGCCGCTCTCGGACTCGCGCCCGACGACGCACTCGACGAGGACGTCGTCCGGATCGAGACCGTTGAGCTGGGCCGCGACCGCGATGGATAGCGCTACACCGGCCGGAATCTCGGACGGCACGCTGTCCGTGCGCCGCGCGCTCACGCCGCTCCACAGTCGGTCAACCTTGCGGCGCCAGCGGGCGAGTTTGCGCGTGGGCTCGAAATCCTTGTCCTCGAGGACGCGCAGCTGGCGCGCGGCCGGGGCGTAGTACTTCCGCACGTAATCCATGACCATGCGCTGGGCGTTGAAACGCGGCATGAGCGAACGCATGGAGGTTTTGGATTTTTTCACCCACGCCTCCGAGTAGCCGTAGCCGTTGCGCTCGTAGTAGAGGGGAATGACCTGGTTTTCGAAAATCTCGAGCAACTCCTGCGCCTCCTCGCGGTCGCGGTAGGTACGGTCGTAGTGCGGACCGTGCGGCGTGATCGCCCAGCCGTTGTCGCCGCTGTAGCCCTCGCCCCACCAGCCGTCGAGCACGCTCAGGTTGATGACGCCGTTGATGCCGGCCTTTTCGCCCGAGGTGCCGCTGGCCTCCATCGGGTATTCCGGCGTGTTGAGCCAGACGTCCACGCCGGTCACGAGCTTGCGCGCGAACGCCATGTCGTAGCCCTCGATCAGCAGCAGCCGGCCCTCGAACTCCGGGCGGCGCGAAAAGTCGTTGATCGCCTGGATCAGGTTCTGCGCCGGGAGGTCGTGCGGATGGGCCTTGCCGGCGAAGATGAGGAGGCACGGCCGCTTCGGGTCGTTGAGCAGGCGGGCGAGGCGTGCCGGGTCGGAAAACAGCAGCGTGGCGCGCTTGTAGGTGGCGAAGCGCCGCGCGAAGCCGATCACGAGCGTGTCGGCCGCGTGCGGCGTGAGGTACTGGACATAGCGCTCGATCAACGCCTCGCTGCAGCCGTTGCGGCGCAACTGCAGCAGCAGCCGGCGGCGCACGTCCGCGAGCATCTCGCTCTTGAGCGACTGATGCAGGCTCCAGTAGCTGTGGTCCGAGATGGCGTCAATCTGCTTCCAGTATTCCTCGTTCAGCAACTCGTTGCGCCAGCCGCCGCCGAAGCGCATGTCGAACAGGTTCACCCACTCGCGCGCCAGGAACGTCGGCACGTGCACGCCGTTGGTGATGTAGCCGACCGGGTTCTCCTCCGGCGGGACCTGCGGCCAGATGTAGGCGCTCATGTGCGCGGCCACGCCGCCGTGGATGCGCGACACGCCGTTGCGAAAGCGCGAGCCGCGCATGGCGAGCGCCGTCATGTCGAAGCCGCCCTGGTTCGCCGGGCTCGAGCCGAGTTCGAGCAGTTGATCCAGGCCGACACCGAGCTTCTTCACCTTCTCGGCGAAGTAGGTCTGCATGAGCGCGTGGTCGAAGATGTCGTGGCCCGCCGGCACCGGGGTATGGGTGGTGAACACGGTATTGGTTGCCACGATCTCAAGCGCGGCATCGAAGTCGAGCCCGTCGGCGACATACTCGCGGACGCGCTCGAGGATCATGAACGCCGGGTGGCCCTCGTTGAGGTGCCATACCGATGGGGCCAGGCCGATGGCGCGCAGCGCGCGCACGCCGCCGATCCCGAGCACGATCTCCTGCTGGATGCGCGTGTTCACGTCGCCGCCGTAGAGCTGGTAGGTAATGCGCCGGTCGGCCTCGCTGTTCTCCGGCAGATCGGAATCGAGCAGGTAGAGCGTGATGTGGCCGGCCTTGGTCCGCCAGACCTTGAGCATGACCGCGCGGTTCGGCAGTTCCACCTGCACGTGGATCTCGGCGCCGCGGGCGTCGAGCGCCGGGGCGATCGGCAGGTCGGCGAAGCTGGTGGGCGAGTAGTGCGCGATCTGGTTGCCGTGGCTGTCGATCGTCTGGGTGAAGTAGCCCTGGCGGTAGAGCATGCCCACGGCCACGAACGGCAGGCCGAGGTCGCTCGCGGCCTTGCAGTGGTCGCCGGCGAGAATGCCGAGGCCGCCGGAGTAGACCTGGAAACTTTCGTGAAAACCGAATTCGGCGCAGAAGTAGGCGACCAGGTCCTGTTTCGGGTTGAGCAGCGCCGCGATATCGGGGCGCATCCGTTCCTGGTGGTAGGTGTCGTAGACCGAGAGGACGCGGGCGTAATCCTCCATGAAGATGCGGTCTTCAACCGCCTCGTCGAGGCGCGATTGCGCCACGCGCCGCAGGAACACCTTGGGGTTGTGGCCGCAAGCCTCCCACAGCGGGCGATCGAGACGGAAGAACAGCCCGCGGACCTCGCGGTCCCAGCTGTACAGCAGGTCGCTGGCGAGCTCGGTCAGCCGTTTGAGTTTCTCCGGGATGACGGGCTGGACTTCGAGCGAGTAGCGGGTGGGGGCCATGGTGTCCTGAATGGTGAGGAGGGTACGTCTCGGCAGGGATTAGTATAGTATGATTGCGCGCGTTTCTGAATCGAGCCGGGCCGGCAGCGGCCGAGCACCATGCGTACGTCCGATTTCCGTTACGACCTTCCCGACGAACTGATCGCGCGCTATCCCGCGGCGCCGCGCGGCGCCAGCCGCCTGCTGCTCCTCGATAGCGCGTCGGGCGAGCGCCGCGACCTCAGGTTCGCCGACTTCCCGTCCCGGCTTCGGCGTGGCGACCTGCTGGTGTTCAACGACACGCGCGTGATTCCGGCGCGGCTGTTTGGCGCCAAGGAAACCGGCGGGCGCATCGAGGTGTTGATCGAACGGGTGCTCGGCCCGCACAAGGCGTTGGCGCAGATACGCGCCAGCAAACCGCCAAAACCCAATCAGCGGCTCGATCTTGAGGGCGGGGTAACGGCGCGCGTCCTTGGCCGAAGGGACGAATTCTACGAACTCGATTTCGGACCCGAGCACACGGTGATCGAGCAGCTCGAACGTGCCGGCCACATGCCGTTACCGCCGTACATTGCGCGCGCCGACGAACCCCTGGACCGCGAGCGTTACCAGACGGTTTACGCGCGCGCGCCCGGTGCGGTTGCGGCACCGACCGCCGGTCTGCACTTCGACGAGCCTTTGCTTGCGCGACTGAAGGTGCTGGGCGTCGAGTTCGGTTGGCTTACGCTGCATGTCGGCGCCGGCACCTTCCAACCGGTGCGCAGCGAAAACCTGGCTTCGCACCGGATGCACGCCGAATACCTGAAGCTTGCCCCGGCGCTGTGCGACCAGGTGAATGCCGCGCGGGCCGCCGGCCGGCGTGTCGTCGCCGTCGGCACGACGGTGGTGCGGGCGCTGGAATCGGCGACCGGAGTGGGGGGCCGGCTGGCGCCCTTCGAGGGCGAGACCGATATCTTTATATATCCCGGCTACCGCTTCCGGGCCGTGGATGCGCTGCTGACCAATTTCCACCTGCCCGGCTCGACCTTGCTGATGCTGGTCTGCGCCTTCGGCGGCACCGCGGCGGTGCTCGCCGCCTACCGCCATGCGGTCGCCGCCGGTTACCGTTTCTACAGCTACGGCGACGCCATGTTTATGTTGCCTGCTGCTGGCGTGTCGGTGGGCAGCGGCAGAGTACCCGGGTAGAATAAGCACCGGCGCGACCCGAATGTCGAATCCCGCTTCCCCCACAAGCCGTCCCGCCGATTCGCCGTCACCGACAGCGGCCCCGGGTTTGCTCGACTGGACCACACTCAAGGCGCGTTTTCGCCGGCTGGTCATCGGCCCGCCGCGCGATCCGATGGCGCCCGAGACGCGCCACCACATTACGCTTATCGCGTTTCTCGCTTGGGTCGGCCTCGGTGCCGACGGCCTGTCATCTTCGAACTACGGTCCGGAGGTGGCGTTCAGGGCGCTCGGCGACCACACCGGTCTGGCGCTGTTTCTGGCGATGGCCACCGCGATCACGGTATTTGTCATCGCCCTGTCGTACAACCAGGTCATCGAATTGTTTCCGACCGGTGGCGGCGGCTACAAGGTCGCGACACGCCTGCTGGGGCGGCGCTTCGGGCTCGTGTCCGGCGCCGCGCTCGTCGTTGACTACGTACTCACGATCGCGATCTCGATCGCCGCCGGCGCCGATGCGATGTTCAGCTTCCTGCCAACGGTGTGGGAGCCATTCAAGCTTTGGGCGGCGATGTTTTTCCTCGCGATGCTGGTGACACTCAACCTGCGCGGCGTCAAGGAGTCCATCAATATCCTGTTGCCGATTTTCATTGGCTTTGTGCTCACGCACGCGTTTCTGATTATTTACGGGATTGCGCGCCACGCGGACCGCATTGATTTCCTGCTGCCGGAAAGCATGCAGGCGGCACAGGCGCTCTCGGCGGAAACCGGTTGGCTGTTTGTCATCGCGTTGTTCATACGCGCCTACGGCATGGGCGGCGGTACCTACACCGGCATCGAGGCGGTGTCCAACAGCATCAATCTGCTCAAGGAGCCGCGCGTGCGCACCGGCAAATGGACCATGTTCTACATGGCGCTGTCGCTCGCCTTCACCGCCGCCGGCATCATCCTGCTGTATCTCTTGTGGGACGCGCGTCCGGTCGAGGGCCAGACGCTCAACGCCGTGGTCTTCGGCGCCATTTTGCACGACTGGCAATGGGCCGGGGTGGATGTCGGGCGTCTGTTTCTCATCGCGACGCTGCTGTTCGCAACCGGTCTGCTGTTCGTCGCCGCCAACACCGGCTTCCTCGGCGGCCCGGCGACGCTCGCCAACATGGCGGTGGACCACTGGGTACCGCACCGCTACTCGGAGCTCTCCGACCGGCTGGTCACCAAGAACGGCATTTTTCTCATGGGCCTGGCGGCGCTCGCGGTGCTGCTCTGGAGCGGCGGCGCGGTCGAGCTGCTGGTGGTGCTTTACTCCATCAGCGTGTTCCTGACGTTTTCGCTCACGCTGCTCGGGCTGTCGGTGTACTGGTGGCGTCACCGCCATGAACAACGCGGCTGGTTGTGGCGTCTCGGACTCACGCTCTGGGGGCTTGGCATCACGGCGAGCATTCTGGTGGTGTTGCTCGTGACCAAGTTCGCCGATGGCGGCTGGATCGCCATCGCCGTGATTGCCGCGCTGGTGGGCCTGTGCCTGCTGGTGTATGGCCACTACCGCAAGGTGCGGTTGCAACTGATGGAGCTTGACGAGATTCTGGGCAACTTGCCGGCGCCGGAAAAGATTCAAACGCCACTGATCCGCGAAGGCGAGCCGGCGGCAGTATTTTTCGTGTCGAGCTATCGCGGCATCGGTATCCACACGCTGCTCAACGCCCAACGGCTGTTCCCGGGACGGTTCAAGAACTTCGTGTTCCTGAGTGTCGGCGAGGTGGATACGACACGCATCAAGGAAGACCAGGCGATCGAGAACCTGCAACATCGCGTGGACGAGCAATTGCGGAAGTACGTGCGCTTCTGCCACGCCCACGGGCTCGCGGCCACGAGCTATGCCGCCTTCGGTACCGACGCGGTCGAGGCTATTGTCGGGCTCGCGGACGAGGTGCTCGAGCGCTTTCCGGGCAGTATGTTCTTCGCCGGGACGCTGGTGTTCAAGAACGAGAACTGGTTCACGCGCCTGCTGCACAACTACACCGCCATCGCCATCCAGCGCCAGCTGCATCTCAAGGGTGTGCCGCTCATCATCATGCCGATGCTGGTGGACGCGCGTAAACCCGCTCCGGCGACATGAAGTTCGACCTGTTGACCGTGGATGGCGCCGCGCGTCGCGGGCGCCTGGTGTTCGCGCGTGGGACCGTCGAAACGCCCACGTTCATGCCGGTCGGCACCTACGGCACGGTCAAGGGCCTGACGCCGGAGCAGATCGCCGAATCCGGCGCCGAGATTATTCTCGGCAATACATTCCATCTTATGCTCCGGCCCGGCGTCGAGGTCATCCGCGCACACGGCGGCCTGCATCGTTTCATGCACTGGGACGGGCCGATCCTCACCGACTCCGGCGGTTTCCAGGTCTGGAGCCTCGGCGCGTTAAGAAAGATTACCGAGAAGGGCGTGACCTTCCAGTCGCCGGTGGACGGCGCGCGCATCTTTCTCGATCCGGAGCAGTCCATGGTCGTGCAGCAGGCCCTCGACGCCGACATTATTATGGTGTTCGACGAATGCACCCCGCACCCGGCGACCGA
>ERZ1292623.1937-Hain-H51-01um-R1-1937-length-19178-cov-4_pt1 | contig 19178 bp, 25 predicted proteins | sample MGYA00564398_ERZ1292623 | MGnify/ENA primary metagenome ERZ1292623 (study PRJEB36523, sample SAMEA6512633) | groundwater metagenome | collected 2019-01-07 | study: AquaDiva: Metagenomics assemblies of 32 groundwater samples | reverse complement strand
TTTCATCGCCTTTAGATACTAAGTAATCGCGAGGTTTGTTTAACATAACATAAATTTTCCTATCAGTCATTGAAACCAAATACCCATCGAGTTCAACTTTATCTTTGTCAGCAACTTTCATTCCTAAATTAGCAACAAAACTATTTACTCTAACTCGGCCTTCTCTAATTAAGTCTTCGCATTTTCGCCTTGAGCCATAACCGCTTCTTGCTAAATAAACTTGTAATCTCATAAAAAGCTTTTATAATTGATAGAATATAAACCTTATACATGAATAAACTTGAATTAATTAAGCGCAATACAGTTGAAATAATCACAGAAGATGAATTATTAAATTTATTAAAAACTAAAAAAAATCCTATCGTATATTGCGGTTATGAACCAAGCGGTCCTTTGCATCTAGGACATATGGTTACGATTACAAAACTAAAAGACTTGCAGGAAGCTGGTTTCAAAATCAAAATTCTATTAGCAGACGTACATGCTTATTTAAACAAAAAAGGTAATTGGAAATTCCTTGATGAGCAATGCGAAATTTGGAAAAAATCTATCAAAGCAATTGGACTAAATGCTGAATTTATAAAAGGTTCAAGTTTCCAATACGATAAAAATTATTGGAATGACGTTCTTACTATTTCTTTAAAGACGACGATACAAAGAGGTCTAAGAAGTATGACAGAAATAGCAAGAGATCCGGAAAATGCTTCTATTTCGCAGGCAATTTATCCAGTTATGCAAACAGTTGATATGAAAGCTCTCAAAGTAGATATTGGTTTGGGTGGAATGGAGCAAAGAAAAGTTCAAATGCTTGCTAGAGAAACTCTTTCTCTGGTAAATTATAAACCAATTATTGCAATTCATACTCCTTTAATTTCAAGTCTTAAAGGCGCTGGAAAAATGAGTTCGTCTATCCCTGGTTCAATGATTTCAGTTATAGATTCGCCTACAGAAATCAGAAACGCTGTTAAAGGCGCGCATTGCCCTGCAAAAATTGTAAAAGATAATCCAGTAATGCAAATAGCACAATTAATTGTATTTCCAAATCTAACTGGATTTTTCAAAATCGTACGTCCGGATAAATTCGGAGGAAATTTGCAATTCTCGAGCTATGAAGAACTTGAGCGAGCATACGTAGAAGGAAAATTGCATCCCGCGGATTTGAAGTCTGGCGTAGCAGATACATTAGTAGAAATTCTTGGGCCAATTGGCAAAAAGTTTCATAAGTAAATTATCACAATATATCTATAACAAAGTTCTATAGCGAAGCCTTAAAAGTAACTAACGCCTAAAGGACTGCCTCGCGTGTTCAAATGATAGAGTACAAACTAAAACCAGATACAGATGAAGAAATATATGCTTTACTTAATCCGATTATTCGAGATTGGTTTAGGAAAAAGTTCAGGAATTTCTCTCCTCCACAGACATTTGCAGTAAAAGAAATTCATAACAGAAATAATATTTTAGTTTCTGCTCCAACTGGAAGTGGTAAAACTCTTACTGCTTTTTTATCTGTTCTAAATGAACTAATAATTCTTTCTGAAAAAGGTGAATTAGAAGATAAAGTTTATTGCATTTATATTTCTCCATTAAAAGCTCTTGCAAATGACGTAGAAAAGAATTTGCTTGAACCGTTAAAAGAAATGGCGGAAATGACAGAACATAAATTTGGCATTAGAGTCGCTCTAAGAACAGGTGATACAACTGCTTATGAAAGAACAAAAATGCTTACAAAAGCACCTCATATTATAGTTACAACTCCGGAAAGTCTTGCACTTATGCTCGTTGCTCCAAAATTTAGATCGCTTTTGAAAGATGTCAAATGGACTATAATTGATGAAATTCATGCATTAGCATCAAATAAAAGAGGAACACATTTGGCTCTTTCAATTGAAAGATTACAAAACTTAGCCGGTGTATTTACACGAATTGGTTTGTCTGCAACAGTTGCACCTCTTGATGAAGTTGCAAAATATTTAGTTGGTGTAAATAACGATGGCAAAGGGCGCGACTGCGTAATTGTAAATGCGCAGTTTGATAAGAAATTAGATTTGAAAGTTTTATGTCCTGTCGATAATTTAGTTGATGTTACGCAAGCCAGATTGGATAAAACTACTTATAGAATGCTTCACGAATTAATTCAGGAACATAAAACAACTTTAATTTTCACGAATACAAGAGCTGCAACCGAACGAGTAATTCATAATCTAAAAGAACGTTATCCAAAAGATTACAATTTAAATATAGAAGCACATCACAGCTCACTTTCTAAAGAAAGCAGGCTAAAAACAGAGGAGAGATTAAAAAATGGTGAACTGAAGTGCGTTGTTTGTTCTACTTCTCTTGAGCTTGGAATAGATATTGGTTATGTTGATTTAGTTATTTTATTAGGAAGTCCCAAATCTGTTTCGCGTGGTTTGCAAAGAATCGGCAGAAGCGGACATAAATTACACGATAGTATCAAGGGCAGATTTTTAGTTTTAGATAGAGATGATTTACTTGAAGATGCTTTAATTCTAAAAAATGCAATTGAAAAACAAATAGATAATATTTACATTCCTGAAAATTGCTTAGACGTTCTGGCGCAACATATATACGGCATGGCAATTGAGCAAATAGACCACATAGAAAATATTTATGCGACTATAAAACGATGTTATTCTTATCGCAACTTGCCGAAAGATGATTTCTTGAATGTCATAAAATATCTTACTGGAGACTATGCTGAATTAGAGCTTAGACATGTTTATGCAAAAATTTGGCACGATGTAGAAACTGGAAACATAGGCAAAAAAGGAAAATTAGCAAGAGTTTTGTATGCAACAAATATCGGAACAATTCCAGACGAGAGTCACGTAATTGTAAAAGTCGGTGAACAACCTATCGGAAAAATTGATGAAGATTTTCTTTACAGAATGAGACGCGGTGATGTTTTTGTATTAGGCGGTAATACTTATCAATATAATTTCAGCAGAGGTATGGTAGCACAAGTAATTGCTGCTCCTGGTAAGGTGCCAACAATTCCGAGCTGGTTTTCAGATATGCTCCCTTTGAATTACGAATTAGCTATGTCTATTCAAAAATTTAGAAAATTAGTTGGAGAATTGTTCAGCAAATACAAATCAAAAGATGAAATTTTAAATTTCATCAAAAGCTATCTTTATGTTGAAGGCTCTACGGCAGATGCTATTTACAATTATTTTGAAGAGCAATTTAATTACGCTGAAATACCGACAGCAGACAGAATTATAGCAGAAAACCTACATTTTGAAGGAAAACATTATTTAATATTCCATAGTTGTTTCGGCAGAAGAGTAAATGATGTTTTATCAAGGAGTTTAGCTTATATTTACTCTAAAATATATCACACCAATATACTCGTATCAATTACAGATCACAATTTCTATTTGCAAAGTACACAAAAACTTAGCGCTAAAGAAGGAATCGAACAATTAAAGAAAGAAAATTTGCAAAAACTTATGGAATTAGCAGTAGATAAAACAGATATATTAAAAAGACGATTCAGACACTGCGCTGGCAGAAGCTTAATGATTTTAAGAACTTATAAAGGCTACAGAAAAGCTGTCGGCAGACAGCAAGTTTCATCTCAAATATTAATCAATGCTGCCAAACGAATTTCAAATGATTTTCCTATCTTGAAAGAAGCGCGAAGAGAAGTTTTAGAAGACTTGATGGACGTAAAAAATGCTGATGAAATTTTACAGCAAATAAAAACCGGCAAAACTTATGTAAAAGAAATTGAAACAAAAATACCAAGTCCATTCGCATTAAATTTGATAGCTCGTGGCTACTCAGATATAATAAAAATGGAAGATCGCCTTGAGTTTATCAAACGTATGCATCAAATGACACTGGCAAAAATAGGACAGCAACATGCAACAAATTTATCCCGGATTAAGTATAATTGATTTAGGCTTATATCTAGAGAAAGAGAAAATTCTCGTATTTAGTGATTTTCATTTTGGTTACGAAGAAGCTATGGCGCGAAGTGGAGTTCTAATTCCGAGATACCAATTCAAAGATACTGAAGAACGCCTTGAAAAAATATTTGAAAAAATTGGTGAAAAATTAAATGCGATTGTAATTACAGGAGATTTAAAGCATGAATTCGGTACTATAAATAGACAAGAATGGCGCGATGTAAACGCAATTTTAAATTTGTTTAACAAATATACGAATAAAATAATTCTTCTGAAAGGCAATCATGATCCGCTTTTGCCTTCAATCGTAAAAAGAAAAGGTTTGACAATAAAAAATACATATGGTATTAAAAAAATATTAATGATGCACGGAGATATTCTACCGACAAAAGAAGTTAAGCAGGATGTTATAATAATTGGTCACGAACACCCAGCTATTTCTCTATCTGATGGTATTACAACTGAAAAAGTAAAGAGTTTCATTATAGGTAAATGGAACGGCAAAACAATCATTGTTCTTCCAAGTTTTAATATCATTACAGAAGGAACTAATGTTGTTTCCGATAAACTTCTTTCGCCATTCCTAACAGATATTCAAAATTTTGAAGCTTACGCGATACCAGAGTTTGATAAAGTAATGTATTTTGGCAAAATAAAAGATTTACATTTGAAAATTAAAGGGTTTCAATATTAAGACCCTACAAACATAAGTTGTACACTTTGCTTGTTCTCAAATTCATCTGAATTTAAAGTTATGTCGCAAGTAACGTCTGTATTTGGAATAGTAGTTGCAGTGAATTTCAAATTATAAAATACAAAATTATCGCTAGTAGATTGTATTGGATTTACATTGTTAAATGTATTTTTAGTATCATCATCTGTGAAATAATCCTTAAACATTATACCTTCCATTTCCTCTCCGTCTCTTACAGATGTAACGTCTGTTTTGCAAAGTAAACTAGAAGTTATAATGTCAGATGAAGTTTCACCGACATTTGATATCTTTGTAGTAACTTTTGCTCCGCTTTTAGTTATTTTGAACTTATTGTCTCCGATTTTTGTGCAACCTTCTTCAGAACCACAGATGTATGTATTTTCTTCGGTTGTCTCTGCATCTTCAGTTGCGTGAACTATCAAGTACGATGAACACAATCTTCCGCAGTCATTAATGCAAGCTGTCTGTATAGCTCCTGCTTCGCACCTTTCTCCGTCTTCGCATTTATTATTGCCACAACAATTTAGTATAGTTTCATATTCGCACTTGCCAGTCAATTCATTAAATATGTCTTTAGTACAAATATTATCATCGCCACAAGATGTTTTTATTTCAGTCTTCTCTTTTACGTTTTCTTTTTCTTTAATTATAGGTAGGGTATCTTTTGCACCGAAATAGGCGCAACCAGAAATTACTATAACTGCAATTAACATTACCGACAAAAGTAACCCTTTATTCATAAAATAAAGTCTATGTACGCCTATTTATTAGTTTCTACTGGAATAGTATAGAAATAATTATAAAGCTGTCTTATGTCATTTTTATATGACTGAAGGCATCGAAGAGGAAAAGAAAGTTACATTTACTCTTTCTAAGAGCACCGTATGGATGATATTATCTATAGTATTGGCAATTTCACTAATTGGAACTTTAGTATTTACCGGCGTGCTAGGCGGAATAACTGGTACAAGTGGTTCTACTTTAGATTTCCAAAATGATGGCGGCATCCAAAAATTAAAAGTTACTGCTCCGACTGATGCGCATACTAAAGGAAGTGCAGATGCTCCTATTACTATAATAGAATTTTCAGATTTCGAATGTCCATTTTGCAGCCGATTTTACACTGATACTTTACCAAGCTTACAATCAGATTGGATTGATACAGGCAAAGCAAAATTAATGTACAGACAATATCCATTAAGTTTTCATCCTCAAGCTATGCCTGCAGCAAGAGCTTCTGAATGCGCTGCAGACCAAGGAAAATTTTGGGAGTATCACAATAAAATATTTGATAATCAAGCTTCTTTGGCGACACCAGGAATATTTAGCCAATGGGCACAAGAACTTGAATTAAACGTAGAAGACTTTGACACTTGCTATGAATCAAATAAACATGATGGAAGAATAAACAAAGATACAGCTGATGGAAATACTGTTGGCGTATCTGGCACACCAAGTTTTCTAATTGGAAATGATAAAGACGGCTATCAACTTGTAGTTGGAGCACAGCCATATGTTGTATTCAAGCAAGTTCTAGAATCACAATAAAATGAAAGTTTATTTGTTGCCAGTATTATTAATCAGTATAATATTAGTAAGCGGATGTACTTTACCGTTTATTAACAGCGGAACAGATCCAGGTCCAAATGCACTTTATAACAAATTTAATCCTACTAAATATTTGAAGGATTGGGAGCTCGTAATAGTCAATAAACAGGTTTCCGATATGCCTACAGACATTAGAAAAGATCTTTTGCTTGAAGGCGTTACAGATGCCGCCTTTTGGGAATTCAAGAAAAAAGACAGCGAAGAAATTGTCCGAATCTGGACAAAACATATTGATGATTCTGAACAGTTCAATCAAACACAATTAAGGAATTATATAAGCACTGGCAGCTGGAGAAGTGAAACTATTCTCATTTATGCGGATGTTGGTATAGTTGGTGTAAGAAAAGTAAATAATGCAAATGATCCACTTATGATTTACATATCGAAAGGACAAGATATGCTTTATATTTTCTATTATAATAGAATCAGTGATATAAATGGCCAGCCTGCTTATAATGGCACTAATCAGGGAACAGATCAATTATTTTTAATCCATCTTACTAAAGATATTGCTGGAATAAAAAATAATGTTGTAACTGACGCGCCTGAAATCTAAATAATTTATAAAACATTAAAAAAATAAATAAGTAGAGTAATTACTCTACTTTAACTTCTGCTTCAACACCATCTCGCTCTTCGGTATCAGATTCATTAGTGTCTTTTTCTTCCATCATATCATCTGTTTTATCTTCAACTTCTTTGTCATCTAATTGATTCTCTTCTCTCTCGCCTGTTTCATCTTCTGTTGATTTATCGCTTCTATTTTCCAACATATTTAGCAAGTGGTTCGCTTCTATTGCAATTCTTCCAGCAGCAGTTGCCAATCCATAAGCCTCGCCATATTTCTTTGCTTCTAATGCAGCTTTAGCTTCTGCTAAATGTCTCTCAGCATTAGCAATTACTCTATTGGCTTTCTCTAACTCAAGGCCTTTATCTTTAAGCATTTGAGCTTTTTCTTTCACTTGTTCTAAGAAATTACTAACTCGCTCAATTCGCTGCTCAACTTTATCCATTTTATCTGTTACTATGTCTTTTCTCTTTTCGATTTTGTCGCGCAGCTCATCTATTTCCGCATCAGTTTTGTGTGTGCGCTCTTTTATTTTAGCTCTCGTTAGTAAAATTTTCTTAGCCGCTTCTTCGCGTGTTTTGCCCGAATCTTCGGATAACGCATCAAGGAGCTTGTCTAATTTTGCTTTCTGTTCATCAGTTAATCTATCTCTATATTTAGTACGTATTTCGCTATCTAAATCCAAAACAGTATTTTCCTGCTCTTGTATTTCAGCTTCAAAAGTTACATCACTTTCTAATTCAGTTTCAGGATTGTCTGATCTTTCTTCACTGACTCTTTTTTTAACAATATCGAGATATTTTTTGTGCTCTTCCCTTGCCCGTTCGGCTGCATCAAGTCGTTCTTTCGCTACCATCTTTCGGACTTCTGAAAGGCGCTCTTTTGCAAATTTAGATCTTAATTTAGTTTTGACTTCTTCATCTCCTGTTAAAGAGATTTGCAAATTCTCAACAGCCAAATCAAGGCCGTATAAGGCGCTATCCGGATCGACAGTAGATTCTGGTAATTCAGCATCTAATGTTACGTCTGTTTCTGCACTTACTTCATGCGTACCAATCAGACTTAACAAAAATAGCGCTGTTACCAAAATGGTAAAAATTTTTCCAATATCCATAATACATCACCAATGTAATAATTTTAAAAGCCGTATGGTATATTAAACTTAATGGTGCTTTCAAAAGAGAAAAACCTTGAATTAGATATTAGAAAATTCTCACTTGCTAACGCATACTTGCACGAAGGACGGGCTCAAACCGGAGCTGTTCTCGGCAAAATTTTGAATGAAAGGCCACATTTGAAATTACATATTCATTTAATATTGCCATTAATTAACAAAACTATAAAAGATATAGGAACATTAAATGTCTCTGAACAAGAAATCGAATTAAGAGAAATTTATAACGAATTTTTTGACCGGCCAATTGTACATGAAAAAACTCTTCCTGAACTGCAAAATACAGTATACGGCAAAGTGATTACAAGATTTGCACCTTCGCCATCTGGACCATTACATATCGGACATGTTTATGTTATGAATTTAAATGCAGAATATGCAAAAAAATATGGCGGCAAATTTATTCTAAGAATAGAAGATACAAATCCAGAAAATATTCAAATAGATGCTTACAAAATGATTCCTGAAGATGCAAAATGGGCAACAAATAACCATGTATCAAAAGTTATTGTGCAATCTTCAAGAATGAATAAATATTACAAATGGGCTAAAGAACTTTTTATAAGAGAGCATGCTTATGTGTGTTTTTGCAGTCCAAATAAATGGAAGAACTTAGTTACATTAGGAGAAGGCTGTCCGGAAAGAAATGTTAATGGAAAAGCACAATTAAAATTCTGGAAAGAAATGCTTAATGGAAAAATAAAGCAAGGACAAGCTATCGTTAGATTAAAAACAAATATGTCTGATAAGAATCCTGCTATGCGAGATTTTGCAATTCTTAGAATAAATAATTCAGTTCATCCTAAAGTAGGTAAGAAGTACAGAGTTTGGCCATTGATGAATTTAGCAGTTGCAGTTGATGACCACGAACTTAGCATTACCCATTCCATTAGAGGAAAAGATCATAGAGATAATGCTAAAAAGCAGGAAATAATACAAAAATATCTGGGCTGGAAAATTCCGGTTGCATTATTTGTTGGCAGGATAAACTTCAAAGATTTTAATGTAAGTACAACCGAAACGAGAAAAGCTATACAAAAAAAGAGATACAGCGGTTGGAACGATGTCAGACTTCCATTTCTTAAAGCACTAAAAAGACGCGGATATAAATCTCAAGCACTTGCGAAATTTGTAATTGAAATGGGAATTAATGAAAATGACAAGCTCGTTTCACTTGATGAATTTTTTGAGAATTTAAATTCGTATAACAGAAATATAATTGATAAATCTGCAAACAGATATTGGTTTGTTCCTGATCCAGTAAAAATTTCTGTTAAAAACGCGCCAAAAATAAAAAATGTGAAAGTTAAACTGCACCCTGATAAAAATCAAACAAGACTAATTAACACGAGCAAAACTCTTTACATTCCAAAATACGACATGAAAACATATGGAAATACAGAAGTAAGGCTAATGCATTTATATAATGTAAACTTAAAGACAAATGCGGAATTAACAAGCAAAGAAAATAAAAGTATACAAAAAATTCAGTGGCTTCCAAGCAATAATATTAAAACAGAAGTTCTTATGCCAAACGGTAAAGTTGTAAAGGGTTTGGGTGAAATGGCTCTTAAAAAATTAAAGCTTGGCGAAACAATACAATTTGAAAGATTTGGCTTTGTTACGCTTGATAAGCGAGATAATAAGCTTACTTTTGCATTTCTGCACGTATAGACGCTTCTAACTCTGACTTTTCTAACTCAATTAGATGTGGAAACTTTTTTTCCATACTCAATTTGATGCCCGACATTACTCTTAATTTAGGTCTAATTTTATATAATAAACTATTTATCATAATCATACTTTCAACCATTGCTTGATTAGCCTCTTCGCTTCCAAGAAGAAGATTATAATCCAAATGTTCATCTAATGTGTATGTACCGCAAACTTGTTCTCCCAGTGCCAAATAAGGTACAATTAAACTATAAACTTCACGTCTCACTAATCTATGTCCTGACTCCAAATCAGCTTCATTTACGCGCATAATTGCATTTCCACTTCTAAATTTTAACATCATTTTGGCTAAGAATATCGCTTTATAAAATTATGCGGGTTTTCGATATGTTTTTAAATGCAACTTTTAAGTTTTTAGTATCCGATGATTACCATCGCTATACAAAAGAGGATAATTAAAAATGCAGGGAAAATTCGACGTACCTAAGGAATTAAGCGATAAAGTTCTCGCACTTATTCAGGATGCTAGAACAGACGGCAAAATCCGAAAGGGAACCAACGAAGCTACTAAATCTATTGAAAGATCTGAAGCTAAATTAGTTATTATTGCGGGCGATGTAAGTCCGCCAGAAATCATAATGCATATGCCTTTATTATGTTCTGAAAAGAAAATTCCTTATGTTTTTGTTCCATCAAAATCTGAACTGGGCGCTGCTGCCGGATTGCCAGTAGCAACGAGCGCTATAGCAATTACCAAATCCGGAGATGAAAAAAGACTCAATCAAATCATTACTGAAATTTCAAATATTACAGGAGAGAAAAAAGATTCTGTAAAAGTGAATGCAAATAAAACTGCAGAAGAAGTTACAACTCAATAAATTCTAGTCAATGGCTAAAGACGCTAAACAAAAGGAAAAAGAAATTAGTGAAGAACAATCCGGACCATATCCAGCACGAGTTATGGAAATAGTTGGTTCTATGGGAACAAGAGAAGGCGGAAAACAGGCACGAGTTAAAGTGCTTGCTGGAAGAGATAACGGAAAGATAATCAGACGAAATGTTCTTGGTCCAGTTAAAATTGGCGATATATTAATGCTTAACGAAACTGAAATTGAAGCGAGTCCTCTTAAGGGCAGGAAGAGATAAGATGCCAAAATGTTCTTACTGTAATAAAGAATTTGACAGAGCAAGCGGAATAATGCTAATACAAAACACTGGTAAAATTCTTTGGTTTCATTCGCGCAAGTGCGAGAAATATATGTTAAAACTCAAGCGAAATCCAAAAAGATTGAAGTGGACTAAAGGCGCAAATGCTGTAAAAGCTGAGTAATTATAGTAGTAAACTATTTATTTTACCTATGTACGTTAATTATGAGGTAAATATGGTTAAACGCAAAACTAAGCGAAAAACAGCACAGAAACGACCAGCCAGAAGAAAAGCTGTTAAGAAGAATGTCAAACGAAAAGCAAAAGTGAAATCTATAAAAAAACCTTCTAAAACTCAATTAAGAAGCAAAAATTTAGTCGGAACTGTTACACATTTCTTCGATAACATTTCTGTTGCAGTAATTGATGTGAAAAAACCAATAAGCGTAGGTGATACAATTTCAATAGAAGGACCAAAAACAAATTTCAAGCAGCCTATAAAGTCAATGCAAGTTGAGCATACCACAATAAAGACTGCAAAACGCGGCGATAATATAGGTATGAAAACAAATAAACCTGCAAGAGCGCGAGATTTAGTCTATAAAATATAAACAAGCTTTTTTCTATTAATTTTATTGTAATTACTTACAGTTATCCTTTTAATTGCAAAATTTAGCTCAAACATATGACAATACAAATAAGTAGGCATAAAGATAATGATAAATATAAAATTTTTAATGCCGATGATATGACGGCGCGCGGCAAGGCTCTTATTAACGGCTATGAAGTTATAAAAGAATTTACACCAATAGAAGAAGTAAAGCTGCCAGCCGATATTAGCAGGAATGATTTAATCGCGCTATTAGAATTGCACAAAACAAATTATGTTTCGAGACTAGAAATTGCTAAAAAAATAAATGGTTCAATAACTAGCATAGCAGCTGACAAATTCGCTTTGAAGGGTATAGATGATATATTAGAAGATTTATATGAGACCTCTACAGAGTAGATTTTTAAATAGGTGTACGTTATATTACTAACACAATGGCAAAAATACAGCCTTCTTCTAAGGAGCGAAAACGTTATATAAGGATAAAAGTCGATTCTACTCAAAGAGTCGAGAAAGGTGATTTAGAAAGAACAGTCATTCAGGCTGGTCTAAAATTTCTCGGTGAGTTAAACATGGCTCGCGCAGGAGTACAATTATTATCGGATACGTGGGATGGGAAACACGCCATAGTCCGAACAGGACACAAATACATTGACGATACAATTGCAGCACTTGCATTAGTTAAAGATATAGAAGGTCATAAAGCAACAATATCTTCAATAAAAGTATCTGGTGCTGTTAACAAATTAAAGGAGTTAAGAAAATGAGTAATCTATTACCGCAACAAGCGATGGGATATGATCGCGCAATTACAGTATTTAGTCCAGATGGAAGACTTTTACAAGTAGAATATGCAAAGAAAGCTGTAAGTCTTGGCGTACTTACACTCGGTATAGTTCACAAAGATGGGATTATTTTAATGTCAGACCGAAGATTAACTGAAAAATTATTAGTTGCCGAATCAGTAAGAAAGATTTCTGAAATAGACGACCACATAATTTCATCTTTCTCTGGATATATGAATGATGCAAGAGTTATAATCAAACGTTCACGAGTTTTCGCACAGCAGTACAAATTAACATACGGCGAACCGCCTGCAGTCGAAGACATTGTTAAATATATCTCAGATATAGAACAGCAATATACTCAATATGGAGGAATAAGACCTTTTGGTGTAAGTTTCCTTTTTGGCGGAGTGGATAAAACTGGAATACGTTTGTTTGAAACAGACCCATCCGGAATATACACTCAATACTATGCGAAAGCTATCGGCGGCGGAGCTCCTGAAGCAAATGTACTTTTGGAAAAGAAATGGAAACAAAATATGACTGCTGAAGATGCTCAAAAACTTGCACTTGATATTTTCAAGGAGATTCTTGGAAAAGAATTTTCACTTGAAAGATTAGAAGCCATGTCTGTAAAAGTACAAGACAAAGCCCAAAAGATCGAACTAAAATAAATGGCTTTCAGAACACAAAATATAAGCAGAGACAGAACAGACCCAATAACTATTGCTAAGATTAGAAAAGGCGGAGTTATTTTCGAAATCGTATTAAGAGATTCTGATTTAGCTCTTGAATTTAGATCGGGAAAAAATATTGATTTAAAAGATATTCTTGAAACGCCAAAAATATTTTCAGATGCGAAAAGAGGAGAACTTGCAGCCCACACAGATATGAAAAAATGGCTTGGCACAGATAATGAAAAAGAAGTTGCAACAATAATCTTAAGGAAAGGAGAACTTTCTCTTACGCAAGAACAAAGAAAACGAATGTTTGAAGCTAAAAAATCTAAAATAATTGATTACATTCAAACCAATGCTGCGGATCCAAAAACAAAATTGCCGCATCCAAGAGTTAGAATAGAAAATGCGATGCAGCAGGCAAAAATTCAAATTGATGCTTACAAATCTGTTGAAGAACAATTAGATGGAATAATTGAAAGCTTAAGAGTTATACTTCCTATAAGTTTAGAGAAGGTAAAGTTTATAATCACACTTCCGGCCAAATATGCTGGTAGTGCATATTCAGCATTAAAAGGAAAATACAAATTTACCAGTGAAAAATGGAACAACGATGGTTCTGTTGAAATAAAAGTTCAAATTGCCGCGGGATTAAAAATTGATTTTTTTAATCTTGCTAACGGACTTACTTCTGGTGAAGTTATAATTGAAGAGGAAAAATAATGGAAATTTCAAAAAAGTTTATAGTTGAGAACATGAGGTTTTTATAATGACAGAAAAAATACATATAAAAGATAAAGATATAGTAGTTCCTGGCGCTCTTTTAGCAGAGGGACTCGAATATTTGCCTTCGGGACGAGCATTCCGAGACGGCGAGAACATATATGCGGCCACAATCGGATTAATCTCCGTAAAAGGCAGAGTAATAAAAGTAATACCATTAGCAGGCAAATACTCGCCAAAAAGAGGCGATGTAATTATTGCGAAAATAAATGGCTTTGGAAAATTTGGATGGAATTTAGAAATAGATAGTCCATATAAAATTGACTTAAACGTTGGAGAAATTTCTATGAATTATGTTGATTTGAAAAATAGCAAACTTGCGGATTATTTCAAAATTGGCGATTACGTATTTGGAGAAATAACAGATATAAGCGAATCTGGATATATTTCTTTGTCGGCAAAAAGACGCCCATACAGAAAACTAATTGGTGGAAATATCATAAAAGTCGGACCTACAAAAATTCCTAGAATAATCGGAAAGCAAGGCTCTATGATAAAAACATTAAAAGATCTATCGGGCTGCGAAATATTAATCGGACAAAACGGCTTAGCGTGGATACAAGGAAATGCCGAAAAAGAAGCAAAAGTTGCGAAAGCAATCAAATTAATTGAAAAAGAAAGTCATTTATCTGGCTTGACTGAGAAAGTCAAAGCTATGTTAGAGGAGAAGAACTAAATGGGAAGTAAAGTAGGAGCACCAGAAAAACTTATCGTCAACGGAAAAAGACTTGATGGTAGAAAAGCAAATGAAATGCGAGAAATGGAAATAGAAGTTGGCGTAATACCAAATGCAGATGGTTCATCTATGGTTACTCTAGGAGGAACTAAAGTTATATGTTCTGTATATGGCCCAAAAGAAGTTTTGCCAAGAAGAAATCTTGATACCGAACAGGCATTTCTGAATTGCGTTTATGGAATGGCCTCATTTTCAACATCAGAAAGAATTAGACCAGGACCAAACCGAAGAAGTACTGAAATTTCAAAAGTAATTGCGGATGCATTAGCGCCAGCAATATTTATGGAAAAATATGCCGGCATGGAGATAACAGTAATTATGGAAATTATAAATGCAAATGCTGGAACGAGAACTGCAGCAATAAATGCAGCCTCTGTCGCACTTGCCGATGCTGGAATAGAAATGAAGGATTTAATCTGTTCAATCGCATCTGGAAAAGCCGATGGAACGCTTATGTTAGATTTGTTCGAACCAGAAGATAATTTTGGCGAAGTTGATATGCCACTTGCAATTCTTCCACGAACAAAAGAAATAACTTTGTTGCAAATGGATGGTATGCTTACAAAAGCTGAATCAAAGAAACTAATAGATATGAGCATAAAAGCCTGCGAAGAAATATACGAACTGCAGAAAAAAGCTTTGCAAAAAAAATACGCAACTGAAACTCAACAGGAGACTGAATAAAATGCCAATGTTAAAACCATATATGACTGAATTACTCGCAAAAGGAAAACGCGAGGACGGAAGAAAATCTTTTGATTACAGAGATATAAAAGTAGAAACTGGCGTTATAGCACGAGCTAACGGCTCAGCGAGAGTTCTAATCGGAAAAACAGAAGTTCTTGTTGGAGTTAAATTAGACGTTGGAGAACCTTTTCCAGATTCGCCTGAGAGCGGAGTTTTAATGGTAAATGCAGAATTGCTTCCATTAGCAAGTCCAAATTTTGAATTTGGTCCGCCAAGCAAAGATTCAATTGAACTTTCAAGAGTAATTGACAGAGGTATTCGCGAATGTCATGCTATTGATTTAGACAAACTTTGTATTAAACCAAAAGAAAAAGTTTGGATGGTTTTCGTAGACATTTATCCAATAAATGACGATGGCAATTTACTCGATGCAGGTGCTCTTGGTGCAATAGCTGCACTCAAAACAACCCTATTGCCTAAATACGATGAAGATGAAGAAAAAGTTTTACATAAAGAACTAACAAAAACAAAACTTCCACTTCAGAAAATTCCAATACTTACAACTTTTGGAAAATTAAGTGGCAATCTTTTTGTTGATGCAACAATGCGCGAAGAAAAAGAGCTTGATGCCAGATTATCTATAGCAACAGTTGAGGATGGAACAATATCTGCTATGCAAAAAGGCGGTTCTGGACCGCTTACAGCCGAAGAAGTAATTGAACTTACAGAAAAAGCTGCCGAGTTAGGCAAAAAACTAAGAAAGCTTATTCCTTCGAAATAATAGAGTTACAAAAGTTTAAAAGGCGAGATTAGGCTTTAAATACGCAATGGCAAACGAATTTACTAAATATGAAATTGCTCGAATTATAGGTGCGAGAGCTTTGCAAATTTCTATGGGCGCACCGCTTTTGATAAAAAGGCCTAAAGATGTATACAATACTATAACAATCGCAAAAGAAGAATTAAAAGCCGGAGTATTGCCTATAAATATCAAAAGACCACAGCCAGTTAAAATCGAGGAGGACTAATGGAACAAACACAGACAGATATTAAACAAACTTTAGTACCACTAGATCAGTTAATTTCTTCAGGCATACATATAGGAACAAAATTCAGAACAAAACATATGGCTAAATATATCTACAAAATAAATCCAAATGGTTTGTGTGTTCTTGACGTAGAAAAGGTAAATGACGGATTAAAAGTTGCAGCTGAAAAATTAGCGAAATATGATGCTCAAGATATTGTTATAATTTCAAGGCGTGAAAATGGCTGGATACCAGTTAAAGCATTTGCAAAAGCAACTGGAGTCAAGCATGTTTTTGCTGGACGATACCCTGCTGGTACAGTAACAAATCCTAATTTAGATACGTTTTTTGAACCAAAAATTATGTTAGTTGTAGATCCATTTCCAGATAAAAATGCTGTCAAAGATGGATTAAATATCGGTATTCCTATAATCGGACTTTGTGATTCTAATAACACTACTGAAAACATCGATATAATAGTTCCATGCAACAACAAAGGTGCAAAATCTCTTGGACTTATTTTCTGGATACTTGCAAATGAATATCTAAAAGCGAAAGGCCTTTTGAAAGATTCTGAGAATTTACAAATATCAGTTGACGATTTTACTAGCGTTTAAATCTTTTTCTTAATTGTTTTCTTTGTTTCGCCGCATAACGTCGTAACATTTTATTATGCGTTACTCTTAATCTCAAAGCTATAAGTCTGATTATTCTTTGTCCCAATTTCATACCGCGTAATGTTTTTAAAATTTTAACTTCTTTGATTATCTGGCTCTCGCGCAGGCCGGCAATCGTATGGAAAACTTCCTGTACGTCTGCTCCGCCTATAAATTGGGCAAATCCTAGATACGTTCTTGTCAATAAGTAAAATGGAAATACTGCTAATATATCCAGCCAATAAAATTTGAAAAACTTTTTCAAATTATGAACATGACGCCATTTGAATCCTAAATCTACTACGAAAAGCGAAATTATAAAATAATCAGCAATAGTAGCATAAGGTTCATAATCCTCTAAATGAAGAAAAAAGCTTCCAATGACTAAAAAAGCTAAAAGCAATGTGGCGGGAAATACTAATATATCTACAATATCCTCTGCTTTTTCCAGAAATTTATCTAATTTTCTGTTCTTTAATTTTGTCATATAGCTGCTATAAACTATAATTCTGGGTTTTTATATGTTAGGATAAACTTAAATCTAAATCGTATAATAAAAAAGAATGCTCCTTAGTATATCCAGAGAATTAGAATTTTACATAAAAAATCGAGAGCAAGTAGCTAAAAAATTTATCCTTAGTTACATAAATATAAATAAAACTGTATATTTTTCTGAACTCCACAAGGCATTATATTACGCTTCTGCCATTTTCAGATATAGTGATTTTAGTGACTTTGGATTTGAAGATTATTTCGATGATAATTTAGAAAATGATAACGATTATCCAAAAAATGAGCTCATACATGCAATGTTAATTCGATTGAAAGAAACAGGTTTAATAGAAATATTAGCTAATAGTGAAAAAGTTATAACTTTAACAAAAAAGGGCGAAAGACTCATAAAAGATGGATTATTAGATAAATCTGTTTTACAAAACGCTATAAATGAAGCTTTAGGCCCGCACCCAATTGATTCCATTCCTGACTAATATATCTATTATATTTTTTCTTTGAAGGCTATTCATGCCTTTCCAATCTAAGACCGCTTGCTCTGGCTTCGGAATAGTTTTGTTAATCATTTCTAATATCATTTTATCATTTAAATTATCGAGTTTGTGTTTAGGACAGATGTGTCCGAAGGCATAGTTTTGTGTTTCAATCATTTTTTGAAATTTTGGCGAATAATGATTGCCGCCAAAACCAATTGCACTTATTCCTTTCTCAAGTTTTTTTGTAACTAAATCATAAACGACATCTGCTAAAACATCTGCAGCAAGTTTATCATTCCAAGCTTTTTCATTTGAGCCTATCTCAATAAAAATTACTAAATAATTAAATGTAGGGCTATGGTGTGTAGCTTCAATAGTTATTTGGTATTCCATACATCCCCGTCTTTTTGCGTGTTTGTGTATTCCTATCAAACCAGTACGCAAATACAATGCAGGAGCAATTGAAAGTTCTGTTTTGTTGCCTCCCAAATCATTAGTATCAAAATTTCCTGTTGGATGAACGCTAAATGAATCAACGTTTGCTTTTGATGCATGGCTTGATAATACTATAATTATTTCCGGCTTAAGCTCATCAAACTTTTTCTTATATTTATCTAAATCCAAAATATCTGCATCTAATTCCAATATTTTAACAGAATCTGGCAGCTCAGAATAATTACTTTTCAAAGCTTTTCCAATATTAGTGCTTGCGGTATTTTTGTTGCAAATAACAATTAATTTCATTGATTAAAATTTTCTGAAACAACTTCTAAAGCAGTATGGTCTTTTATTCCATACATTTCAGTACTATAATGAATAGTTATTCCTTCTACTTCATTTTCATATCTGTCAAAAATTTCCTGATAAAATTCGCCCTCTATTTGCTGTGTTACTTTCAAAGGTGTATAATGCGGCGGGGATGGATCAGTATTCACTCCAAAACCGCCTAAAACTATATCTGTTACACCGAAAGCAGACGTAACTAATCGTGCTCTTTCTATGTAATCTTTAATTAATGGATGGTAACTTGGTAATGTATCTGTAGCCGGATAAACACTAATCAAAATATAGTCCAAATCTCCTACTTCATAATAATCTCTATTTTTTACAAATTTATCGTACGTAAATCCCGAGCCAATTCTTCCATCATAATATGGTTTAATTGACTCAATAGTTATATTTTCTATAGCTCTGTTTATTTCAGAAGTTTTATACGAACCAAAATTAAATTCGCTATCTATTTGTTCGTAGAGTGTAAATTGATAAAACTGATATTCGTCTGCAAATTTTGCGAGTTCGGTAAATAATTTTTTATTCTTCGACAAATGATTATTATAATCTGATACAGGTGCTAATCTTGTTCCTAGAACGCTAACAGTTCTAAGCTCAGTATGCAAGCCATTT
>ERZ1292623.153-Hain-H51-01um-R1-153-length-76385-cov-9_pt1 | contig 19189 bp, 13 predicted proteins | sample MGYA00564398_ERZ1292623 | MGnify/ENA primary metagenome ERZ1292623 (study PRJEB36523, sample SAMEA6512633) | groundwater metagenome | collected 2019-01-07 | study: AquaDiva: Metagenomics assemblies of 32 groundwater samples | reverse complement strand
ATAATCGAACTCCGTAATTGCAGAAAGTTTAAAAAATAATTTTGCAACGAGATTCTGAAAAACTCCGTAGGAGTCTAATATTTGCAGAAAGAATTTAAAAAAATATAATCGAACTCCGTAATTGCAGAAAGTTTAAAAAATAATTTTGCAACGAGATTCCAAAAGACTCCGTAGGAGTCTCATGTTTGTAGAAAGAATTGAAAAAAGAAATTGAACTCCGTAGGAGTTCAACAATTGATTTAAAAAATTATGAATGAAACTAAAATATATATTTTCGATACAACACTTCGCGATGGTGAACAAGCGCCCGGTTGTAAATTAAATACAAAAGAAAAAATCGAACTTGCGCTTCAACTTGAAGATTTAGGCGTTGATATTATGGAGGCTGGTTTTCCTTTTTCAAGCCCCGGAGATTTTGAAAGTGTAACTGAAATTTCAAAAATAATTAAGAACTCAATTGTTTGCGGACTTTCCCGTGCAGTTGAAAAAGATATCGAAGCGGCGGCAGAAGCTTTAAAATTTGCAAAGCGTTCTCGAATTCATACTGGCATCGGAACTTCCGATTTACACATTCGCGCAAAATTTAACGCAACTCAAGATGAAATTTTAGAGCGAGCTCGTCAATCTGTTATTTGGGCAAGAAATTTTACCGACGATGTGGAGTTTTACGCGGAAGATGCTGGCAGAACTGATAACGAATATTTAGCAAGAGTTATCGAAACCGTAATTAAAGTTGGCGCAACTACTGTAAACATCCCCGATACAACTGGTTATTGTTTGCCTTATCAATACGGAGAAAAAATTTCATACTTAATAAATAATGTTCCAAATATCGATAAGGCTGTTATATCGTGTCATTGCCATAACGATTTGGGATTAGCAACTGCGAATTCAATTACAGGGGTTATTTTTGGCGCGCGTCAAATCGAATGCACAATAAATGGATTGGGAGAACGAGCGGGAAATACTTCGCTCGAAGAAGTTGTGATGGTAATTAAACAGCATAAAGATTTAAATTTTTTTACAAATATTAAAAGCAAACAATTAAATCCGATTAGTAAAAATGTGAGCGAAATTATGCGCATGCCAGTTCAGCCAAATAAAGCTATTGTTGGCTCGAATGCTTTTTCTCATTCTTCTGGAATTCATCAAGATGGATTTTTAAAAGATGCTTTAACTTATGAAATTATAAATCCCGAAGAAGTTGGCGCAATAAGTTCGAAAATTGTTTTGACTGCGCGAAGTGGTCGAAGCGCGCTTGCTTTTAGATTTCATAAATTAGGTTTCAATTTTAATAGAAATGAAGTTGATAATTTGTATAAAAAATTTATAATTTTAGCTGATACAAAAAAAGAAATTAATGACGATGATTTGAAAATTATGGCAAACCAATTTCAATCAAAAGATTTATAAAATGCCAAAAACTTTATTTGAAAAAATTTGGGATAATCACACCGTTAAAATAGTAGATGATTCAAATACTGTATTGTATGTTGATAGACATTTAATTCACGAGGTAACTTCTCCGCAAGCTTTTTCCGGAATTGAAAAAAGAGGATTAAAAGTTTTTCGTCCGCAACAAACAATTGCAACTGCCGACCACAATGTGCCGACACTTAATCAGCATTTACCAATTCAAGAGGAACTCTCTCGTTTGCAAGTTGAAGCGCTCATAAAAAATTGTAAAAATCATAATATTGAATTGTATGGATTAGGACATAAATTTCAAGGCATCGTTCATGTAATTGGTCCCGAGTTAGGAATCACGCAACCCGGAATGACAATTGTTTGCGGCGATAGTCACACAAGCACTCACGGTGCGTTTGGCGCAATCGCTTTCGGTATTGGCACAAGTGAGGTTGAAATGGTTTTTGCTTCGCAAACTATTTTTCAAACTAAACCAAAACTGATGCGAATAAATATTGATGGCAAATTAAATTTTGGTGTCCTATCAAAAGATATTATTCTTTATATCATTTCAAAAATTTCTGCAAGTGGCGCAACTTCTTACGCGGTGGAATATTCCGGTTCTGCAATTCGAAATTTATCGATGGAAGCGAGAATGACAATTTGCAATATGAGTATCGAAATGGGTGCGCGTTGCGGATTAATTGCACCCGATGAAATTACTTTTGATTATTTAAAAGGAAGAGAGTTTGCTCCAAAATTTGATGAGTGGGAAAAATCAATTACAAATTGGAAGAAATTATTTTCCGATGATGATGCAAAGTTTGATAAAGAAATAAATATCGATGCCTCCGAAATCAAATCAATGATTACTTACGGCACAAATCCCGGAATGGGAATTAGCATTAACGAAATAATTCCTTCAGATTCAGCAATGAATTCAAGCGAAAAATCATCTTTTAATAAAGCGTTGAAATATATGGGACTTCAATCTGGCGCGCCAATTAAAGGATTGAAAATTGATTTTGTTTTTATTGGAAGTTGTACAAATAGCCGAATGGAAGATTTGCGATTGGTTGCAAATTTTGTAAAAGGAAAAAAGAAAGCTGAAAATGTTGAAGTGTGGATTGTCCCCGGAAGTAAGCAAGTTGAAAAACAAGCAATCGAGGAAGGAATTGATAAAATATTTTCTGATGCCGGTTTTCAATTACGACAGCCCGGTTGCAGTGCTTGTTTGGGAATGAATGAAGATAAAATTCCTGCCGGAAAATATTGCATCTCAACATCAAACAGAAATTTTGAAGGAAGACAAGGCGCTGGTGCAAGAACTTTATTGGCAAGTCCGCTAACAGCGGCGGCGGCGGCAATCACTGGTTATGTAACCGATGTAACTGAATTATTAAATTAAAAAAATGCAACCTGTTAAAATTATACAATCAACTTTTGTTCCCCTTTCTGTAGAAAATATAGATACAGATCAAATTATTCCTGCCAGATTTTTAAAAGCAACTACAAAAGATGGATTTGGAAAAAACTTATTTCGCGATTGGCGATATGAAAATAATGATGAGTCAAAACCAAATTTAAATTTTGTGTTGAATCAATCTCAATTCAAAGGTTCAATTTTAGTTGCAGGAAAAAATTTCGGTTGTGGTTCATCAAGAGAACATGCGGCGTGGTCAATTTTAGATTTTGGTTTTAAAGCAGTGGTGAGTAGTTTCTTTGCAGATATTTTTAAAAATAATGCGCTCAACAATGGAGTGTTGCCAATTACTGTAACAGAAGATTTTTTGCAAAAAATTTTTCAACAAAATAATTTATCAACCTTAACAATAAATTTAGAAGAACAAACTATTTCTATCGATGCAACTCTCGAAAACGAAAAATTTGAAATAAACTCTTACAAAAAAAATTGTCTTTTAAATGGCTACGACGACATTGATTTTTTGTTAAGTTTAAAAAATGAAATAGAAATTTTTGAATCAACGCATAATTAAAATTGTATAAAAATTTAAATGAATAAAAATATCGCAGTCATCGAAGGGGACGGAATTGGTCCCGAGGTTACAAAACAATCTGTAAATGTGCTTAACGCAATTGCCAAAAAATTTGGACACAAATTCAATTACAGCTATTGTTTGTTGGGCGCAGACGCGATTGATAAAACTGGCTCTCCGCTACCAGCCGAAACTATCGAAATCTGTTTAGAAAGTGATGCAATTTTATTTGGCGCAATTGGTCATCCTAAATACGATAACGACCCAACTTTAAAAATTAGACCTGAGCAAGGTTTACTCGGATTGAGAAAAGCTTTAGAATTATTTGCAAACATTCGTCCGATAAATACTTATCAATCGCTACTTCATTTATCTCCATTAAAAATTAAAATAATTGAAAATGTAGATTTTATAATTTTTCGCGAATTAACCGGCGGAATTTATTTTGGAAAGAAAGAAATAAATTCTGATGGCACAATTGCTTCGGATGAATGTATTTATTCAAAAATGGAAATTGAACGTATTGCGCATCTTGCATTTCAATCTGCGCAACAACGAAGAAAAAAACTTACACTTGTTGATAAAGCAAATGTTTTAGAAACATCAAGATTGTGGAGAAAAGTAGTTCAGGAAATTTCTTCTCAATACAAAAATGTTGAACTTAATTTTTTATATGTTGATAACGCCGCGATGCAAATAATTCTCAATCCAAAACAATTTGATATTATACTTACAGAAAATATGTTTGGCGATATTATTAGTGATGAGGCAAGTGTAATTAGCGGTTCAATCGGATTACTTCCCTCCGCATCAATTGGAAATAAGAATGCATTGTTTGAGCCAATCCATGGTTCGTATCCTCAAGCCACAGGAAAAGATATTGCAAATCCAATCGGTTCAATTTTATCATCTGCAATGCTATTAGAATATTTTGGATTGATAGAAGAATCTTCACTTGTAAAAAAATCTGTCCAGTGGACTTTGGAAAATAAATTTGTAACGAAAGATATTGACTCAATTAATTTTTCTTCAACATCAACTATAGGTAAACTGATTGTTGATTTTATAGAAAAATAATTCTTCAATTCTACTCTTGCATATATCATATAAAAGTTGTAAAATAAATTAAATTTATGAAACTTCGAATCAAACTTATCATTATTAATTTAATACTTGGAGTCATTATTATTCTACCCTTTAAGGGCGGAACATAATAAATTTTTAGCCAATTTATTATAAACCGCCTCAAGTAGGCGGTTTTTTTTTATCAACAAGAATTTTAAAATTATGTCAGAATTAAATAAATATTCAAAAACAATTACTCAAGATGTTACTCAACCTGCGGCGCAAGCAATGTTGTATGGGATTGGTTTAACCGAAAATGATTTGAAAAAAGCGCAAGTTGGTGTTGTTAGCATGGGTTACGATGGAAATACTTGCAACATGCACTTGAATGATTTAGCTAAAATTGTAAAAAAAGGTGTTTGGGAAAATGATTTGGTTGGACTGATTTTTAATACAATTGGTGTTAGCGACGGTATCAGCATGGGAACAGATGGAATGAGATATAGTTTAGTTTCGCGCGATATTATTGCTGATAGCATCGAGGCAGTTTGTGGTGCGCAATATTACGATGCGTTAATTGCCCTCCCAGGTTGCGATAAAAATATGCCCGGCTCAATTATTGCAATGGGAAGATTAAATCGTCCCTCTATTATGGTGTACGGCGGAACTATTGCCGCCGGGAATTACAAAGGTGAGGATTTAAATATTGTTTCAGCTTTTGAAGCTTTAGGAAAAAAAATTGCTGGACAAATAAATGAAAATGATTTTATTGAAACGATAAAACATTCTTGTCCCGGCGCTGGTGCTTGTGGAGGTATGTACACTGCCAACACAATGGCTTGTGCAATTGAAGCTTTAGGAATGTCTCTTCCTTACTCTTCTTCTAATCCTGCGCTTAGCGATGAAAAGAAAAAAGAATGTTTAGATGCAGGCAAGGCAATTCGTTTGTTGTTAGAAAAAAATATTCTTCCTTCACAAATTATGACTCGCAAATCTTTTGAAAATGCAATTACAATAGTTATGGTTTTAGGTGGAAGCACAAATGCAGTGCTTCATTTAATTGCGATGGCAAAAAGTGTAAATGTAAAAATAACGCAAGACGATTTTCAAATTATTAGTGACAAAATTCCGATGTTGGCAGATTTCAAACCAAGTGGAAAATATTTAATGCACGATTTACATAAGTTCGGCGGAATACCAGCAGTGATGAAATATTTATTGAAAAATAAAATGTTGCATGGCGATTGTTTAACTGTAACTGGTAAAACAATTGCCGAAAATTTATCCACTGCAATTGATTTAGATTTTGAAAAACAAAAAATTGTTTTCCCAATTGAAAATCCAATTAAAAAAACTGGGCATCTGCAAATTTTATATGGCAATCTTGCCGAGAAAGGTAGTGTCGCAAAAATTACTGGCAAAGAGGGAGAAAGATTTATTGGTCCAGCAAGAGTTTTTGATGGCGAACATGATTTAATTGATGGAATTAATTCTGGTAAAATAAAATCGGGCGATGTTGTTGTGATTCGTTTTGTCGGTCCAAAAGGTGGTCCCGGAATGCCAGAAATGTTAAAGCCAACCTCAGCACTTATTGGCGCAGGATTAGGAAAAAGTGTTGCTTTAATTACCGATGGAAGATTTAGTGGTGGCACGCATGGTTTTGTTGTCGGGCATATTACACCAGAAGCTTTTGATGGCGGTTTGATTGCCTTAGTTAAGGATAATGATATTATTGAGTTAGATGTAACAAAAAAAATAATTGACTTAAAAATTTCTCCCGAAGAAATTATTGAAAGAAGAAAACTTTGGAATCAACCAGCACTAAAAGCAACAAAAGGAATTTTATTTAAATATGCTAAATATGTAAAAGACGCAAGCGAAGGTTGCGTTACAGACGAAGATTAATTTAAAATTACATTTTAATAAAAATATTTTATGCAAGCTGAAGAAAAAATAATCGAAATAAAAAAAGAGCAAATCGCCACAGAGTCCTCACTTCAAAATTTAAATGAAGTTTCTGGCTCGGTTGCGTTGCTCGAATCTTGCATTGCCGAAGGAGTAAAAACAATTTTCGGTTATCCTGGTGGCGCCATCATGCCAATTTATGATGCGTTGTACGATTACAACGAAAAACTAAAACATATTTTGGTTCGTCACGAGCAAGGAGCAATTCATGCCGCGCAAGGTTTCGCCAGATCATCTGGAAATGTTGGAGTAGTATTTGCTACAAGTGGACCGGGCGCAACAAATCTCATTACAGGTTTAGCCGATGCGCATATTGATAGCACTCCATTAGTTTGCATCACTGGGCAAGTTTATGCGCACTTACTCGGCACTGATGCGTTTCAGGAAACAGATGTAATAAATATTACTACGCCAGTTACAAAATGGAATTACCAAATCACAGATGCAAATGAAATTCCCGAAGTGATTGCCAAAGCATTTTATATTGCAAAAAGTGGAAGACCGGGACCAGTGCTAATTGATATTTCTAAAAATGCGCAAATACAAAAATTTAATTTCAAAGGTTATACAAAGTGTAATCATATTCGTAGTTATCGTCCAAAGCCAATTGTGCGAAAAAAATATATCGAGCAATCTGCGGAAATAATTAATCGAGCGCAAAAGCCATTTGTTATTTTCGGACAAGGTGTAATACTTGGCAAAGCGGAAAAAGAATTTTTAGCATTTATCGAAAAAGGTGGGCTTCCCTCTGCTTGTACAATTTTAGGATTAAGCGCATTGCCAACTGATCATCCGCTGAATGTTGGAATGCTGGGAATGCATGGCAATTATGGTCCAAATGTTTTAACGAATGAATGCGATGTTTTAATTGCAATAGGAATGCGTTTTGATGACCGCGTTACTGGTCGATTGGATAAATATGCCAAGCAAGCAAAAATTATTCATCTCGATATCGATCCATCTGAAATTGATAAAAATGTAAAAGTAACCATTGGCGTTTGGGGAGATTGCAAAGAAACTTTACCGATGCTTACATCTGCAATCGAAACAAAAAAACATACCGAGTGGGTTCGAAAATTTTATGATTTCAAAAAAGAAGAAGTTGACTCTGTAATTTATAATGAATTAAATCCAACTTCCGATGAACTTACGATGGGCGAAGTAATAAAATATTTAAATGAATTAACAAATGGCGATGCAATTGTTGTAACCGATGTTGGTCAACATCAAATGGTAACTTGCCGATATGCAAAATTTAATTCAAGCAAAAGTAATATTACAAGTGGCGGATTAGGAACAATGGGTTTTGCTTTGCCAGCGGCAATCGGCGCAAAATTTGGCGCAGAGGAAAGAACTGTTGTGGCAGTCATCGGCGATGGTGGAATACAAATGACTATTCAAGAATTTGGTACAATAATGCAAACAGGTGTTGATATAAAAATTATAATTTTAAATAATCAATTTTTAGGAATGGTGCGCCAGTGGCAACAATTATTTAACGACAAACGATATTCGTTTGTAAATATTGAAAGCCCAGATTATGTGCAAGTTGCAAAAGGTTATCGCATCGCTGCAAAAAAAGTTGAATCAAGAAGTGAATTAAAAAATTCGTTGCAAGAGATGTTAAATCATAAAGGGAGTTATTTATTAGAAATTATGGTCGGGAAAGAAAATAATGTTTTCCCAATGGTGCCACAAGGTTGCAGTGTAAGTGAGATAAGGTTAAAATAAAATGTCAAAATTAGAATACACAATTACTGTTTATACAGAAAATCAGATTGGTTTATTAAATAGAATTGCTATTATTTTTTCTCGAAGAAAAATAAATGTTATAAGTTTAAATACATCTTCTTCTGAGGTAGAAAATGTTCATCGTTTTACAATTGTTATTCACGAAACCGAAGAGGTTGTGAGAAAACTTTGCAGGCAAATCGAAAAACAAGTTGAGGTTTTAAGCGCATATTTCAACACCGAAGATGAAATAGTTTGGCAAGAATTAGCAATGTATAAAGTAAGCACCGATGTTATCGCCGAAAAAGTAAAAGTAGAAAGATTGTTAAGAGAGTACGGCGCGCGCGCAGTTGTAATTAGAAAAGATTACACTGTGTTTGAAACTACTGGCCACCGAGAAGAAATTGATAAATTAACAAAAGTTTTAGAGCCACTCGGTTTGATTGAATTTGTAAGGAGCGCAAGAGTTGCAATTATTAAAGCAAGCGAAGGATTCCATCAACGATTAAAAGAATTTGAAAAAACTGATCCGAGTGAAACTCCAATTGAAAATGAATTTTTAGATAAGCAAGATGAAGTTTTTACAATGTAAGTTTTAAAAAAAATGTAGGTGCCCAATAAAAACTTTGGGCATGACAGGATTGTTTTTAAAAAGTGTTTGTCATTCCCGAGTCATGGTGAGTGAGTGCATTTGGCACCATCACGCTTTGCGTGACTTGTCGAACCATATCGTGAATCAAAAAAATTGAAACTTTTAATTAAATAATATTTTAACTGGTTGATTTAAAATTCAACTGCAAACATTAACTTTAAATAAATAAAATAAAAATGGCACAATTAAATTTTGGCGGTTCAATTGAAAATGTAGTTACTCGCGAAGAGTTCCCACTTGCGAAAGCGCAAGAAATTTTAAAAAATGAAACCATCGCTGTAATCGGTTATGGTGTTCAAGGTCCCGGCCAAGCGCTTAATCAAAAAGACAATGGCATAAGTGTAATTGTTGGACAAAGAAAAAATTCTAAATCGTGGGATAAAGCGGTACGCGATGGTTTTGTTCCCGGCGAAACTTTATTTGAAATTGAAGAAGCATTACAACGAGGAACAATTTTTTGTTATCTCTTGAGCGATGCCGCGCAAATTGCATTGTGGCCAACTGTTCAAAAATATTTAACCGCAGGCAAAGCACTTTATTTTTCTCACGGCTTTGGAATTACTTTCAACGAACAAACCGGAATCATTCCTCCAAAAGATGTCGATGTTTTTTTAGTCGCACCAAAAGGAAGTGGCACTTCGCTGCGAAGAATGTTTTTGCAAGGACGCGGACTAAATAGTAGTTACGCAATTTTTCAAGATGCAACCGGCAAAGCTTTTGAAAGAGTTATTGCGCTCGGCATTGCAGTTGGCAGTGGATATTTATTTGAAACTACTTTTAAAAAAGAAGTCTACAGTGATTTAACTGGCGAAAGAGGAACTTTGATGGGGGCAATTCAAGGCATTTTTGCCGCGCAATATCATGTTTTGCGCGAAAGAGGCCACTCACCTTCCGAATCTTTCAATGAAACTGTCGAAGAACTTACGCAATCTTTAATGCCGCTTGTTGCCGAAAATGGAATGGATTGGATGTACGCCAATTGCTCCACTACTGCGCAACGCGGCGCACTTGATTGGTGGAAAAAATTTCGTGATGCAACGGCTCCAATTTTTAATGAATTGTATAGTAGCGTTGCCGCAGGAAAAGAATCGCAACGGTCAATTGACTCAAATTCGCAAACTGATTACCGCGAAAAATTAGATGCCGAATTAAAAGAATTACGCGATAGCGAAATGTGGCAAGTAGGTAAAACCGTTCGTGGTTTGCGACCAGAAAACCAATCGGAGAAAGCGAAATAAAAATATTTTCTCTTAAAATAAATTATGAATGTAGAAATAAATAATTCGCCGACATTAAATTTTGAACAAGCATCGCTCCGATTAAAAAATGTGGTTGTTAAAACGCCACTTACTTTTAATTCTCACTTGTCAAAAAAATATCAATGCGCTGTTTATCTTAAAAGAGAAGATTTGCAAATTGTGCGCAGTTACAAATTGCGTGGTGCTTACAACATGATGAGTGGTTTAGAAAAAGATGAATTACAAAATGGAGTTGTTTGCGCAAGCGCCGGAAATCATGCGCAAGGTTTTGCCTACAGTTGTAATAAATTAAATGTAAAAGGTGTTGTCTTTATGCCGGTGATTACGCCCAATCAAAAAATTTATCAAACAAAAATGTTTGGCGAAAATTTTATTGAAATTAAATTAGTTGGCGATACTTACGACGATTGTTCTGTTTCGGCAAAAAAATATGCCGAAGAAAATAAAATGACATTCATTCCACCTTTTGATGATTTACGAATTATCGAAGGACAAGGAACAGTTGCTGTTGAAATTTTAAATGAGCAAAATGATATTGATTTTTTATTTGTTCCGGTTGGTGGTGGTGGATTAAGTGCAGGTGTTGGAACTTATTTTAAAACTCATTCGCCAAAAACAAAAATTATCGGCGTTGAGCCCGAAGGTGCGCCATCAATGTACGAAGCATTAAAAGTTGGCAAACCAATTACATTAGAAAATATCGAAAGTTTTGTAGATGGCGCCGCAGTCAAAAGAGTTGGCGATATAACATTTTCAATTTGCAAAAATGTTTTAGACGATATGCGTTTGGTGCCCGAGGGAAAAATTTGTACCACTATTTTAAAATTATACAACGAAGATGCGATTGTTGTTGAGCCAGCCGGCGCATTAAGTATTGCCGCGCTTGATGATTATGCCGATAAAATAAAGGGGAAAAAAGTTGTTTGCATTTTAAGTGGAAGCAATAACGACATTGATCGCATGCAGGAAATCAAAGAACGAAGTTTGCAATACGAAGGATTGAAACATTATTTTCTTGTTCGATTCGCTCAGCGCCCCGGCGCATTAAAAGAATTTGTTAATGATGTTTTAGGCGAAAATGATGACATCACCCGATTTGAATATATGCAAAAACATAATAAAGAAACCGGTCCGGCGCTTGTTGGTATTGAATTAAAAAATAGAGAAGATTACGAAGTGTTGTTAAAAAATATGAAAAGCCACAATATTAATTTTACTGAGTTAAGCAAGAACGATAATGTTTTTGGTTATTTAGTTTGATTGAAAATTATAAAAAAATAAAACGGAAAAAATATAAATCAAAAATGACTGAACAAAAAGGATTATATAATTCTTCATTCGAGCACGACTCTTGTGGAATTGGATTTGTTGCCAACATAAAAGGAAACAAATCTCATCAACATATTTCCGATGCATTAACTGTTTTGGAAAATATGGAACATCGCGGCGCGTGTGGTTGCGAAACTAACAGTGGCGATGGCGCGGGAATTACTATTCAAATTCCGCACGAATTTTTCTTCGACGAGTGTGTAAAATTGGGAGTGCATCTTCCCTCTTTCGGAAAATATGCAGTCGGTGTAGTTTTCTTTCCAAAAAAATTGCGCTTACGAGAAGAGTGCCGAGAAATTTTTAATAGTTCCGCTGAAAAATTAGGATTAGAAATTTTAGCTTGGCGCAAAATTCCCGTTGAAGGCGAAGATATTGGAGTAACTGCTTTATCGGTTGAGCCAGTGATGGAGCAAGTTTTTATTGCATGCCCCGATCATATAAAAAACAACGATGACTTTGAGAGAAAATTATTTGTATTGCGAAATTATGCAACGCACACAATTATTAATACTGTAAAAAAAGATGAGGTGGAATTTTACATTGCATCGCTTTCATATAAAACAGTAATTTACAAAGGGCAACTTACCAGCTCGCAATTAAGAAATTATTTTCCCGACCTTAGCAATAAAAGATTAGTCAGCGCATTTGGTTTGGTTCATTCTCGATTTGCAACCAACACTTTTCCTTCGTGGAAACTTGCACAACCATTTCGCTACTTGGCGCACAATGGCGAAATCAACACATTGCAAGGAAATTTAAATTGGCTTAAAACAAGCGAAAAAGGTTTTGCATCTTCTTTCTTCACAAAAGAAGAAATCGATATGCTATTGCCAATAGTAGTTGGCGGTCAATCCGACTCGGCTTGCCTTGATAATATGATTGAACTTTTAACTTTAACAGGTAGAAGTTTACCTCATGTAATGATGATGCTGATTCCAGAAGCATGGGATGGCAACACTCAAATGGATTTAGTGAAAAAAGCATTTTACGAATATCATGCCTCTATAATGGAGCCATGGGATGGACCAGCATCAATATCTTTTACTGATGGAAAAATTATTGGTGCAACTTTGGATAGAAATGGATTGCGTCCATCAAGATATTGCGTTACAAATGATGATAGAGTTATTATGGCTTCCGAGACTGGTGTGTTGCCAATCGATCCATCAACAATAATTGCAAAAGGAAGATTACAACCGGGAAAAATGTTTGTTGTCGATATGGAACAGGGAAAAATTATTAGCGATGATGAATTAAAATTAAAAATCTGTTCGCAAAAACCTTATGGCGAATGGTTAAGCAAACATAAAATACGATTAGAGGATTTAGATGAACCAAGAGTTACTTTCACTCATCTATCGGATGCATCAATTTTAAAATATCATAAAATTTTTGGATACAGCACAGAAGATATCGAAACAATTTTAAAACCAATGGCGATAGATGCGAAAGAGCCAATTGGTTCGATGGGGATAGATGTTCCATTAGCAGTATTAAGCAATCAACCGCAACATTTAACATCTTATTTCAAACAATTATTTGCGCAAGTAACAAATCCGCCAATCGATCCGATAAGAGAAAGAATGGTAATGAGTCTTGCAAGTTATGTTGGCAACAACGGAAATTTATTAGATGAAGATCCGTGGCATTGCCACACTGTTGCACTAAAACATCCGGTGCTAACAAGTAGAGAATTAGAAAAAATAAGAAGTATTGATACTGGAATTTTTCAAGCAAAAACTTTGCAATCATATTTTAGAGCTGATGGAAAAGAAGGTTCGTTGCAAAGAGGATTGGAAAGATTGTGCCGATACGCAGAGGATGCAGTTCATGATGGTTTTGAAGTTATAATTTTAACCGATAGAGCAATTGATAGCGACCATGCGGCAATTCCATCTTTATTGGCAACTGCCGCAGTGCATCATCATTTAATTAGAAAAGGATTGCGCGGACAAGTTGGAATTGTAGTTGAAGCGGGCGATGTTTGGGAAGTTCATCATTTTGCAACTTTAATTTCATTTGGCGCCACAGCGGTTAATCCTTATTTAGCAATGGCAACCATTCGAAATATGAAAGCTAATGGTTCGTTGCAAACAAATCTTGATTGGAATGTTTTACGCAAAAATTATATTAAAGCTGTTAATGATGGATTGCTAAAAGTTTTTTCTAAAATGGGAATCTCGACTTTACAATCTTATCAAGGTGCGCAAACATTTGAAATACTTGGAATCAATAATGATGTAGTGGAAAAATATTTTACTGGCGCAATTTCTCGTATTGAAGGAATCGGCTTAGATGAAATTGCAAAAGAATCTTTGGCAAAACATTTTATTGTATTCGGCAAAAAAAATATTTCTGTGGATAGATTGCCGGTTGGTGGATTGTATCAATGGAAACGAAAAGGTGAATTTCATTTATTTAATCCGCAGACGATTCACTTGTTGCAACAATCAACAAAAAAAAATGATTACTCTATTTTCAAAAAATATTCAAAGTCGATAAACGATCAAAATGAAAAAGCTTGCACATTGCGAAGTATGTTTCAATTTAAAATTACTCGTCCGCATATTTCTCTTGATGAAGTAGAACCAGCAGAAAATATTTACAAAAGATTTGCAACTGGCGCGATGAGTTTCGGATCAATCTCGTGGGAAGCGCATACAACTTTGGCAATTGCAATGAATCGGCTTGGCGGAAAAAGTAATACTGGCGAAGGTGGCGAAGATGAAAAGCGTTATGAAAAATTACCGAATGGCGACTCGATGCGAAGCGCGATTAAACAAGTTGCAAGCGCAAGATTTGGAGTTACAAGTTATTATTTATCCGAAGCAGATGAATTGCAAATTAAAATGGCGCAAGGTGCAAAACCTGGCGAAGGTGGTCAGTTGCCCGGTTTCAAAGTTGATGAGTGGATTGGCAAAACAAGACATTCAACTCCCGGCGTTGGACTGATTTCTCCACCACCGCATCATGATATTTATTCAATCGAAGATTTGGCGCAATTAATTTTTGATTTAAAAAATGCAAATCGTGCCGCAAGAATAAATGTAAAATTAGTTTCAAAAGCAGGAGTCGGAACAATTGCCGCAGGAGTTACAAAAGCAAAAGCCGATGTAGTTTTAATTTCTGGCCACGATGGTGGAACGGGAGCATCGCCAATTAGCTCTATTAAACATGCAGGTTTACCGTGGGAGTTAGGTTTAGCCGAAACTCATCAAACATTAGTTAAAAATAATTTACGAAGCCGAGTTGTTGTGCAAGCCGATGGACAAATGAAAACCGGTCGAGATATTGCCATCGCCGCATTGCTCGGTGCCGAGGAGTGGGGCGTTGCATCAGCCGCATTAGTTGTGCAAGGTTGCATTATGATGCGCAAGTGCCATTTAAATACTTGTCCAGTTGGCGTTGCAACGCAGGATGTTGAATTGAGAAAAAGATTTTCTGGCGAAGTTGACCATGTTATTAATTTTTTTAAATTTATTGTTGAAGAGTTACGAGAAATTATGGCTGAGTTGGGATTTAAAACTGTGAACGAAATGATTGGACAGGTACAAAATCTCGAAACAAGAGAAAATATTAAACATTGGAAATATAGCAAACTCGATCTCTCCCCAATTCTTTACAAAGAGCCTGCATCTTCGCTCATTGGTTTGTATAAAAATGAAGAACAAGATCACGGTTTAAATGATTTGCTTGATTGGAAATTATTGGAAGTTGCAAAGCCAGCATTAGCATCAAAGAAAAAAGTTACAGCCGATTTTGAAATTAAAAATACTAATCGAACAACTGGCACAATTTTATCGAACGAGATAACAAAAATTTATAAAGCCAATGGATTGCCAGACGATACAATTGAATTTAATTTTAAGGGAACTGCTGGACAAAGTTTTGGCGCATTCAACACCAAAGGTGTTACTCATCGAATTGAAGGTGACGCGAATGATTATTTTGGTAAAGGATTAAGTGGCGCAAAATTAATTATTTATCCTCCTAAAAATATTTCTTTTGTGCCGGAAGAAAATATTATTATTGGCAATGTTGCTTTTTATGGCGCAACCTCTGGCGAGTCGTTCATCAGAGGAAAAGCTGGCGAAAGATTTTGTGTTCGTAACTCTGGCGCAAATGTAATTGTTGAAGGTGTTGGCGACCACGGTTGCGAATATATGACTGGCGGAAAAGTAGTCGTTTTAGGAGATACGGGAAAAAATTTCGCCGCAGGAATGAGTGGCGGATTAGCCTTTATTTACGATGTTAAATCGCAATTTGAATTAATGTGCAATAAAGAAATGGTTGATATTGACCAACTTGATGAAGATGATTCAAAATGGTTATTTGAAAAAATCCAAAAGCATTTTAATTATACCAATAGCACAGTTGCAAAATTTATTTTAGATGATTTTGAAAATCAAATTACAAATTTTGTAAAAGTTTTTCCAAAAGATTACAAAAAAGTATTGAACGAAAAAAAATTGAATCTGAAAGAAAAAATAGAGAAGGTTGCCTAATGCAAATTATAAATTTTAAAATTAACAATAATGGGTAAGCCAACAGGATTTATAGAATTCACAAGAGAGTTGCCATCAAAAAAAATGGTGAGTGAACGCTTAAAAGATTACAGCGAATTTGTAAATTTATTTAGCGACGAGCAGCTGAGCAAACAATCATCTCGTTGTATGAATTGCGGAATTCCTTTTTGCCATAATGGTTGCCCACTCGGAAATATAATTCCTGAATTTAACGATGCAGTTTATCGCAAGCAATGGGAAGAGGCTTACAAAATTCTTTCATCAACAAATAATTTTCCGGAGTTCACCGGGAGAATTTGCCCTGCGCCTTGCGAAACTTCTTGCGTTTTAGGAATCAATCAACCTGCAGTTACAATCGAAGAGATTGAAAAACATATTATCGAAATTGCATTTGAAAAAGGATTTGTAAAATCGCGAAAACCAATTATCAGAAGTGGAAAAAAAATTGCAGTTGTTGGTTCTGGTCCTGCAGGTTTAGCGGCGGCGGCGCAATTAAATTATGCCGGACATTTAGTTACAGTTTTTGAAAGAGATGATTCTCCGGGTGGATTATTGCGTTATGGAATTCCGGATTTTAAATTAGAAAAAAATATTATTGATAGAAGATTAAAGTTGATGGAAGATGAAGGAATTATTTTTAAATGCAATTCAAATGTTGGAGTGAACATCGGCATCAACGATTTGTTGAGAGAATTTAGCGCGATTGTTTTAGCGATTGGCTCAACAAAACCAAGGGATTTACCAATCGCTGGAAGAGAATTGCGAGGAGTTCATTTTGCTGTGGAATTTTTAAAACAACAAAATAAAAGAAATGCTAATAAAGATGTATTTGCGAACGCAAAAATCGAAAGTAATATTTTTCCAGAAAATATTTTAGCGACTGCGAAAAATGTAGTCGTCATTGGTGGTGGTGATACAGGAAGCGATTGCGTTGGAACTTCTAATCGACAAAAAGCAATTTCGGTTACGCAGTTTGAATTATTGCCAAAACCACCAGAAAACCGAACTGAAAATATGCCGTGGCCAACTTATCCGATGACATTAAAAACTTCTTCATCGCACGAAGAGGGCGCGACAAGACATTGGGCAATTGCTACAAAAGAATTTATTGGCGATAAAAACGGAAATTTAAAAGCATTAAAAATAGTTGAGTTGGAATGGAAATTTACTGAAGATGGAAGACCATCAGAGTTTGTTGAAGTGAAAAATTCTGAAAAAGAAATTCCTTGCGAGCTGGCGTTACTTGCAATGGGATTTTTATATCCACAAAAAGAAGGAGTTGTAAACGAATTGGAAGTTGAGCTTGATGAGAGAGGAAATATTAAAGCAACTGAAAAAAATTATCAAACTAACATTCCAAAAATTTTTTCCGCAGGTGATGCAAGACGAGGTCAATCATTAGTGGTGTGGGCAATTAGCGAAGGAAGAGAATGCGCAAGAAAAGTTGATGAGTTTTTAATGGGAAGTTCTGTTTTAGAAACTAAAGATGGAAATATATTTGTGTCAGCATGAAAAAATTATTTTTTATCATAACTATTTGGATTTTTTTTTCACAAGAAAATTATTCGCAACCTCGTGGCGAATATTCGGTTGATGCGGGAGTTGGTTTTTCATATTTAACCGCTTCAAGAGAACTTGATTATTTTTGGGATAGAGGATTTAATCTTCACACCGCATTGTGGTGGAATTTCAGCAGAAAAAATTCTTTAATAACTTTTATCAATTATAATTATGCAAAATTTGATCATAATAAATGGTTAAAGAAAGATTTAAAATTGGGGGAAAAATCTTCACTTCTTTTTAATAACGCGCATGTAACTTATGTTGCTGTCGGTGAAAATATTGCATATCACTTTCCTACTCGCACGAGAGTTTCAACTTCGGTAGATGCTGGTGTTGGATATTTTTTTATTGGAAGTGGAAATGCCGCAGCAACCGACTCGCTTGGAAAAAGAGTTGAACTAAATGGAATTAGCCGACCGGGCTCGCAATTTAATTTTGGCTGGACTGTTCGTTTTCAATTTCAAAATACACAGCAACTTTTTCTTTCCGCAAGACTCATTCGCGCATTTACAAAACCAGAACGCTCAAGTTATTGGCCTGTAACAATTGGATTTGAGTTTTAAAAAAAATTTAATTATTTGACCTCACCCCTTCCCCTCTCCTTAAAAAAAGGAGAGGGGATTTTGTTTTGGACTAAAGTCCGAGAGAATTTGGGGAGACTTTTCCCCAGACTAAAGTCTGGGGTTATTTATTATCTATCCTCTATACATTCCTTCGGAGATTTCAATCGCCTATGGCGATTACTCGGAGAACGAATTAGGTTTTTTAAAAAAAATATATTGCGGAATAAAAAGATGCCAACGGCATCAAACATTTATAGAAAAATAATTAAAAATTATGTACGACTCCTTTGGAGTCGAACATGATAACAAATATTATTTGCTATAAATGTTTCATCCCTTTGGGATGAAGAAAGGATAGTGAATAATTTTTATGTGTGGAAAATCGAAATCGTCGGCGGTTGCAACATCTGCTTGAGTGACTGGTTAGGGTGCGCCTTAAGTTAATTTCAACTAATTATAATTTTATCTTCTTATTTACTTTTAATTCAAGGGTGGTTTTAACTTCCGGTAATGGTAGTTCGCCTTCTGCAGATATTGGGATTTCAAATTTCAATACTTTTAGATCTATCTTAAATGTGATATCCAATCGGAATGGAATTGTTTTTGCCCCGCCAAGTATCGATTTTGTCAATTCTTCTATAGATTTAAATGCATTTACATAATTGATTTCTAAGGGTAACTTAAATTCTGATTTACCATTTCCGGGAATTGTAAATTTCATATCTTTTCCGACTGCCGTACTATTCCCTTTTAAGAATAATTCATAATCAGCCAATACATTATCTATTCCAAATGAATTTGGATTATCAACGATATAGACAAATTCAATTTCTGTCTTTTCCATTGTAACATTCTTAATATCTACATGATCATACACGACAGTTGGTTTTTTGGGGGGAGAGAGTTTCCATTTGGGAAATTGTGCATAGACCACACTTACTGTGCAAAGTAAAAGCAAAACAGCTATTTTAAGAAATGAATTATTCATAGTTAACCCTTTAATTATGGTTAATAAAATGTAGATGGATTTTCGTGCCACCTAACGGACTGGATCTAACCTGCGTGGTAATGTTCCAGCGCCGAGAAATTGTTTTTTAATTCGCCGATAACTATCCGTAACGTAAGTTGTATT
>ERZ1292623.1935-Hain-H51-01um-R1-1935-length-19191-cov-9_pt1 | contig 19191 bp, 13 predicted proteins | sample MGYA00564398_ERZ1292623 | MGnify/ENA primary metagenome ERZ1292623 (study PRJEB36523, sample SAMEA6512633) | groundwater metagenome | collected 2019-01-07 | study: AquaDiva: Metagenomics assemblies of 32 groundwater samples | reverse complement strand
TTCGGCCTAAAGTAAAACGAAGCGAACTGTGGCTGTATTCGGAAGGCCGGCCCAGGGCGGAAATAACATGAGACGGTTCCAACCTAAGCGAAGTGCAAGCCGAACCGGTGGAAGCGGAAACACCGTAAGCGTCAAGATAAAGCACGGCGCTTTCCCCTTCAATGCCCAGAATAGAAACATTCACGTTATTGGGCAAGCGCTTTTTAGGGTGGCCGTTCAAAACGGTTTTAGGAATGGTTTTTAAAATTCCTTGAGCCAGCTTATCGCGAAGTTTTATCAGGCGCGCCGACTCTTTTTTCTTTTCTTTTTGAGCGATTTTAAAGGATTTAGCCAAGCCGGCAATCGCCGGCACATTTTCCGTTCCCGAACGCAAATCTTTTTCCTGACCGCCTCCGTAAATAATCGGTTTTAATTTTACGCCCGATTTAACGTATAAAAATCCTATTCCTTTGGGACCGTAAATTTTAGAACCGTTAACCGTCATTAAATCCACGCCCAATTTTCTAACGTCCATTTCCAAATAACCCGCGGCTTGGCAAGCGTCGGTGTGAAAAAGCGGAGTTTTTTCTTTAATTCCGGATTCTAATTTATCTTTCCGATATTTTTCAATTATTTTAGAAATTTCAGAAATCGGCTGGATGGCGCCGATTTCGTTGTTGGCGTACATTACGGAAACCAGCGCGGTTTCCGGACGCAGGGCTTGTTTAACATCAGCCGGATCAACCAATCCGTTTCCGTCAACGTTAAGATAAGTCGCTTCAAATCCTTCTTTTTCCAAATTTTTAACCGCGTTCAAAACCGCGTGGTGCTCTATTTTAGTGGTAATGATATGCGGTTTGGGAGTCCGGCTCCCAAGCGCCTTAACAACGCCGAAAATCGCCAGATTATCGCTTTCCGTGCCTCCGCCGGTAAAAATAATTTCATCCGAACGGCTGCCAATCAGCGAAGCAATGTCCGCCCGCGCTTTATCAAGCGCCTTTTTCGCTTTTCTTCCTTCTTTATATAAAGAAGAAGGATTGCCGAAATTTTCTTCCCAAAACGAGTCCATCACCCGCCTAACGCGCTTATCCAGATAAGTGGTCGCCGAATGATCAAGATAAATTCTTTTCATAGTTAAAATTAAACGACTTATATTATTCGCTTTTTAAGGAAAAAAATCAACCCCGTTAATCGTTGCTTCTGTATATCTTTAAGCCCCGCCGCCAAATAAAAAAGGCGCGGCGAAAAGGAAGAATGGCCGCGAGATATTTTAAAGCCGTTAGATGTTTTAAAAACCAGGCGAAAAAGCCGGAAAATTTCAACCGCTTTCCGTCAAAAAGCGCATATTTTCCGCCGAGAGCGATGCTGAATCTGTTTTGATGGGGCCAGTAAGGAAACGGGCGGCGCTTATGCATCATTCTTTTTATCGTGTAAGCAATATATTTGCCGTGAAGAATGGCCACTTGAGCGGTCATCGGCATAAAAGCGTTTATCTCGTAATCGGGCGCGTAAGCAATGTCTCCGGCGGCAAAGATATTTTCATAAGGAATGACGCGCAGATATTGATCAACCGCCAGGCACCCCTTGCCTTTTAATTTTTGGCCGCCAAGCCGGCCGGCAATCGCGCAAGCTCGGACGCCGACCGTCCAAATTAAAATGTCGTAAGGAACGGTTCGGCCGTCTTTTAAAACCAATTCCTCTTTGGTTGTCTCGCTTATCAAACTGTTTGTTAAAATTTTAACGCCCAATTTTTCCAGCCGGCCGGCCGCTTTTTTCCGCGCCCATTCACTGGCATTCCCCAAAACATTTTCTCCTCCTTCAATGACGCTTATTTCGCAATTTTGTCCGGGACGGGAATGCTGACGGTTAAGTTTTTTGACATAGCCGGCAAGCTCGGCCGCCATTTCGCTTCCCAGAAATCCGCCGCCCGCCACCGCTATTTTTATCTTTTCATGTTTGCCTCGCCGCCGGAACAATTCATCAATGCCATTCCGCAGATTAAGCGCTCCTTCAAGACTCTTTAAATTATAAACATATTTTTTTATCTCAGTTAAACCGAAGTAATCCTGTTCGCTCCCCAAAGCGATAATCAGCCAATCATAGCGGTATTCCCAGCCCGATTCCATTTTTACCTGTTTTTTTTCGGGCAAAATATCCGCCACTTCGCCAATCACCAGCTTCACTTGCCCGTATTTCTCAAAAATAGTTTTAAGAGGAATGGCGACGGTTGAAGCCAGCGATTCAAATTGTTCCCGGGAAAACTTTCCTTTCTCGGGCAGAAAAGCGGCCGCCACTTCATAATAAGCCGGCGTGTAAGAATGAAAAGAATTTCTGTCTATCAGAGTGATTTCCGCTTCAAAAGGCAGATATTTGGCCAAATCCAAAGCCGCCCTCACTCCGGCGAATCCCGCTCCCAAAACAACGATATTTTGTTTCATTCTTTAACTTTAACAAAAAAAGAAAGACAAGCAAGATTGCGCAATCATAAGGTTGACTCCGTTAAATAGTTCGCTTGATGAAGTTTAACGGGGTTGAATTAACGATAAAATATTGTATTATAAAATTAACGGTTCTTTAAGATTTTAAACTTCTCATTTGAAGGAGGCGATTTTCAATGTCTATTTTTTTAGCTAAATTTTTCCAAACGATCATTTCCAAACCGATTTATTTCATCTTGAAATTATTGGTTGATTATAAAGTGGAAGGGCAAGAAAATTTGAAAGGATTGGAAAAAAAAGCGGTCATTTTTTCCTCCAATCACGCTTCTTATATTGACGGGCCGATTTGCGGCGCGGCAATGCCGAATCATCATTTCTTCCCCGTAAGATTTTTAATCCTGGACCAATTTTTTAAATTAAGATATATTTTGATACCGGTTTTTTTAAAACTCAACGCCGGCATCAAATTAAAAAAAATCCACGGATCTTTGGGCTTGTCTCTTATGGAAACAATTCTTGCTTTGATTTTTGGCGGAAAAGTATGGATTTATCCCGAAGGAAAATTAACTCTCAACGGGGAAATTCATTCCGGCAAGCGAGGCATTGGTTTTTTGCATAAAATGACAAGCGCTCCGATCGTGCCGGTCGGCATAGCCGGAAATTTTAATATTATTTCAAGAAAATATATTTGGAAGCGAACAAAAGTAAGGGTTAAAATAGGTAAACCATTATATGACTTAGTTGATTTAACTTCGGAAGAAATCGTCTCTCGTTTAATGTCGGAAATAATAAAACTGGAAAAAGAAGCGGAGGAAGTCCAATAAAAATCCCGCCGTAAATCAATGGCGGGATTTCTAATTTTTAATTTAAAGTATCGGCAAATTGTTCCAGCGCTTCTTTGGAACTAAGGCCGGGAATATATTTAAATTGCTCTTTTAGTCTGGCGGTATCGGCTGTCCAAGGATACCTTATCAAATCAATCAAACTTGAAGGAAATTTGAATATCCGCAGTTTCCATAATATTTCAACCAAAGGATAAAGAATCCAAGCCGGCAGCGTTATTTCGCGCCTGCCAAGAATTTTTATAATTTCGCTGTATTTTAAAACGCCGCCGCCCGCGACATTCACAACCCCATTCCATTCATTGACAGCGGCAAGATATAAGACTTCTATTATATCGTATTCGGAAACAAACTGCATTGGCGGATCAAACCCGGCCACTCCAAACATAAATTTCCCAAAAGTAAACGGCGATTTAGCCACATAAGAAACGATATTGTTTGTTTTTGGCCCCAAAACAATCGCTCCCCTGATCCAAAAAACGCCGATTTTTGGATTATGATGACTGAAATGCTGTATTATCTCGTCAACAATCGCTTTATTTCGGGAATATCCGTATTTCACCTTTTTTCTTTTATCGGAATTTTTTTGCCAGTCGTCTTCCTTTAAAAATGGCGGCAAAGACGGGTTTTCCGGAAGAGGAGCGTAACAAGTCGTGCTGCCAAGATAAACAAAATTTTTAATATTTTTCTTTACGGCAATATCTAAAATATTGAGCGTGCCGCCGATATCCAAACAACCTTGAGCGGCAAAATTATGCGTCGGATTGAATGTCCAGGCGGTGTGAATAATCGTATCAAAGTTTTCGTTTTTGAGCCGTTCAAAAAGCAAGGGGTCGGTTACGCTCATTTTTATATGGGAATATTTTTCTTCCTGATCATTTTTTTCTTTTACATCTATGCCGATGATTTTTTCTACTCGCTCGTCGGCTTTTAATTTGGCTATTAATTGGGTCGCTAAATAACCGCAACTGCCGGTAATCAAAATTCTCCGTTTTCCTTGGATTGCTTCTGCGGTTGTCTCGCGGGTATTTTCAGGTTTTTCACCGACATCAAACTGAAGGGCTTTTTTGATTTTAATCAAATCATTCGTCCAAACGCCGTCAAAGCCGCGCAAAAACAGCCATTCCGCTCCTTGTTCGGTATTGGTAATGCCGCCATAAACTTCTAAGCCGAATTTTTTAGCTTGGCTGACTAATTTTTTGGATCCGCCTAAAATTCTCCAATAATTCAGATGTTTCCAGCCGATGGATATGGAATCAAGGTAATTTAAATGCGGTTCAAGGCGGGTCCAGGGAAATAAAATTATAAGATTAGCGGCTATTCTTTCATCCATTTTTTTAGCCAGTTCAAGAAGTTTCTCTCCTCCCTTAAATGTCACAAAGCCGATTTTATCCGCCAAACCTTTTTTTATGGCCGGCCTAATAATTTTTTGATTGGCCATCTCAAGCAAAGAGCCGGAAATATGCCTGAATTGTCCGCCGGGGTCTTCTTTATAATATTTAACGTCAAAATAAATTCTTATCGGAATCCGAACTTGGCTTAAAAAATCAAAAATATCGCTGACGGTTAAAATTTTTTCACCGCAATCTTTTCGCTGAAGATTATTGATTGTTTCCAAATCAAGGCCGGAAAGCGTTCTGATTGGTTCTTTTAAAAATTTTTCCATTCCATTCAGCCAAACAAACGGCTCCCCTTTGATAAAAGTAATATCGCACTCAATGCCGTCGGCGCCTTCTTGAAGGCATTTTTTAAATCCGGTCAAACTGTTCGGCGGGGCGATAGCCGCACCCGTCCGATGAGCTAAAAGTTTCATTCCAATCACCTCCAAAACAATTTTTAATTTTGACAAAGAACAAAAATTTAATATTATACTTATGATATTACGTTCTTTGATAATTTGCAAAACTTCGGAGGCGTTATGAAAAAATACTACGATATCGCGATTATCGGCGGCGGAACCGTCGGTTCAATGATTTTTTTAGACGCGGTTTCGCGCGGATTTTCCTGCGTTTTGATTGAAAAAAATAAAGTAGGTTTAGGAACCAATAAGGCCTCGCTTGGACTTATCCAGACCGGCCTGAATTATCTTTATAAAGACAGGGATTTTGTTTGGATGAACGCGATTGACTCGGAATTTATCAACCATATCTTGGGAGATTTTTTGAAACGAAAACGTTTTCTTATTCCGATATTTTCCGGTTCAAAATATCCACTTTGGCTTTGGGACGGCTATTTGGCGGCTTATGACCAATTCAGAAAATCAAACCATCCCGACCACCGTCTCTTGTCAAAAAAAGAGACGTTATTTAAAGAGCCGTTTCTTAAAAAAGAAGTTAACGGCGGAGCGATGTTCTGCGAATGGACGACTGATCCGGTATTGCTGACGAAAGCGGTGGTAAAGACCGGTCAAATGCTGGGCGGCGAACTATTAGAAGGAGCCGAAGCAAGAGAGGCCTTTTCTGAAACCCGGAACAACATCTCCAATATTCGCTATCTGAGAATAAAACAAAACGAAATATTCCGATGGATTGAAGCTTCCCTCTTTATCAACGCCGCGGGTCCATGGACTCCGAAAGTATTAAGCGAAACGTTCTCTGTCGCCCCGATAGAAACCCGACTGACCAAAGGAGTCAGCATTGTCGTAAGAAAACGGTTCACTAATTCCGCGGTTGTTTTATTTGACGAATCTCATAAGTATATCGCTGTTTTGCCTCTTTCCCGGAGAAAAACTCTGATTGGCCCCACCAATACCGATATTGATGAAAATCTTAAAAACGATCCCCAAAAAGTTCAAGCTGAAAAACGAGAAATTTCAGAACTTATAAATATTGTCCGGCGTTATTTTAAAATAAAAATAGCCGAAAATCTGATTTGTGAAATTAGAGCCGGTTTAAGGCCTCAGTTGGCCCATAAAAAAGCGGCGCCCGACCGCATTTCTCATGATTTTATGATTATTGACCATGAAAAGCGGGACAAGATTTCTAATTTGATCACGGTATTCGGCGGCAAACTCTCCAATCAGGTCCGGATGGCAAAAGAAACAGTTGATCTGGCTTCTCTAAAACTTGGCTGTAAAAGATTATGGCAAATGCCGTTTCTTAAAATAACAAAAGAAAAAGCAAGCAAAACTTATTCCAAAGAAAGCTTTAAATTTCTTAATCTTTATCAAAAAAAATACGCTCTTTCTTATAATGACGATATTAATAAAATAGCTTGGCGGAAAAAAATAAAAGCCGTTTGGCGCCTTTTGCCTTTTTTGATTTACGGCCTTTGGCAAAATTTCATTAAAAAATTAAAGGGGGCGATAAAATGCCGGAAAACACGTTTAAAGACGAATTAAAAGCGATTTTTGACGACAGGGCCGCGTTTGAAAAAGAAGAAGTCGGCAAATATTCTTTTGACAAATCTCCATTATGGCTTTTTAAAAAAGACGAAAAAAATGTCGGTTTAGGCGTCGTTAAACCGTCAAGGGACCGTTACCAAAAAGAACTTGCGGATTTAATAAATCTGGCGAAAAAATACGGCAAAAAAATCGTAATCAGAGGCGGCGGATCGGGCGTTCTCGGAGCGGCAACGCCGAGAATCGGAAATGAAACGGTCATTATTGATATGACCGACCTTGATTTTTTCAGGATAAACGGCGAAAAAACCTGGGTTGAAACCGGAGCCGGCATCATCGGCTCGCGCTTGGAAAATAGTCTTAATGAAATCCGGCGCACTCTGGGCCACTCTCCCGCTTCGCTTGGCATTTCCACTCCCGGAGGATGGGTAGCCAGCCGTTCCAGCGGACAATTTTCTTCAAATTACGGAACCATTGAAGATTTGGTTTTGAGTTTGGAAATAGTGGACGCTTTCGGCAAAATTTCCGATATTCAAGAAAACGAGCTTCAATCTTTTTTCAGGATGGAAGGAACAACCGGAATTATCACCAAAGTCAGAATGAAAATTTTTCCGATTGATAAAAATTTATTTTTTAGATCATATTCTTTTCTGACTTTAAATCAATCTCTTGAAGCCCTGCGAATTCTCTTTGAAGCCCGAAAAACAATGGAAAAAGAGGGGGTTTTTCTAAAAGCGGTCCGCTTATACGATTTCATTGACAGATTTTTGGTGGCAAAACCCCACTCTCCCGACAAAAAGGAAAAAAATAAAAGTTCGCTAAAACGATTTTTAGAAAAAATAATTCTTAGATACCCTGATTTTTTAAACCGCCTGGCCAAGGATCTGGAAAAAATCGGTCTGGCAAGACCAATTTTGATTTTTGTTGTTTCTTCTTTAAAAAAAGAAAAGGCCGAAGAATGGCTGAATCATCTTGATAATCTTTTTCCGCCGGCCGGTAAAAAAAGAAAAAACGATTCTATCGCCAAAGTCTGGCATGAAAACCGCTTTAAGCTCCGATACGAAAAGCTGGAAGAAAAAATAAAAGACGGTTTCGTGATTGACGCTTTTGACTGCCAGCCCCGGGACCACAAAGAAATATTTAAAATATACGAGGCGGTAAAAAACGCGGTTAAAAAATACGCGATAATCGGCGCTCATTTCGGCTTAGACAGAAAAAATTATTACATTTATTTCACTTTTATAGGCCGGGGCGGCCTTGAACTTTACAAAAAAATTTGGATGAGAATTCTCGCGGCGGCTTATAAAAACCGCGGCTATACCGCCCATCATCACGGCATAGGTTTTTTAAAGGCCGGCAAAGACAACCTGTCGGTCAAACACGCCTACGGAATAAAATGGCTGGAAGAGGCCGAAAAAAGAAAAAGGCACCTTGATCCGGAAAATATTTTTAATCCTGGAAATATTTTTAACAAATAAATAACCCCGCCCGAGCGGGGTTATATTTTTTTATTTTAAAATTTGAAGTCGTCAACTTCCACGACCGTTTTTCTCAATTCATCCGCTTTTTCCAAAATTTTCAATTCTCCTTTGCTGATTATCCTGATTGCCCTTGCTTCTTTAATATCATCGGATTTCAGCACTTTATTTTTTTGAGCCTCTCTAATTCTCTTTTCTATCGGTTCGGCCGCTTCCGCCGCCGCTAAAGCCGTTTCCAATTGTTTAAGCGGCTCTTCCGAATCAGAAGGAATGTAAATATCCGACAACAATCTGTCTCTTTGCCAGGAAGAACCGGTTAAAATCTCGGCGATCTTAAATTTCATTTTATCGGAAGCCGGAGCAAAATTTCTGCCTAAGGGGAATACCGCCGTTTTTAACAGCCAACCGACAAAAGGAACCGGAAAATTCCCGAAAATACCGTATAAAGTTTCCTGGATTTTATACAAAGCGCTGTCGCCGTAAAAAAGGAGAAACGGCAAATCTTCTTTTTTTCTTCCATCATTGGAAAAACGTTTTAAAGCGGCCGAGACGAGATACATCTCGCTCAAAATATCGGCCAATCTGCCTGTCAGGCTTTCCATTTTCTTAAGATTGCCTCTTAAAATAAAAGCGCTGACATCGGAGACAAAAGCAAAAACGGCGCTTAACCGACTGATTCCCCGATAATAACGTTTTTCAGGACGGCTTACTGCCGGCGCTTTTATGAAACGACCGTTAGTCAAGCCGTAAAAAAGAGTTCTAACGGCATTTTTAACGACAAATCCAAGATGGGCGAAAAAAGCTTTATCAAAATCTTTCAAGCCCCGGGATTGTTCCGGATTTACTATTGCCTTCATCTCTTCTTTTATATAGGGATGAGCCCGAATCATTCCCTGTCCGAAAATAATCAAGGAACGGGTTAAAATATTCGCCCCTTCAACGGTAATTCCTTTCGGAATGCTTTGATAAACCAAGCCTAAAATATTCTTCGGCCCCAAAACAACACCCTTGCCGCCGAAGATATCAAGAGCCTGATTGACGGTTTTTCTCGCCATTTCAGTCAGGTTGTATTTCAAAATGGCGGAAATAACCGACGGTTTGGCTCCTTCTTCCAAAGCCGAGGCAACAAGAGTTCTAGCCGCGTCAGCCGCGTAAAGGTTTCCTCCCATTTGCCCTAAAACTTCGGCGATGCCTTCAAATTTACCGAGCGGCAGTTTGAATTGCCGACGCGTTCGCGCGTAGGCTCCGGCCGCCCGGCAAGCTAAATTCATCATACCGATGCTTGTAGCCGGAAGAGAAATCGCCCGGCCGACCGAAAGGCATTCCATAAGCATTTTCCAGCCTTGGCCGATCCGATCTTTTCCTCCAATGACATAATCAAGCGGAATAAAAACATCCTTGCCGCTGTTCGGGCCGGTTTGAAAGCTCGTGCCGGTAACAATATGCCGCCGGCCGATGGTAATTCCCGACAAATTCGTCGGCACCAAAGCGAAAGTAATTCCTAAATCTTTTTTATTCGTCAGGATGTTTTCCGGATCAAATAATTTAAAAGCTAAGCCGATCAAAGTGGCCACGGGCCCCAAAGTTATGTATCTTTTTGACCAGTTTAATTTAATCCCGAGCGTTTCTTTCCCGTTGAATTCTTGACGGCAAATTATCCCGAAACTTTTCAAAGAAGAAGCGTCGCTGCCGGCCTCCGTTTCCGTTAAAGCAAAACAGGGAATTTCTTCTCCTTTCGCCAACTTAGGAAGATAATGATTTTTTTGTTCGGCGCTGCCGTAATTTATCAGAAGTTCCGCCGGCCCCAATGAATTCGGCACCATGACGGTTATTGAGGCGGTCAGACTTCGGCTGGCTATTTTCGCGATGATTTGAGAATGAGCATAATGGGAGAATCCCAGTCCGCCGTATTCTTTCGGAATTATTACCCCCCAAAAATTTTTTTCTTTTATAAATTTCCAAACTTCCGGCGGCAAATCATGGACTTCATAATTTATTTTCCAGTCATCCAGCATCCGGCAAAGCTCGTTTACCGGACCGTCAAGAAAGCCTGTTTCTTCAATCGTCAGTTTGGGCCAAGCCAGCGCTAAAAGCTTATTCCAATTCGGCTGGCCGCTGAACAGTTCTCCTTCCCACCAGACCGTGCCGCTTTCTAAAACTTCTTTTTCGGTTTTGGAAAGAGGCGGCATCATTTTTTTATACAATTTAAAAATAAATCTTGTTATCAGTTTTTGTCTTAACCGTAAAAACATTATTTATCCACCTCCTTGGATTTGGCCATTTCTTCTTCGCGAAGCAAACGATGAAGCGTCTTGCCGATTATAGTTTTCGGCAAAACCTCGCGGAATTCAATTTCTTTGGGGATTTTGTAGTAAACAAGCGATTTTCGGCAATGGCCGATAAGCTCTTTTTCGCTTATTTTCTCTCCCTCTTTCAAAACAACGAAAGCTTTTATTTTTTCCGTTCCTTCTTTTATCGGCAAGCCGATTACCGCGGCTTCGGAAACCGCCGGATGGGATCGTAAAATATCCTCAACTTCATTCGGATAAACATTGTAGCCGGAATCGCTGATGATGACATTTTTTTTGCGATCCTTGATGTAAAAATATCCGTCTTCATCCCTAACCGCCAGATCGCCGGTTTTCAGCCAGCCGCCGCCGGTTAAAACTTTTGCCGTTTCCAGCAGTTTATTCCAATAGCCCTTCATCACTTGCGGTCCTGAAACCAAAAGTTCCCCGATTTCTCCGGCCGGAACTTTTTTGCCGATCTCATCAATGATTTCGGCGTCAGTTTCCGGAAGAGGAACGCCGATTGATCCGATTTTACAAAGGCCGCCCAAGGGGTTGGCGTGGGTGACCGGAGAGGCCTCGGTCAAACCGTAGCCCTCAACCAGCTTCCCTCCCGTAACCCGCTCAAATTCCTCAACAACGGCCCTCGGCAGGCCGGCGCCGCCAGAAATGCTGTATTTAATGGAAGAAAAATCTTGATTCTCATATTTTCCGAGAATAGCGTTAAACAATCTCGGCACCCCCGGCACGATGGTCGGCTTTTCTTTAACGATTGCCTTGATAACTTCGTCAAGATCGGTTGCTTTTGGAACAAGAATTATTTCGCCGCCGAGCGAAAAACAAGTATTTTGGGCCACTGTCATTCCAAAAATATGAAACAGCGGCAAGGCGGCTAAAAATTTTTCTTTTCCCGCCCCGGCGTTAACAAACCAAGCGGCAAGCTGATTAACATTATTTAACAAATTTCCGTGAGTCAGCATCGCTCCTTTTGCCGTTCCGGTAGTTCCGCCGGTATACTGAAGCACAGCAAGATCATCCTTGGATATTTGAACGGCGCCGCGAGGAAACGAATTACCGCTTTTAACAAGTTTTTTAAAAAAATAAAATTTCCCGCGATCATTTTTCAGTTCTGTCCTTGCTAAATTAAACTGCACCAATTCCTCGGCGAATATCGCCGCTTCTTTTCGATTTTTTGCCGATTGAGCGGCTTTGATTTTCTTGCGCAGTTTAAAAGGATAAACCGCCGGATAAAAAAGCGAAAGATAAAAAGGCAGATAATCGGCAATGCCGGCCGCGATTATAATTTGAAGAATATTCTTGTCGTTAATCGTTTCTTTGACGATTTTGATTTTAGGATAAAATAAATCCAAAACAATCGCCGCTTTCGCTCCCGCGTCTCTTAACTGATGTTCAAGTTCTCTGGCGGTATAAAGCGGATTGCAAGGAACGATAATCGCTCCCGCTTTTAATCCGGCATAATAGCCGATGACCGCTTGCGGGCAATTCGGCAGAACTAAAGCCAAGCGATCTCTTTTTTCAATTCCCAATCGGCGCAAAGCGCCGGCTAATTTTTCCGCCTTGCGGCTAAATTGCCGATAACTGATTTTTTTTCCAAAAAAACTTAAAGCCGGATAATCCGGAAATTGATCGGTTATTTTATCAATCATTTCAATTAAATTTCGGGAATTATTATTATCGCCTATCGCCTTAAAGCGGCTAAAAACTTCCGGAACATAACTTTTATGCCAGATTCGGAACTCCATATTTTCTCCTTTTTTAAAATTGTCAATGAACTCCTTATTTTTATGAAAAAATAACTGTTTTGTCAATCATTACTTTTATAAAAAACTCCGAAGAAATATTTCTTCGGAGCATTGATTTTACAATTATAAGGATAGGGGGCCGCCGCGGAATGGCGCGAAACCGGTCCCAAACACCATGCCTATATTTATCGCTTGAAAATCATCAACAATGCCTTCTTTAAGGCACTTGTTTGCCTCTTTAACGATTTGCCCGATCAGCCGAACGGCCACCATCGGGTCCGGTTCCGCTCTTCCAATTTTTGGTTTGCCGATTTTATCGTATTTATAAAATCCTTTTTTTGATTTTATGCCAAGTTTTCCTTTAGCAACCATTTCCCGCAGAACTGTCGGCGTTTTACGGCCGACAAAATCTTCCAATTCATCTCCGATATTAAGACAAATATCAAGTCCGACCGCGTCCATTAAAGCAAAAGGACCCATTGGCATGCCGAAATCAACCGCCGATTGGTCAATGATTTCTTTTGAAATCCCGCCTTCAAGCATCGTTAATGCCTCAAATAAGTAAGGCGTCAAACAACGATTGACCAAAAAACCGGGACTGCTTTTTACTTCCAGCGGCAATTTGTCAAGAGAAGCGGCAAATGCCAGCGCCCGTTTAAAAATTTCGCCGTTGGTTTCTTTGCCGCGAATTACTTCAACAAGATCCATTTTTGCCACCGGATTAAAAAAGTGAAGTCCGACCAAGCGGGACGGATTAGTCAATGTTCCGGCGATTGCCTCCAAAGGAATGCCGGAAGTATTGGTCGCCAAAATCGTCTCTTTGGAAATTTGCTTTTCAATTTCTTTAAAAAGCGCCTGCTTGGCTTCTTTGTTTTCAATTATCGCTTCAATTATTAAATCGGCTTTTTTCAGCCAGTTTCTTTGAGGGTCAATAATCAATTTATCCGCCGCCTGCCGAGCCAAATAAGGATCTTTGAATTTTTTCTTGAAAAATTCTTGAGCTCTTTTTGCGGCCCGAGCCAATATTTCCAGAGACTGATCGTCAATACTGACCGGATACCCCTTTGAAGCAATCCAAGCAGCGATGTCGGCACCCATTGTTCCCGCGCCGACAATATGAACGTGTTTTATTTTACGGTCAACCGTTTTAGCGGTTCGTTTAAGGCTTTCTTTAACCAAAAATAAATTAACAAGATTTCGGCTCGTTTTGCCGACCATAAGCTCTCCCAAAGATTTTGCCTCTTCCCTTAAGCCGGCTTTTTTAACCCAAAGATCAATGATGGAATAAGGAGCCGGATAATATTTTGGATTTGCTTTTTTCCCGATTTTTCTTTTAATTATTTTTCCGGCAATTTGCCTAATCAGCGGATAATCCGCAAAACGTTTTCCAAACGGCAGCTTTTTTGTCTTTGGCCGGCGATTAACATAAAAAATCGCCGCGCTCAAAAGATGTCTTTCCGAAACAGCCTCGTCAACCAAACCTAATTTTTTAGCGGACCTCGCGTCAATAATTTTCCCGGTCAGCATCATTTCAAGAGCCGCCGCTCCTCCGATAAGACGCGGCAATCTGACGGTCCCGCCAAAACCGGGATGAATTCCCAATAACACCTCCGGCAACCCCAATCTTGTTTTTTCATTGTCCGCCGCAATCCGATATTTGCAAGCAAGAGCCAATTCCAGGCCGCCGCCTAAAGCATAACCATTTATTGCCGCGACGGTCGGAAAAGGCAATTTTTCCAAAGCGTCTAAAACCGATTGGCCGTGAAGCGCCAGTTTTTCCGCTTCTTCTTTTAAATCAATGGATTTAAATTCATTAACGTCGGCGCCAAGAATAAAGCCGCCGGGTTTTTTAGAATAAATAATCAATCCTTTGGGGAGCTCCGGCTGTTTTTTATTTATTCCCCAAACGGATATTTCCGAAATAATTTCGTTTAATTCCGCCATTACTTCTTTTGAAAGAACATTGGCGGAATGTCCTTGGAGATCAAGCCCAAGCATCGCGATTTCGTCGGATTCTTTCATACTCCAGTGTTTCATTTTTATTCCTCCTTTTTAACCAAAATCGCGCCGCCTTGGCCGCCGCCAACGCAAAGCGATGCCATGCCAAAACCTTTTGGACTTTGGAGCGACATAAGAAGATGCAAGACCAAGCGAGCGCCGCTGGCTCCCACCGGATGGCCGCAGGCGATTGCCCCGCCGTGGGGATTTAATCGTTCCGGTTCTAAATTGCCGAAAGATTCAACTCCAACTTCTTCCTTTAAATATTTTGGCTCATTAAACGCTTTCTGGCAGGCTAATACTTGAGCGGCAAAAGCTTCGTTAATTTCCAGATGTTTTAAATCTTCCATTTTCAGATTGTGTTTCAGCAAAATTTTTGAAATTGCCGGAACAGGGGCGATTCCCATTTCTCTGGGATCAACTCCCGCCCAAGAATAATCAATAATTTCGCCCAAAACCGGCAACTTAAAAGTTAAGACGAATTTTTCGCTGGCGAGCATTAACATCGCCGCTCCGTCGGTTATTTGGCTGCTGTTCCCCGAAGTGACGGCGCCGTATTTGTCAAATGCCGGTTTAAGTTTTGCCAGATTTTCCAAAGTTGAATCACGGCGAACGCCGTTGTCTTCTTTATAAATATTCCCCTTGGAATCAAAAATCGGTTCAATCTCTTTCTTAAAAAATCCCTTGTCGGAAGCTTCGCTAAAACGGCAATGGCTTCTCAAGGCGTATTTATCCTGCTCTTCCCTGTTGATGCCAAAACGATAAGCCAGCTGTTCAGCCGTGGAACCCATTGGCATATCGTATATCGGATCGGTAAGGCCCTTTATAAGAGCGATGTCCGGCTTAAGATAGCGAAATTTAAAAGAAAAAAGCTTTTTTATTTTTTCCGGCAGAGTTTTAGATCCCCTAATCTTGCCGAACCAATCGGCCATCTCCTGGCTCCACTGAATCGGCGCCCGGCTCATCGTTTCAACGCCGCCGGCAAGAATAAGATCGGCTCTTCCGGTTCGGATGGTTTCATAAGCCGTGGTAATCGCTTCAAGTCCTGAAGCGCAATTTCTCTGGACCGTTCTTGCCGGCATCCGCTTGCCCAAGCCAAGCTTTAAGGCGATTATCCTGGCAATATTCAATTCATCAGGCAAAGGAATAACATTGCCGACAATAACCTCGTCAATTTTCTCCGCGTCAAGAGGAAGTCTGGCTATTATCGGCCTTGCCGCGAACACCCCCAGATCAGCCGCCCTGAAAGGGCCGGCGACTCCGCGAAATTTCAAAAATGGCGTACGAGCCCCGTCTATGATAAATACTCTTCTCATTCCAAATCCTCCTTATATTAAGATAAAGTTAAAGAACTTGTTTATGCCTAAATTTATAATTAAAAAAAAGCCGCGTCAAGTCGTTTGACAAACTTGTTTTCGCGGCAATTTTTTTATTCTTTTTATTCTTGAATTGTAACTTTATTTATAATGACCGGCTCCAATGGCTTATCATTGGCGTCTGTCCGCGCCTGGCCGATATTTTGGACAACATCATCTCCTTCAATCACTTTGCCGAAAATAGTGTAAAGCTTTGGCAGAGATTTATCTTCAAGCATAATAAAGAACTGGCTGGAATTAGTATCAGGCCCGCGATTAGCCATCGCCGCCGCGCCTCTCAAATATCCGCGCTGATAACTTTCCGTATTCGGATTAAGTTCGTCTTCAAATTCGCCGCCATAAATGGAATCGCCGCCGCGGCCCGTGCCGGTCGGATCGCCTCCCTGAATGACAAAACCGCTGACCACGCGATGAAAAATAACGCCGTTATAATATCCTTTTTTAGCCAAGCCGATAAAATTAGCCGCGGTTTTCGGCACATCGTTCGGATAAAGTTCTATCGTGATATTGCCCATATTTGTTTCAACCGTCGCGCGCGGATTCACCGCCGCTTTTTCATTTACTTTCTTCATATTATTATCTTCATTTTTTGGCCAACTGATAAAAAAATACGCGCCTAAACCCAAGATTAGAATTACGACTAAAATTAGATACCGCTTTTTCATTTGTTTTAAATAAATAAAAAAAAATGAGCCAGCAGAGGGATTTGAACCCCCGACCTTCGCTTTACAAAAGCGTTGCTCTGCCGCTGAGCTATGCTGGCATTTCTAATCTTTTTTTTCTTCTTTTATTTCTTCTTTCAGCCCGTTCTGATGATTGTTTATTTCCCGCCAGTACTCATAATTACGGCTGCTGTTTCCGTTTTGGCCGTTTAAAATCCGCTTGCCCTTCAAATGATCGGTTATTTTTTGAAGACGGTTTTCTATTTTAAGAATTAAAAGGCGCGAACGTCTGACTGTTTTTTCCGAAGTAACGTAAAATACCGGCGCGGATTTTTCTTGAACACGCCGAAAGGCCGGAATAAGAAAACCAAAAATAAATTCGTCAAAAAACGGGCGGCTTTTCGCCAAAGCCGAAGAAATTTCTTCCGGCGGCAAAGAACGGACAAACGGCCAATATCTGAGAATGGTCGTTAAAACGCCGAGAAAAGAAACAGTAATTAAAATTGAGAAAAAAAACATACTCCGTAAGGTAAAATCTTTAACTAAACGGCAAAACGCGCGAAACGGGAAACGACGATATTTTCGCCGAATTTCTGAATGGTTTCCTTAATATATTCTTCCACCGTAATATCCGGATTTTTAACGTAAAACTGGGAATAAAGGCTCTTCTCCTTAAGATAATTTTCCAATTTGCCGTTAATAATTTTTTCTTTTATCTCCGCCGATTTATCCATTGCGACCGCTTCTTTTTCAAAAATTTCCCGCATTTCTTTTTTGATTTCCGCCGGCGCCTGATCCAAAGACAAAAAATGAGGATCCATGGCCGCAATATGCATCGCGATGTTTCCGGCAAATTCTTTAAAGGCGCTGTTTCGCGCCACAAAATCGGTTTCGCACCTTACTTCCGCCAAAACGCCTATTTTCCCTCCTAAATGGACGTAAGACGCCACTAAGCCGGAACCTGTGCGCCGAACGCTTTTTTTGTCCGCGACGCCGGCACTTTCTTTTTTAAGGAACGCCAGAGCCCGAACAAAATCGCCTTCCGCCTGCTCTAAAGCTTTTTTGCAAGCCATTACCGAAACATTAGTTTCTTCCCTTAATTTTTTGACGTCATCCGTTTTCATTATTCTTTTTCCTTTTTTTTATCTGATTTTTTATCGGAATCTTCCTCTGTTTCTTTTGTTTCTTTCCCTTCCCGGTAAGCTCCGGCGATTTTTGACAACAAATAATCCGCGCTCGCCCGGGAAGCATCGTTGGCGGGTATGGGATAAGAAATATTTTCCGGATTGGTGTCGCTGTTTAAAACGGCAATTACGGGAATATTTTTATCCGCCGCTTCTTTGGCGGCCGTCTTTTCCTCTTTAAAATCCACGACCAAAACAGCGTCGGGAAGTTTTTTCAGCGAAAGCAGGCCGCCGAAATTTCTTTCCAGCTTCTCTAATTTTTTCACGATCTCCAAACGTTCTTTTTTGGTGTATTTCTCCAGACCGCCGGTTTCTTTTTCATTTTTTAAATTTTCATAATAATCCATTCTTTTTCTGATGACGGAGAAATTAGTGATTGAACCGCCCAGCCAACGTTCATTTACATAGGATGCTCCGGCTTCCTGCGCCGCCTTTTTCACTATATCGCGAATAGCCGGCTTGGTTCCCACAAAGACGATCGTTTTCTTCTTTTTTCCCAGTTCCCGAATAAAAGCCAGAGCTTCTTCCAGTTTGGCTTTTGTTTTTTCCAAATCAAAAACTTCCACGTTATTCCGCAAACCGAAAATGTAAGGCGTCATTTTAGGATGCCGCGAGCTCCGCGAATAACCAAAATGCACGCCGGCTTTAAACATTTTTTCCAACTCCTGATCAAAATGATTATTTTTATTTTCCCGATCAAGGACAGCCATAAACAACATCATAAACAAAATCTTGTATTTTTGCAACCAAAAAGATAGAATAGCGTTATGAAAAAAGATATTCATCCCCAATATTACAATGAAGCCGCGATTGAGTGCGCCTGCGGCAATAAAAAAACCGTCGGTTCCGTCAAAAAAAATATCGCGGTGGAAATTTGCGGCGCTTGCCATCCTTTTTACACCGGCCAGGAAAAATTGATTGACGCCGCCGGACGGGTGGAAAAATTCAAAGCGCGCCGGGAAAAAGCGAAAGTCAAGCCTCACACAAAAAATAAATGACGATTAATGGAAAATTCGGAGCTTGAAAAATTAAAACAAGAATACGACCGATTGATTAAAGAACTCTCGCAAAATTGGACTCCCGAAAAATCCCGAAAACTGCAGGAGCTTTCCCGATTAATCGCTCAAATCCCGAAGAAAGAAAAAAAAGGCTTATCGGAAGAAAATCCCAAAACAATTATTTTTGAAATCAGAGCCGGCGCCGGAGGAGAAGAAGCCGCTCTTTTTGCCTATGATTTGGCCGCGATGTACAAGAAATACGCGGAAAATAAAGGCTACAAGATTTTCTTCGTAAGCGAGTCAAAAAGCGGCCAGGGCGGCTATAAAGAAGCGGTTTTTGAAATTGAAGGAAAAGACGCCTACTCGCGTTTTAAAAATGAAAGAGGCGTTCACCGCATCCAGCGCGTGCCGAAAACGGAAAAAATCGGCCGCATTCATACTTCCACCGCTTCCGTCGCGGTTCTTCCCGTTTATCCGGAAAAAATTTTGGAAATAAAACCGGACGATCTGGAAATCACTTTTTCCCGCGCCGGCGGGCCGGGCGGACAAAATGTCAATAAAGTGGAAACCGCGGTGCGTGTCCTTCACAAGCCAAGCGGATTAATCGTCCATTCTTCCGCCGAAAGAAGCCAGCAAAAAAACCGCGAAAAAGCAATCAGTATTTTAAAAGCAAAACTCCTGGAAGAACAGCGTTTAAAAGAAGAAAAAGAATCGCGCGAAGCGCGGCGCGAGCAAATCGGCTCCCAGGAACGGGTTGAAAAAATAAGGACTTACAATTTTCTTCAAGACCGCGTCACCGACCACCGTCTAAAAAAATCCTGGCATAACTTGGATAAAATAATGGC
>ERZ1292623.1934-Hain-H51-01um-R1-1934-length-19192-cov-14_pt1 | contig 19192 bp, 21 predicted proteins | sample MGYA00564398_ERZ1292623 | MGnify/ENA primary metagenome ERZ1292623 (study PRJEB36523, sample SAMEA6512633) | groundwater metagenome | collected 2019-01-07 | study: AquaDiva: Metagenomics assemblies of 32 groundwater samples | reverse complement strand
ATGTTCCCTCGCACTCCATCGCGCGGCATGTCGCTCGTCGACGTACTCGTCGGTACTGCAATTACGCTCATCATCTTCCTCGCCCTCTTCGGGCTCCTGCGCGCCTCGTTCCTCGTCTCCTCGCTCGCGAAATCGAAAGCGGTAGCGACATCGATAGCGACGAGCCAGATGGAATACGTTCGTTCGCTCCCATACGATTCCATAGGAACGGTAGGAGGTATCCCTGCCGGTGTCATACCGCAGACCGCGACGACGACCATGAACAATCTTTCGTACGGAGTCAGGACCTTCATCCAGTATGTGGACGATCCTGCGGATGGGCTCGGGGCGCTGGACCAGACCGGCATCACCACCGACTACAAGCAAGTGAAGATAACCGTTACGTACTACACGGACGGCACTGCGCGCGAAGTGGAACTCATCTCGAGCCAGTCACCGGCTGGGCTCGAGACCACGACCGGCGGTGGAACGCTGCAGATAAGCGTGGTGGATGCGCTCGGGGCCGGTATCGCGGGCGCGACCGTCGATATAGATAATCCGAGCACCGCGCCAGCGGTTAACCTCACTGCCTTTAGCAACGCCGCCGGGCTCGTGTACCTGCCGGGCGCCGCTACCTCGACCGATTACCGCATCGTGGTCACCAAGGCGGGATACTCGACCGCGCAGACCTATGCACGCGACGCGACGAACCAGAACCCGACGCCGGGATACCTCACCGTCGCGCAGAACCAGACGACCGCGAGCACGTTCGCTATCGACGTGCTCGCCGCACTCACCATCCGTACGTTCTCCCCGATAGTGACGGCAAGCTTCGCAGACACGTTCGCAGATAGTTCATTGCTTGCATCCCTGTCGAGCGCCGCGGTATCGGGTGGCTCGGTTATCCTCGCGACTGATGCGGGCGGATACCTCGCAAGTGGTTCCGCGCAATCGCAATCGGTGGCACCCACGTATCTCGCCGGCTGGCTCAGTGTCGAGGCCGTGCGTTCTGTCTCGGTGAACACGAACATGCGCGTCCGTGTCGTGGATAGTGCCGGAACCCCGCTTCCTGATGCTGTGCTCGCAGGGAATGTCGCAGGCTTCACTGCCTTCCCGATAGACTTGAGCGGTATCTCGACGACGACGTACCCGACGCTTGCGCTTGCGGCCGACCTCTCGACATCGCTCGCGACCGAGACTCCCTCGCTCGATAGCTGGAACTTGAACTACAGGCGCGGCCCTATCCCACTTCCGAACATAGCGTTCGATCTCCAGGGCGCTAAGACGGTAGGGACTACTGGAGCCGGGGCTTCCATATATAAGACCGAGATATCGGATACGACGGGCGCAAGCGCAAGTAAGTCGCTCTCGCTCGAATGGGATGCGTATCAGCTCGACCTGGCCGGCTATGACGTGGTGGACGCGTGCGGCATGCCTCCGTACTCGCTCGCCCCCGCGGCGGTTGTCGAGAGTTCGCTCGTACTCGGTACCAACACGGCCCACAGCATCCTTGTCGGGGTGCGTGACGCAGGAGGAGCCGTCGTACCGGGTGCGAGCGTGACGCTCGCGCGCACCGGCTACACGAGCACCATTACAGGGTCCTCATGCGGCGCGGCATCGTTTGGGAGTCTCTCGTCAGCGAGCGACTACACCATCACTATCACGAAGACTGGGTACACGACGACAGTATTCACCAACGTTTCCATTTCAGGCGACACTTTCTATGAAGCGACCTTCGACTAATCCTATGCGGGGCTTCACGCTCGCCGAGACCATAGTAGTGGTCGGTATCGTAGCGGTCGCAGGCGCAGCCCTCGTCGGTTCCATCCAGTACTTCTATCGCAGTAATGCCTACATACTCGAGCAGTCGGTCGCCCTCGATAGTGCGCGTCGCGGTCTGGCGCTTACGCTCCAGAACTTCCGCGAAGCATCCTATGGTGATGATGGCGCGTATCTGGTTACGCTTGCCGCGACCTCAAGCGCGACCTTCTATGCGGATATCGACCAGGACGGCGGCATCGAACGAGTGCGCGCCTATCTTTCCAACGGGAATCTTTACCGAGGCATCACGAGCTCGGCGGGGAATCCTGCGACCTATACGGGGCAGCCGGAAACGATAGAGACGGTCGCGACCTACGTGAAGAACGCGACCTCGACGCCGATATTCACCTACTACGGTTCCGACGGTACCGCGCTTGCGTACCCCGTTACCATTACGCTCATCCGTGCGGTCGGGGTGACGATGGACGTGGACCTCAACCCGAACCGCCTGCCGAACGTCTTTCGGTTATCCGGAACGGCGACGCTCCGGAACCTGCGTGCCGAGTAGTATGGAAGGTATGCGCAACGCTCCTTCACGCGGATATCTCCTCCTCCTCGGTCTCGTATTCGGGGCGATATTCCTTACCGTGCTCGGAAGCCTCGCGAGCTTCGTCCTGACCGAGAATCGTTTGCAGAACGTGAGCACGGAACGCGCCCGTGCCTTCTCGCTCGCGGAGGCGGGGCTCGAATACTACCGATGGTTCCTCGCGCACTATCCCAGTGATCTGACGAACGGCACCGGACAGCCAGGGCCGTACGTACTTTCATACAACGATCCTGAGGGCGGTGTGGCAGGCGAGGTCACGCTCGATGTGGTGGGGAACACCTCGTGCGGGCAGACGACTTCGGTCGATCTTTCGTCCACTGGTCAGCCAACCGGCAGCAACACATCGCGCACCATTTCGGTGCGGTACACACGCCCGACCGTCGCGCAGTATTCCTATGTGCTGAACGATAGCGTATGGGCAGGTGCCGATCGCGTCATCAATGGGCCGTATCACAGCAACGGAGGCATCCGCATGGACGGTACCGCGAACGCGCCCGTCACGAGCTCGCTCTCGACCTGGCTCTGTACCTCGTCATTCGGCTGCAGCCCGAGCGCGACGAAGAACGGAGTGTGGGGCGCGGGGCCTAATCAGACCTTGTGGAGTTATCCTGCGCCGCAGGTCGACTTCGCCGGTATCTCAGCGGACTTCGGGAGCTTGAAGACGATAGCCCAGACGAACGGCATCTACCTGCCTCGGTATTCCACCGGCAACAGCAACGGCGCTGCCTACTGGAAGGGCTATCACCTCATCTTCAATGCGAACGGCACCATCACCGTGAATCGAGTAACGTCGACAACGCAGTTGAATGTGACGCCGGTTAACAGCGCTGACGGCTCTACCGATCGGGCGCTCATGCAGAACGAAACGTTCTACGCCACCTACACGCTTCCCGCCAACTGCAAATTCATGTTCATCGAGGACCATGTCTGGATAGAGGGGACGGTGACCGATAAGGTGACCATCGTCGCCGCGAATGTGGTCGACGCCGGTATCGCGCCGAACGGGTACCTGCGCGGGAATACCGTGTACCAGGCGGGCGACGGTTCCGATGGGCTTACGTTCATCGCCGAGCACGACATCCTCATCACGCCGGACTCTCCCGCTACTATGACGCTCAACGGTATCTTCATTGCGCAGGGAGGGGCGTTCGGGCGCAATTACTACAGCGGGTGCTCTTCTTTATACGAACCCAAAACGCAACTAACCATCAGGGGGACCACGGTGTCGAACAAGCGGACCGGCACGAAATGGAACGGTGGATGCGGGAACTTTGCAGGCTACGGTACTCGCATCGATGCGTATGATAGGCAGCTTGCGACCGACCCTCCGGCGTTCACGCCGGCGGTGAGCAATGATTACCAGTTCGTGGATTGGCGGGAGGAGTAACGCTTGATTTTCCTGATGATTGGGTGCGTAATGGTGATGGAACACACATTGGGCGAGGTGAAGCAATGTCCGCGGATAGATTAGTCCCTACCCACCGCGCTCTTACGGTGGTATCGCAAGTCGCGCTCGGAGTCCTATACGCGATAGAGACCATCCTTGAACCGCTCACTCGGCTCGAGGACTCTGAGGTCAGTATCGCGTCCAGACAATGTTCCTACGGCTTTGTTCCGGAGGATTCGCGCGCGGAAATGGAGTGCATAACCGTTCTTCTTAAGAAAGAAGGCGGCGTGCGTTCTTGGGCAAAGGGCAGCAGATTCGTTACGGGAGACGCGCAGTTTCTGATTCTGCTCCTGCCGAACGGACGGGTCCTGCTCAAAGAGCACGGGATACCTCCCACTGAATACGGGGGAACCGTGGACGGGAAGAGTCCGCTCGAACGATGCCTGCATCGGGTGAGCGACGGCCTGCTGAAGCTCGCCGGTAAGGGCGAATAGGTTCAGACAGGGACAAGGCGGTCGCGCACGCGGCCGCCTTTTCATATCGCCGACCTGGTATCATGAGGGACATGCTCATCGTCTCGAATTGGAAGGCATACGTAGAAAGGACGGAAAAGGCCAAGGCGCTTGTCGCTATCGCTAATCGTCTTGCGGGGAAGGGTGCGCATGAGCTCGTGCTCGCTCCACCCGCGCCGTTCCTCGGGCTATTGGCGTCCGGAAAGTCCAAGGTGAAGTTCGCGGCCCAAGATATATCGCTTACCACCGGAGGAGCGCAGACCGGAGAGGTGACCGCAGCAGCTGTGGCAGGTGCGGGGGCTTCATACGTCATCGTCGGGCACTCGGAGCGTCGTGCGGGAGGGGAAACCGACAGCCAAGTGCTCGAGAAGGTTCGGCACGCGCTCGCACATCGACTCACTCCCATCCTCTGTATTGGCGAACGCGAGCGCGACGAGGATGCGCGGTACCTGAAGCATATACGCGAGCAGGTAGCTGCAGTATTCAGCCAGCTCACCCCTAAGGAACGCCTCTCCATAGCCATCGCATACGAACCTATCTGGGCCATCGGGAAAGCGGCGAGCGAAGCCATTACTCCTCCCGACCTCGGAGAGCTCGTCCTATATATACGTAAGGTGCTCGGTGACTACATTCCCGGCAAGGCGAACCAGAAAGTACGCATTCTCTATGGCGGCTCGGTGGAGCCAACGAACATCCGGCAGCTTGCGAGCGGTAGTGGAGTGGATGGATTCCTCATCGGGCACGCGAGCGTGGACGTACCTACGTACGGTGCGCTCGTGAAGGCGATTTCATAAGTCCGGTTGCGGAAGAGGTGCTGTCCTGTATTGTCAGGGCAGTTCTTTTTGATGGGAGACGGGCATGGGACGGAAACAGATTAAGGGGTCCGTGCGCTTCTATGAGCAGCGGTTCTATGGATTCTCGAATTTCGCGTCGTTCGCAGTCTTCTGGAAGGGTCGCCTATGGATGACCTCGGAGCACGCGTATCAGTCCGAGAAGTTCATCCTGAAGCAGGACAAGGAGGACATCTTCAGGCAGCCTTCCGCGCATCTTGCTAAGAAGCGCGCACGAGAACTCGTGGCGGAGTGCCTCGAGCACGTCCGCCCGGACTGGGAAGAGGAGAAGCTCTGCGTCATGGAGCAGATACTCCGTGCGAAGCTCGAACAGCATGCCTTCCTGCAGAAGGAGTTGCTTGCGAGCGGTAATCGCGAGCTGATCGAGGATTCGCCTAAGGATGGGTTCTGGGGCAGAGGGCCCGACGGAAAGGGTCTGAATCATCTCGGAAGGATCTGGATGAAGTTGCGGGCTGAGCTCCGTGCGAGCGAGGCGATGAAAAGGGCGGCGGGATGACTCCCGCCGTTTTTCTTTATGCGCGGTATCATGGGACACATGAAAACGCTGCGCGATATCACTCATCTTGAGAACGTACCGGTATTGGTGCGCGCCGCGCTCAATGTGCCCATCGCTGATGGGAAGGTTGCGAACACGTTCCGGCTCCGTAGCGCGCTCGCTTCAATCGAATTCCTGCGGAAGCACCATGCGCGAGTGATCCTCATAGGGCACATCGGCGACAAGGGGACGGAAACGCTCCGTCCGGTATACGAAGCGATGAAGGAGTTCATTCCGAACATTCGGTTCTGCGAAAGCGCGACCGGTCCCGTGGCTCGGCAGGCCGTGCGCGATACGGTACCGGGCGATGTGCTCATGCTGGAGAATTTACGTCGCGACAAAGGGGAGCGGGAGAATGATCCAGCGTTCGCAGCAGAGCTCGCAATGCTCGCGGACATCTTCGTCCAAGACTCATTCGATGTCTGCCATCGTGCGCATGCTTCGGTCATAGGAGTACCAGAGCTCCTTCCGTCATATGCTGGCTTCCAGGTGGAGAAGGAGGTGATGGAACTCACCAAGGCGCTTAACCCGAAACGCCCATCGCTCGCCATCATGGGCGGCGCGAAGTTCTCTACGAAAGAACCGGTGCTCGCTACGCTGCTTGCGTCGTATGACCATGTGTTCGTGGGCGGCGCGCTCGCGAACGATTTCATGCAAGCGAAGGGGGAACCGGTAGGGGCATCGCTCGTGTCGGGAGCCGACCACGCTGCGCTCAAGAAGATTCTCGAGAACCCGAAGTTGAAGCTGCCCGTCGACTATGTCGTCGCGCCCAGGGGAAGCAAGCGCGAGGACGGGCATCTTTCGGGCGTGACGGTAGTCGCTCCGAATGAGGCCATACTTGATGATGGGCCCAAGACCGTCGAGCTTTTGAGCGAGCTCATAGGAAAAGCGAAGACCGTCCTGTGGAACGGTCCGCTCGGCAACTATGAGAAGGGATTTACTGATGCGACCGAAGCGCTCGTGCGCATCATCGCGCAGTCGAATGCCCACTCGATCGTTGGGGGAGGCGACACCATTGCCGCGATAGAGAAGCTGGGGCTCGATGGCCGCATCTCGTTCGTCTCCACGGGTGGGGGCGCAATGCTCGACTTCCTCGCGGACGGTTCGCTTCCGGGTATCGACGCGCTTCGTTAGTTGGCGATCCTTGCCTTAATCCGTTCTGCGAGCGCTTCCGCTTCGCCGTCCTCGTATTTCCCTTGCGGGAAGTGCGTGAAGCCGTCGCCTTCGTGGCGCGGGATGAGGTGAACATGCGCGTGGAACACGACCTGGCCCGCAGCCGGCTCGTTATTCATCGCGATATTGATCCCATCGGCACCGACCGCTTCCTTGATGATGGGCGCGAGCTTGCGTGCGGTACGCATGACAGCGAGCCAGGAATCCTCGGTGATATCGAGAAGGTTCCGGGAGTGCACCTTCGGGATGATGAGCGTATGGCCAGGGTTGTTCGGTGCGATATCGAGGAATGCGAGCGTATCGCCGTCTTCATAGATGATATTCGCTGGTATCTCGCGGCTGAGTATCTTCTCGAAAATAGTCGGTTCCATATGCTCAAGGATACGACAGGTCCGGCTTTTGATACAATGCGCCCACATGTTCCCGCTCCATGACCCCCTTGATGAGAAGTCGCGCGATACGCTCCGCGCATACGATGATTTCACGGCATCGCTTCTGGCGAGGAGGGGGATAACGACAGCCGAAGAAGCCGAGGCGTTCCTCTCGCCCTCATACGATGAGCATATCCATGACCCGATGCTCATGACGGATATGCCCAAAGCAGCCGAACGTCTTGCGCGTGCGATAAGCGAGAAGGAACGGGTAACGGTGTGGAGCGACTATGACTGCGATGGTATTCCGGGCGGTGTCGTCCTCCATGACTTCCTCAAGAAGGCGGGCGCTGATTTCACGAACTATATCCCGCATCGTCACTTGGAAGGGTACGGGATGAATATCCCCGGCATCGAGAAGCTCGCTAGGGAGGGAACGAAGCTCATCGTCACGGTGGATGTGGGCATCGTCGACAACAGTGCTGTCGCGCGAGCGAATGAGCTCGGCATGGAGGTCATCGTCACGGACCACCATCTACCCTCGGGTGATCTTCCTCCTGCGTATGCGGTCGTGGATCCGAAGGCACGTGAGGACGAGACGTATCCATTCCTGGACCTGTGCGGCGGAGGCATCGCCTGGAAGCTCGCGTGCGCGACCTTGCAGCATGGTTTCGCTGGAAGGGAGGATATCGCGCCTGGATGGGAGAAGTGGCTCCTTGATATGGCAGGGCTCTCGACCATCGCTGACATGGTGCCCCTTCGTGGAGAGAACCGGGTTATCGCGAAATACGGGCTCATGGTGATGCGGAAGTCGCCGCGCCTCGGTCTCCAGCGATTATGCAAGGTCGCGCGCGTGGACCAGAAGCGCATCACGGAGGACGACGTCGGTTTCATGATCGCGCCGAGGGTGAATGCAGCTTCAAGGATGGGGGACCCGCGCGATGCGTTCCGTCTCTTCACGACGGAGGATGAGAGCGAAGCGGACGAGCTCGCGAAGCTGCTCGAAGCGACGAATCGTTCCAGGCGTGCGGTCGCAGGCGCAACGACGAAGGCGGTGCATGAACGCATCGAGAAACGGAAGCTTGAAGGAGAGCTTCCTGCAGTCATCGTCATGGGCGACCCGGATTGGCGTCCGGGACTTCTGGGACTTGTCGCGAACGGTATCGCGGAAGAATACAGTCGTCCGGTATTCCTCTGGGGACGTGAAGGGAACGAGACGCTCAAGGGTTCGTGTAGGGCGGGAGGGAAGACGAGCGTGAACGAGCTCATGCACGCGGCGACCGATGCATTCATCGAGTTCGGTGGGCACGCTGCTTCCGGTGGATTCTCCGTTGCGCCCGACAAGGTATTCGACCTCGAGGCGCGTCTCGTGGAAGCGCTCGCTACGCTTCCGAAGCATGACGCAGAGGAGTCGAGAGCGGATGCGCACCTCACTCCCGAACAGGTGTCGGTAAAGACGCTGCTCTCGCTCGAGCGGTTCGCGCCGTTCGGTATGGGCAACAGCAAGCCAGCGTTCGCGCTCTCGCACATAGAGCTCTCGGAGGTCTCGTGGTTCGGGAAGGCGGGGGAGCACTTGCGCGTGAAGCTGCTGCGCGACGAGTTCGGGAGCGACACCATCGAAGCGATTTCTTTCTATGCGAGGCGCGAGCTCGGAAGCTCGTGCGATGCGCTCCTCGTGGGTGGTCGCACATCGCTGCTCGTTCATCTCGAGCGCGACACGTTCTCGCGCGGTCAGCCGGTGCGATTGCGCATCATTGACATCCGGTAGCAGCGGGCGTTCTATGAAGTCAGTGGGAGGAGGTTCCTATGCAATGGCTCGAACGACAACTCACCCATATCGGTGAAATGGTGGCCGCTGCGCTCTACGACCTGAGTGAGTGGATCACATCAATGCGGGAAGGGGGTCGCGAGAAATTGGAATCGCTGCCCGAAGAAGACGGCTGTCCCTTCCTGTGAGAGAACCGCCCGCGGAGACGCGGGCGGCCTTCATTACTTGGTATACTCCTCCCATGCATTTCACGCTCTATGCCGATGGCGGTGCTCGCGGGAACCCGGGGCCTGCGGGCGCGGGTTCAGTGGTCTTCGATTCGCTCGGGAAGCGGGTGGTCGAGGTCTCCGACTATCTCGGCGTTGCGACCAACAACATCGCGGAGTACGAGGCGGTCATCCGCGGTCTCACCGCGCTTTCCCTCGCGTACCCGCCCGAGATACTGAAGTCGACACCCCTCACCATCCGCATGGACTCCAAGCTGGTCATCGAGCAGCTCAAGGGCAACTACAAGGTGAAGCACCCTAATCTTGTTCCACGGCATCTGATACTCAAGAATCTCCTCGCGCGCTCCTTTGGAGAGGTTTCATTCGAGCATGTGTACCGGGAGAAGAACAAGGACGCGGACGAACTCGCCAATATCGCGATGGATAGGGGTCGATAAAACCGGTTTCATACTTCCTCCAGCTTTTCTTCATATTTGTTTCCTAGAATAGCCGTGTGCCCAGGCGGCTTATCTTTGCGATTTTATCGTTCATTCTGGGGATCGCCCCGGCTTCGCTACTCTTGATATCCTGGGAAGTGATGGCGCTGTTGGCGTCCATCATCTTTTCTTTATCTTTTTTATCGCTCCTCAAAAGGAGCGAAGCCTATGTCCTGTCAGCCCTCTGCCTTCTTGGGCTTCTCGTTGGAATGGTGCGCGTAGCTGTCGCTCCTGTCGCAGCTCCCGATGCATTCCTCCCGCTCTTCGATACCAAGGTTGTTCTTACCGGAAGGATTGAGGGCGACCCCGACATTCGGGAGACCACGCAGCGTGTCACGCTCGCCGTGGAACACGAAGGAGAGCGCATGCGCATGCTCGTGGTCGCCCCTTTGTACCCCGAGCTCTTGCATGGGCAGGTCCTTGAGGTGCGCGGAACGCTCGAGCGTCCTGAACCCTTCGCGACCGATGGCGGGCGCACCTTCCGGTACGATAGCTTCCTCGCCAAGGACGGCGTCTTCGGCATCATAGGCTTCGCGAAGATACGACTGCTCGACGATAAGCTTAGCCTCCGTAGGTACCTCTACGAAACGAAGCATCTCTTCGTGCATGGATTATCCAACGCACTTCCGGAACCCTACGCGAGCCTCGCCGTCGGGATAATCACGGGCGGGAAGCAGGGGCTCGGGAAGGAGCTGCTCGAGGCGTTCACCATCGCGGGTCTCCTACCCATCGTCGTCCTGTCGGGATACAACGTGATGGTAATCGCCGAGGCGATGTTGCGCGCGTTCAGCTTCCTCCGGAAGCGGGTGGCGATAGTGCTCGCCGGGTTCACGATACTTCTCTTCGTGCTTGCGGCAGGTGCCGGGGCGTCCGCAGCGCGCGCGGGCATCATGGCGGGCTTGGGATTATTTGCGCGCGCGAGCGGTCGCACCTACGACGCATTACGCGCTCTCGTCTTCGTGCTCGTCATCATGCTTTTATGGAACCCGCTTCTCCTCGTGCATGACCCAGGATTCCAATTCTCATTCGTCGCCACGCTCGGACTTATCATAGGAAGCCCCATCATCGAGCCGCACCTCGTGCGCATCCGGAATGCATTCCTGCGCGATATCATCGCGACTACTATTGCAGCGCAGCTCTTCGTGCTTCCGCTTCTTCTGTACCAGACGGGGAACCTCTCGCTCGTCGCGCTTCCGGCGAACGTGCTCGCGCTTCCGGTCGTTCCGCTCGCAATGCTCTTCTCCGCGATCGCGGGATTCGTCGGTATACTCATGCCCGTCTTCGCGACCATTGCTGGGCTTCCTGCGCTTCTTCTGCTCTGGTACTTGGTCGAAGTCGCAGAGCTCAGTGCGGCGCTCCCGTTCGCGAGCCTGACCATTCCGCTGTTCCCGTTCTGGATAGTGATTCTTCTGTACCTGCTCCTGGCATTCGGTATGCGCGCGCTCAAAGAAAAAGCGCCCGCGATATCTGTCGCAGACGCTCCTTCTATCTGACTTGTTCTACGTCGCTGCGTTCGCGAAGCGTTCGTTCACGAGATCCCAATCCACGCTCGCGAGGAATGCATCGACATAGGTCTTCTTCTCCGCCGGAACGTAGTCGACCATGTATGCGTGCTCCCACAGATCGATGGCGAGGATGATAGGAAGGCCAGCGAGCTGCCCGAGCTCATGGTCGCCGACGAAGGCGGTATGGAGAGAATTTATCCGTGGATCGAAGTACGTGACGACCCAGCCGATGCCGCGCGTGCCCGCGACTTCCTTCAGGTGCGTTATGAAGCTCGCCCAGTTGCCGTACTTCTCGGACGCTGCATTTGCGAGCGGAGAATCCTCCGCGGCTTGGCTTGGTCCCTTCTCGAGCTGCTCGAAATAGTACTCGTGCATGCGCATGCCATCGAACTCGAATCCGAGGCGACGGCGGAGCTCGTTCATCACGAATGCGTTCGCCTCAGCGTCCTCATCCCGCAACCGCTTGATGGTGTCGAGGATGACGTTCACATGCTTCACGTACCCTTCGTAGAGGGCGAGGTGGACGTCCATCTGCTTCTTCGAGAGGCCGGAGAGCTCGGGTAGGGAAAACGTGCGTGCGGTATAGGTCATGGATATTCGGTTAGCTTCCAAGTACGGAGAGTATAGCGCTTTTCCGTGAGCGGTTGATGAGGTGTGGCTTTAGGGGTATGAATGGACCAGGAAAGGAGTACCCTATGGATATGAAGCAGGCGACGCTCGCGCTCATCGTCCGCGGGGACCAGCTCCTCCTTGGACTCAAAAAGCGCACAGCGGAAATAGGCGGCGACACCCTGAATGGTCCGGGCGGGAAGGTGGACCCGGGGGAGACAACGAACGAATGCGTCGTTCGCGAAACGCAGGAGGAAGTGGGACTCGCTATCGATGTGACGGACGAGGACCTACGGGCGGTCATCACCTTCCATAACGGAGCGGCGAGCGTCTGGCGCGTCTATGTCTATCTCGTCACGTCATTCCATGGCGAGCCGTCCGATACGGATGATATGTGGGCGAGCCCGGTGTGGTGGCATTCGAAAGACAAGCTTCCGTTCCATCGGATGCTCGCGTCCGACAAGGAGTGGATCCCGCACGTGCTGGATGGGGGGCGCTTCAATCTCCAGGTCTATCAAAACGACAACGCGAGCGAACTCCTCCAGTCGCCGGTGTTCGAGCCCTTCGCGGCATAGAGACCCTTCCGTTCCGGCGGAAGGGTCTTACTTTTCAGCCTTGTATTTGTGGTAGAGCTCAAGCACGTCGTCGACTGATTCCGATTGCTCGAGACTTGCGAGCTCCTCGACGCTGAACCAGTGGGCTTCGCCTATGGTGTTCGGGTTTATCTGGAAGGCCTGCGTATCGACCTGGGCGAAGTACGCGCAGATGACATCCTTCTTATGCTGCCGGGTATGGAAATAGGAGCCGAGCGTGACGAGTCTCGAGAGCTCGATGCCCACCTCCTCGCGAACCTTGCGCTTAGCGGTCTCGGTCGGTTCCTCGTCCTTGCGACTCCGCCCGCCAGGAAGCGTCCAGTGCTTGGGCCCGTACGTCTCGCGGATGAGAAGGAAGTTCCCGTTGTGCTCGATGAGGACCTTGGCTCCCTCGGCTTCCGGCATGGCGACGCGCCAGTACAGGAGCTGGAAGGGAGCAAGCATGCGATTAGATAGGCGCTTGAGGAACATACGCTCTGTATGTATCCACAGTACCATTTACGCCGGACTATACTGGTCCTATCAACGCTTCATGAACTTCCTGCGTACCAAGCCGGCCATAGCCACGTTCATCGTATTCGCGCTCATGGCGGTGAATACAGCAGCCATATACGCTATATTCGAGCCAACGTCAGAGCTGCTCACGGTCTCGTTCCTCGATGTGGGGCAGGGCGATGCCATCCTCATCGAGAGCCCGGAGGGCGTTCAGCTGCTCATAGATGGAGGACGTGACCGCGCCGTCGTACGTGAGCTTCCTCGGGTCATGAGCCCGCTCGACCGTTCCATCGATATGGTGCTCGCGACGCATCCGGACGCCGACCATATCGGCGGGCTGCCGGACGTGCTCAACCGCTATCGCGTCTCCTATTATCTTTCGCCCGGTATAGAGCATGGGACGAGCCAGGCGGAGCGGCTCGGAGCGGCCGTGGAGGATGAGCTGGGCGCGGTCAGCATTCTCGCACGGAAGGGTATGCGTATCCATCTTGGAGAGAGCGTGTATGCGGACGTGCTATATCCCGACCGTGACGTGTCGAAGGCGGAGACCAATAGCGGCTCCGTCGTGGTCCGGCTCGTATACGGCAATACCTCTTTTATGTTCACGGGCGATGCACCATCCTCGGTCGAGGACTACCTCATCGCGCTTGGCGGGGAGTTGGATAGCGATGTGCTCAAGGCCGGCCATCATGGCTCGCACACGTCGACCAGTGCAGCGTGGCTCGATGCCGTCACGCCTTCGGTCGTGGTCATCTCGGCAGGGAAGGACAACTCGTACGGCCATCCGCACGAGGAAGTCCTGGAACGCGTACGTGCGTCGGGGGCTTCGGTAGCCTCCACGGTGGAAGATGGAACGATCATCTTCAAGAGCGACGGGAGGACAATGGTGCACAAGTGACTTTACGGACAGGAAAGTAGTGGTACAGTGCGAACGGGACCGTTCCAGGAGGATTCAAGATGCCCAACGACCTCATCACGCTGATGGCGGGGAACATTTTCACCAGCCTCTTCGGCGGCCAGTACGACCCGAACTACCGCAGCCAGCTCGTGGACACGAAAAGCTGTATCGAGGCCATGGTCGGCAGGAGAAAGCTACCGGACACTCCTCAGACGGAGGTGTTTCGGCTCCGCACCAACGAGACGTTCTCGAGGCGGGCTCTTCGCGGGGACAGGTCTCGTGTCCTTCGGGCGGTGAGCAAGCTCATCGATACGAGGCTCGCTCGTCTCGATCGTCAGGCCGCATAGGCCCTGAGCTAGTAGCCGCTCCAAAAGAAAATCGCCCGGTCAGCTGACCGGGCGATTCTTGCGAGCGCCAATTAGATAACGCCTGCTTTCGTGAGCGTGGCGAAGGCACCGTTCTTCTTGATGTGGCGCATGCCCTTGGCGGAGACATCGATGAGGACGTTCTTGCCGAGCTCAGCGACGAAGACGCGGCGCTTCTGGAGGTTCGCGCTGCGGCGGACCTTGCCGGTCGGGTTGAACTGGGTAGCACGGGTACGGTTGGAATACCGCCCGCCTACTTGCGTGCTCTTGCCGGTCACTGCGCATTTACGTGCCATAGTCCCCGCATGCTAGCATAGTGAGGCTTACCTCCGCAAATCCATGGACATACTCATCTTCGGCATCATCATCCTCGTCCTCTCGATCATCATCCATGAGGTGGCCCATGGATATGCCGCCTATGCCCTCGGAGACCCTACGGCAAAGCTCGAAGGGCGTCTCACGCTCAATCCGGCGTCCCACGTCGATCCGGTAGGCTCCGTCGTGCTTCCGGCCCTGCTCGTGATGACGGGCGCAGGCATCCTCTTCGGATGGGCGAAGCCTGTTCCATACAACCCATACAACCTGAAGAACCAGCGGTGGGGTGAGGCCATCGTCGCGGTCGCGGGCGTCGCCACCAATCTCCTGCTCGCGGTCATCTTCGCACTCATTGCGCGCTATGCGTATGCGAATGGGTTCGGGGAGTTCGGCGACCTGGCAGCGCTCGTGACCCTCACGAACCTCTCCCTCGGCATCTTCAACCTCATTCCTATACCTCCGCTCGATGGCTTCACGGTGCTGCGCGGTATCCTGCCGTACAAGATCGGCATGCAGATGCGTGAGTTCGAGGATCGCATGCGCGCGGGCAGCATCTTCACGCTCATCGCCATACTGTTCATCTTTACCTACTTCTTCGCTGGTCCGTTCTACGACTTCATCAGCTGGATATTTGGGCTTCTTATTGGGGTGTAGCGCATGAAGGTCATCTCACTTAACACGTGGGGAGGCGAAGCGGGAATGAGCGAACTCCTTGCATTCTTCAAGAAGCATGCGGATGCGGATATTTTTTGCCTTCAAGAGATATGGAATGGGGGAGAAGAAATGTTGGGCGAGAAAAGCGATTTTGAATTAGCGAAGAGGAACACGCGGTTGCTGCAGGATATCGAGGAGGCGCTCCCCGATCATCGGGTGTATTTCCGGCCCCACTTCAGTGACTATTACGGACTAGCCATGTATGTACGGAAAGAACTGGCGGTCGAGGAAGAGGGTGAAATATACGTATATAAGGAAGCGGGATTCATCTCACCGGATGAATACGGCAATCACGCTCGGAACCTGCAATATATAACCGTTCTTACTTCTGGCGGGCCACTCACCATCATGAATGTCCACGGATTATGGAATGGCCAGGGAAAGGCCGACTGCGCGGAACGGCTCGAGCAATCGGACCGCATTGTAAACTTCGTCACCTCGCGGAAGGAACAAATCATCTTAATGGGAGATTTCAATCTTCGGCCGGATACCGAGAGCGTAAGTCGAATCGAAGCAGCAGGTCTGCGTAACCTCATAAAGGAATATGGCGTGACCTCGACTCGCACCAGTCACTATACGAAGCCAGAGAAATTCGCCGACTACACGTTCGTAAGCGGCGAGATCGAAGTGAAGGATTTCAAGGTATTGCCGGACGAAGTGTCCGACCATGCACCCCTCTATCTCGAATTCGACTAGCTAGCGAAACGAGCAGGGCAAAGCGGTGGTTGTAGGGGGTATGAAGAAGTTGCTTATTGCCCTCACCCTTCTCTCCATCGGGTATTTCATAGGAGTGGAACAGGGTAGGCATAGAGCCATTCCGGAACGGAGTAGATAAGGGAAAGATTTCGCGGTAAGTGGGTTCAGTCCCACCCGTCTTCATAGACGGTATACACTGTATAAGCGGTGTATTCGATTCCTGCTATTACAACGCATAACTATTGACTCAATACATTTATGGTAAAGAAACTAGCCGCACTCACTATCGCGCTCTCGCTTGTCGTAGGCATTGCGCCGACCGCAGCGTTCGCGGAGACGGTAACCTCCACGACAAGTGTGCAGATGCAGACGTACCTCGAGCAGATAAAGAAGCTCCAGGACCAGCTCGCTGAACTTATGAAGAAGCATAGCGAAACCGTTAGCGAGCTCAGGGAGACTATGGCGCTCGCGGGTGAACTTCGCCAGGGGATGACGAGCGAAGAGGTGAAAGCACTCCAGGAAATACTCGCAGCAGACCCTGATATCTATCCCGAAGGTCTTGTGACCGGTTTCTATGGCGCACTCACCGCCAAGGCCGTCGCTAAGTTCCAGAAGAAGCACGGTGTCGAAGGCGAAGTCGCTGTTGGTGCAAAGACTCGCGCGCGCCTGAACGCGCTTGCGGACGATTCAGACTTCAAGTGCAAGGCGTGGGGCAAGCTGATCGCTCCTGGCCAGGCTAAGAAGCGCCTCGGCAATGCTTCAATAGACCTCTCTGCGTGCGGGAAGATACCAGAAGGTATCGCTAAGAAGCTCGGAGTCGATTGGAGGAATAGCACCTCGACTGCGACCACTACCCGCGATACGACTGCACCTGCCATTTCGGATATCGATACCGATGACATCACGGACGATTCCGTAACGCTCTCGTGGAATACCAACGAGCGTACGAAAGCAGTCGTATGGTATGGCACCGATAACGATGTCGACCTAGCAGATGCCGAGAAGGAGACCGTTGCGAGGTTCTTGCGCACGCACGAGCTTGCTCTCGATACTCTCAATGATGACACTGACTACTACTTCATCGTCGTAGCGACCGATAAGGCGGGCAACACTGCTACTTCGAGCGTTCAGGACTTCAAGACCGCTGCTGACTAACGAACGGTTCTGATATAAAAATGCCCCGGCTTGTCGGGGCATTTTTATATCTCAGTGCCTCGGTGTTGGATATGAAAGTTATCAACAAATGTGTCGAAAGAAGCAGGAATCGAATTCCGTGATATGGCTGCAGGAGCTGTCGAGGAGTTCTAATATGCTCACGAGGGCGGATTTGATTTCATTTAGGATTGGTCCATACTCCCACGAGATGCCGAGTACAAATCGCCCACAATAATAAATATCATCAGGCCGAAAGGGGTCATGACATGTCTGCGTTGGTTCAAGCACCCACTGGTAAGGTCTTCTCGCCGACCATAAGCCGTCAGAATATCGGCAGGCATATCGATGGCCTCTCGGAACAAAGTTCCACCCTGCTTATCGACTTGTCAGCTGGTCTTTCCGACCAGAAGATTGCGGGCAGCCTCAGGGTTGAGGTTGCTCGTTTGCCGCTTCTCATGGAAAAGCTATTCCGCAGCCTGAAGCTCTCGACGAAGCTGTCGATGGGTGAGAAGCGGGCGGCGGCTATCCTCATGAACCGCATCTACGAAAAACCAGGGCCGATCAATGAGGAGCATGCCGAGTTCCTTCTTTATGCGCTCGAGTTGAGCGCCGAGAAGGTCGCCGTCCCTGATTTAAGGTTGGGGAACGAAGAGAGAGCGCTTCCGCTTGCCACGGCAAAGAGCGCAATCGTTGATGAGCTCACTGCGGCTCCACAACCGGAGGAGGTGCGGGAAGTACCCGTCGACGAACCGAGACTCATCATCGAGGCTCCGGAGCCTGAAGAAGCAGGCTCGGATGTTCTCTTGGCTGAACCAGTGCAAGAGGTGCAACCGCCCGCCTCAGAAGGGTCCGACCCGCTTCTGTCGCGCATCATGAAAATCATGAACAGGAAGCCGATCACCGAGCGAAGGGCTCTCATCCTCGACACGCTGATCGTGGAAGGTACAGTGGCACGTATTGCCGCTGCGCTTGGTGTCGAAGCCAATGGCGTAAGCGCGAGTCTCTCGCAACTGAAGGCGATCTTCAAGGTCCCGACTGTCGAGGCCGAAGGAAGAAAGGAAGGAGCCAAGCAGGAGTTAGTCGTGCTCGCCCGTGCGTGGGCGCGTTATCGCGGGCGCGAGCTCGCGGAAGCGTCGCCGCCGGATTCGTCCACGAAAGTCGTCGAAGAGACGCCTCTGGACGCGGAACCTATCGTGGAGCTGTGCGAACTGGCTCCGCCTGCCCCAAACCTGGAGGTCTCGCTCTTCACCGACGCAGAGCGAGAAGCGGTCGTTGCTCGTATCAAGCGGGCAATGAAAGCGCGCAAGCTTAGCGTTCGGAGAATCGAGGTGCTGGATGCTTTGGCTGCGGCGGGGAGTGTTACCCTCGCCGCAAAGGCAGTTCATGCCTCGACCGGTGGCGTGAGCACGATCGCGACGCACGCGAAAGGGCTATTCGGTCTTCCGAAGCGTGAAGAAAAGAGTGCGGAGACGAAAGCGCTCATTGAGGCTTGGAGTATCTATCGTGAGCTTACGGCGACGATGCCCAAGCAGAAGGACGGTTCCATCGCTCGGAAGCGTCCTGAAGCACCTACGCCACCACTTGTTGCAGCAGCAGAGCCGGCGGAAGCTCCCGCTCCCGCGGTTGAGTCTGAAGCGCGAGTAGAGCCACCCGAAACCGCTCCTCTGATGGCCATGACCAAACAAGAGCCATCAAGTAGCGCTATCCTGCGCCAACCGGATGCTGTTCTCGGCGTCCGCACGTTGTGGACGAACGTTCCTGATTTCGTCGACGAGCAGGATAGGCTCATCGCCGAAGGTTACCAGGTGGAGCGCGTCGATCATCTCGTCTCGTTCCATCCGGTCATCCAGGGCGTGTCCGTCCTGACGTTCGTGAAGCGGGCCTAGCGGCCCGCCCGAGAGAGTCTTGAGCCCCGCCGGTTTGCCGGCGGGGCTTCTTTATTAACAACGAAGGTCAGGATATGAGGAGTTATCAACAGGTGGGAGACGAAAACTCCGGAAATTTTATCTTTTCATTATCTTTTGCCCGCTACGATGCAGGCAATGGAAAAATCACTGACCTTTGTATTACTGTTCGCGACCGCGTTCTCGCAATTTCCCGCTCACGTTTTCGCACAGACACCCGAAGAACCGTGCGTGTATGACACTGATTTCAATCAGCGCTGTCTTCAGGAAGATGGGAGCATTCTCGTGATTCCGAA
>ERZ1292623.1933-Hain-H51-01um-R1-1933-length-19208-cov-14_pt1 | contig 19208 bp, 16 predicted proteins | sample MGYA00564398_ERZ1292623 | MGnify/ENA primary metagenome ERZ1292623 (study PRJEB36523, sample SAMEA6512633) | groundwater metagenome | collected 2019-01-07 | study: AquaDiva: Metagenomics assemblies of 32 groundwater samples | reverse complement strand
ACATAGTTCGGTACGGGACATAGTTCCGCCTATGGCCAGCTCAACATAGTCTGAACATTCCGGCCAGCATCTGGTAGCTGCTGGTGCCATCGTGCGAGTTCAGCAGGATGATTTCGTTGGCTTCGCCTCGGGCATTGATCTGGCTGGCATGGCGCAGCCGGATCATGTGCTTGGTGTAGTCGCGCCGATCTTCGTGGCGGGTGCGGGTCTGCGTCACCATGAAGGGCTGAAACCCTTCTTTGCGCAGTTCTGTCAGCACCGTGGCGGTGGGGATATAGGCGTAACGCTGGGAACGGCTCTCGTGGGGGGCGTCTGCAAAGATGGACGGGGCCACGCGGTGAATCTGGCCGTCCGACAGCGGGGTATCGCTGCGCAGTACCGGGGAACGTGATGCGAAACGGGATGCGAGTTGCATGATCTTTCTCCTGACGAAAAGGGGTTGCTGTTCAAACCGCACACCGGATTCCTAGATTCGGAGCCCAGCCTTTTGGCTGTTCGGTGCGGTTGGCACGAGGAACCCGGTTGGCCCTGTTGCCACCGTCTTTCCTGAGTTCATCGCCCGCGACGGTCAGGAGCCCACGGACGTGGGCCGTCAAGGAGAAAAGCGGCAGGTAGGTGCGGCCCGCAGGCGCAGCCGAGGACACGGCCTGGCGCGCCTTGACGGCACGCGGCCACGGGCTACAGTCGCGAGCAAGGTGATGGAGTCAGGAGAGACGGTTGGACATGGCAACGGCCGCCGTGATGTGCTGAATCGCACGGCAAGCGCAAGCGCGCAGGCCCGAAGCTGGAAGCCGGGCCGTAGGCGTCAGGGATGTGGAAGGCTGGCGAATGCCAGTCCCGTCAGGGATGAGCGAATAGCGAACCTGGAGCAGCGTGATCCGCGAAGCGGAGACGCAAGCATGTTCTTCGCTTATTATTTGGTTACACGAGATGAATTTTACGTCTGCAGCAATCTGTCAAATCCGCAGATACGGATTACGATAACTAAAGATACGCTCTCAGATGGAAAATAAACTCAAGAAGCTGCACGGAGGCTAAAAACATGCACGAGATAATCTGTCCACACTGTGCGAAAGCATTCAAAATTGACGAGGCTGGTTACGCAGACATCCTGAAGCAAGTTCGAGACGCTGATTTCGATAAACAGTTGCATGAGCGACTTGAACTGGCTGATCAGGAAAAGCGAAACGCCGTTGAACTGGCGATTGCCAAGGCGGCTAGCGAGCGACAGAAGGCGGCCGCAGCCAAGGATGCAGAAATCCAAGAACTACGATCGCGACTTGATGCTGAAGAGGTGGCACGGAAACTTGCAGTTAGTGAGGCGCTCATTGCTATAGAAAAAGAGCGTGATGCGCTTGCCAACGCGCTTGAGCAAGCACGCCGTGAAACAGAATCCACCTCAAGGCTGGCTGAGGCAAAGCTTCTGAACGAATTGCAGAAGACTGCTGCCACCAAAGATTCCGAAATTCAGGATTTGAAATCCAAAATTGAGTCTATAGAAGTAGCAAAAAGACTTGCAATTACAGAGGCCATTAACTCTGTAGAGAAAGAGAGAGATGAGCTGCGAAACAGTCTCGAAAAATCCAAGCTAGAAAAGCTTCTTGCGGAGAAGTCGCTCAAGGATAAATACGAGACGCAAATCAAAGATCGCGATGATGCCATCGAGCGTCTTAGAGATATGAAGGCACGTCTATCGACAAAAATGGTTGGCGAAACACTCGAACAACACTGCGAAACTGAATTTAACCGCATTCGAGCTACGGCCTTTCCGAGAGCATACTTTGAGAAAGACAATGATGCCCGAACGGGGAGCAAAGGAGACTATATTTTTCGCGACTCGGACGACGCGGGAACTGAGATAGTTTCCATCATGTTCGAAATGAAGAATGAAAATGATCGTACTGCGACAAAAAACAAAAACGAAGATTTCCTTAAGGAGCTAGATAAGGATCGCATTGAGAAAGGATGCGAGTATGCTGTATTAATATCGCTTCTGGAGCCTGAGAGCGAGTTATACAACACTGGAATCGTTGATGTTTTTCACAGATTCCCAAAGATGTATGTCGTTCGGCCGCAGTTCTTCATCCCAATCATAACGTTGCTAAGAAATGCAGCGATGAATTCTCTGAAATACAAGTCTGAGCTTGCGCTTATGAAGGCGCAAAACATCGACATTACAAATTTTGAAAATGAGCTCGAGTCATTTAAATCGGCTTTCTCAAAAAACTATGAATTGGCTTCAAGACGATTTCAAACTGCAATCTCTGAAATAGACAAGTCGATTGATCACCTTCAAAAAACTAAAGAAGCATTGCTCGGAACAGATCGCAATCTTCGCCTGGCGAATGACAAGGCACAGGATGTCACGATAAAGAAGCTTACTCGTGGCAACCCGACAATGGCTGAAAAGTTTTCACGCCTTGAGCAGAGCGCTGAAGAGAAAGAAGAATAGATTTTTGAGAAAATCCAATATTAACTCTTCAATTGATGGTGAATCATGGAAAATACATCACATAACCCAGATCAACACATGTTTGGGTTTCGTCAGTTAGCGACAAACGGACGAAAGCGGATAGGAATACTGATTGGTGCAGGAGCGCCTGTCAGTATCAACATAGGAGGCCCGAATGGTTGGAAGCCGTTGATACCGAACATTGCTGGTCTTGAAAAGATTGTTTTGGACACCTTATCTGACGAGCAAAAGAATGTATACAATCAGATAAAATCTTCATTTCCTGACTCGAATCTTGAAAAAGTTTTATCAAGAGTCAGGATGCTGGCTGAAGTCATAGGCGATGGTAAGATTTTTGATTTCACGGCAGAGGAATTTAAAGATTTATCAGAAGCGATATGCAATTCTATTCGAGATGTAGTTTCTCAAGATCTTCCATCAGGGGCGAACCCATACTCTGAGCTTGTCTCTTGGATTAACGGAATCAATAGAAAATATGCGGTTGAGATTTTTACAACCAACTACGATCTTTTAATTGAAAACGCTTTAGAAAGAGCCAAAACCCCTTATTTTGATGGGTTCAGTGGTTCAAAGAGTGCCTTCTTTGATCCATCAAGCATTTCGAAAAATGATCTGCCTCCAAGATGGGTGAGACTCTGGAAACTCCATGGTTCTATTGGCTGGGAATCGAATGAAAACGGTGAAGTTGTTCGCGTTCCGGATTCAAAAAATGCCAACATGGTCTACCCATCACATATTAAATACGACCAAACCCAGGCGGCTCCTTTTTCCTCTCTCTTTGATCGCTTAAAGAACTTTATCCTTGAACCTGATTCGCTTATTCTGAGTACAGGATTTTCTTTTGCTGATGCTCATATCTCGTCTCGGCTGCTTGAGTGCCTAATGGCAAACCCAACAGCAGCATTATTCGCCTTTCAATTTAACAGTCTTGCCGACGAAAAAGCCGCTAAAGATTTAGCTCTAAAGTGCTCGGGGATTAGTGCTTTTTGCAGTGACGGCGCAGTAGTCAATGGCGTTGAGGCAAAATGGAAAATCGGCACACCTCCAACGAAGAACTGGCATGAGATTCGCTCTGAATATTACAAGGACAACAAATTCCTGTTAGGCGATTTCTTACGCTTGGCTCGTTTCTTAGCAACCGCAGGTAGCGATATATCCCAAGACGCAGCCCCACCCATTCCTCAAGATATAAAGGAGGAAGAGCTATGACGAATATTCAACCAACTTTTTTGGGACTTATCAGCTCCGTCTCGAGCTCTTCGGTGGCCGTTGACCTGGCAGCATCAGTGGAGTCGGGAATTGTTGTCTTGGAGGGACGAAATTATAGAATCGGCCAAGTGGGCAGTTTCGTTAAAATCCCATTGGGCTACAACCATTTGTATGGTGTCATTTCTGAATCGAGTGAAACGTCAACTCTAGATGCAGATTCAAAGATTTCATCTGACAGAAAGTGGATAAAGGTGGAGCTAGTAGGAGAGTCCATAGGCGGAAATTTTGATCGAGGAATAAGCGAGTACCCAAGTATCGGTGATCATGTACATTTTGTCGTTGATAGCGATCTTAAATCCATCTTTAAAAACAACTTAAGCAGTCACTTTCAGGTTGGTCGTCTGTCTAGCTCCGAAGGAATTGAGGTAAGTCTCGATTTGGATAAGCTTATTGCTCGGCATTCGGCGATCCTGGGCTCAACCGGCTCAGGAAAATCAACGAGCACAGCAAGCATTCTACGCTCAATGGTTATTAAACCAGATGGTTCTCCATTGCCATCAGCTAGAGTTCTATTGATAGACATTCACGGTGAATATGGCCCGGCACTTAGTGATGTTGCCAAAACATTTTCGATTCTTCCCTCGGGAGAGAATCAACTCTACATACCATTTTGGTGCATATCTCCAGACAAGCTAATTGAATTTCTTTGCAATAATCCAAACGATTCTCAGCGCTCTCTTTTCATGGACAAAACTGTTGATGAGAAGAGGCTTGGTATCACATGGAATAACATTAAAAATATTGATCCGGAAAAGATCACGAGCAACACACCGCTCCCTTATAGATTAAAAAAGCTATGGTATGACCTATGCCACGAAGATAGCATTAACTACACTGACAATACCATGACCACCCCGGCCTATGCACCTAATGGTGAGGGCTCCTTTGACGATTTGATTGCCCCTAAATTTTTGCCGCCTGGTGCTGGAACAGCGCCTCCTAAGAAAGGCGGAACCGGTGCGATGAAGAGGCAGCTCGACCTGATGAAGTCAAGGCTCCTCGACACCCAATATTCATTTTTGTTAGAGCCAGGCGACTGGAATCCCGATAAAGATGGAAAGATCAAGAAGGATCTAGATGGACTGTTAGAGGAATGGCTTGGCCATGACAAACCGATAACAATACTTGATTTATCTGGCATGCCATCAGCGCGATTGACACTCCTTCTGGGGGCTGTTCTCGATATAATTTTTGAATCAGCCATTTGGGGGCGCAACGTCGCAGAGGGCATGCGTGAACGTCCTCTACTTATTGTGCTAGAAGAAGCTCATCGTTATCTTGGAAAATCGGAGAGTGGGCATTCAAAGGAAATGGTGCAGAGGATTGCCAAGGAAGGTCGAAAATTTGGCGTCGGTGCCATGATTGTTAGTCAGCGCCCCTCTGAAATCGACGAGACGATTCTATCCCAGTGCGGGACTATCATATCGCTGCGCATTAACAATTCTACAGATCGCGGAATAGTTAAAGCTGCAATGTCAGACGGCTTGGCCGGGATTGTTGACTCATTGCCTATACTTAGAACCGGGGAGGCCATCATAGTCGGTGAAGCGGCGCAGCTTCCTACTCGTTGCAGATTCAATGTTTTGCCTGATGACAAATATCCCAATAGCGGAGATCCCAAGATTGGAGAAAAATGGAGCGCAGCACGAAGTGAAGAAGACTACTCCAAACTCGTTAGAGCGTGGAGAAACCAAGACAGCACGCAACAATAGGAGATATTATGGAACGGGTATCAGTTAGTTCGTCAAATATTGCCTCTGTAGGGCATGATACGTCATCACAAACGCTCGAAGTGGAGTTCTTAAACGGATCTATCTACGAGTATTACGACGTGCCTGAACATGTCTACCAAGAGTTGATATCTGCATCCTCAGTGGGAGGGTATTTCGCCCAACGGGTAAAGAATGTTTATGGATTTTCCCGTATTGGATAATAAATTTTCAGAGGGTTGGAATTTTGAGTTGGATGGTGAATTGAGCACTCTTTGCTCATAGGGGGCATCGTAAGGTGCCCCTCGTTTAGGAGTGGTTCGGTAATCCCACAAATGTAGCGTTGGCAAATGCACAGCACGCGCAGTCCCAGATCAACGATCCAGGCCGGAGGCATCAGGGATCAGCGCCGCATGGCTGTGATTCGGCACGAAGCACAGGGCGCAGCCCGCAAGCCCGACGGCGGTACGCCGGGACGAACGACTATGGCTTGTCGTCCTTGAGGGACAGCGTTGCGCGAGATTCAAGCAGACGCCGCGTGTTCTCCAGCTCTTTTTGCAGCAACTCTGCATCCGGCAGCACGGTGCGATAGTTGGCCGCCATCACCTTGGTCGGCAAGCCATCCAGCGCATACCGCGCCAAAGCATGGCCCTTGTCGGCACACAGGATCAGGCCCACCGGCGGGTTCTCATCCGGGTAGGCCCAATGCTCCTTGGCATAGTTGCAGTACATATGCATCTGCCCCACGTCGGCATGGGTCAGGCTGCCCAGCTTCAGGTCGATGATGACCAGGCAGCGCAGCTTGCGATGGAAGAACAGCAGATCAACCCGATACCAAGTCTGGTCGATGCGCAACCGACGTTGCCGCCCGACGAAGGTGAAGCCTTCCCCGAGTTCCAGCAGGAAGTCTTCTAGCCGCTGGATCAAGGCCGCTTCCAGATCGGATTCCGAATATTCGTCCTTGAGGTCGAGGAATTCCAGCACATACGGATCTTTGATCGCGTCATTGGGCGTGACGGCATCCTCGGGCTTGGCCACCGATCCCTTGACCAGCATCGCCGCCTTGTCCTTGGACAAGGCCGTGCGCTCGTAGAACTGGCTTCCGATCTGCCGGTCGAGCTGGCGCACACTCCAGCCACCGCGCAGCGCCTCCGCCTCGTAGAAACGACGGGCATGGTCGTCCTTAACCGACAGCAGCCGGACATAGGCCGACCATGGCAGGGTGAAGACCTGGGCCAGTTCGGAGAGGTCGAATTTCCGAGACACTGTCTCGGAATTCTCGATGGGCAGTCCGTCTCCAGATTTCCGAGACAGTGTCTCGGAAATTGCCTCAAGGGGATAAGCGACGAAGAAGCGCCGCATGTTCTCCAGGTTATCCGGGCTGAACCCGCGCCCAAAGCGTGCCGTGAGATCGGCGGACAACCGCGCCATCAACTGCTCGCCATAACCGGCCCGCCGTCTGCCTTTCTGCTCGGCTTCGACGATCCGGCGGCCAATCTCCCAATAGCTGGCCGTCATCAGCGCGTTGACACTGCGCGCCGCCGCCTGACGCGCCGCGTCCAGCAGCTCCACGATGCCGCCGTGGATGCCGGCATATCCAGCCGGTAAGGCAGCGGGTTTCCGTGTTGCCACGGGCGTCTTCCTTGTCATGCTGTCACCTCCATAGAACGGGATGCCCCGGTAATCGCCAGTCGCCGATTCGCCACCAGTTCGGCCGCATCCCGCACCGGCTTGTCCTCGGTATGAACATAGTGCATAAACATCGCCACGGTCTTGTGGCCTGTGAGCTTCATGCCCACCTTGGTCGGCACGCCCGAGTTGGCAATATCGGTCGTCGCCCGGTGACGGATACCGTGCGTACCAACGTGCGGCACGCCAGCGGCCTTGAGCACGCGCGTCCAGCCGCCGTAGTGCTCACCGTGGGTCATGTGCCGGGCCGGATCGTTCGGCGACGGCAGGACATAGGGGCAGCCTTCCCGGCGCGGCGCTGTGGACAACAGCCGATAGGCTTCCTCGCTCATGGGCTTGGAGATGCCGCCCGTCTTGCTGTCCGGCCAGACGACGCGGCGCTTTTCCAGATCAATCCAGCCCCACTCCAGCGGGCAGATTTCGGAGCGGCGGGCGGCAAACTCGAATTGCAGTCGGATTGCCAGCGGGATGACGTAGTTTTCCAGTCCTTCGGCTTCCAGCGTCTCCAACTGGCGGAAGATCCGCACCAGTTCATCGTCCACGATAAGCCGGGTTTCCTTGCCGGGTGGGTACATCGGGACATGGCGGCATGGATTCGTCCCATCAGGGCGCAACCCCCACACTTCGGCCAGGTTGAACATCTTGCGCAGCACGCCAAAGGTACGGTTCGCCTCGGCCTGCTTGTAGGCCAGCTTCTTCATCAGCGCCGCCACGTCCGGGCGCTTCACGTCCTGCACCTTCATCCGGCCCATGATCGGGATGATGCAGCGGTCAATGACGCCCTGATAGCCACGCTGCGTGCTGGGCTTGTTACGCTGCTTGGAGTAGTCCTCCATGAAGGTGTGGCAAAACTCCTTCATAGTTGGTGCCTTGCGGGCGGCGTTCTTGGCCGCACTGGGGTCGCCGCCCTTGCGCACCTCGGCCAGCCACTCCTGCGCCATCGTGCGTGCCTGATCGACGGTCAGTTCCCCGTACTGGCCCAAGGCGGGCTTACGGCGCTCGCCCGCGTTCGTGCGGTACTGGAGCATGAACACCTTGCGGCCTGCCGGGGTGATCTTGCACAGGAAGCCGGGCACCACGGTGTCCCGCAGTTCGATGGCCTTGTCTTGGGGTTGTGCCGCATCTACTGCGGACTTGGTGAGCTTGATCTTCGCCATGATGACTCCTCGGAAAGCCCGGTTTCCAAGAGCCGCATGGGAGCCACGCGAGGGGAAGCCGGGTCAAGTTTCGGAAAGCACCGGCATATGTTGAACTCGCCTAAGTGATTGATAAACCTGCTGTATCGAGCCTTGGCGTAGTCCAGCGAATTGCGGTACTGGAGTCATCGTGAAACAAAAAAAGCCCGGCGCGGGCCGGGCTCTGGAAACGGGCTGTCACCTTGCCAAGAGGATGGAAGAAAGGATGGTTGACAGCCCGGGTGCACAAACGCGCTGACCGTGACCGGACTTACTGGATGCTCAGCATGGTGGCCTTGCTCTGGGGTTCCAGGCGGGCCAGGGACAGCGTGAGCACGCCGTTTTCCAGCTTGGCGCTGCTGGCGGCCGTGTCGATTTCATGGTCCAGCTCCCAGGCACGCTGCACCTGGCGGGGCGCGCCCTCGACGCTGGACAGACGGACCACGGCGCCTTCGATGCTCAGCTGCAGCTGCTCGCGGGACAGGCCGGGCACATCCAGCTGCAAGGTCGTGGCCTTTTCATCGCGCTGAACCTGCACCGACGAGAGCGAAGGGGCCGCGTTGCCCAGGGTGCCTTGCAAGAAGCGCTGCAGGGCCAGATCGGCGGCTTGGGGAGCGAAGGCGTTGCGGCGGAGAACAGGCGTGAAGATCATGGTGGGTTGGCTCCTATAAACTGCGCGGCTTCATCGAAGTTGTCGCCGCATGGAGCCTAGTTAAGTGGTGTTGAACGCATTTCAAGAGGAAAAAGCCATGAATAAATTGCGCCGCAAGGTCTTGAAAAGCGGCGCCATGGCGCTATTTGCGGCGCCCGCGCTGCTGGCCCGGGCGTCAAGCGGACACGACCGGCCCGTGTCGCCGCCGCGCGGCGAGCCGATACGGCTGGCGCTGATCGAAAGCCTGTCCGGCCCCTTTGCCAACACGGGCGAGGCCGTGTTCCGCAACCTGCTGTGGGCCGCCGAGCGCGTGAACGCGCGCGGCGGTGTGCTGCTGCCGGCTGCGCAGGGCGGCGCCCGGCCCCTGGCCATCGAACGCCATGACAGCAAGGGCCAGAACGAGGAGGCGCTGTCCGCGCTGCGCGCAGCCATCGACGGCGGTGCGCGCGTGGTCATGCAGGGCAATTCTTCGGCCGTGGCGGCCGTGCTGGTCGATGCCATTGCCAAGCACAACGAGCGCGATCCGGCCCGGCGCGTGCTGTACCTGAACTACTCGGCCGTCGATCCCGCGCTCACCAACGAGCGCTGCAGCTTCTGGCACTTTCGCTTCGACGCCCATGCCGACATGCGCATGGCCGCGCTGATGCAGGTGCTGCGCGAGGACGGGGCCGTGCGCAGCGCCTACCTGATCGGGCAGGACTACAGCTTTGGCCAGGCCGTGCTGCGCGAGGCAAGGCGCCAGCTGGCCGCGCAGCGGCCCGATGTGGCCATCGTGGGCGACGAGCTGCATCCCGTGGGGCGCGTCAAGGACTTTGCGCCCTATGCGGCCAAGATCAAGGCCAGCGGCGCCCAGGCCGTGGTCACGGGCAACTGGGGCAACGATCTGATGCTGCTGGTCAAGGCCGCGCGGGAGGCGGGTTTTGACGGCCGCTTCTACACCTTCTACGGCAATGCGCTGGGCGCGCCCGCTGCCCTGGGCGAGGCCGGCGTGGGCAAGGTGCTGGCCGTGGCCGACTGGCTGCCCAACGTGCCGGGCCCCGACAGCCAGGCCTTCTACAAGTCATTCCGCGAGCGCTTTCCCAGGCCTGCCGATGACTATGTGCACATGCGCATGCAGCTGATGATGGAGGCCCTGGCCCAGTCCATGGCGCGTGCGGGCAGCACCGACACGGTGGCCGTGGCGCAGGCGCTGGAAAGCGCGGACGTGACCCTGGCCGGGCGCAGGGGCCGCATGCGCGCGGCCGACCACCAGTTCCAGCAGGCGCTGGTGGTCGGCGTCATGGACAGGCAGGGCTCGCCCGGCGTGCCCTTCGATGTGGAGGGCTCGGGCTACGGCTTCCGCGTGGTGCGAGAGATCGAGGCGGCGCGTGCCGAGCAGCCTGCGATGTGCCGCATGCGCCGGCCCTGACCGCCTGGACGGTTTGGATGGTCCGGATCAGCGGCCCATGGCCGCAGCGACTTCCTGGCCCAGTTCGATCACGGACAGCGCGTAGTAGCTGGACCAGTTGTAGCGCGTGATGGCATAGAAGTTCTCCGTGCCCGCGATGTACAGCGGCTGGCCCTGCGCGCCGTTTTCCAGCTTGACCAGGGCCAGCGGCCCTTGATGCGCCGCGCCGCTGCCCGGCAGTTGCACGCCGCGCGCAGCCATCTCGTCGGCCGTGAACTGGGGCAGGATGTCGGGCGCCAGCAGGGCGGCCAGGTCGGCGCCCTGGGCCTGCATGATCACCGGGTAGTGGGTGGGCATGCCGCTTTTCCAGCCATGCGCGACAAAGTAGTTGGCCACCGAGCCGATGGCATCGGCCGCGCTGCCGAACAGGTCGATGCGGTCGTCGCCGTCAAAGTCCACGGCCCACTTCACCCAGCTGCTGGGCATGAACTGGCCCATGCCCATGGCGCCTGCGTAGCTGCCGCGCAGCGAGAACGGGTCCGTGCCCGCACGGTGGGTGAAGCGCAGGAACTGCTCCAGCTCGCCACGGAAGTACTCGGTGCGCGCCGCAGCGCGCGGGTGGGCGGCAGGGAAGTCGAAGCTCAGCGTGGCCAGGGCGTCCATCACGCGGAAGTTGCCCATCTGCTGGCCGTAGATGGTCTCCACGCCGATGATGCCGACGATGATTTCGGCCGGCACGCCGTACTGCTTTTCGGCACGCGCCAGCGCAGCGGCATTGGCCTGCCAAAAGCGTGTCCCGGCACGTATGCGCACGGGCTCGACAAAGCGGCTGCGGTAGACGCCCCAGTTCTTGGCCGTGCCCTGGACGGCCGGCGTCATCAGGCGCGGCACCTGGGGCAGAAAGCGGGCCTGGGCGATGGTCTCGCGCACCCAGTCCACCGGCAGGTCGTGGCGCATCGCAATGTCGGCGGCCATCTGCATGGCTTCAGGCCGTTCGCCGTAGGGCGTGCTGCCCTGCACGGTCCTGGCCACGGCGGCGCCGCCAGCGGCCGTAGCGGCGGCAGCAGCGGCCGTGCGCTTTTTCGTGGAAGGTTTGGCCGTGGACTTGGTCGTGGTTTTAGCCGAGGTTTTGGCCGTGGCTTGGGCGGCAGGGCTGGCTGCCGGCTTGCCGGCCAGCGCGCCGCAGGGCACGGCCGCGGCCGCGAGCAGCAGCAGGGCGCAGGGGATCAGTCGTTGCTTGGTCATGGTGTGCTTGTCGTGGGACCGGCAGCGGCGGCTTGTGGCCGTGGCTGCGGGTTGCGTGGCCAGTCCAGCGCCCGCCATTGGCGTCGCAGGGCGGGCAGGCCGGGGGTGTCGGGTGCGGATGAGGATGGGGATGGGGATGGGGATGGCCGTGCGTAGCGCTGGCGCTCCATGCCCAGGAGCCAGTCGTGAAGGGCCTGGGCCGCCTTGGCGTCGTCCCGGCCCCAGCGGTCCATGACCTGGGCTGCCAGCGCACGTGGGGGCAGGCTGGCGTCGGCGTCCAGGCCGATGCGCCGCAGCCGGGCGCGGGTCCTGTCCATGAGGCGCAGCCATTCGTCGCGGCTGGTGCGCTGGGCGCGGGCCATCCAGGCCAGCCACGCCAGCGCAGCCACGCCGGCCAGCGCGCCCAGCAGGCGCAGCATGTCCACCCACGAGGGCGATTGCACGCCCAGGTTCTTGAGCAGGTCCAGCTGGCGGCTTTGCGTGTAGTTCAGCACCCACTGGTTCCAGCCGTTGTTGACGGCCTCCCACACGGCGCGCATCTGCTGCAGCATGCCCACGCCCACGAAGTTGCCCATGGCTCCGGCGATGGCGCCCTGCGGCGCGCGCAGGCGCTGGAACTCGCCCACGCGCGACGGGGCCACGGCGCCAGTGGGGTCGATGCGCACCCAGCCCTCATCCTCCAGCCACACCTCGGTCCAGGCATGGGCGTCGGCATTGCGCACGGTCCAGTAGCCGTCGACCGGGTTGCGCTCGCCACCCTGGTAGCCGGTGACGATGCGGGCAGGCACGCCCATGCCGCGCATCAGCACGGCGAAGGCGGAGGCGATGTGCTCGCAGAATCCCTCTTTGCTGTCGAACCAGAAGTCATCGGCCGTGTGCACGCTGTCCACCACGCCGGGCTCCAGCGTGTAGGTGTAGCCGCCCTTGCGCAGGCGCGCCAGCGCGGCCTGCACCCAGGCACGGGGCGCGGCATCGGCCAGTTGCGGGTCGGCGCGCATCTGCCGGGCCAGCTCCAGCGTGCGCGGGTTGCTGCCTTCGGGCAGCTGGGTGTAGCGGCGCAGGCCGCGCGTGGGCTTGAGCGGGCCGTAACTGAACTGCACATGGCTTTGGGCGCTGATGCGCACCACGTCGGTGATGGGGCGCCAGGTCAGCCATTGCAGCTGGGGCGTCATGCGGGCGGTGCCCATGCCCGGGGGCAGTTCGGGGGGCTGGGGCGTGGCGTCAAGCATGGTCAGCCAGGGGCGGCGGCTGGGCTCTATGGTCATCTGGTAGCGCACGCCTTCGCCCGAGACGCGCAGCTGGGCGCTGTCCAGCCCGGCCTCCGTGTCCATCTGCCATTCCTGGCCGTCGAAGCGCGACAGCACGGGGCCTCGGAAGTACAAGGTGTTGGCCGGTGGCGGGGCGCCGTCGGGCGTGTCGAAGCGCAGGCGCAGTGCGATGTTCTCGTCCAGCACCAGCGAGGCCATGGAGCCCACGCGCATGTTCTCCGACAGGCCGCTGCGGCCGGCCAGGTCGTTGCCCGGCACGCCCCACAGCGGGGCCATGCGCGGAAAGAACAGGAACAGCGCCACCATCACCGGCGTGCCCCACAGCGCCAGCAGGGCCGCCGTGCGCAGCGCCTGGGTCAGCGGCGGCCGGCCGGCGGTCATGTGGGCATTGACCAGGGCCGTGAGCAGGCCCAGCAGGCCCAGCACCATGGCCAGGGCCAGCAGCAGGGACTGCGAGTAGAAGAAGTTGGCCAGCAGCGCGAAGAAGCCCAGGAAGAACACCACCATGGCGTCGCGCCGGGCGCGCAGCTCCAGTGTCTTGAGCGCCAGCAGCAGCACGATCAGCGTCACGCCCGCATCGCGCCCGACAAAGGTGCCGTGCGAGACCCAGGTGGCGCCCAGGGCCAGCAGCAGCAGTCCGCCCAGCAGCCAGCGGCCGGGCAGGGGCTGGCCGCGCCAGGCCAGCAGGGCGCGCCACAGCAGCAGGCCGGCCACGAAGACCATGGTCCACCAGGGCGTGTGGGCGGCCTGGGGCATCAGCACCCAGGCCACCACGGCCAGCAGGAACAGGGTGTCGCGCGCATCGCGGGGCAGGGCGGCCAGGCGCTGGCGCCAAGTGGCCGCAGGCTGCGCAATGGCTTGGAAGGAGGAGGGCATGGACGTGCGATTCATGGGCAGGCCGCCAGGGCTTCCAGGCAGAGCGTGGCATGGGCCGGGCCCTGGTCGGGGGCGATCTCGCGGCCGTCGGGCAGGCGCAGGCCCCAGGTCAGGTCCTGCTGGCGCGCGGCCAGCACCCAGGCGGTCAGGCGGCTGAGGCGGGCCTCGGGGTCGGCCAGGCCGGTGGCCTTGGCATCCAGCCACAGGCGGTGCTGCTGGGACAGCGGGCGGTCGCGGCTCACCAGCTGGTTGCTGCCCGTGGCAAAGGCCTGTGCAGCCTTTTTCCAGACCACCAGCTTGAGCGGATCGCCGCGACGGTAGGCCCGCACACCGTCGAACTCGTCGCCGTGCCGTGTGGCAGCCGCGCTGCGGCCGCCAGCATCGGCGCTGGCCGGTGGCAGGGGTGGCGGATTGTGCTCGGGCGCCGGGTAGATCCAGGCCTGCGTCTGTGCGCGCCACAGCGCCCAGACGCGGAAGGTGCCCAGCGGATAGCGGGTGGCCGCCGTGATCGTGGGCAGCGGCTGCCGTCCCCGGCGCAGCGGCGTGAAGGCCAGCTGTGCCGTGGTGCTGCCCTGTGCCGGTACATCGATCCAGGTCCAGTCGTTGGCCGGGGCATCGCCCTGCACGGCCAGGCCTATGCCCCAGCGCGTGCTGCGGCGGCTGTTGTGCAGCACCACGTCGAAGCGGCAGGGCTGGCCGGCAAAGCTGCCGGCCGGCGGCACCAGGTGCATTGCCAGGCCGCGCAGGTTGCCGTGGCCGACCACCATGCCCGCAGCCGCGCTTCCGGCCAGCAAAAAGGTCAGCAGGTAGCCCAGGTTGAGCTGGTAATTGATGGCCGCCACCAGCAGCACGCACAGCGTCAGCGCCAGGGCCCAGCCTGCGCGCGAGGGCATGATGTAGACATTGCGCTGGGTCAGCCTGAGGCTGTCGGTGCGCGGCAGGCGGGCATGCCACCACTGGCGCACGCGCCGCGCAGGAGACCAGCGCTGGCGCAGCGATGCCCCCGGCTGGGCGGCGCCGGGCGAGGACGCGGGAGCGGCCGGCATCAGCGCAGCGCCACGGCGTCCAGCATGGCGCGCACCTGCTCCACGGCACCCCGGCCGCTGGAGCCTATGGGCACCAGGCGGTGGGCGGCCGTCTGCGGCAGGATGGCCTGCACATCGTCGGGCGCCACGTAGTCGCGCCCCTCCATCAGGGCCACCGCCCTGGCCGCGCGCAGCAGCGCAATGCCCGCGCGAGGCGACAGGCCCTGCACGAACCACTGGCCCGAGCGCGTCGCCTCCAGCAGGTCCTGCACATAGTCGAGCAAGGCATCGCTGGCATGGACCTGCAGCACGGCGGCCTGCAACTGCTGCAGCTCGTCCGTGGCCAGCAGCGGGAGCAGTGCATCGGCCTGGGCGCGCCGGCCATTGCCGGACAGCAGGGAGCGCTCGGCCGCGCGGTCGGGATAGCCCAGGCTGATGCGCATCAGAAAGCGGTCCAGCTGGCTTTCGGGCAGCGGGAAGGTGCCCAGCTGTTCCTGCGGGTTCTGCGTGGCGATCACGAAGAAGGGCTCGGGCAGGCGGTGCGTGCGGCCTTCGGACGAGACCTGGCGCTCTTCCATGGCTTCGAGCAGGGCGCTCTGTGTCTTGGGGCTGGCGCGGTTGATCTCGTCGGCCAGCAGTACCTGGGCGAAAACGGGACCTGGATGGAAGACGAAGGACTCGCTGCTGCGCTCATAGATGGACACGCCGGTGAGGTCGCTGGGCATGAGGTCGGCCGTGAACTGCACGCGCGAGAACTGCAGCCCGAAGCTGTGCGCCAGCGCATGGGCCAGCGTGGTCTTGCCCACGCCGGGAACGTCTTCCAGCAGCAGGTGTCCCCCGGCCAGCAGGCAGGCCACGCTGTCGCGGACCTGAGCCGGCTTCCCTACAACCACCGTGTTAAGCTGATCCAGAAGCGCCTTGATCTTGTGTGTAGCTTGCATGGCGCGACGTTATCCTAAAAAAAACATCGCGGAGACATCACTGTGGGCAAGACGGGTTATTTCACCCATAGGGAGTGCTGGCGGCATGAGATGGGGCCGGGGCACCCAGAGTGCCCGGCCCGGCTGGACGCCATCGAGGACCGGCTGCTGGTGACCGGCGTGGCCGATGCGCTGGAGCGGCACGAGGCCCCCCAGGCCTCGCTGGCCGACATCGAACTGGCCCATGACCGCATGCATGTGGCCGCGCTGCAGGGCCTGACCCAGCGCCTCATCGAGGAGCAGCAGGCCGGCGGCCCCGAGTACTCCCAGATCGACACCGACACCTCCATCAACAGCCACACCTTCTCGGCCGCGCTGCATGCGGCCGGTGCCGCGCTGGCGGCCACCGATGCGGTGATGGCCGGCGAGCTGGAGAACGCCTTTTGCGCCGTGCGCCCTCCCGGCCACCATGCCACCCGCCACCAGGCCATGGGCTTTTGCTTCTTCAACAACGTGGCCGTGGGCGTGAAGTACGCGCTCAGCCGCCACCACCTCAAGCGCGTGGCCGTGATCGATTTCGACGTGCACCACGGCAATGGCACGGAGGACATCCTCTCCGGCGACGACCGCGTGCTCATGTGCGGCATCTTCCAGCACCCCTTCTATCCCTTCAGCGGCGACCAGCACCCGGCCGCCAACATGGTCAACGTGCCGGTGGCCGCCTATACCAAGGGCATGGACATCCGCGAGATCGTCGAGATGATGTGGATCCCGCGACTGGAGGCCTTCAAGCCCGAGCTGATCTTCATCAGCGCCGGCTTCGACGCCCACCGCGAGGACGACATGGGCCAGCTGGGCATGACCGAGCAGGACTTCACCTGGATCACCTCGCGCATCAAGGACATTGCGCGGCGCTTCTCCAAGGGGCGCATCGTCTCCTGCCTGGAAGGCGGCTACGTGATGGGGCCGCTTGCGCGCAGCGTGGAAGCGCACGTGCGCGTGCTGGCCGACCTCTGAATCCGATCTGGAGCACCATGAACGCGAGCACCCATCCTTCTGAAGCCAGCCCCCTGCTCGACGTGCAGCGCGACGCGCGCGGCGTCGTGCGGCTCACGCTCAACGATCCGCAGCGCTTCAATGCCCTGGGCGAGCAGATGCTCACGCAGCTGCAGCAGGCGCTGGACGATGTGGCGCGTGACGAGTCGGTGCGCGTGGTCGTGCTGGCTGCAGCCGGCAAGGCCTTTTGCGCCGGACACAATCTCAAGGACATGGCGGCCCATCCGCAGCTGGACTACTACCAGAAGCTGTTCGCGCAGTGCAGCCGCATGATGCTGTCCATCCACCGGCTGCCCGTGCCCGTGATTGCGCGCGTGCACGGCATTGCCACGGCGGCGGGCTGTCAGCTCGTGGCCCAGTGCGATCTGGCCGTTGCTGCGCAGGCGGCGCGCTTTGCCACCAGTGGCATCCACTATGGCCTGTTCTGTGCCACGCCCAGCGTGCCCTTGGTGCGCAATGTGCCGGCCAAGCAGGCCATGGAGATGCTGCTCACGGGCGACTTCATCGACGCGCAGCAGGCGCTGGACCAGGGCCTGGTCAACCGCGTGGTGGCCGAGGAGGCGCTGGACGATGCGGTGGAGCACTTCGTGCAGTCCATCGTCAGCAAGCCCCGCGCGGCCGTGGCCATGGGCAAGGCCCTGGTCTACCGCCAGCGCGAGATGGGCATCGAGGCGGCCTACCAGCTGGCCGGCCAGACCATGGCCGCCAACATGATGGATGCCGACGCCCAGGAGGGCGCACAGGCCTTCGCCGCCAAGCGCGAACCGGCCTGGAAGACGGGCCGCTGACCGACCTGCATGTAGGCCCCGGTCCGGTTGGCCTGTCCTGGATCTGCGCGATGATGGCGGCCTGCGCCCTTGCGGCGGAACGGCCCTGATCCATGGACATCTTCGACAAGCTCATCAACGACTTCCAAAGTTCCAGCGCCTGGCTGGAGTTCTCCGTTCTCATCGGCTGCCTGCTGCTGGCCTATGGCGCCATGCGCGGCCTGCATGCGCGCTACGGCCATCTCAACGATGGCAAGCCCTCCGTATGGATTGGCCGCCATGCGCTCGATGGCGCACTGTTCCCGCTGCTGGCGCTGGTGCTGGTCTTCACCAGCCAGGAGATCCTGGCGCGGTTTTCCACGGTGTTCTGGTTGCGCGTGGCCGTGTCGCTGCTGGTGTCCCTGTCGGTGATCCGCTTCGTGGCGCGGGTGCTCAGCCGGACCTTCCCCCACTCCACCGTGGTGCGCCTGATCGAGCGCATCTTCTCCTGGCTGGCCTGGGGCGCGGCGGTGCTGCACAGCATCGGCCTGCTGCCGCAGGTCATGGAGGAGCTGGAGGCCCTGCAGTTCAACATCGGCAAGACGCCGGTCAGCCTGCTCAACCTGATCGAGGGCACGCTGTCGGCGGGCCTGATGATGGTGGCCGTGCTCTGGCTGTCCACGCTGTTCGAGCAGAAGGTCATCAACCAGTGGGTCAGCGACCTGTCCATGCGCAAGGTGGCCATGAACATCACGCGCAGCGTGCTGATCCTGGTGGGCCTGCTGGTCTCGCTGTCCATGGTGGGCGTGGACCTGACGGCGCTGTCCGTCATGGGCGGCGCCATCGGCGTGGGCCTGGGTTTCGGCATGCAGAAGATCGCCTCCAACTACGTCAGCGGCTTTCTGGTGCTGATCGAGCGTGCGCTGCGCATCGGCGACAACGTGCGCGTGGACGGCTTCGAGGGCCGCATCACCGACATCCGCACGCGCTACACCATCATCCGCGCGCTCAACGGCCGCGAATCCATCGTGCCCAACGAGACGCTGATCACCCAGCGTGTGGAGAACCTCACCGGATTCGACGTCAAGTTCGGCCTGTCCACCAACATCGTCGTGGGCATGGACAGCGATGTGGAGCAGGTGCGCGGCATCCTGCTCGAAGCCGCAGCCGCGCAGCCGCGCGTGCTCAAGACGCCCGCGCCTTCGGTGGCTCTGGTCGACTTTGTGGAGCAGGGCCTGCAGTTCAGTCTCAGCTACTACATCAACGACCCGCAAAATGGCCAGGGAAATGTGCGCTCCGAGGTCAATCTCGCCGTGCTGCGCGGCCTGCGTGCCGCAGGCGTGAGCCTGCCGGTCCCCAGGCAGGTGGTACAGATCACCGAACGCGGGGGCGTGGCGGCCCAGGCAGCAGAGAAAAGCAGCTAGGATTATTCCTAGGTGCATACCCTGAGTTCAGGCTGTTCCCCTGCAGGAAATCTCAAGGGTCGTGCTTAAAATGGCACGATCGTTCTTTTTTGTGAGTGCGCATGCGGCCCTCGGCCGTCAGGGAAACCTGCCTCAGCTGCTGCAGCGCCGCATACAATGATTTCGGTTTACGTAAACGTCAATCTATCAATCAATCAGGAGCCGCTGCAATGAAGGTTTTGGTCCCGGTCAAGCGCGTGGTGGACTACAACGTGAAGGTCCGCGTGAAGTCGGACGGCACGGGCGTGGACATCG
>ERZ1292623.1932-Hain-H51-01um-R1-1932-length-19214-cov-5_pt1 | contig 19214 bp, 25 predicted proteins | sample MGYA00564398_ERZ1292623 | MGnify/ENA primary metagenome ERZ1292623 (study PRJEB36523, sample SAMEA6512633) | groundwater metagenome | collected 2019-01-07 | study: AquaDiva: Metagenomics assemblies of 32 groundwater samples | reverse complement strand
CGGGCCGATCGAACATGAGGGCAAGTCGTTCGAGCAGCTAAAGGCATACAAGGATTTGAAGGATCGCGTCGCGGCGATCGTCACGCTCCCCGATCTCAAGCGGGAGACGTTCGGCGCGGACGTGCAAGAGATGCTTGCGGAGCGCAAAACGCTCGATGAAGCGATGGCGAACGCGGCGCTGCCCCTGATGCAGCGCCATCGCCTCGGCCGGGTGCGCGATGCCGTGTTCGGCGAGCTATCCAAGGCGGCGATTATCTGATGGCCGATCATGCGAAAATTCGTGCGCTGATCGCTGAGATTGCTGCGACGCATGGCGTCGCCCTTTCTCCGGATGATCCGCTGTTGATCCTGCAAACCATCAACACGATGCTGCTGGCCGAAAGCGCGGACGCTCAACAGGCGCAGTTGGAAGCGTTCAAGAGCGAGCTAGAGGAAATGTCGAACCGCTGGGCCGTCGCGATAAACGACAAGGCGGAATCGATCCTGAACGCCGCGCTGGTCGCGGCGGAAGCGGCCATGAAACAACGGATGGCGGATGGCGCAAAAACGCTCGTGGCGGAAGTCGCGGCCGAAGTCAGCAAGGGGCTTGGCAAGCCGCTGGAAGACGGCGTGCGGATCGCCAACCGGAACCTCATTGCCTCGTGCCTGACGATCGGCGCGGCTATCATCGCCCTGCTGGCGGTCCTGATTCACTAGGGGCCGCCAATCCCTCTAAGCGCCGCTCGATCCGCGACTTTGGGACAAGCCACGGGACAGGCTGAGCCCGCTCGATGGCGCGGCCTCCTGCACCAGCCCTTGCCGGTCCTCGCGCTTCTTCTCCTGCTGCTGCCGGGTGTGTATCTCGTGAAGCCGGCGGGCCTCCTGTAGCTCGGCGAAGTCGTCTGCGAGCTTGGGTTGCCGGTATTCCAGCTTCTCGGCCGCCAGCGCCTCGATCTTCGACCCGTGAACGGTGATCCCGTCCCTGATCTCGCGAACCGTCTCAAGCCGGGCCTGCAAAAGCTGAACGGTCGCCTGCGCCTGCGCTATCTGAGCCTGCCACCTTGCGCGCGTCGTGGCGCTCGCCAGCATCCCCGGCGGGTGCCCCTGAACCTGTGTCAGTCGAGCGCTCTGCGCCTCGATCATATTTTCAAGCCGGTCCTCGATCTGGCTGGCCTGATCCTGCTTCTCCTCGACCATCTGGACCATCGCGGCGGCGTATTCCTCCTCGGTGGCCGATGGCGCGGCGATCTCTCCGGCCTCCTGAGCCTCTATCCCTCGCGCGAGCCCTAGCAGCCCGTCCGCGTCCGCGATCGGATCGCCGGTCCCGTTGGACAGGGTTTGCTTGTTGCTGCCGGTTAGCGCTGCCATCGAAACCTCCTCGGATTTTAGCGGCTAAAATCGATGCCACGACTATATCCGATGCACGCCAAGAAAAAAGGCCCCGCTCTCGCGGGGCCTCCTGTCGTCGGCTGGGCCGTGCCGATAATCAGCCCTCTATGACGGAGATAAGCCGCACATCGGCAAGCTCGGCCTCGAACTCGCTGCCGTCGTCGTCATATTTCATCCACGACGCGCCTTCGCGTGACGGGCGACGATTGAGCATCAAGCGGCCGGGGCGTCCGTCATGCTCCACGGTGACGATTGCCTTTTTCAGCTTGTCGGGATCGGCCTCTTTCTCCTCCTTCTCCTTCGGCGCTGCCGGCTCGGCGGGGGGCGTGTCATCGTCGCCGTCTTCGCCCTCCCCTTCCCCGCTGCCGGAATTGAGAAATTCCTTTAGCAGTCGGACGGTGCCTCGCGTGATCTCCTGCTCATCATCGGCAAGCCAATCCGTCACGCCTTCGGGGTGCTTCTTGTAGAGCCCCACAAGCTCGTTAATCAGCGTCACGTCGCGGCACCGCTCGGACTGGAAAATCTCCGCGATCGGATCGGGCAAATCGAGCAACGTAGCGTGCTGGGTGACATAGGCCGGGGACTTGCCGATTGCCTTGGCAATGTCGCCCTTTTTGACCTTCTTCGCCAGTTCGCGGCCGATATATTCGGCGATCTCTCGGGCCGTCAGCGCGTCGCGCTGTAGGTTCTCGATAACCTGATCGGACTCGGTGTAATCGCCGTCCACGAACGCCGGGATCGTTGTCTTGCCGGCGATGCCCGATGCGCGGTAGCGGCGCGCGCCGTGGTTGATGATGAAATATCCCTCGCGCTCCGGATTGGGCCGGACCGATATCGGGGTCTTAACGCCACGGATGGCAATCGTCGCCGCCAGTTCCTCAAGCGATGCCTGATCGAAATAGATGCGGGGCTGGTGCGGGTCTTCCTCGATCAACTCCATGGCGATCTCGGATGCTTTGCCGTCGCTGGCCTGCGCGGCGCTGGCGGGCGTAGGATCGGCTAGGAGGCCCGAAAGGTCGCCCATGGCCCCAATCCCCAAGCCGGAGCCCTGTGCGGCGTCCTCGGGCTTCCTGCGGGCCTTGGCGGTCTTCACGGCCGGCTTCTTCTCCTCGGTGTGGTCGGCCATCACGCGATCTCCATCTTGTCATGTATGTGCTGGGTCATGGCTCGGACTTCCTTGGTCGCCGCTCGGGCGGAAGTCTTGCGGATTTCCCAAACGGGGCAATGCGACGCGAGGGCGTCGGCGATGCTGCTGCGGTAGCCGATCGGCGTCGGCATAATCAGGGCAGGGTAGGCGGCCAGTAGCTCGGCAAGGTGGCGTGTGTGGCGCGGGTTGCGCCCGTCAACCTTGCTCGGGATCATGCCAAGGAATTGCAGCTTGGCGTTCGCCTTTTTGATCGCCGCGATCGTGGAGTTCATTTTCTTGATGCCCTGCAACGCATAAGCCTCAAGCTCGATCGGGGACGCTACAAAATCCGCCGCCAGCAATGCCGATGCCATGGCGTTGCCAAGGGACGGCGCGGTATCGATCAGGCAAACGTCAAACCCCTGCGCCGCGATCGTGGCGATGCTGGCGCGAAAGGCGGTCGCTGCATCCTCCAAGGCCAGCTTCTCAAGATCGGCAAGGCGGCCGTCTGCGGCGATGACGGCGATGTTATCGATGGGTGCCAGGTCAAACTCTGCCACGTCGGTAAACAAGCTGCTGGCGGCGATCTCGCTCTTGTGGACGCCAAGCGTGAAGCTCGCGTTGCCCTGTGTGTCCAAATCGATCACGGCAACCTTTAGGCCGCGCTCGGCGAAGTCGAAGGCCAGATGGACAAGCGTAGAAGTCTTGCCAACGCCGCCCTTCTGATTGGCTATTACTAGCGTTTTCATGATGCGGATTCCGATTTCAGCGGGGCGCGCTCGTGCCATTCTCGGACAACGGACGCCTGATGTTTGGGAAGAACGGCCGTCACGCGCTCGAACCCGGCGGGAACGGCGCTGTGAGCCCCCCAAATCCGGTTCACGGCGATGCAAACCGCATTACGCGACACGCCATTGGTGCGGGCACAATCCGACTGACTCTCGCCATCGACTAGGACGGCGCGGGCCATGGCGATCGGCCGCTCGCTGATGTTGATGCCGTTGATCGCACGCGCGAACTCGGCGGCGGTCAGGCGCTTATTTGCGGGCATTGCGACCTCCACGGTTCAAGTGCCGGTCGCGCAACGCCTTCGGGCGGTAGAACGCCACGAAATAGTAGAGCGCGGTATATCCGGCGAAATAGGCGAGAAAATTCCAGCCTGCATGTGCGCCGGGGGTGTTCCAAAACCACATCATGCGAAGGAACTGCCAGAACACCACAAGCGGGATGATGAACCGCATGAAGGTCCAGCAAAAGGCGGTGATGCCCCAAACCACGGCGATGATCTTATCCAAGGCGGACGCCTCGGCGATCGTCACTGGAAGGATCGGGGGCGGGTCTGCTATTCGGGCGATCCTGCGGCGGATCGGAAAGGGGATAACATTGGTCATCGGAAAATTCTCCGGTTCGGACCTTGGCGAATTGCCCGGCCACAACTGATATATCGGATGGAAAAACGGCTTTGTCAAGCCCTGTCAAGCCCGAACGCTGAATTTTAGCCGCTAAAATCATTCCTCGCGTGGCTCCCAAATCCGACGATAGCCTGCCCGGTCACATAGCAGCGCCCATGCCGAATAGGGAATTTGGTCCTCGCCTCCCGCCCATCGTCGTATGACACGCGAGCCCTTGCTGCTGATCCCTAGAAAGCGCGCCACACCGCTTCCGGTAAGCCCGGTTTCGGCGATGATCTCGCGCACCTCTGCGGGCGTTGGTGGCTCCCAACCGTCATCCGCTGGCCGAAGGCACTCAGGGCGGACGTTAGGCAAGCAATTCTCTCATGGCGTTCTAATCCTCTATCAATCCCTTTGAGGCCGCCCACTGGCGGGCCTCGTCGGTGTTCAGGTGATCCCGCACCTTTGAGCCACCATCGTAGTAGCCGGCAAGGATCGCGCGTCGCGGTATAGCCCAAAAAGGATGCTTTCGCGCTGCCAGAAGTCGCGCGCGGCGCAATTTCGGCTCGATATGTCGGGTGCTCTGCATCAAACCTCCTGTCTGGCTCCGCGCCAATGTACGTCCCGGAATAGGTCTAGCTGGGCGGCGCTGGCCTCTCGTTCCCGTGCTTCGCTGATCTGGCGTGCAAGCCAAGCCTTTTGCTGCCCGATCCCCAAGCCCTCCATTGGCACGGTCGCGCGCGATCCGGCCCAACTCGCGATAGGATCGCGGTACAGCCGTCCAGCTAGGATCACGACGGGGGTTCTCGGGCCGATCTGGTCGGCAAGCTGGGCGCTGACGCGCACGCCCCATGCGCGGCGCTCTGCGGCCGTCATATCGCCTAGCGTGACGTTGTAGGGCTCGATCAGGCGGGAAGGGGGGACAAGGCCATGCAGCGCCGACAGGATGAACCAACGGCCGCCCTGTGCCGCCACATAGGCTCGGGCCTTCCTGAACCAATCCGACTGATACAGGTGGCCGGCACGCGCGGGCTGGGGGAGCTTCTGGCCCACACAGGCGACAAGATGGACGGGCCGGGTCATTCGGCAATCGGCTCAACGTCGCGTAATTCGACAAACGCGATCTTCTCGGCACGTTCCGCGCCCACGGGATCAAGGAAAATATAGACCCGCTCGGCGAATACCGGGCTGCAAAGGCGATAGACAACGCCCTCGCGGCCGATGAAGCGATATCCCCCAAACGAGGGATCAACCGGGCCGGGGCCGTCCACGATCCGCACCCGCTGCCCCAAGTGCAGCCAGTTGGCCGCGCCGCGAATGACTGCCTCTCTTTCCTCGGGAGACAGGAACGCGGGGCGATCGGCGCGCTCAGGCCCAAAGGTCGCTGCACGGTCGCCGGCAATCCGCTTTAGCTTGGCGTCGATATCCTCGACCGGGGGACGCTGGAACGACGCCTGCGGATCGTGACGCCGGTAGTGGGTGACGGACGCGCCCCCAAATAGATCGTGCTGCACGCCGACGATCCGCGAGTGGAATTGCGCCTCTCGATACTCCTTCCGCCAGCGTCCCGCCTCGGACAGAACCGGCTCTGCCGGGGGAGCGCGAACAACCGCCATCAACTCCTCAAACTCCTCCGGGGTGATGGGATCGACGTTATCGGCTGGGCGGATCGGCTTCACGGTCAATCCTCCAAGTCGCCGAGGGTATCAGCTCGTCCCCATGCGCGAATCTGGCGCGCGGCGTCCTTGCCGATCGGGCGGCGTGGAACCTCGTGGGTGACGGTGGGGCCGTCGAATAGGTCGGGCTGGTGCCCGATGATCTTGGCGGGATGGATATAGCGCGGTGCGCGGACGGCGTTGCGGGCCATAGGGGCCTCCTCATCCGGTGAGGCCGGGGACGAACCCCGGCCCCGGTCTATCAGTCGATGGCGCTGAGGATTGCGGCCTGCTCGGCGTGCTCGGTCCCGAAGTCGAGGAGAGCATGATAGAGTTCCACCATGGCGCCGGTGCGAAGCTCATCGGCAAGCTGGTTGATCGCAAAGAGCGTCGCCACGATCCCGGCGGCGTCGCTGCTCATGGTGCCTTGATAGCCGTTGCCGATCCATTCCACGCGCATCGGCGTGTCGATGGCTGGGGCCATGTAAAATCCGCCATTGTCGAGCTTGTAATAGTGCCAATAGCCGCCGGTATAGTCGATCGACAGCTTGGCCATGTATCCGAACGTAAGAGCCTCGGCGCGAAGCATCTGCGCGAAGCCGAAAAAGTGCGGAAGGACGGAAAGGCGTTGATCCTCGGGGACAAGGTTCGCCTCGATTTTGGGTGGGAGCGTCATCGGAAAATTCTCCGGTTCGGACCTTGGCAAAATCGCCCGGCCACAACGGATATATCGGATGATACGCCGCAAATGTCAAGCTCTGTAAAGTTGTTTCGACCCTAAAAGTTACCAAACGGTTTTGAAATGCAACGCCAAATTGATCCAAATTGGGTGCGATAAGATTTTAGCGGCTAAAATCGGGCTCGCCGGCAACATAGTCAGGCGCGTCTATGCTGCAGCGCTGAACAAGCGGGATCGTCACGGCAACCGCAAGTGGTGCCGGTGAATAGGGAAGTCAGAACTCGACCCCCTTTTGGCGTTAAAACAGTCTTCAAAGCGCGTTGCCCGACTAGGGCAACTCCTCATAGACTTAAGAGGATAAACTTATGGGGAGGTTCAATCCCATTTCCGGACTCATGTATCCAAGGAACCGCCGCCCTTGGCCGCAACGCTCTTTCGCAGCGCTATTAAAGCCCGGCCAAGGCCGGGATCGGCTGTGTCCAGCATGATCCGCTCGTCCTCGGTCAACGTGGCTCGCATCGCCTCGTAATCCTCCGCGCGCTGCTGCTGGCGGCTGATCTCGTCGGCCGGGACAGGGGAAGGGCGACGCCAGAACGGAAAGAGCTTCCGCAATAGCTCGGGCACGCGGAAGCGGTAGGCATTGGAAGTCTGCTCCGAAGTGCAGCGGCCCCCCTTACGGGTGAATACGTAGCGCCTGAGCCGTTCTATCAGCCCGATCGCCTCAAGGGCCGCCAGCGCCTCCCAAACGGTCGTGCGGCCGCAATTCGCTTCCTGCCCGATCTGCTCATAGGAGGGGAACACACGGCCCCTGAACGCCCTCTCCATATTGAGGAGCGCCAGAAACACGTCGCGCACGCTGCGCGTGATCTTCAAGCATAGCCGATCGAACGCGCTAAGCTCGGTACGCTCGCCGGCCCTGATTTCTCGACGGAGCTTCGTCCGCTGGGCGAACGCCTCCATGATCGCCCTCTTGGCGTCGTCTCGATCCTCGGCGCTGAGCCGTCGATAGAACGCCTCCTCGATGCGGCTGCCGGCCTCCTTGCTGCCGCCATGAACCGGCACCTCGGTAATGTGTCGGCCGCCTCGTTGCTTCTTCCCCTTGGCTGCGTCGGCCATCAGCCGCGTAGCCAGGTCGCCGACGCTGGGCGTCGCCGGATAGCTCATAGTAAACGTCATCGTCGTCCCCTTTTTGGTCAAAAGGGCCGGCGAGCAGGCAAAACTTCTCCGTGGCGCGAAGCGCGCTCTCTTGATCCGGGGATCGCGAACTGCTATCTGGAGGGCTCCAGTCGTACCTGTCATCGTTTGGCGACGATGCCGGATAGCAATTTCAGGGAGCCGGGCCTCGTGCCCGGCTTTCGTTTATGTGCTCACGGCCACGAACTCCTGTCTCATGAACATATCGTCTCCGATCCGTTCTAGGATCGCGTTCAACGCCGCTTGTCGCGACGTGAACTCGGTGCGCGCCATGTAACCGTCGATCAACTCGACGGCCTTTGGCGACAAGGCAATGGTGATGTGCTTGTACCCGGCGGCCTTTTCACGGGCCGCACGATTCCGCATCGCGACCTTGGCGGAAGCGGCGTTTGGCGACTTGGCTTTTTTGCCTGTCGCCGATTCGCTGGGGGCGGTTCTTGCCATGAGTCGAGGGGTTTACGCGCAACTTAGTGCTCTGGCAACTAAGTTGATAAAACGCCGGCAAGTCGAGAATGACGTTGTGCTAAAGTAGATCGCCAATTGATGCAAGGGGAGGGCAGCGGGTCCAAGTTCTGGACCCGCTGGCGCGCTAATCTAACCGTTATTGGCACCCGGCTTTTTGGTATCGACGTATTGAATATGCGTCGCAACCAAGTCCGTGCCGTATCGCTTCTCGCCGTCCTTTTCCCATTCTGTTGACGCAAGCCTGCCCTCAACAAATATCAGCGATCCTTTACCGAGATACTTGGCCGCGTTCTCTGCATCGCTTCCCCAAACGGTAATGTTAAAGAAATTGGCCCGCTCGTGGCGTTGCCCCTGTTCATCTGTCCATACATCGTTCACGGCAAGGCGTATAAGCGCTCTTGCGCGGTCGCCCGTTGTTGAAGCAATCTCCGCATCCCGTGTGAGGTTGCCGGTGAATAGGAATTTGTTGAGGCTCATGATACGTTACTCCTTCGTCGCCGTGGGTGGAAATAAGAGTCGAACGCCAAGGAAAATTTTAGCCGCTAAAATCGCGATGACGGGCGAGGGGAGGGGAGCCGGTGGTGCATAGGAAGATTCTCTGCATCAACATCATGCGATACCTCGCCCTGCGTGGGCTCAAGAAGTCTGACCTCGCCACGAAAGCCGGCGTGTCGATTTCCTATATATCCGACGTTACCAATGCCAAAGGCAATCCCTCGCTAGATACGATGGTTGCTATCGCCGATGCGCTGGAAGTGCCCCTTGTGGCGTTGCTCCAACCGCCCCCTGTTGGAACCGATGGGTGGGATGCGAGTTTAGCGGATTCGCTACTCAAGGATGACTGCAAGCTAGGTCTTCCCCCCGGCTATCGCCGCGTCTCAGCCATAGTTAACGAGCATCAGGCTTTCCAGATCGCGAAGTGGCACAAGGCGGCCCACGACAGGCTCAAGATCAAGCAATAGCTGCATTTTTGTGACGAAAATCTCTATGCGAATCATTCGCAAATCTTGTCGGTTAGCGGGTTGAGCTTCTGAATCATCCGGTATATCGTTTGTCAGCCGATTTGTAGTGTGGCGTGACAGGAGCGATAATGACCGGAGAAGCGGAGCCCGCAACCGTCAAGGAACGCGCGAGAGAAACGCTCCGCCGCGCCATGGGCTCGCTGATGATCGATGCGCTGGCCGATCCCAAAACCGTTGAAATCATTTTGAACGCTGACGGGAAGCTCTGGCAGGAGCGGCTAGGCGAGAAGATGACGTGCATAGGCCACGTTACTGCCAATCGGGCGGAAACGATCGTCAAGGCGGTCGCCGGCTATCACGGCAAAGAGGCGACACGCCTGCAACCCACGCTTGAAGGCGAGTTCCCGATCGACGGCTCGCGCTTCGCGGGCCAGATGCCGCCCATCGTGCCGGCCCCGACCTTCGCCATTCGTAAGCGGGCGGTCGCGATCTTCACGCTGGCGCAGTATGTGGAGGCCGGGATTATGTCGGCCGAACAATGCGCGCTGATTACCGACGCCATCAACCGGCATCGCAATATCCTCATCATTGGCGGTACTGGCTCGGGCAAGACTACGCTGGTCAATGCCATTATCAACGGCATGGTGGAGACTGATCCAACCGAACGGCTGGTCATCATCGAAGACACGGGCGAGATCCAATGCGCGGCCGAGAACTTCGTCCAGTTCCACACGTCGCCGCAAGTTTCGATGACGGCGCTTCTCAAGACGACGCTGCGGATGCGACCGGATCGCATCCTTGTCGGCGAGGTCCGTGGGCCGGAAGCCCTCGATCTGTTGATGGCTTGGAACACCGGCCATGAAGGCGGGGCTGCAACGCTCCACGCAAATAACGCGGAGGCCGGCCTAAGTCGCCTCGCGCTTCTTATCAGTATGCACCCTGACTCGCCCCGGCCAATCGAACCGTTGATTGGGGACGCGGTGCATTTGATCGTCCACATCGCTCGCACGCCCGAGGGGCGGAGGATTGAAAGCATCCTCGAAGTCGGGGGCTTTGTGGATGGGAATTACCGGCTTCGTTCACTGTAAAGGAGAACTGACGTGCAACTATACTGGAATGAGATTGCGCGAAAGCGCGCTACCTTTGCCTTTCTGGCTCTCGCCCTCCTAGTCCTGTTCATGTGGCCTCACGCCGCATGGGCGTCGGAAAGCGGCGGCGGCCTGCCTTACGAAAGCTACCTGACGAATATCCGCCAGTCGGCGACGGGTCCGATCGCCTATGCGTTCGCCGTCGTCGGGATCGTCGTTGCTGGTGGCGCGCTCGTCATGGGCGGCGATCTGAACGGCTTCGCCCGCGCTCTGCTGCTGCTCGTGCTGGTCGCCTCGCTGCTCGTCGGCGCGAACGCTGTCCTGTCCTCGATCTCCGGCGGCGGCGCTACCATCGCTGCCGTTGTTCCGGCTGGGGCAAGCATGGTGGGGCTCGCCTAACATGGCCCTGCGCTCAGTCCCCATCCGTCGCTCCGGTGTCCGCAACAACCTGTTCATGGGTGGGGACCGGGAGCTTGTGATGCTCGCGGGTGTGGCGGCGGCCGGGCTGATCGGCCCGGCGATCAACGAACCCAAAGCGTGGATCGCCGGCCTGTTCATCTGGTTCGGGGGCCTGTGGGCGGCTCGCCTCATGGCGAAGTCCGACCCGCTCCTCCGGGGTGTCTATCTGCGTCACCGGGCATATCGCGCTTACTACGCGGCCCGATCGACGCCCTTCCGAAATAATCAGCGAAGCCAGCGGAAGCGGTACAGCGAACCGGGGAAGAAAAAATGATCCAGACACTCGCGATCGTCATCGCGATCATGGGCGCGATCTTGATCGTCGCCCTGTTCGCGCTGGTCTATAAAAACGCCAAATCCACCAAGCTGGATCGCTTCCGCTCAAAAGACGCCGGAATGGCCGATCTGCTCAACTACGCCGCCATGGTCGATGACGGCGTGATCGTCGGCAAAAACGGCTCCTTCATGGCCGCTTGGCTCTACTCCGGCGACGATAACGCCAGCAGCACCGACCAGCAGCGCGAAATGGTGTCCTTCCGCATCAATCAGGCGCTCGCCGGCCTCGGCAATGGGTGGATGATCCATGTCGATGCGCCGCGCCGGCCTGCACCAAATTACTCGGAACGCGGCCTCTCGCACTTCCCCGATCCGATCACTGAAATGATCGATGAGGAACGCCGCCAGCTTTTTGAGGGGCTGGGGACGATGTACGAGGGCTATTTCGTGATTACCGCCACCTACTTCCCGCCGATGCTGGCGGAACAGAAGTTCGTGGAACTGATGTTCGATGACGATCGGCCAAGCCCGACCCAAAAGGCGCGCACAACCGATCTAATCGAGAAGTTCAAGCGCGACATCGTTAGCTTTGAAAGCCGGCTAGGTGCCGCATTGAAGCTGACGCGCCTGAACGGTCATTCCGTGATGAATGAAGACGGCTCTACCGTTACGCAATGCGACTTCCTGCGGTGGCTCCAGTTTTGCGCCACGGGCGTCAACCAACCTGTCATCCTGCCCTCTAACCCGATGTATCTGGACTCGATCATCGGCGGGCAGGAAATGTGGACAGGCGTTGTGCCCCGCATCGGCCGGAAGTTCGTTCAAACCGTCTCGATCGACGGGTTCCCGCTGGAAAGCACGCCCGGCGTTCTCTCGGCGCTGTCAGAGCTTCCGACCGAATATCGCTGGTCAACGCGGTTCATCTTCATGGACACGCACGAGGCGGTAAAGCACCTCGAAAAATTCCGTAAGAAGTGGCGGCAAAAGGTCCGTGGCTTCTTCGATCAGGTTTTCCAGACCAACAGCGGCAAGATCGATCAGGACGCCCTCTCGATGGTCGAGGACGCCGATCAGGCCATGGCAGAGGTCAACAGCGGCCTCGTGGCTCAAGGTTATTATACGTCCGTCGTGGTCCTCATGGATGACGATCGCGACAAGGTGGAATTGTCTGCACGCCAGTTGGAGAAGGCGATTACAGCGATCGGCTTCGGCGCACGCATCGAGACGATCAACAATCTGGAAGCCTTCTTTGGTAGCCTTCCCGGCCATGGCGTCGAAAACGTGCGGCGGCCCATCATCAACACGATGAACCTCGCCGACCTGATGCCGACTAGCTCGATCTGGACCGGCCTCAACTTCGCGCCCTGTCCGATGTATCCGCCGCTCTCGCCCCCGCTAATGCAGGGCGTCACCAACGGCTCTACGCCGTTCCGGCTCAACCTCCACGTTCGGGACGTGGGGCATAGCTTCATGTTCGGTCCTACCGGCGCGGGTAAGTCCACGGCCCTCGGCCTGATCGCGGCCCAACTCCGTCGCTATCCCGGCATGTCGATCTTCGCGTTCGATAAGGGCATGTCGCTCTACCCGCTCGCCAAGGCTGTCGGGGGCAAGCATTTCACCGTTGCCGGCGATGATGAAACGCTCGCCTTCTGCCCGCTGGCCTTCCTTGAAACCAAGGGCGATCGGGCGTGGGCGATGGATTGGATCGACACGATTCTTGCGCTCAATGGGGTCATCACGACGCCGGCACAGCGCAACGAAATCGGTAACGCTATCGTCAATATGTACGAAAGCGGGGGTAAGACGCTCTCCGAGTTCTCGATCATCATTCAGGATGAAGCGATCCGCGACGCGATCCGCCAATACACGGTGGACGGCGCGATGGGTCACTTGCTCGACGCCGAACAGGACGGGCTCTCGCTCTCCGACTTCACGGTGTTCGAGATTGAGGAGCTTATGAACCTCGGGGAGAAATACGCGCTCCCCGTGCTGCTCTACCTGTTCCGTCGTATCGAACGCTCGCTGCGGGGTCAGCCGGCGGCGATCATTCTGGACGAGGCGTGGATCATGCTGGGGCATCCGGCTTTCCGTGCCAAGATCAGGGAATGGCTCAAGGTGCTTCGTAAGTCGAACTGCCTTGTGCTGATGGCGACGCAAAGCCTTTCGGACGCCGCCAACTCCGGCATTCTCGACGTGATCGTGGAATCGACTGCCACGAAAATCTTCCTCCCGAACGTCTATGCTCGGGATGAAGACACGTCGGTGCTCTACCGCCGCATGGGCCTCAATCCTCGCCAGATTGATATTCTCGCGACCGCGATCCCCAAGCGGCAATATTACTACGTTTCGGAAAACGGCCGCCGGCTCTTTGAACTAGCCCTCGGCCCGGTTGCACTCGCCTTCGTCGGTGCGACCGACAAGGAATCTATCGCCACGATCAAGGGGCTGGAAGCTCGTCTAGGCCCGCGCTGGGTCGATGAATGGCTGTCCCTGCGCGGTGTCACACCAATGATTGGAGAAGCGGCGTGAGCTTTATGGACAAGTTCCGGCGGCGCGGGGCCGCCTCCTTGCCTGTCGAGGAAACCAACCCCTACCTCGCGGCCCGGCGGTCGTGGAACGACCATGTAGGCGGCCTCGCGGCCTCGCGGCGCATGTGGCAGTTGGTGGCGATCCTGTCGCTTCTGATCGTCCTCGCCTCGGTGGGCGGGATTATCTCGATCGGAAGCCAATCGAAGTTCGTCCCCTACGTCGTGAAGGTGGATAGCCTTGGCTCGGCCGTCGCGACCACGCGCGCGGATCGGGCGGCCCCGGTCGATGCTCGGGTCATACAGGCTCAACTCGGATCGTTCATTCAAAGCGCCCGCTTCGTGACCTCCGACATTGCCCTGCAACGGCAAGGCATTTTCCGGGTCTATTCGATGCTGCTGCCGAACGATCCGGCGACGCAGAAAATGAACGATTGGCTGAACGGCAATCAAGAGACGACGCCCTTCAAGCGGGCTGAGACAAAGACTGTCAGCATCGAAATCGCATCGGTGATCCCGCAAACATCGCAGACGTGGCAGGTCGATTGGACCGAAACCGAACGTGATCGGCAAGGCGGCCTTATTCAACCGCCGATGAAGTGGCGGGCTCTTGTCACGATCAAGGTCTTAGCCCCGAACACCGGCACAACCGAACAGCAAGTCCACGATAATCCGCTCGGCATTTACGTCAGCGATTACTCGTGGTCGCGCACACTCTAAGGGAGGGATTGGCACATGAAACGGAATATCATTCTCGCGGCACTGCTTTGCTCGATCCCTACTTTGGCGATGGCACAGGACGCACCAGCGCAGGATTCTACGCCGACCTATTTCAACCCGACCAATCCGACGTTGACGCCCTCGGAACGCGACGGGCTGGCGATCTCGCAAGATTGGCTCGATCGCAGCGCAACCGGGCAACGGCCCGTTGCCGGCGCGGAAGGCGCGGTGGTCTTCCTGTTCGGGGCGGCCGAACCGTCGATCGTCTGCGCGGTCCTGCAAATCTGCGACGTGCAGCTACAGGCCGGGGAACAGGTCAACTCGATCAACGTGGGCGATAGCGCCCGCTGGCTGATCGAACCGGCTGTCTCGAACTCGGGGCCGAACGAAACGCAACACCTCATCATCAAACCGATGGACGTGAACCTTTCGACCTCGCTGGTGGTGACGACGGATCGACGCACCTATCACATGCGCCTGATCTCGCATCGCACCCAATTCATGCCCCGCGTGGCGTTCCAATATCCTGACGACGTGACCGCCAAATGGGCGGCTCTCAAGGCGCACAATGAGGTTGTGCGGAATGAACGCACGCTCGCCGTGCCCGGTGGCGGCGCGGCCTCGGCCAGCGGCGCTGGTCGCCCGGCGGCGGAATATCTGTCCAACCTGAGCTTCAATTACAGCGTGAAGGGCAGAGCCAGGTGGAAGCCGGTTCGCGTTTTCAATGATGGCGTAAAGACCATCATCGAAATGCCAGAAGCCATGAAGCAAACGGAAGCTCCGTCGCTGCTCGTGGTCCGTGCCGGTGGCAGCATCAAGAAATCTGAGGATACATCGCTGGTCAATTATCGCGTCCAAGGGGACCGATACATTGTCGATCAGGTGTTCGATGAAGCCGTGATGATTGCTGGCGTCGGGAAGCGGCAAACCCGCGTCCAGATTGTTAGGGAGCAATAGTCATGCGCGCGGCCCCTATCGCCGCTCTGGCGCTCGTCCTGACCGGATGCGCCATGACGACGGCACGCCTTGGCAGCAACTCCGCTGTCGCGTCTGCCCCCGAAGCGCAAGCGATGGCGGCCGATTCTCTCGCCGAGCTGGTCAAGCTCTATCCCCCTGCGATCTCCCGGCTGGCGATCGACGCGAGCGCGTCTGACGACGTGTTCGGGCAGGCGTTGACTGATGGCCTCCGCAAGCGCGGCTACGCGGTCGTAGAGGGATCGCGGAAGGCCAAGGCTGATCCCTCGGCCCTTCCGCTCCGCTACGTCGTGGATCAGCCCATGACGGGCTATTACCGCGTCATGCTGCGGGTGGGCGAACAGTCGCTCGCTCGCGGCTATACGACGGAAGGGGGCGTGGCTCCTTCGGCCGGCTGGGCGCTGAACCTCTCGGGTGCCTCGGAACAGCTTGTCGAGCGCGCGACACGGCCCGATCTGCCGGGAGACGCGGAACAGGTCCAAGCCGAAGTCGCGGCCGTCAACGCCGGCCTCGTCGGGCCTGCGGTGGTTGCCGTGGTCGATACCCCTGCGCCTGTCTATCAGCCTAGCGCCCCGGCAAGCCGGGTGACGATCGCGATCCCCCCGGCGGCCAAGCTCGCCCGGCCTGCGGCGTCCCCTGCGGGGTGGCGCGTCCAGTTCGCGGCGTTCCGCACCGATCGGACGGCGCGGAGCTACTGGCGCTCGCTGGTCCAGAAAAAGCCGGCGCTGGCCGCTCTCAAGCCGCGCTTCCCCCGGTCCTCGCGCGGCGTCGTGTTCGTGCAGGCCGGTCCCTATCGAACGGTGGCCTTTGCGAAGCGGGTGTGTGGCGGGCTGAACGCCAACGCCTGCATCGTGGTCAAAGCCTGATCGGCGGATTGGAGTAAATACGATGGCAACTGCTGATCCAATGTCGCCCGAATCCTCGCCGGGTGGCTCCACGACTCAATCCCGCCTGATTACCGGCGTTCGCCGGGTGAATAACTGGCCGATCTACATTGTCGGCGCGCTCGTCGTGGTCTTCCTGCTCATCGTCGTGATGGTCGTTATCGAACGCGGCCAAATGCAGACGGTGAAGCCCGAAGACCTCCAACAGCCCAACAAGGGCCAAACCTCGATGGACATGGCGCGACAGGTCGCCGGCAACGCGGAAGGCGGGGAAGTCCCGTCCGCGAACGGTGCTCCGACTGTGCCAACGGCGCCGACGATGGTTCCCGGCCCGGTTGCGCTTGACGCCAACGGCGTCCCGATCGCCCCCGTCAATCCCGACATGCCTCCTGTGCCTCCGGGGGGCTATGCCGGGAATGGACAGGCTCCCCAAGTCTCGCCCGAAGTCATGTCGAGGCGGCAACGCATCGAAGCTATGCGCGCCGCCAAGGCGCAAATGTTCACGGACGCGGTTCGCGCGCCGACGAACATCAAAATGGCGGCGGCGCGTAGCGCGGGCTCGCCCGGCGGCGGAAGCGCCAACGGCGACACGGCGCAACGCCTTGAAGCTCTGCGCCAGCAAATCGCGGCGGCGGCGGCCGAAGGGAACGGCCCGTCCTCAACCGATCTGCAAACGCTCGCCGCCCTCCAAGGTCAGATGGCCGCGAACGGCGGTGGGAACGCCACGGGGCAGGGCAGGGACTTAGGCCAGTTCGGCAACAAGCAAGGCGGCGATAGGTGGCAACTGGATTCGCAGCCTGCGGCTCCACGCACGCGCTATCAGCTAACGGCCGGCTTCGTGATTCCGGGGACGTTGATCTCTGGCATCAATTCCGAATTGCCCGGCCAAATCGTCGCTCAAGTCTCTCAGAACGTCTATGACAGCGCGACGGGCAAATACCTCCTTATCCCGCAAGGCGCGCGGCTGGTGGGCTCCTACTCGGCTGACGTTCAATATGGACAGTCGCGTGTGCTGATCGCGTGGCAGCGGATCGTCTTTCCGGATGGCAAGGCGATGGACATTGGCGCGATGCCCGGCTCGGACAGCGCCGGCTATGGCGGCTTCAAGGACAAGGTGAATAATCACTATCTGCGTATCTTCGGATCGGCCTTGTTCATGTCTGGCGTGACGGCGGGCGCAACGCTGAGTCAGCCCCAATCCAACTTCGATAGCAACGGCAACAGCCGTCAAAGCGCAAGCTCGGCGCTGAGCGAAGCCCTCGGGCAACAGCTTGGTCAAGCTACCGCGATGATGATCCAAAAGAACCTCAATATCTCGCCTACGTTGATGATCCGGCCCGGCTTCCGGTTCAACGTCGTGGTCACGAAAGACCTAGCGTTTTCAAAGCCGTATCGTGCTTTCGACTATTAACCCCAAGGAGTGAGTCCAATGCGAAAGGTAATTTTAGCCGCTAAAATTGGCTTCGGGCTGGCCGTCATCGCCGCCCCGTTGACAACGCCCGCTTACGCCCAGTTCGCCGTGGTCGATGTGGCGAGCGTCAAGCAAAACACCATCACGGCCGTCCAGAGCGTCGCACAGGTGGCGAAGCAGGTTCAGCAGTACCAAACCCAGCTTCAACAATATCAGAACATGCTCAAGAACACGCTGGCCCCCGCCGCCTACGTGTGGAGCCAAGCGCAAAGCACGATGGACGGGCTGCAAAACTCGGTCAACTCGCTCAACTCGTTGACGCGGCAAACGGGCGGGATCGACGCCTATTTGAACCAATTCCAGAACCCGAACTATTACCGAAACTCGGCCTGCTTCTCCTCAACGGGTTGCACCCCAGCGCAGCGCGCCGCTCTCCAAACGCAACAGCGTGCGAAGCAACAGCTTCTCATGGCGTCGAATGACGATGTGCTGCGCGGCATCAGCAACCAACAGACGCAGTTGCAGCAGGAAGCGGCGACGCTCGAACAGATGCAGCGCAACGCCCAATCGGCGGACGGGCAGGCACAGGCCCTCGGCTATGCCAACCAGTTCGCCGCAAATCAGGCCAACCAGCTTCTCGCGCTGCGCCAGCAACTAATGGCACAGCAGGCCGCAACGCTGGCCGTCCAGCAGGCCGCTATGGACGAAAAGGCTCTGCGGGTCGCAGCGTCTGAAAAAGCGCGCTCGGGCTCATACGCTAAAGCTCCGGCTGGAACCTACGTGTGGCAGTAAGCCCGCTGATCGGGAGGATGATCTGATGAATATGAAACTCGTTGGTCTGTTGATTGCCGTGGTCATCCTCCTTCTCGGCGTGGTGGCGATGCTCTTGAACCGCACGCCTGAGCCTCGGGCTACTGTCCCGGTCGCTGTCACGCCCTCTCGGCCCGATCTGCCAAAGCCAAATCCTCGCGGCGGTAGCTACAAAAAATCGGAACCGGGGAAGTGGGAATGGACCGAACCCGGCAAGCCGAAAAAGTAAGCCGCGATAGTCTCGAAACTGAGGGTCGGAACGATGTTCGTATCTCGTGAAAAGCTCGCCCTGCTCGGGATCGGCACCATAGCCGCGCTCGCCATTGCCACGCCTGCCTTCGCTCAAACTGCGGGTGGCGGCATGTTCGCCGATGTGCAGAGTCGGTATCAAGCCGCTGCCGCCAGTTGGGCCGGCGCGATGACGAGCGCCGCATCGTTTCTCTTTTGGGGCTTGGCGACGATCAGCTTGGTTTGGACGATGGGCCTTATGGCCCTTCGCCGGGCCGATCTCGGAGAGTTCTTCTCGGAGTTTATCCGCTTCGTCGTTTTTACCGGCTTCTACTTTTTCTTGCTGTCGAATGGCCCGGCTATCGCGGCGGCAATCATTCGATCCCTGCAACAGCTAGGCTCCAACGCTGCCAGCATCGGCCCGGTCACGCCGGGTAGCATTGTCGATATCGGGTTCGATATTGTCTCTACAACGGTCGATCAGTCCTCGATTTGGGAGCCGGTGGACTCTGCGGTGGGGATCATCATCGCGTGCATTATCCTTGTCGTGCTGGCTCTCGTGGCGGTCAATATGCTGCTGCTGTTCGTGTCCGCATGGATACTCGCTTACGGCGGCATCTTCTTCCTTGGCTTCGGGGGTTCCCGATGGACCTCGGACATGGCGATCAACTATTTCAAGACGGTGCTCGGCGTTGGCGCGTCGCTGATGGCGATGGTTCTGCTCGTCGGGATCGGCAAGACCTTCGTTGACGATTATCACGCCAGCTTGTCGTCGGTAACGACGATCAAAGACCTAGCCGCGATGATGGTCGCCTGTGTGATTCTGTTGGCGCTGGTGAACAAGATTCCCGGCCTTGTCGCCGGGATCATAACCGGCGCGAGCGTTGGCGGTGCTGCCAATGTTGGCTCTCTCGGCGCTGGCGCAGCGATGACGGCGGGGGGCATGGCCGTAGCGGCTGCGGCAACCGGCGGTGCGGCGCTCGCGGCCGGTGCCGCGA